>ENA-UOVV01001959-UOVV01001959.1-compost-metagenome-genome-assembly--contig:-NODE-1959-length-12895-cov-6.093847_pt1 | contig 12895 bp, 13 predicted proteins | sample MGYA00238155_ERZ761577 | MGnify/ENA primary metagenome ERZ761577 (study PRJEB28898, sample SAMN06268775) | compost metagenome | isolation source: Emeryville, CA | place: USA:Emeryville, CA | collected...
CGTCCTCGTCGAGCAGCACCACCCGCGCGGACACCCGCCGGTTCGACGCGCCGGACACGGCGGGTGCCGCCGCCACCGAAGCCCGCTCGGCGATTTCGAAATAGGTGGGCAGCGGGGCGGTGCCGCCGAGCCGCAGCGCGCGCACCGCGGGCCGCTCCCGCAGCGCCAGGGTGTCGCGCACGGCGTCGTTGTGGAAGCGGCGGGCCAGCAGCACCCGCGCCTCGGCGTCGGCCAGTTCGGCCACCAGCGCCACGGGCAGCGTCGCCGGGTCGACGAGCGACAGCGCGGCCGACAACTCGTTCTCGGCGGCCTCGCGCATCGCGCGCGGGGCCCGCTCGGCGGCGTCGGCCAGCGCGGCCAACCGCTTGGCCTCCGGGCCGGTCCCGTAGGCGTCGATGGCCACCGCGCGGGCGACCACCGCGCGGCGCGCCAGCGCGCTGTCCAGCGCCTGCCAGGACAGGTCGTAGCGGACGTGCAGGCGGTCCAGCCGGTGCGCGGTCTGATAGGCCCAGGCGCCGACGACCACCACCGCGATCAGTGCCAGCACCGCCAGCACGACCACGATGACCCAGGTGATCAACTCGCCACCCGGACCTTCGTGCCCGCGGCGGCGACGGTCTCGTAGACCCGCATGATCTGGCGCTCCACCACCGACCAGTCGTAGCGGCGCACCGCCGCCGAGGCCGCGGCGATGTAGCGCTGCCGGGCCGCGTCGTCCTCGAGCACCTCGATCAGCCCGGCCGCCAGGTCGTCGGAGTCGCCGACGCGCACCAGCCGTCCGGCCGCACCGTCGACGAGCACCCGGCGGAACGCGGGCAGGTCGCTGGCCACCACCGCGGTGCCCGCGGCCATCGCCTCGACCAGCACGATGCCGAAGCTCTCACCGCCGGTGTGCGGGGCGCAGTACACGTCGGCGCTGCGCATCGCCGACGCCTTCTCCGCGTCGTCCACTTGACCCAGTAAGCGCAGATGCTCCGCGAATTTCCCTGCCTGGTCGCGCAATTCGTCCTCATCGCCACGGCCGACCACCAGGATCTCGATGTCGGCGAACCGATCGACGAGTTTCGGCAGTGCGCCCAGCAGCACCGCCATGCCCTTGCGCGGTTCGTCGAAGCGGCCCAGGAACAGCACCGTTTTGCCGGGGCGCGGATAGCCGTCGAGCAGCGGCGCGTCGGCGAACGCGGCCACGTCGACGCCGTTGGGAATCTCGACGGCGTCGCTGCCCAGCGCCTCCATCTGCCAGCGTCGCGCCAGATCCGACACCGCGATGCGGCCGATGATCTTCTCGTGCATCGGTCGCAGGATCGGCTCGAACACCGACAGCGTCAACGACTTCGTGGTCGAGGTGTGGAACGTCGCGACGATCGGGCCCTCGGCGATGTTGAGCGCCAGCATCGACAGGCTCGGCGCGTTGGGCTCGTGCAGGTGCAGCACGTCGAAATCGCCTTCGGACAGCCAGCGTTTCACCAATCGGTGGGTGGCCGGGCCGAACCGCAGCCGCGCCACCGAGCCGTTGTACGGGATCGGCACCGCCTTGCCGCCGGACACCACGTAGTCGGGCAGCTTGACGTGCGGCGAGGACGGCGCCAGCACGCTCACCTCGTGGCCGTGGTTGTGCAGCACCTCGGCCAGCTGCAGCACGTGCGACTGCACGCCGCCGGGGACGTCGAACGAATACGGGCAGACCATGCCGATGCGCATCAGGACGCCTCCAGCCGGGCGCGTCGCTCGGCGGGCAGGTCGGCCAGCCACTGCGGCTGCATCATGTGCCAGTCAGCCGGGTGGGCGGCGATGTTGCGGGCGAACCGGTCGGCGAGCGCCTGGGTGATGGCGCCGACGTCGCCCGACGACGTGTCGATCTGCGGGTACACGCCCATCCCCCAGCCACCCGGCGTGAACCAGCAGTGCACCGGCAGCAGCGCCGCGCCGGTCTCGATCGCGAGCTTGGCCGAGCCGGCCGGCATCCGGGTCGGCTCGCCGAAGAAGTCCACCTCGACGCCGTGGCGGGTCAGGTCGCGCTCGGCCATCAGGCACACCACCCGGTTGTCGCGCAGCCGCTCAACGAGCACCTCGTAGGGCGGCCGCTCGCCGCCGGTCAGCGGCACCACCTCGAAGCCGAGGCTCTCGCGGTATGCGACGAACCGGTGGTACAGCGACTCCGGCTTGAGCCGTTCGGCGACGGTGGTGAACGGGCCGTGGTTCTGCACCAGCCACACGCCGGCCATGTCCCAATTGCCGCTGTGCGGCAGCGCCAGCACCGCGCCGCGTCCGGCCTGCAGCGCCGACCACAACCGCTCGATGCCCTCCACCTTGAGCTCGCGGCCGATCGCCTCGTGGTCCATGGTCGGCAGCCGGAACGCCTCCCGCCAGTAGCGGGCGTAGGAGGCCAGCGACGCGCGCATCAGTCCGTCGGGTACCCGGTTCGGCGGCACCCCGATCACCCGAGCCAGGTTCTTGCGCAGCTGTTCGGGCCCGCCGCCGCGCGCCGCGAAATGCGCACCGGCCTCGAAAGCGTTGCGCGCCAAGATGTCCGGCATCGCCCGCACCAGTCGCCACCCGGCGGCGTAACCCCAGTCGGAGAGCTGGCCCCCGAGCGAGAATCGGTTGCCGGTGTCCGGCTTGGGCTCCGCCGGAGCGTTCACGACTCGTTCGCCTCGGCGTTCTCGCCGTCCGCGGTGTCGGGTTTGCGCAGCGGTTCCATCGCGCCGGGCGACGTGCGCACCGCGTGCAACCGCTGACCCACCGTCACCAGGCTGGCCACCGCGAGCACCCACATCGCGACGTCCAGCAGCCACGGCATCGGGAAGAACGGCAGGTCCGACAGCCCCGCCCCGGTCAGCACGATGATCAACCGCTCCGGGCGCTCGATGAGCCCGCCCTCGCCGGAGAGCCCGCTGGCCTCGGCGCGCGCCTTGACATACGAGATCACCTGCGAGGTCACCAGGCAGATCAGCGTGGCCACCACCAGCGACGGGCTCTGCAGCCCGAACACCACCCACCACAGCAGGCCGCAGAACACCGCGCCGTCGCCGATCCGGTCGCACGTCGCGTCCAGCACCGCGCCGAACCGGGTCCCGCCGCCGCTCTGCCGGGCCATCGCGCCGTCGAGCATGTCGGCGAGCACGAAGAACCACACCGCGACCGCGCCCCACCACAGCTGCCCGATCGGAAACAGCGTAAGCGCCGCGAGCACCGACCCCGCGGTTCCCAGGATCGTGATGCTGTCCGGGGTGAAGCCCGCCTTCAGAGCGGCCTTGGCGACCGGCCGGGAGAGCTTCTCGTAGGCCGCGCGCGTCATCAAGTAGACGTTGCTCACGGCTGGTTGGCCCACTCCTCGGCGAGCAGTTTGCGCGTCTCCTTCAGCAACTGCGGGATCATCTTGGTGCCGCCGATGATCGTGATGAAGTTGGCGTCGCCGATCCACCGCGGCACCACATGCATGTGCAGATGTTCGGCCAGCGACCCGCCCGACACCTTGCCGAGGTTCAGGCCGACGTTGAAGCCCATCGGATTCGATACGCTCTTGATGACGCGAATCGACTTCTGGGTGAACGCCATCAGCTCGGCGCACTCCTCGGGGGTGAGGTCCTCGAGCTCCGACACCCGCCGGTAGGGCACCACCATCAGATGGCCCGGGTTGTACGGGTAGAGGTTGAGCACCACGTACACCAACTCGCCGCGCGCGACGACCAGACCGTCCTCGTCCGACATGTTCGGGATGTCGGTGAACGGCTGCGACGGCGACCCCTCCGCCCGGCGCAGCGGCGCCTCGGCGATGTAGTCCATCCGGTACGGCGTCCACAGCCGCTGCAGATGGTCGGCCTCGCCCGCACCGCGGTCGATGATGGTGCGGTTCTCCGGAGGGGTCGTCTGATCGTCGCCGGTCACGTCGCGCTGCCCACCTTCAGCAGTTCGGCTGTCGGAGTGGCGTTCTCGCGGGACGCGACCCAGGCGCGGATCGCCTCGACCGCCTCGTCGCGCGGCACCCCGTTGAGCTGGCTGCGGTCCCCGAACCGGAAGCTGACCGCACCGGCCTCCACGTCACGGTCACCGGCGACCAACATGAACGGCACCCGCTGGTTGGTGTGGTTGACGATCTTCTTGGCCATCCGGTCGTCGCTGGTGTCCACCTCGGCCCGGATCCCGTGCGACTTCAGCTGGGTGACAACGCCGTTCAGGTACGGGATGTGCCCGTCGGCGACGGGAATCCCGACCACCTGCACCGGCGCCAGCCACGCCGGGAACGCGCCCGCGTAGTGCTCGGTGAGGATGCCGAAGAACCGCTCGATCGACCCGAACAGCGCGCGGTGGATCATCACCGGCCGCTGGCGGGTGCCGTCGGCGGCGGTGTACTCCAGATCGAACCGGTCCGGGAAGTTGAAGTCCAGCTGAATCGTCGACATCTGCCAGTTGCGGCCCAGCGCGTCCTTGACCTGCACCGAGATCTTCGGGCCGTAGAACGCCGCACCGCCCGGGTCGGGCACCAGCTCCAGCCCCGACGCGGCGCCGACCTCGGCGAGCACGCTGGTGGCTTCCTCCCACAGTTCGTCGGAGCCGACGAACTTCTTCGGGTCCTTGGTCGACAGCTCGAGGTAGAAGTCGCTCAGGCCGTAGTCGCCGAGCAGGTCGAGCACGAACTGCAGCAGCGACGTCAGCTCACCGCGCATCTGGTCGCGGGTGCAGTAGATGTGCGCGTCGTCCATCGTCAGGCCGCGCACCCGGGTCAGTCCGTGCACCACGCCGGAGAGCTCGTAGCGGTAGACCGTGCCGAACTCGAAGAGCCGCAACGGAAGTTCGCGATAGGACCGCCCGCGCGACCGGTAGATCAGGCAGTGCATCGGGCAGTTCATCGGCTTGAGGTAGTAGTCCTGCCCGGGCTTGCGCACCGTGCCGTCCTCGTTGTACTCGGCGTCGAGGTGCATCGGCGGGAACATGCCGTCGGCGTACCAGTCGAGGTGCCCGGAGATCTGGAACAGCTGCGCCTTGGTGATGTGCGGGCTGTTGACGAACTGGTAGCCGGCCTCGATGTGCTTGCGCCGCGAGTAGTCCTCCAGCTCGCGGCGGATGATGCCGCCCTTCGGGTGGAAAACCGCCAAGCCCGAACCGATTTCGTCGGGGAAGCTGAACAGGTCGAGTTCCACGCCGAGCTTGCGGTGGTCGCGGCGCTGCGCCTCCTCGAGGAACTCGAGGTACTTGTCGAGTGCCTCCTGCGACTCCCAGGCGGTGCCGTAGATGCGCTGCATGCTGGCGTTGTTCTGGTCGCCGCGCCAGTAGGCGGCCGAACTGCGGGTCAGCTTGAACGCCGGGATGTACTTCGTCGTCGGGATGTGCGGGCCGCGGCACAGATCGCCCCACTCCCGTTCGCGGGTACGGGGATTGAGGTTGTCGTAGGCGGTGAGCTCGTCACCGCCGACCTCCATCACCTCCGGGTCGCCGGACTTGTCGTCGACGAGTTCGAGCTTGTACGGCTCGTTGGCCAGCTCGGCGCGGGCCTGCTCCTTGGACTCGTAGACGCGCCGGTGAAACAGCTGGCCCTCCTTGACGATCTGGCGCATCCGCTTCTCCAGCGCCTCCAGATCCTCGGGGGTGAACGCCCGATCGACGTCGAAGTCGTAGTAGAAGCCGTCGGTGATCGGCGGGCCGATGCCGAGCTTGGCCTCCGGGAACATGTCCTGCACCGCCTGGGCCAGCACGTGCGCCGCGGAGTGCCGGATCACGCTGCGACCCTCCTCGGTGTTGGCGGGTACCGGGGTCACCTCGACGTCCTCGTCGGGCGCCCATGACAGGTCGCGCAGCTTACCGTCGGCGTCCTTGACCACCACGATGGCCGCCGGGTCGCCGCGGCCGGGCAGACCGGCCGCGCGCACCGCCTCACCGGCGGTCGTCCCGGCAGCGACCCGGATCGGGGCTGCAAGGGCGTTGGTGGCGGCGGCGCTCATCGATACCTCTCCATCTGCTGGTCCATCGGTGGACTGCACTATTTCTGGACGCGACCATGCTATCTGTGCGGCTGCTCAGGTCCCCAAGCCAATGGGGCTCTGCAGCCAGGGCCATTCGATGCCGAACAGTCCCGCGGTCCAGCCGATGGCGCCGAGGAACCACAGCGTCACCACCACGACCGCCGCGGTGAACACCGCCGCCAGGCTCTGGATGGCGATATGCCGGCGGGCGAACCACGCCATCGTCGCGTCGTAGCGGACGCGCACCCACTTCATCACCCGGCGGGCGACGGCGAACTCGGTGGCCAGGATCGCCAGCCCGGCGAACACGATCGCCCAGCCCGGGCCCGGGTACGGGATGGTCACGATGCCGACGGCCAGCACCGTCAGCCCGACGAACAGGACGCCGATGCGGTAGATGACGTCGGCCACCGGACGGTCGCGCAGCCGGTCGCGCCACCGCGCCCAGCGCCGACGCACGCCGCGGTCGGCGTCGTCGGTCACGGCTGGTCCGGGCGCAGCTTGACGAACAGCGCGTTCGCGTCGGCCACCACGTCGTCACCGTCGAGCAGACGCCCGGAGACGAATATCTTGCGGCCCTCGATGCGGTCCAGCCCCGCCTCCACCCGCAGCTCCCGTTCGATGATCGCGATACGGCGGTAGTTGACGTGCAGGAATGCGGTGCGCTGGGTGCGGCTGCCGCTGAGGGTGAAGGCGGTGTAGCCGAGCAGCGCGTCGAACAGTTGCGCGACGGTGCCGCCGTGCGCGGCGCTGTTGCGGCCGAGGTGGAAGCGGCGGAACCGCGCGGTGCCGACAACCCGGTCGTCGGCGGTGCGCTGCAGGTCCAGTGGGATCGCCAGCAGGTTGCCACGGTTGGGCAGGTCCAGGCGCCGGCCCGACGGGGAATTCCACTCGTCGGTGTAGTACGGCTCGAGCAGGGCGGACGCCTTCTCGACCAGGTCGGCGGCCTCGGTGATCACCTCGTCGGGCGCGTCGGCGGCGCGGGCGTGGTCCTGCAGCGTGCGGACGGCCTCGATGAATCGTCCGTAGTCCGGTCCGCCTTTGGTGGTGGGCTCCGGCGGATTGAAGCCGCCGCCGGGATGGGCGGGCTGATCGCTGCTCACCCGCCCACCGTATTGCGTCGGGTTCGGCTAGCTGGACCCGGCTTTGCTCAGCGTCGCGAACTCGTCGTCGGACAGCGCGATGCCCGCCGCGGCGACGTTCTCCTCGAGGTGGGCGACCTTCGAGGTGCCCGGGATCGGCAGCATCACCGGCGACCGCTTGAGCAGCCAGGCCAGCGCGAGCTGGGAGGGGGTGGCGTGGTGGTCGGCGGCGATGCGCTGCAGCGGTCCGTCCGGGGCGGCGAGCGGACCGGCCGCCAGCGGGAACCACGGGATGAAGCCGATCCGCTGGGCTTCGCATGCCTCGAGCACCGGTTCGGCGGCACGCATCGTCAGGTTGTACATGTTCTGCACCGACGCGATCGGGGCTACCCGCTGGGCGGCCTCGAGTTGTTCGACGCTGACCTCGGAGAGCCCGATGTGGCGGATCTTGCCCTCCTGCTGTAGCCGGGCCAGTTCCCCGACCTGGTCCTCGAGCGGGAATTTCGGGTCGACGCGATGCAGCTGAAACAGGTCGATGGCCTCGATGCCCAGGCGGCGCAGGCTCATCTCGCACTCCTGGCGCAGGTAGTCGGGGAAGCCGAGCGGACGCCACTCGTCGGGCCCGATGCGCACCAGGCCTGCCTTGGTCGCGATGACCAGGTCCTCCGGGTAGGGATGCAGTGCCTGGCGGATCAACTCCTCGGAGATGTAGGGACCGTAGGAGTCGGCGGTGTCGATGAAGTTGACGCCCAACTCGACCGCGCGCCGCAGCACCCGCAGGCACTCGTCGGGGTCGTCGGGCGGGCCCCACACGCCCTTGCCGGTCAGGCGCATGGCGCCGAAACCGAGCCGATTGACGGTCAGGTCGCCGGCGAGATCGAACGTGGTCATGGCCCGACCGTACGCCCGCGATGTCAGAGTGTCCTGGTGAAGCTCTCGGACCTGTCGGCGCTGCCGCTGACATACACCGAAGTCGGTGCGACGGCCGCGGCGATGCCCGACGGCTACCACCACGTGCGCAAGGCGGCGGTGATCGGTCGCGGGCGTCGGCGCTTCGAGGACGCCGCGGCGGTCGGCATGCGGTGGGGCATGCTGCGCGGCGCCGGGATCCGGGTAGAGGCGACGACCGAGGTGGCGGCCGTCGGCTCGGAGGTCATCGTGCACCTGGGTCCGGTGGCCGCGCCGTGCCGGGTGGTCTACGTCGTCGACGAACCCGACCGCCGCGGGTTCGCCTACGGCACACTGCCCGGGCACCCCGAGTCGGGTGAGGAACTGTTTCTCGTCCGGTTCGACCCGGACAGCGAGGCGGTGTACGCCGAAGTGGCGGCGTTCTCGCGGCACGCGACGTGGTGGAGTCGGTTAGGCTCGCCGGTCACCTCGCTGATGCAGCGGATCGTCACCCAGCGCTACCTGCGCGCGCTCTGAGCGCCCTACCTCAAAGCGGTCGCCCGGCACCACCCCCCTCGGTGCGCTGTGGCCGAACCGTGATGAAGCCTTGATCGAATTGCCCACGCGCCCTTAGGCATCCGTGTGTCGCGTGGCCCGTAGCATCAATTGACACAGTTGTAATTTCGAAGGAGAGTGCCGTAGGCCATGCGTGGCGTTGTCGTGTGTGTTCTGGCGTCGATCGGGATCAGTTCCGTTGTGGTCGGCCCGTCCGATGCGGCACCGGCGACCCCGGTCGGTTCGGTCAAACGGGCCGCGGCGGTCAACCCGTTGATCAATCCCGCGATCGCGTCGATCCAGCCGACGCAGGATGCGGTCGTGGGCGTGGCGCACCCCATCGTGGTGACATTCGGCGCACCGGTCACCGACCGGGCGGCGGCCGAAAGGGCCGTCGCGATCACGACGTCACCGCCGATGACGGGACGGTTCGAGTGGCTGGATGACACTGTGCTGCACTGGATTCCGGATCAGTTCTGGCCTGCGCACAGCACCATCGCGCTGTCGGTCGGCGGCATCAAGACGAGCTTCGTGACGGGCGCGGCCGTCATCGGCACCGCCAACATCACCGAGCACAAGTTCACCGTCACCATCGACGGCGCGCCACCGACGGAGTTGCCCTCGCCGCATCACCGGCCGTACTTCGGGCAACCCGGCGTGTTCCCGGCGTCGATGGGCAGACCCGAGTACCCGACGCCGGTCGGCACGTACTCGGTGCTGGCGAAAGAGCGCGACGTGGTGATGGATTCCAGTAGCGTCGGCATTCCGATCGATGATCCGGACGGGTATCTGCTGGATGTCGAGCACGCCGTACGGTTCACGCACCGCGGCCTTTTCGTGCATTCGGCGCCGTGGGCGGTCAACTCGCTGGGTCATGAGAACGTCAGCCACGGCTGCATCAGCCTGAGCCCGGAAGACGCCGAGTGGTACTTCAACACCGTGAACATCGGCGACCCGATCATCGTGCAGGAGAACAGCATCGAGGTTCCGCGGCCCGCACCGGCGCCGGAGGAGAACGCTCCCGCACCTGCGCCTGGACCCGCCGATCCCCCGGACTTCAGTGTCGAGGTGCCGCGGATGATCACGCCGCCGTAGTTGCGGAGTTCATAACGATTTCGGCCCGGCGACTTTCGTGTCGCCGGGCCGAGTTCGGAAGTGGAAGTGACCGATCGGCGGATCACCCCGCCGGGCCGGGCAGGATCGGCTCACCGGGTGCCGGAGCACCCTCGGGCAGCGGACCCGTCGGGTCACCCTTGCCGCCGGCCGCTCCCGCCATCTCGGTGAGCGGGGCGCCGGCAGCCACCGGCGCGGCCGCGGGCACGATCGGCGCGGCGGCGGGCACGGGGGCAGCGGCGGGCGGCACGACCGGAACCGCAGGCGCGACGGGGACCGGCGGAGCGACGGGCGGTGCGACCGGCACCGGCGCGACGGGCGCGACGGGCACCGGTCCGGGCAGCGCCATCGGCACCCCGGCCATCTCGCTGACCGGCGCGGCCGGGGCGCAGGGGGCCGGGGCGGCGGTTCCGGCGGCGGTCTCGATGCACTCGTAGCCGCCGGCGGCGGCCACCGGACTCAACGCCAGCGCGAGCCCGCAGAACCCGGCGCCGGCAACAACGGCCTTCATGTTTGCTCGAAAGATCGTCATGGACGTCGGCCCCTTCACTTCGGACGAAAAACGCGTTAGGTGGTGCGGCGGGTTGCGCGCCGCACCGTGGTCGAGTGAACGACCGCGTCAATTATCAGCACGTCGACGCGGCAAATTCGCCACGCCGCACCACTTGTTATGGGGACGTTCGGCAGGCGTTATCCCACCGTTGTGCGTCCACGGGTGACGTCGGCATCGCGAACGGATTTTGCCTGGTCAGCAACGGCGGAGCTGGATGGAACTGTGGTGGTGGTCCCGACTGGGATCGAACCAGTGACCTTCCGCGTGTGAGGCGGACGCTCTCCCGCTGAGCTACGAGACCCGGGAAGCCGACCGAACAGGTCGAACGACGTCGAAGACTAGCACGCGGGCGGTGGCGGCTCCGAATCCCAGCGGAGCAGTCGCGGGCCTTTCACCGCGCGCGGTGGCGGCGTTAGGGTCGCGCCGTGGGACGAGGCAGGGATGGGGCACTCGGCCTGCTGGCTGTCCTGGCGCTGGCGGCGTGCAACTCCCCCGGCACGCTGTCGGAGGGCGCTTCGCCGACGTCGAACGCGACGAGCGTCGCACCCGCGCCGCCGAGCACCGCGCAGGCGCCGGCTTCGACTCCGAAGTCGTTTGATTTCAAGCACTTTCGCTCGCCGAGCGGCAACGTCGGATGTGTGATCAACTCCGACTCGGTGCGGTGTGACGTCGGCGAGCGGGACTGGTCGCCGCCGCCGAAGCCGGCCGACTGTCGGCTGGACTGGGGCCAGGGCATCTCTGTCGTTGTCGGCGAGCCTGCCGAGTTCGTGTGCGCGGGCGATACGACGCTGGGACCGGACGCCGACCCGTTGCGGTACGGGGAGTCGATCACGGTGGGATCGATGCGCTGCGACAGCGCCGAATCGGGGGTCACGTGTCGCGAGGTCGGGTCGGGTCACGGGTTCACCCTGGCGCGGGAGGCGTACACGCTGTTCTGACCTGCTGGAACCGGTCGCGAGGGGGCGACACGCGGGGTGATTTGTGCCGCTACACTTTGGTCGACTATCGTCGTCCTTCGCGACGGGCGGCGGAGTCGTTCGTGGCGCGCGGATGTAGCGCAGTTGGTAGCGCATCACCTTGCCAAGGTGAGGGTCGCGGGTTCGAATCCCGTCATCCGCTCGAAGGTGGTGGCATCAACCCAACGGTGGAGTGGCCGAGTGGTGAGGCAACGGCCTGCAAAGCCGTGCACACGGGTTCGATTCCCGTCTCCACCTCAAACCGGCGCGATTAGCTCAGTGGGAGAGCGCTTCCCTGACACGGAAGAGGTCACTGGTTCAATCCCAGTATCGCGCACCAGAGTTTCAGCAGGTCAGAGGCGGTTTTTGAGGTGCGAACGGGCTGGCGCGCCATCTGCCCGACCAACCCCGCTACCCACAGTTCGGCGTTGCAAGCGAAACGAATTTCGCAGCGGAATCAGCAGCAATCGAGTAATGCGGTGGAAACCGAGATCGCTTCCCGTGGCAGTGCGCTCTTCCCACCAACACTCTGGTCCCGCTGTTCGCACGCGTCACTGCCCCTCAGCCAGCCGGAGGTTACGTAACGCTACGGCGCCAGATTCACGCTTTTCTCGCCACTGCGTTACGCAACGTACGGACACCGCGATCGCTGCGCGCTGCGAGACGCTGAGAACCAGCTATGGGGAACTCGTGTAGTCGACGAACGGACTCAAGGGGTCCGCCGGCGTAATACGCGCTTCAATCGTCACGCAGCCGGCACTGGTGGAGCATGCGGCGCCTTGGGAGACCTCATCACCACCAAATATGAAGATGGAGGCCGACGACGAGGCAATAGGTTCCTCGGGCGAGAAAATTGTCGACGCCCCGACATCCCCAAAGCCGCCATCCGTACTCACTACGGTCGTGGACGCAGAATCGCCGGCGCTCACCGCGGACACCCCGCCGTCTCCGATGAGAACTCCGACGGCGTTATTGGACCGGCCCACGGTGAGCGCGGTCGCCCGTCCGTCGCCGCGCACGTCGGCGCTTGCGGTGTTCGATGTTCCCTGCGCGCCGGCTGCGGCTGCCCCGTCACCGACGACAACGGATCTGGCGTTATTGCCCTCACCGCGGGCCACGGCCAAGCTGGCACCATCACCACGAAGGATGGCGATAGCCCTGTTGTTGTCGCCGTCCCCTGCCGCGGCGACCGCGGAAATACCTTCGGCCCGAACAGTCGACACCGCCCGGGCTCGGTTATTGGCCCCGTTGAGCGCAACCGCTTGTGCGTTCGTACCGACGGCCGTTGCGGTGTTGCGGGTCCCAACCGCGACCGCTTGGGCGTTGTCACCTCGGGCAACCGCGCGTGAGCCCACGTCCGAGGAGGCCAGCGCATTGCCCTTCTGGATCACCTGCTGTCCGTTGACCGACACGCTGAGGTTGTTCACCTGGCCCAGCGCGGCGGACAACCGGGCATCCGCCGCAGCTTTGGCGGCGTCCACCCGGGCCTGCACATCAGCCACGTCAGCAGCGGCAATGCCGGGCATCGCCACCAAGAACCCGCCCACGCCCAGGGCGACGGCCAACGCGCCGATCCGCCCGACATGCCTCGCGCTAACTTCTGGCGCCATCGCCACCGCCCCTTATCTCGTACCGGCTAATCCCGGCATTGTTCCAACCAAACCGCCACCGCAACCGAAAACAGCAAAACTGAGGTAGTCCCGGGCGTGTTGCCAGAAATCCCCAACCACCCCACGCCTTGCGTAACGCTGTGGCGGGAATTTCCGGGATTTCCCGCCACAGCGTTAC
>ENA-UOVV01001960-UOVV01001960.1-compost-metagenome-genome-assembly--contig:-NODE-1960-length-12895-cov-5.804751_pt1 | contig 12895 bp, 17 predicted proteins | sample MGYA00238155_ERZ761577 | MGnify/ENA primary metagenome ERZ761577 (study PRJEB28898, sample SAMN06268775) | compost metagenome | isolation source: Emeryville, CA | place: USA:Emeryville, CA | collected...
CACATCATGACGGCGTCCGGGGCGTAGATCCACTCGTCGCCGTAGGTGATGCGGTCGGTCTCGGGCGCCTTCGCATAGGCCTGCCACTTTCCGTGGGCCATCCTGCGGTGCAGATCCACTCGATCGGTCACTGAGCCACCCTCCGCCGCGCCGGCCTGGTCGTGCGCAGTGTATACAGCGTTATCGATTGCCGAGAGTGATCGTTCTCATTCGCCGCCGTCGATCCTCCCCCCGGACCCAAGAGGGCGGATGAGTTGGCCTGTAAGCCGGATTCTGTTCCGTGCCGCCGCGACTGGCACGGCGGCACGGCGGCGACCATCCATCTGGACATCCCGTCACCGGGTGCCTCAAGCGGCCTACCCGCAGGCATCGGGCGAGCAACCCTCAAGCGCCTGCGCGACCGCACCAGGTGCGGTCTTCTTGGCCTTGCTTCGGGTGGGGTTTGCCTAGCCACACCGGTCACCCGGTGTGCTGGTGCGCTCTTACCGCACCGTTTCACCCTTACCACCGGTGCCGGTGGCGGTCTGTTTTCTGTGGCACTTTCCCGCGAGTCACCTCGGGTTGCCGTTAGCAACCACCCTGCTCTGTGAAGTCCGGACTTTCCTCGAGAGCCAGGTGACCCTGGCCCCCGCGGCCGCCCAGCCAACTCATCCGCGTTACCTAACGTAGCGCGTCCGGTGCAGATTCCGCGAACGCGTCATAATCTCGGCATGGCCCAGGTCCCGTCCGCCCGCTACCTGTTGCGGGCCAAGGATCTGGTGGACGCCCGCTACGCGGAGCCCCTCACCGTCGACGATCTGGCCGCCGCGGCCGGGCTGTCGCGGGCGCACTTCAGCCGGATGTTCACCAAGACCTTCGGAGAGTCGCCGCGCGCGTATCTGCAGACCCGGCGGTTGGAGCGCGCCGCGGCGCTGCTGCGCTACACCGACCGTTCGGTGGCCGATATCTGCGTGATGGTCGGGCTGCGCAGCGTGGGGTCGTTCACCTCGAGCTTCGCCCGCGTCTACGGCATGCCGCCGGCGGCCTACCGGGCCGGCCTGCCGCCCGCGGCGACCTACGCCCGGGTGCCCAGCTGCATCCTCAAGCGCGACACCCGCCCGCGGGCCGACAGCCGGACCAAAACAGCACACGGGAAGAAGACACGACGCGCCGAGCGCCCCTAGGTTCGGCTGCATGAAGAAAATCGCAAGCGCCCACCTGTGGGTTCACGATCAAGACGTCGCACTGAAGTTCTGGACCGAGAAGGTCGGCATGGAGGTCCGCCAGGACGTGTCGTTTCCCGAGGAGATGGGCGACTTTCGTTGGCTCACAGTCGGTCCGCCGGGCCAAGACGATGTCAGCATCGTGTTGATGGCCGTGCCGGGCGAACCCGTGATGGACGAACCCACCCGCAGGCAGGTGCTCGATCTGATGGCCAAGGGCTTCACGGGCACGGTCTTCCTGGTCACCGACGACATCCAGAGTGACTACGAGGAGATGACGGCCCGCGGCGTCGAGTTCACCGAGCCTCCGACCCAGATGCCCTACGGCATCGACTCCGGATTCCGCGACCCGTCGGGCAACAGTGTCCGACTGACCCAATTGGCGCCGCTTCCGGCGAATACTGTCTGAGTGCGCACCACGGCCGCGGCGGTGAGTTCGGCGGCGTTCTTCCTCGTGGCGCCGGGGACGTTCGCCGGGCTGGGCCCGTGGCTGATCACCGGGTGGGAGATTCCCGAGTCCAGCCCGCCGGTGCGGGTGGTGCTCGGCGCGGTGTTCGTGGTGGCGGGGCTGATCCCCCCGGCCCACGCGTTCGTCGAGTTCGTCAGGGCCGGCGGCACCCCGATGCCGGTCGCGCCGACGCAGTGGCTGGTGGTCTCGGGGTTCAACCGCTTCGTGCGCAACCCGATGTACCTGGGCTTGCTGGTGGCGATTCTGGGCCAGGCGCTGCTCTTCGACAGCCTCTGGCTGGTGCTGTACGCGGCGGTCGGCTGGGTCGTGACGGCGTCGTTCGTGCGCTGGTACGAGGAGCCCACGCTGGTCCGCACCTACGACGAGCAGTACGAGGAGTACCGCAGGCACGTGCCCGCGTGGACGCCGCGGTTGACGCCCTGGCATCCGGACTAACCCGGATCTCACGCCCGCGCCGTCGGGTACGTCTACCCGGTATGACGCCGAATCCGTGGCAGCGCCGCGTCGACCGGGGCGACTGGGACGCCATCGCCGCCGAGCTCGACGAGGTCGGCGGCGCGCTGCTGCCCCGCCTGCTCACCGCCACCGAGGCCGCGGCGCTGCGGCGCCGCTACGACGACGACACCCGGTTCCGCGCCACCGTCGAGATGTCGCGGTACCGCTATGGGCAGGGTGAGTACCGCTACTTCGCCCACCCGTACCCTAAGCCGATCGATGCGCTCAAGCAGGCGCTGTACCCGCGCCTGCTGCCGATCGCGCGGGACTGGTGGGCCAGGCTCGGCCGTCCCGCCCCGTGGCCCGACACTCTCGAGGAGTGGCTCGGCATGTGTCACGCGGCGGGACAGTCGAAGCCGACCGCGCTCCTGCTGAAGTACGGCGCCGGCGACTGGAACGCGCTGCATCGAGACCTCTACGGCGACTTGGTTTTTCCGCTTCAAGTGGTGGTGAACCTCAGCGAGCCCGGCGTCGATCACACCGGCGGGGAGTTCCTGCTCGTCGAGCAGCGCCCGCGTGCGCAGTCCCGCGGCACCGCGGTCACGGTGCCGCACTGCCACGGGTTCGTGTTCACGACCCGCGAGCGGCCCGTGCGGTCGACGCGCGGCTGGTCGGCGACGCCGGTGCGCCACGGGGTTTCGGCGATCCGCTCCGGCGAGCGCTACACGCTGGGCCTGATCTTTCACGACGCGGCGTGACGCCGCAGCACCATCACGTTGTCGATCCATGTGCCCACCTGGCCGTCGGGTCCGACGGCCTGCCGTTCGGCCGCCTCCACCCGCACCCGCTTCCACTCGGAGTCGGCCAGCGCCAGCGAGTCCAACACCTCGTCGGCGGGCGGGAAGTGGTGGGTGTGGCCGAGTTGCGACGCCCCGGGCGGCGGCGCGCCGTGATCGACGATCAGCAGGGTGCCGCCCGGCCGCACGGCCGCCGCGGCGTGGCTCAGCACCCGGGGCCGGTCGAGCGGCACGGTCGAGTGCAGGAACTGCGCCGAGACCAGGTCGAAGGTGCCGGCGGGGAAGCCCTGCGACAGGTCGCACTGCCGGAAGTCGATCCGGTCGGCCACACCGCGTTCCGTCGCCGCCGCGGCGGCGCGCCCCAGCGCGGTGTCGGAGATGTCGACGGCCACCACCCGCCAGCCACGCTCGGCCAGCCACACCGCGTCGCCACCCTCGCCGCAGCCGAGGTCGAGTGCGTCGCCCGGCGTCAACGGCGTGACCACCTCGGCCAGTCGGGCGTTGACCCGGCCGCTCCAGATCTGCTCGCGTTCGCGGTAACGCTGCTCCCAGTGTTCTTTCGGGTCCTGCGTCGCGGTGTCATCCATGCACCCACCTTGCCGACACCCTGTCCTTTCTGCCAAGCTGGGTTGCCATGCAGGCAAAGTCCGACGACGGCGTCGACACCCGCGTCCGGCGCCGGCTGCGCGAGCTGCGCACCCAGCGCGGTCTCACGCTCGAGGACGTCGCGCGCCGCGCCAACATTGATGTCTCCACGCTGAGCAGGCTGGAATCCGGTAAGCGGCGACTGGCCCTCGACCACCTGCCGCGGCTGGCCGCCGCGCTGTCGGTCACCACCGACGACCTGCTGCACTCCCCCGAGGCCGACGACCCGAGGGTCAAGTCCAGCGCCCAGACCCGCGACGGCGTCACATACTGGCCGCTGACCCACCACGGACCCGCGGCGGGGCTGCACGCGTTCAAGATCCGGGTCAGCGCGCGGCGGCGCACACCACCCGCGGAACTGCCGGTGCACGACGGCCACGACTGGATGTACGTGCTGTCGGGCCGACTGCGGCTGATCCTCGGCGACAAGGACTTCACCATCAAACCCGGTGAGGCCGTGGAGTTCTCCACGTGGACACCGCATTGGTTCGGCGCGGTCGACGGCCCCGTCGAGGCGATCGCGCTATTCGGGCCGCACGGTGAACGGCTGCACGTGCACGCGTGACTACAGGTACGCGGTCTGGTTGACCAGCCGCACCGCGGCCGCGCCGTCGGGATAGAACTCCGCGATCGACAACGACGCGAGGTCCAGATGCATCCGGTAGAGGATGTTCGGCCCGGCGTCCAGCGCCATCCGCAGCATTGTCTTGATCGGCGTCACGTGCGAGACGACAAGCACCGTCTCACCGGCGTAGTCGCCGACCGCCCGGGCCTGGAACCGGCGCACTCGTTCGGCGACGCTGTCGAAGCTCTCCCCGCCGGGCGGCTCGACACTGGTGTCGCGCAGCCACCGCCGGTGCAGTTCCGGATCGCGCGCTGCGGCCTCGCCGAACGTCAGCCCCTCCCAGGCGCCGAAGTCGGTCTCGATCAGGTCGTCGTCGACGGTGACGTCGAGGCCCAGCGCCTTGGCGGCCCGCGCGGCGGTGTCATAGGCGCGCTCCAGCGGTGAGCTCAGCACCGCGGCGATGCCGCCCCTGGCCCCGACGTACTGCGCGGCCGCGTCGGCCTGCGCGCGTCCGATGTCGGTCAACGCGGGGTTCCCGCGCCCGGAGTACCGGCGCTGCACCGACAATTCGGTCTGCCCGTGCCGCAACAGCAGAAACCGCGTCGGCGCCCCGCGCGCACCGGTCCATCCCGCCGGAGTGTTCGCCTGGTGTGGCTTCGATTCCGCCGCGGGCGTCTCCGGCTTGGGCACCGCGGCGGGGGTCTCGGAGTCGGCCGCGTCCATCGCCTCGTTGGCCAGCCGGTCGGCGTGACTGTTGCGCTCGCGCGGTATCCACTCGTACGTCACGCGATCAAACCGCCGCGCGGCCGTCCTGGCCTGCTCGTGCAGCACCGCCAGGTCGGCGTTCTTGACCTTCCACCGCCCCGACATCTGCTCGATGACCAGTTTGGAGTCCATCCGGACGTCGACCTCGTCGGCGCCCAGCCGCGCGGCCTCCTCGAGACCGGCGATCAGCCCCCGATACTCGGCGACGTTGTTGGTCGCCACCCCGATGGCCTGCTTGCCCTCGGCCAGCACCGTGGCATGGTCGGCGTCCCACACCACGGCTCCGTAGCCGGCCGGTCCCGGATTGCCGCGCGCGCCGCCGTCGACCTCGACAATGACCCTCACGCGCCGGATTCCTTGACCCGCAACAGGATCGCGCCGCATTCCGGGCAGCGCAGCACCTCGTCCTCGGCCGCCGCCGAGATGCGCGCGAGCTCCCCGCGGTCGATCTCGATCCGGCAGGCGCCGCATCGGCGACCCTGCAACCGGCCCGCCCCCGCACCGCCCTTGGCGCGTTGCCGCTCGTACAGCGCGACCAGGTCGGCGTCCAGTTCGGCGACGAGTTGCTCACGGCGCACCAGGTGTTGGTCGCGCAACCGGTCGAGTTCGGCGCGGGCCTCGTCGCACGCCCGCTGCGCGGCACCGAGGTCGTTCTGCAGTTCGTCGATGGTGCGCAGCTCGTCGGCCTGCTGGGCCTGCAACTGCTCGCGGCGCTCCATCACCTCCAGCAGCGTGTCCTCGAGGCTGGCCTGGCGCCGCTCCAACGTCTCCAATTCGTGCTGCAGGTCGGTCAGCGCCTTGGCGTCGACGTTGCCCGCCTGCAGCATCTTCCGGTCCCGGTCCTCGCGCTGGCGCACCGAGTCGATCTCCGACTCGAACTTGGCGACCTGGCCGTCGAGATCCTCCAACGCCAGCCGCAGCGCGGCCAGGCGGTCGTTGGCCGCGGCGTGCGTCGCCTGGATCTCCTCGAGTCGCTGGGCCTCGGCCAGGTGCGTCGAGCGGTATTCGACGCGGCTCAGCTCGGCGTCGATGTCCGCCAATTCAAGCAGCGAACGTTGTTGAACTACTTCAGCTTTCATGCCTCGTTCTCTCGACGTTCCACGGGTCGGTGCGCTTCATCGACACCCGCACCGACAACGCGTCACCGAAGTGGTTGCGCAGCAGGTTCGCCGCCTGATTGCACCACGGGTACTCGCTGGCCCAGTGCGCGACGTCGATCAGGGCCACCGGCGACTTGCGCCGGTGCTCGTCGGCCGGGTGATGGCGCAGGTCGGCGGTGACGTAGGCCTGCACGTCGGCGGCCGCGACCGTGTCGAGCAGCGAGTCGCCCGCCCCACCGCACACCGCGACCCGCGACACCACGGTGTCATCGTCGCCGCAGGCGCGTACGCCCCACGACGTGCGGGGCAGCGCCTCGTGCACCCGGGACACGAACGCGGCCAACGGTTCTGGTTTGGGCAGCGAGCCGATCCGGCCGAGCCCCACGTTGCCGGGGATCGGTGCCAGCGCGATGATGTCGAACGCGGGTTCCTCGTAGGGATGCGCGGCCCGCATCGCGGCGAGCACGTGGGCGCGGATCCGCGCGGGCGCGACGACCTCCACCCGGTCCTCGGTCACGCGTTCGACGCTGCCCACGCTGCCGATCGCCGGCGACGCGCCGTCATGCGGCAGGAACTGGCCGGTGCCGGTCACGCTCCAGCTGCAGTGCGAATAGTCGCCGATCTGGCCGGCACCCGCGTCGAACATCGCGTTGCGCACCTGCTCGGCATTCTCGACCGGCACGAACACCACCCACTTGTCCAGCGGCGGGCCCACCGGTATCGGCGCCAGTACCTCCTCGACGGTCAACCCGAGCGCCTCGGCCAGCGCGTCGGACACTCCGGGCGAGGCCGAGTCGGCGTTGGTGTGCGCCGTGAACAGCGAGCGGTGGGTGCGGATCATCTGGTGCACCAACGCCCCCTTGGCGGTGCTCGCGGCGACGGTGTCGACGCCGCGCAGCAGCAGCGGGTGGTGCGCCAGCAGCAGGCCGCCCTCCGGCACCTCGGCGACCACTTCGGCGGTCGCGTCCACCGCGACGGTCACCGCCGTGACGGGCTCCTTCGGGTCCCCGCACACCAGCCCGACCGAGTCCCAGTCCTGCGCCAGCCCGGGCGGATACGCCGACTCGATCACCTCGATCACATCGGCCAGCCGTGGTAGCGAGTCGCCGGCGTTCACCGCAATACCTCCGCCATCGCATCGACCAACATCGGCCACTCCGGTCGCACCGCCGCGCGCAGGTACTCCCCCGGCAGCCCGACGAACGTGTCGCAGCGGCGCACGGCAATGCCCTTGCCGTCGAGATGCTTTCGCATCAGTTCGGCATCCGGCACGGCGAACAGCACGAACGGCGCGGATCCGTCGACGACATCGACGCCGATGCTAGTGAGCGCGTCGACCATCTCGCCACGCAGTTCGCGTAGGCGTCGCGCGCCGCGCTCGGCCTCGGCCACCGCCCGCGCCGACGAGCACGCGGCGATGGCCTCCAGTTGCAGCGTGCCCAGCGGCCAGTGCGCGCGGCCCGCCGTCATCCGGTCCAGCACCTCGGCCGGGCCCAGCGCGTAGCCGATCCGCAGACCCGCCAGCGCCCAGGTCTTGGTCAGGCTGCGCAGCACCACCACGTCGGGCAGCGACATGGCAGCCAGCGAGTCCGGTTCGCCGGGCACCGCGTCGGCGAACGCCTCGTCGACGACGACGAGCCGGCCGGTGCGGCGCAGCGCGAGGATCTGTTCGCGCGGGTGCAGCACCGACGTTGGGTTCGTCGGGTTGCCCACGACGACGACATCGGCCGCGTCCGGCACCACCGCGTCGGCGAGGTGAAACGGCGGCGGCAGCACCACGTGCTCGAACGGCACCCCCGCCGCGTCCAGCACCGCCTCCGGTTCGGTGAACGACGGTGCGATCAGCGCGACCAGCCGCGGCCGCAGCGCGGTCAGCAGCGCGAACCCCTCGGCGGCGCCGGCCAGCGGCAGCACCTCCTCGGGGCGGCGCGCGTGGCGGGCGGCGACCGCGTGCACCGCGCGGCGCTCGTCATCGGCGGTGGGATAGCGACCCAGATCGGCGAGCCGCGCCGCGAGACGATCCGCCAGCCAGGACGGCGGCGCGGCGGCGCGAATGTTGACCGCGAAGTCGGCCATGCCGGGCACCGCGGCCTGATCACCGTGGTATCGGGCGGCAGCGCGCCGCGGGGGTCTCGCCACATGACGACAGTAGTGCTGCGGGACAATGAAGCGGTGACAGCCCGCCCCCAGCTGGTGATCTTCGACCTCGACGGCACGCTGACCGACTCGGCGCACGGCATCGTGTCGAGCTTCCGCCACGCGCTGGCCACGGTCGGCGCGCCGGTGCCGGACGGCGACCTGGCCGGCCTGGTCGTCGGCCCGCCGATGCACCACACGCTGTCCGGACTGGGCCTCGGCGAGCACACCGACGCGGCGATCGCCGCCTACCGCGCGGACTACAGCACCCGCGGCTGGGCGATGAACCGGCTGTTCGACGGCATCCCGGCGCTGCTGACCGCGCTGCGCGCCGCGGGCGTGCGGTTGGCGGTGGCCACCTCCAAGGCCGAGCCCACCGCGCGCCGCATCCTGGCGCACTTCGGGCTGGACCATCACTTCGACGTGATCGCCGGAGCCAGCCCCGGCGGCACCCGTGCCGCCAAGGCCGACGTGGTGGCGCACGCGCTGGCCCAACTCGAGCCGCTGCCCGAGCGGGTGCTGATGGTCGGCGACCGGGCCCACGACGTCGAGGGCGCGGCCAAGCACGGCATCGACACCGTGGTGGTCGGCTGGGGGTACGGCGCAGGGGACTTCGCCGAACCCGGCGCTGTCAGCGCGCTGGCGTACGTGGCGACCGTCGACGATCTACGCGAGGTGCTCGGTGTCTGAACTGCTGCATGTGTCGTTCATCTGCTCCGGCAACATCTGCCGCTCGCCGATGGCTGAGAAGATGTTCGCGCACCAGATCGACCAGCGCGGCCTGGCGCACGCGGTCCGGGTGACCAGTGCGGGCACCGGCGGCTGGCACGCCGGCGATCCCGCCGACCGCCGGGCCGTGCACGTGCTGCGCAAGTACGGCTACCCGACCGCGCACCGCGCCGCACAGATCGCCGAGGAGCATCTGACCGCCGACCTGCTCGTCGCGCTGGGCCGCAACCACCTGCGCATCCTGCTCGACATGGGCGTGGAGCAGGACCGGGTGCGGATGCTGCGCTCGTTCGACCCGCGCTCGGGCGCACACGCCCTCGACGTCGAGGACCCCTACTACGGCGACCACAGCGACTTCGAGGACGTGTTCCGGGTGATCGACGCGTCGCTGCCGGGCCTGCACGCCTGGGTCGACGCACAGCTCGCCGGCCGCGGGATCGCGGTGTGATGCGCCGCTGGGCGTTTCTGCTGCGCCCGTCGTGGCTGGCGCTGGCCGTCGTGGTCATCGCGTTCACGTACCTGTGCTTCACGGTGCTCGCACCGTGGCAGCTCGGCAAGAACACCAAGACATCGCGGGAGAACGCCCAGATCGCACGGTCGCTGGACGCCGACCCGGTGCCGGTGACTTCGCTTCTGCCACAACAGGATTCGTCGGCACCCGACGAGCAGTGGCGCCGGGTGACGGCGACCGGACACTATCTGCCCGACGCGCAGGTGCTGGCCCGGTTGCGGGTCGTCGACGGTGCGCCCGCGTTCGAGGTGCTGGTCCCGTTCGACGTCGACGGCGGTCCGACCGTCCTCGTCGACCGCGGCTACGTCCACCCCGAACAGGGGTCGCGGGTGCCCCCGATCCCCCCGCCCCCGACCGGCACGGTGACGATCACCGCGCGGCTGCGCGACTCCGAATCGGCGCCCGCCGACAAGGAGCCGTTCCGCGAGGACGGCGTCCAGCAGGTGTATGCGATCGACACCGAGCAGATCTCGTCGCTCACCCGGGTGCCGCTGACGGGGTCGTACCTGCAACTGGTCGAGGACCAACCGGGCGCGCTCAATGTCCGCGGACTACCGCACCTGGACGCGGGACCGTTCCTGTCCTACGGCATCCAGTGGATCGCGTTCGGCATCCTGGCCCCGATCGGGCTGGGCTATTTCATCTACGCCGAGATCCGCCAACGTCGACGGGAGAACGCCGCCAAGCGATCCGCGGGGCCGCTCACCGTCGAGGAGAAACTCGCCGACCGGTACGGCCGACGGCGGTGAGCCCGACGGCCAACAGCGCCGCGGCCACCTGTACCGCGCGCGACAGCCGCACCGCGCGCGTGAGGTCGGTGACGCCGGGTGCGGGGCCGTCGCCGAGGCTGGGGCGGATCTCCAATTGGTGGGCGTACTGGGTGGGCCCGCCCAGCCGCACCCCGAGCGCGCCGGCGAACGCCGCCTCGACCACCCCGGCGTTCGGGCTCGGGTGCCGGGCGGCGTCGTTGCGCCAGGCGCGGATCGCCCCGACGGGTGAACCGCCGACCAGCGGTGCGCAGGCGGCGGTCAGGACGGCCGTCACGCGCGCCGGGACGTAGTTGGTGAGGTCATCGAAACGCGCTGCCGCCCAACCGAATCGGCGGTACCGCGGCGATTTGTGGCCGATCATCGCGTCCAGCGTGTTGGCGCCGCGGTAGACCAGGACGCCCGGCACGCCGGCGACGGCCGCCCACAGCAGCGGCGCCACCTGGGCGTCGGAGGTGTTCTCCGCGACGGACTCCAGCGCCGCGCGGGTCAGCCCCGCGGCGTCGAGCGCGGCGGGGTCGCGACCGCACAGCGACGGCAGCATTCGGCGGGCGCCGTCAACGTCGTCGTCGGCCAGCAGCGCGGCCATCGCGTCGCCGGTCCGCAGCAGCGACGTCCCACCGAGCGCCACGAACACCGCGGTTGCCGTGCCGCCCACGCCTGCCCTGGTGAGCGCGACGCCGGCGGCGGCCAAGCCGGCCAGCAGCGCGCCGGTGTGCAGCGCCCCGGCGGTTCTGCTGTCGGCGTAGGTCAGCCGTTCCACAGCCGCCGCCGCGCTGCCGAACAACGCGACCGGGTGGCCGCGTCGCGGGTCGCCGAACAGCACGTCAGCCAGCCAGCCGGCGGTGATTCCGCATCCCCTGGCGCAGCGGGCGGGCACAAACACCACGGCAGCGTCTCACAAGGTGGTGTACTCGAGGACATGAGGTTCGGCCCGCCGCGCCATCCGAAAAGGGTGGCCGATCTGATCAACCCCGCCGCCGTGCTGGCGCCCGCGGCCAACGTGATCATGCAACTCGCGCTGCCGGGTGTGGGCTACGGGGTGCTGGAGAGCCCGGTCGACAGCGGCAACGTCTACAAGCATCCGATCAAGCGGGCCCGCACCACGGGAACCTATCTGGCCGCGGCGACGATCGGCACCCGTGAGGACCGGGAGATGATCCGCCGCGCCGTGGACACCGCGCATGCGCAGGTTCGGTCGATGGCGTCAAGCCCGGTGTCCTACAACGCGTTCGACCCGCGGCTACAGCTGTGGGTGGCGGCTTGTCTGTACCGCTACTACCTCGATCAGCACGAGTTCCTCTACGGCCCGCTCGACGACCAGTCCGCAGACGCGGTCTACCAGGACGCCAGAAGGCTGGGCACCACACTGCAGGTACGCCCCGAGATGTGGCCGCCGGACCGGGTGGCGTTCGACGAGTACTGGAAGCGGACGCTGGACGAGCTGCGGATCGACCCGCCGGTGCGCGAGCATCTGCGCGGGGTGGCCGCGATGGCGTTCCTGCCCGCGCCGCTGCGACTGCTGGCCGGCCGGTTCAACCTGTTCGCGACGACGGGCTTCCTGCCGCCGGAATTCCGTGCGCTCATGCGGCTGCCCTGGTCCGGCGCGCAGCAGCGGCGGTTCGAATGGCTGCTGACGGCGCTGCGCGTCGCCGACCGGGTGATCCCGCGCGAACTGTGGCTGCTGGGCTACCAGATGTACCTGTGGGACATGCGGCTTCGCGCTCGGCGCGGTAAGCGGATCGTTTAACCCGTCGGCACCAAAGGAGTCCAGTCATGCCCTTCCCCGCACTGAATCATGTCGCCCTCACGGTCAGCGACCTCACCGTCAGCGCCCCCTGGTACCAGGAGCTGATCGGCGCCGAGCCGGTGCTCGACGAGTACACCGACGCCGGCTTCCGACATGTCGTGTGGTCGTTCGAGAACGGCACGCTGTTCGGCATCCATGAACACGACCGGGGCATCGAGGACGGCCGGTTCACCGAGTTCCACGCTGGGCTGGACCACGTCGGCTTCGGTTGCGCCAGCCGCGCCGAGCTCGAGGACTGGGCCGCGCGGCTCGACGGCCTGGGCATCGAGCACGGCGAGGTCGTCGACGCCCACTACGGCTCGGGGCTGAGCTTCCGCGATCCCGACGGCAACGCGCTGGAGTTCTTCGCTCCCCCGGCATAGCCGGTCAGCCCACCGGCCCACCACGCATCACGGAAGGAATGCGATGTCGAGTCAGCTGCACCACGTCGTCATGTGCAGCCACTCCGCCGATGTCGTCGTCACGTTCCTCACCGACGTCGTCGGCATGTCGATCCAGCAGCAGTTCCACGTGCCGAGCGAACTCCTGGAGAAGACCTTGGAGTGGCCGCCCTCGAGCGGTGCGCAGGTGACCCTCCTGGGTTCCGGGGACAGCGGCCTCATCGAGGTGCTCGACGTGCCCACGGCGCTGCGCGGGGTCGTGCCCGAAGGCCTTGCCGGGCTGTCTTTTCTGTCCGACGACGCCACCGCGGTGCGGAAGCGCGCCGACGCGGCCGCACACCCGACCAAGTCGATCGATATCGGGATGCCCGGCTTCGAGTTGTTCTTCTGCAAGGTGGGCGGCGTGCCGATCGAGTTCATGGGCGGGTATTCGGACGACGTCGGCCGCACTCTGACCGACGAGCCGAACGCCTGAAGACCCGCCGGTGTCGACGCGATTGCACCGGGGATCCCGCGACGCGGCCGAAGTGGTGGGCGCGGACGGTATCGAACCGCCGACCGCTGGTGTGTAAAACCAGTGCTCT
>ENA-UOVV01001962-UOVV01001962.1-compost-metagenome-genome-assembly--contig:-NODE-1962-length-12891-cov-31.438454_pt1 | contig 12891 bp, 17 predicted proteins | sample MGYA00238155_ERZ761577 | MGnify/ENA primary metagenome ERZ761577 (study PRJEB28898, sample SAMN06268775) | compost metagenome | isolation source: Emeryville, CA | place: USA:Emeryville, CA | collected...
AGCGTCGGGCCCTGTGGCGTGCTTCCGCGCACCCTGCTGGTGGATTCTGCCCGGTGTTGGCGCCCCGCTCCTTGAGATGGTGGATGCTGCCCGGTGTTGGCGCCCCGCTCCTTGAGATGGTGGATGCTGCCGACTTGTGCGCCCTTAACCGTGCAGAATCCACCATCTCGAGCGGGAAGGCGGGGGAACCGGGCAGGATCCACCATCTCGAGCGGGAGGGCGTGGGACCGGATCCACCATCTTGGACGGGGAGGGGTGGGGTGATTGACCGCGCATAAGGGTGCCGGTATGCGGGTACTTCCCTGGCAACCGGCCGACGCTCCGCTCGGGGCACGCCTTACAGGGCGCCAACGGCCGTGCTTGAGTGAAGGGAAACCCTCATGGCACTCGGATCTGGCATCTTCCTGCTGGTGATCGGCGCGATCATGGCGTTCGCAGTCAGGGACAGCATCGACGCTGTCGACCTCACGATGGTCGGCTACATCTGCATGGTTGCGGGCTTCATCGCGATCATCGTCTCTTTCGCGTACAACGCGCAGAACCGCAAGACCACACACGTCGTCGACCAGCACGTCGACGAGCACCGCATCGAGCCCACGGCTTGATTCCCCGCTAGCTGCGCGCGTCCTCGATCTGCTGCTCAGACACCCTCAGCTTGGCAGCTTCTCGTTGGGCGCGCGCAGCTTCGCTCGTGGTCCTTCCGTAGGCCACACTCACAAATGGCCGATGCAGCGCATAGCTGAGTTCAAGGTTCCAGTACTTCTTGGACCAGGCAGCGGCGGCCACCGCGATCGCGAAGCTCGCAAGACCGCCCACCGCGATCGCCCAGCGCGGTCCCCACGCCTCTCCGATCCAGCCCACCACGGGCGAACCCACGGGCGTGGCGCCCATCAGCACCATCATGTACAGCGACATGGCGCGCCCGCGCATGCTGGGGGTGGTCGTTGACTGCACCCATGCGTTTGCGGTGGCGAGCAGCGCCAGCGCGAAGAACCCCACGGGGATGCACATGATCGCGTAGAGGCGATAGGTGGGCATGAGGGCCTGGACCACCATCATGAGGCCGAACATGCCGGCCGCTCCCACGATGATCCGCAGCCGTGGCCGGGCGCGACGGGCGACCAGCAGTGCACCGGCAAGCGACCCGATCGCCATGATCGAACCCAAGATGCCGTACTCGCCGGCTCCCTTGTCGAACTCGACGCGCGCCATGAGCGCGCTCGTAAGTTGGAAGTTCAGTCCCAGCGCGGAGACGACGGTCATGATCGCCATGATCACGAGGATGTCCGCGCGCCGCCGGACGTACCTCACGCCCTCACGAACTTGGCCCTTCTTCTTTGGTGCCCGCTCGTGCTCGTTGAGTTCGCCGATGCGCATCGCGAGCAGGGCCACAATGGTCGCCGCGAAGGTCAGGCCGTTGATGATGAACACCCAGCCCACGCCGATCCAGGCGATGAGCACGCCCGCCAGGCCAGGGCCGATGAGCCGCGCGGCGTTGAAGCTTGCGGAGTTCAGCCCCACTGCGTTGGGCAGGTTCACTGTGGGGACCAGTTCGGTGACAAAGGTCTGTCGCACCGGGTTATCGAACGCAGAGACCACGCCAAGCGCGGTCGCGAACAGGTACACGTGCCACAACGTGGCCGTGCCGCTCAGCACCAGCACGCCAAGGCCAACGCCCAGCAGGCCAGCGACCACCTGGGTGATGAGCAGGAGCTTTCGGGAGTTAAAGCGATCCGCGACAACGCCCGCGTAGGGCGCCAGCAGCAGGAACGGCGCAAACTGCAGTGCCGTCACGATTCCCACTTGCACACCAGAGTTGTGAGTGAGGACCGTCAGCACCAGCCAGTCCTGGGCGATGCGCTGCATCCACGTTCCCACGTTCGACACAATCGCGCCGGCGAACCACAGGCGATAGTTGAAGAAGCGGAAGGAAGCGAAGGTCTGCATGCGTTAGGTGCAACCGTACGCCCGCCTGTTCTGTTCCTCTTAGGCCATAGTGACCAGAACTTTGCCGCGAGCGTGGTGGGTAGCGACCCGTGCCAGCGCCTCGGGCGCGTGGTCCAGGGTGAACATGGTGTCGATCAGCGGTGTGATGCGACCGGCCGCGAGGTGCGCGCCCAGCTCCTCAAGTTCCGCTCGAGTCACGTTCGCCATGAACGTCCGCACCCGCTGAGGTGCCAACAGCCGATGCCACTGGGCTTTGGCCACGCGCATGAGAGCACCGCCATCTGGCCCCTTGACGCCGGAGTTGGGGAGGATGGTCCCTCCGCGCCGCACCACTCGGCGCCAATCACGAATGCTGATCGCGCCGGCGTTGTCAAAGACCACGTCATACGGCTGGTCCGTGGCGAGCACGTCCTGCGTCTCGTAGTCGAGCACTGTGTCGATGCCTAGCGCGCGCACGCGCTCCACGTTGCGACCGGAGCACACCGCTATCACGTGCGCGCCTTCGAGCGCGGCAAGCTGGGCAGCGAACTGACCCACGCCCCCCGCGGCGCCGGTGACCACCACGCGTTGACCAGCGCTCACCTGAGCCAGCCGAAGGCCGCGCAGCGCCGTGATCCCCGCCACCGGCAGGGTCGCCGCATGTTCGGCGCTCACGCCATCAGGCACCCGCGCCAGTGTGTCCGCTGACGCCACCGCGTGCTCTGCAAAGGTCCCAAAGCCCTGCCCAAAGACTCTGTCTCCAATGGCCCACTGAGTCACGTCCGGACCCAGCGAGACCACCGTGCCGGCAACATCAAGTCCCAGCGCGTTGACCTTGGGCCGCATGAGACCCCGGCCGGTGCGGATGGGTCGCGGCACTCCGCGCATCGAGAACACGTCGGCGGCATTGACCGACGCTGCTGCGACCTGGATAAGCACCTCGCCCTTGCCGGGGGTTGGGGTGTGGGTGGTGCCAACGAGCAGTTCGCTTGCTTCGCCGTACTGGGTGTGGAGCAAGGAGCGCATCAGACACCTGCCGTCGCGGGGGCGAGGGGGGTTGCCTGCTGAGCCCGGGCATCGGGCCTGATCCCCTTGATAAGCAGGTAGCCGATCATCCAGAACTCGCCAACGGTGGCCAGCAGGCTGAGGGACTCGGCTACCGCGGCCGGAGCGCTTGTGGCCGCGAGCCCCACAAACGCGGACAGCACGTAGCCCGCGCCACCCACGATGAGCAGCCAGCCCAGCACTCGCGGCATGGCGCCAGAGGTCAGCACCGCCCAGCCCATGGGAATGAGCCACAGGCCAAAGAACAGCGCTCCCACGGCCCACGAGTTGGTGCTCAGCGTGCCGAGCAGACCCACGGTCGCGGCGGCGTCACCGCCGGGGGCCAGGGCCGAGTCTCCAGCGACCGTGACGGCGGTGGCCATGAAGGCGGCACTCGCCATGATCGCCACCGAGTTCATGAGGCCGAAGGCCATCACCGCCACGGCCGCGACGCGATTGCGCGATGCGAAGAGCTTGTAGAACCACACGGCCGCGAGCGCTTGAGTCGCGACCGCCGCAAGTTCAAGGCCCACGCTGAGGCCAGCGAGGCCAGGGCGGGCGGACAGGTTGGCGAGCGTCTGGGCGGGGTCGCCGTCGATGTACAGCTGAGGGCGCAGCACCAGGAATCCGAGCATTCCGGTGATGCCGAGTGCGAGGTACCAGGCGCCCGTGGCGCGGGCGGTTCGCAGTTCGTTGGACATAGCAGTCTCCAAAAGGGTGTGAAAGGCAGAGGTCCTGTGCCAGTGGCACGGTCCTTGGAAGGTGGTGGGTGGGCGCTAAGCGCGCGTCAGGTCAGTCGGCATCGTCCCCCTTGTAGCTGAACACGTCGTCGAGCGGAGCCTCGAGCACCGCCGCGATCTGGAAGGCCATCTCGAGCGAGGGGGAGTACTTCCCCTGCTCGATGGCGATGATCGTCTGGCGAGTGACGCCTAACCGACTCGCGAGGTCGGCCTGGGTGAGGTCCTTTTCCGTCCGCAGGTCGCGGATGCGGTTCGAGACGCGAGTGGGCTTTGGTCCTCCCATCACAGTCCCCTGCGATAGGCGCGGATTTTGGTGCCGGCTTCGGCGAGTGCGCCCACGGAGCACACCAGGAAGATGTAGTTGCCGATCCAGAAACCGCTGGCGTCGAACATCGCGAGGATCAGCGCGCCTCCGGTGGCGATGCTCAGCGCGCTGAGCAGGCTCCGGTCGCCCAGCTGCTTGATGGCGCGGTCGCGCTCGTCGGAAGCAAAGTCGGGCTCTTGGAAGCGCCCGCGCAGCGCAGACCAGACGGCCGAGCCGATCGATGCGAGGATCGTGAGCACGATCACCAGGCCGATGCTCGCGGCGATGGCGATCGCCATGGGCACGGCCCACGCGATCTCGCTGGGCTCGTGCGTGGAGAGCTGGATCGCGAGCCACACGAAGTACGCCCCGGAGGTCACGAGCACGGTGCTGCCGTAGACCCAGGCGACCTTCTCGTCCCCGGCCATCGGGACGCGGGTCTCGTCGTCGGTCATGACGGCATCCCTTCGCGATAGGCGGCCATCGTCACCCCGGCGCTTGCGAGCGAGCCCAGGAAGGAGCCGGTGAACAGCACGGTGACGGTCCAGAAGGTGGGCGCGTCGAGCGCGAGCATGATGAGGGTCACGAGCACCGCGAGTCCCGTGATCCCGGCCCCGGCCGTCTCCGCGTACCGAGCAATCTCGCGGTCACGAGCGTCGGTGTGCTGTTCGCGGCGCACGCGCAGCCACAGGGCCAGGTAGACCAGTCCATAGAGACCGCCGCCGATGATCAGCGTCCACAGCAGCGGCCCGTGCCATGCGACCTGCGCGAGAGGCAGGTCATCGGTGACCGCGCGGAAGATGATCAGCGCCCAATAGGTCACGAACGTGGCGAGGCTGATCACCAGGCCAACGGCCGTGTAACGCTCCGTGAAGGTCATAGTCGCTCCAATGTCAAAAATTGTTGACATTGGGAGGTTAGGCCCGGTTGTCGGGTCGTGTCAAGAATTCTTTACATGCCCGACGCTGGGGCAAGCCAGGAGCGCCCCTCGCCACCGCGTCGGGCGGCTTGGATATGGTGGCGCCATGGCCTACGACCCGGAACTCGTCGTGCGCGTGCACGCGCTGCTTGCGAGCGAGCCGACCCTTGAGGACAAGGCAATGTTCGGCGGCATCGCATTCATGGTCGAGGGGAAGCTCACGGTCGCGGTGATGAACCGCGGCTGGCTGCTCGCGCGAGTGGGCAGGGATGCGGCGCCGAGGCTCGTCGGCCCGGGCGTGGAGCAGATGGAGATGGGTGGACGGCCAATGACGGGCTGGCTGCGAGTGGCACCAGAGGTGATCGACGACGACGAGGGCCTCGCGCAGTGGGTGCGGCGCTGCCGCGACTTCGTGAGGACGCTCGCCTGACCGCTACGCGATCCCGTAGATCGCGAAAAGCGCGACGGCGATGATCGCCGTGAACACCACCGCAAGCACGCGAGCACGTGTCGTGGGCACCCGTCGCGCAACGAGCCAAGCGAGCACCGCGACACCAAGCGCAGCCTCCACCCACCAGTACGCGACGGACGTGGTGTCGGCGATGCGCGTGAGCCCGTGGGCTGCCTCGCCAACGACGATCCCTGGCCACAGTGCGGCGGCCGCCGCCTTGACCACGACCGGTGCCTTGTTCCGCAGCGCCCACGTCGCGACTCCCATGAGCGAGCCGAACACCGCGCCCGCGGCAACCCACATAAGGAACAAGCTCGAGCTCACGCCGTAGCCGCGCAGCAGCGCGGTGCCGTAGTAGCCCACCATCGCGAGCGGTCCCGCGATGGCGCCCAGCGCGATGGATCCCGGCAGGCGACGCGCGGCCAGAGACGCGGCCGCAGCGAGCGCCACCACCGGCGCGGCCGAGTTGAACAGCGAACTGAGCCAATCCGGAGCGAAGGTCTGGCCAAAGCTGATCGCGACACCGGCGAGCAGCGACCCTGCAACAGCGATGGCCCAGCGGGCGGGCGCGCTCACTGGAGCAGGTCCAGACCCACGGGAGTGACCTCATGCCGCTCCGAATACCCCACCATGAGCGGAGCCAGCTGTTCGCGGAAAGCCGTCACAGCGTCGGACTCAAGCCAGTCGCGATGGGCGGCGGCGTCTTCCCAGCACTCGGCGATCCACACGCCGCTGTCATCGCCCGGCTCCACGGAGACCAGGTAGAACAGGCACCCGGGCATCTCGGGGGTCTGCTCCGCGAGCATGCGCGCGAGCGCGTCTCTGTTGCCGGGCGTCGCCTCGATGCGGCCGATCATCGCGCTCATGGCGTCCAAGCGTAACTGTGCCTACACTTGAGGCCGGGTGCCGCGAACGTCGGCGCTTGGAGGACGGCATGACAGAGCTCTAGGTCGCCAGACCGCGTGTCTGGCAACGGTTCAGCAACCACCAGACCTTGGAGCACCATGCACGCCCTTTCCCTTTCTCACGTTTCCTTTTCCTGGCCCGATGGCCGCCGCGTCTTCAACGACCTGTCGTTGTCCCTGCCGCAAGGCGTCTCCGGGATCGTTGGCCGCAACGGCATCGGCAAGTCCACCCTCCTGCGCCTCATGGCGGGAGACCTCAGCCCGACGCGTGGCACAGTCGACATCCCACCTCGCCTTCGCTTCGTCCCCCAGTCGGTGACGCTCGCCGTCAGTGACACGGTCGCCGATGCGCTGGGCGTTGCGCAGAGGCTGCGGGCGCTGCGGGCGATCGAGTCCGGTGAGGGCAGCGCCGAGCACTTCGAGGTGCTCGGCGACGACTGGCTCGTCGAGGACCGCTCGCTCGCGCTGCTCGCGTCGCTGGGGCTGTCCTCGCTCGAACTCGACCGGCCAGTGGGGGCGGTCAGTGGAGGCGAGGCGACCCTGCTCGCGATCGGTGCCGCGCTGCTCGACGAGCCGGACGTGCTGCTGCTCGATGAGCCGACCAACAACCTCGACTCGGTGGCTCGCGACGCGCTGCTCGCCGCCCTCGCTGAGCGGGACGGTGCCACCGCGGTGGTGACGCACGACCGCACGCTGCTGCAATCCGTTGACCGCATCGGAGAGCTGCGCGAGCTCGAGGATCGCACCACCGAACTGCGCTGGTTTGGCGGCGCACTCGACGAGTTCGAGGCCGCCCGCCGCGCGGAGCGAGCGGCCGCCGAACAGGCGGTGGTGACCGCGACCGCCCACGTCGCGCGCCAGTCTCGCGACCTCACCGCCCACCGTGAGGGCGCCGCTCGCAAGGCGAAGGCTGGGGACAAAGCCAGGGCCCAGCGTCGGGTGGTGGGCATGGCAGCCAACACCAAGCGCAACGCCGCTGAGCGGACCGATGCGCGGGTGCGGGCCATCCACGAGGAGCGGCTCGCCGAGGCGCGTGAGGCACTCGCGGAGGCGCGCGCGGCGATCCCGCGCGACCGCTCGATCCGCATCGACCTGCCTGGCACCGAGGTGCCCGGCCGCAAGGAGATCCTCGGCGCTCGCGGGCTTGTGACGCGGATGGGCACGCGATTCGAGGGGGCCATCGTTGGTGCCGAGCGCATTCGCGTTCATGGCCGCAATGGCGCTGGGAAGACCACGCTCGTCGAGACGCTGCTGGGGTTGCGCGCACCCGCCGAGGGCGAGGTCACGGTGCACGTGCCGGTGGGGTACCTGCCGCAGCGGCTCGACGTGCTCGACGACTCGCTGTCCGTGGTGGACAACGTGCGCGCCCGGGCCCCGCAGGCGAGCGCTCAGGAGGTGCGCGACCAGCTGGGTCGCTTTCAGTTCCGAGGAGCTCTCGCTGACGCTCGCGCCGGAACGCTTTCTGGCGGCGAGCGCTTCCGGGCCGCGCTCGCGACGGTGCTGCTGGCAAGGCCGGAGCCGCAGCTGCTGGTGCTGGATGAGCCGACCAACAACCTCGACTTCGAGTCGCAGTCCCAGTTGGTGCAGGCCCTTGAGTCCTATAAGGGGGCGCTGCTCGTGGTGACCCACGACGACGCCTTCGTCGAGGCGATCGCCCCCACGCGTGTGTGGGAGGTGGACGGCGAGGCGGTGACCGAGCGGGCGCTTTGACAGCGTCCGCCCGGCCCCAAGCCGCCGCGGGTTATGCGCCCGCCTCGTTGAGCTCAGTGAGCTGATCCGCAGTGAGTTCCACGTCCAGCGCCTCGATGCACTCGAGGTACTGATCAAACGTGCGCGGCCCAATGAGCGGCAGCACCCTGGGTGTGTCCTGCGCGAGCATCCACGCGAGCACCACCTGGTTTCCTGTGGCGCCCGACGCTGCGGCGACCTGGTCTACTGCGGCGAGTTTGGCGTCGGCATCCGGCCCCCAATACGGGTCCATCGCCCAGAAGTCGCGGCTTCGCTTGGCTGGGTCGGAGTACAGGCCCTTGAGGATGGGCGAGTAGGCGACAAGCTGCATGTCCGGATACTGCCCAAGGAAGTCGAGCTGCTCGTCGCTCACGATGGAGTTGTGACGCAGCCCGGCCCTGCGGGCGAGGTAGGAGTGCTGCTGCTGAACGGCCGCGGGAGTAGGCCAGCCGTTGGCGAGCGCGGTGGCGCGGATCTCCGCGAGGCGCCACGTGGTGACGTTCGACCAGCCGTAGTGCCCGATCCGGCCATCGGCGACGAAGGACGCGAAGGTGCCCACAGCGTCGGGCAAGGGGGTGCTGCGGTCGTCGACGTGGTTGTAGTACAGGTCGATCGTGTCGACGCCAAGTCGTTCGAGCGAGCCCACGAGCGAGTCGCGCAGCACCTGCGGGGCGGCGCCAACGTACTTGGTGCGGGCGACGTCCCAGTTGGCCGTGCCGTCGGCGTTCCAGACGCCGTCGAGGTCGGTGAGCATGCCGGTGGCCTTGGTCGCGAGAAAGACGCTGTCGCGCGCTCCCGTGTCCGCGAACCAGCGGCCCAGCAGCGCTTCGCTGTGCCCACCGGTCTCGCCGGGCCTTTCCCACCAGCAGTAGCAGTCGGCGGTGTCGATCATGCCGAGCGCTCCGGCGTAGCGCGGGGTGACTTCGCCGATGTAGTGGTCAAGGATGCGGCGTGCCTCCGGCTCGGGAGTGGAGGTGCCGAAGATCATCGCGCCAAGCGCGATGGGCGTGAGGGGGGTGTCAGTGGTTCCAAAGGTGAAGGGGTTGTGTTCCATGCTTTGGACGCTAAAAGTTGAAGCGCACTCCAAGTCAAGCCTATATTCCGCGAATGGACGGAATGACGATCGACGAGGCCGCGCAGCGCATGGGCATCACCAAGGACACCCTGCGCTATTACGAGCGCGAAGGGCTGCTCCCGCCCATCGCCAAAGCCTCGAACGGCCACCGTCGCTACACCGAAGACGACCTTGGCTGGGTGAAGTTCCTGCAGCTGCTGCGCGGCACCGGCATGCCCATCCGTGAGATGAAGTCCTTTGTGAAGCTGACTCTCGCCGGGGATCACACGATCGCGGAGCGCGTCGAGGTGCTCGAGCGCTATCGCGTCCAGCTCGCTGAGCGCATGGAGGCCGATCGCGAGCGCATGCAGTTCCTCAACCACAAGATTGACTACTACTCGAGCGTGCTGGCGCTGTCTGAGGCGCAGCCGGAGGACATCACCGGAGTGCCGGCGCAGTAGGCGTCACTCGTAGAACATCAGAGTGTTGAGGTCACTCGCGCTGACGATGGTGATTCCGTCATTGACGCCAATAATGACCTCTTCGCCCTCGACGGACTTCACGATGATCCAGTTGGCGCCGATTTCGGCACTGGGGATGTCCGCGTAGAAGTTCTGCCACTCGTCCATGGTCCAGCCATTGACGTAGGGCTGACCTTCCTTGACGACCTCAGCGCCCAGCGCGGAGCGGGGGAAGGGGATGCGGAGGGGCTCTCCGCCGTCCTCGGGAATCACGTCGACCACCTGGAGGGCGAGTGCGTACCAGTCGCTGTCGACGAGGTAGGTGAGGTCCCATCGGACGTTGTCCGTCGACAGGTGCCAGATCGAGTCGCCGACGCGGGGCTCAGCGCCTGGCTCCAAGGTGACCACCCCGTCGGGGTGCTGCTCCTGAAACACGCTCACGACATGATGGGGGTCGCCGGCCTTGCCGAAGCGGTACTCCGTGGCGGTGTCGGAATCGACCCTGTGGCGCAGCTCGATCACGAGGGGCGGATCGCTGACCGGGTCGAAGCCCTCCACGCGAATCTCGGTGGGGTCGGCCAACGGCGAGGCGAGCCACGCGACCACCGCGAAGGGCGCCAAGGTCACGCCGATGCCAACAGTCAGCAGCCCGGTGCCGAGGCCCTTCTCGCCGCGCGAGAGGCAGATGCCCCCGCCAACGATGAGCAGGATGGCCAGCAGCCACACGACGGCGGCCACGAAGAACAGCCCAGCCTGCATGTCACCCCTCCTCAGGTGGGATGACAGTAGCGCAGGGTGAGGCAGCCCACACGGATGCGCGGAATCGGCCGGGCAGCGATAGCGTTCTGCCTGCTATGACTCAACTGCAGATCGATGTGTGGGCGGACATCGTGTGTCCCTGGTGCTACGTGGGCGAGGCTCGCCTCGAGAAGGCGGCGAAGGCGCTCGCGGATGAGGCGACCGTCACCATCACGCCGCATGCGTTCGAGCTCGACCCCAACCATTCGCACCCTGAGCCCGTCCTCGAGATGCTCGCTCGCAAGTACGGCGGAAGCGAAGACCAGGTGCGCACCATGGAGCAGCGCGTCGCTGACCTCGCGAAGGCAGAGGGACTGCCGTACACCTCGGAACGCATCACCATCAACACGTTCAACGCCCACCGTCTCATCGCGGCGGCCGCCGAGCAGGGCATCGGTCTGCAAGTTCTCAATGCGCTCCAGCGTGGCCACTTCTCTGGCGAGGTGGATCTCAGCGACGACGACGCTCTGGTGGCCACAGCGTCGGCCGCTGGTTTGGGTGAGGAGCGAGCGCGCGAGGTGCTCGCGAGCGACGAATTCGCCGACGCGGTGCGCGCGGATCAGGCGCAGGCTCGCGCCTACGGCGTGAGCGGAGTGCCGTTCACGGTTGTCGGCGGACGGTATGCGATCCCCGGCGCCGCGGCCGCGGAGCAGTACGAACACGTGCTGCGCACTGCACTTTCGGAATAGTTCACCGCGAATTGTCGTGCGACCCGTGTCAGCATTCGTAGTGGATTCGAGCGCGGCGAAGGTCCCCGCTCGGAACGGAGACTGACATGAAGTACCTGATGACGGTTGGCGTCGAGGAGATCACCGACCCCGCGGAGGGTCCAGACACGACTCTCGACATCGAGGAGTGGGTGCAGTCCAACGACGCGAGCGGCGCTCGCTTCTGGGGCGACCGGTTGGCACCGGCCTCTCAGTCCAAGACGGTGCGGATCCGCAAGAGCGGCACGCTCGTGACCGACGGGCCGTTTGCCGAGGCGCATGAAGCAATCGCCGGCTTCGACATTCTCGAGTGCGACACGATTGAGGATGCGGTTCAGATCGCCCTGAAGCACCCCATGGCTCGCGAGGGCGTCATCGAGGTGCGCCCCTTCTTCGACTGGGACAGCGAGGACTGAGTCGCGTCCGCCCGGTTGCGGTATCTGAGTGTCGCGAAACGGCCGTTTCGCGACACTCAGATACCGCAACGGCGGTTGGGGGGGGCGACGGGCGTACGCAACTGTTGACAGCGTCGGGCATGCGACGTAACGTACAACCAAATGGTTGTAGATAACACACTCTCCGAAGCAGACGTGGACCGCATCTTCCACGCTCTTGCCGATGCGACGCGCCGCGACATCGTGCGCCGCACGCTCAGCGCTGAGGCGAGCGTCAGCGAACTCGCCGCGGCCTACGTGATGTCGTTCGCTGCCGTGCAGAAGCACGTGGCCGTCCTGGAAGGAGCTGGCCTCGTGACGAAAGAGAAGCGTGGACGCGAGCGCATCGTTCGCGGAAACCCCGAGCAGATCCAGCGCGCGCAGGCGCTGCTTGACCAGTACGAGCAGATCTGGAGGGCCCGGATCGACCGGCTCGACGCACTGCTCGCGGAAGACAACTGAAAGGTCCCCATCATGCCCATCACCTCCGTCACCAAGGACCCCGAGGCGCTCACGATGACCGTGGTCGCCGAGTTCCCCGCGACCGTTCAGCGGCTGTGGGACGCCTATGCCGACCCCCGCCAGCTCGAGAAGTTCTGGGGACCCGTCGAGTGGCCGGCGACTTTCACCCGGCACGACTTCGCTGTGGGCGGTCGCTCCGACTACTACATGACCGGTCCTGACGGCGAGCGCTCCGGCGGCTTCTGGGAATTCCTCGCGGTAGAGCCCGGAAAGAGCTTCGAGGTGCGCGACGGCTTCGCCACCGACGACGGCGGCGAGAACACCGAGATGCCCTCAATGCGCATGGTGTTCACCTTCGACGCCACGGATAGCGGCAGCCGCGTCACCACGATCACCCACTTCCCGTCCCTCGAAGTGCTCGAGCAGCTTGTTGGCATGGGCATGGAAGAGGGCATGAAGTCCGCGATGAGCCAGATGGACGCCGTCCTCACGGACCTCGCGAGCTTCTCCGCAACCCTCGCCACCAACGCGCAGATCCTCAGCGACACCCAGGTGCGCGTGTCTCGCGTGATCCGCGGCTCGGTCGCCGACGTGTGGCGCGCACACCACGAGCCGGAGCTCATGAAGCGCTGGCTGCTCGGTCCTGATGGCTGGGAGATGAGCGAGTGCGTCATAGCTCACGAGGTAGGGGACAACTACCGCTTCTGGTGGAAGCCAACAACGGCGGAGGTGCCGCCGGAGCTTGCCAACGGATTCGGCTTCGACGGCGAACTGCTTGAGAAGCTCGATGGCGTGCGCGAGGTGACTACCGAGCACATGATCGGCACGGACTACCCGTCCACGCTCAACGAGCTCACGCTCACGAAGGTCGAGGAAGGCACGCTCCTGACCCTCGTCATCACTTACGCGAACGCCGAGGCTCGCGACGCCGTCCTCGCGACCGGCATGACCGACGGCA
>ENA-UOVV01001963-UOVV01001963.1-compost-metagenome-genome-assembly--contig:-NODE-1963-length-12884-cov-5.759997_pt1 | contig 12884 bp, 14 predicted proteins | sample MGYA00238155_ERZ761577 | MGnify/ENA primary metagenome ERZ761577 (study PRJEB28898, sample SAMN06268775) | compost metagenome | isolation source: Emeryville, CA | place: USA:Emeryville, CA | collected...
AACAAGCGAAGCGCGTTAGCGCTTTTTAGGTGACACAGAATTTTGAACACCCTCCCCCGATGGGGCAATGCGGTTTCTTGGTAATTAGATTTTTACCCCTAAAGACCTACTGGGCTTTGCGGCTGGCGCGCACAATCTTGCCAAGGGCGGCTGGATTATCGATAGGTATGTGCATACAAAATCCTCATATTTGTGAGGATTTTGTACTAATGGTTCATAATTAGCAATAAATCCTTATGATGGTGAGGATTATTTGTCTGTCCTAGGCTATTCGTTAATCCTCACGACTATAAAGATAAAATGACCTTCCCCGAAGGCTTTATCAACGGCATGCTCGCCACCGCCCTGACCGTACTGGCACCAGATCTGGTACGCACTTATCGTGATGATTGGTTTTTGCGGTAGGTCTTTGTGAATATTATGATGTGAATAGGAGTCGCTACTGTGAATGATGACGTTTCTGAGTTCTATGCAGATTGGTGTGTTGCTAATAAATAATTAGCGTTTTATGCATTCCTTTACGCACTATTCCGTAAATAAAACGCTATATTCCACTAATGATTCTTGGCCTAATGTCCCCAAAACCTATTCACTAAGATTTTTCGTATGCAACTTCAAGCTCATTTTCAGAATATTCAGCGAGTGATCATTGATCACTTACAAGATGCACAACATGAAATTTTAGTGGCCGTTGCCTGGTTTACAGATCGGGAAATTTTTGAGGTGCTCTGTCAAAAGGCTCAAGCAGGCGTTCAGGTCTCAGTAGCATTGCTGGGTGACGATATTAACCAAGCCTCAGGAGCTTTGAATTTTCAACGCCTGCGCAACGTAGGCGGCAAGGTGACTTTTTTGCCATCCGGTAGTGATGGTGCGCCGATGATGCACCACAAATTCTGTGTGCTTGATACCACAACCGTCATTACCGGCTCCTATAACTGGAGCAAGAAAGCCCAATCCAACGATGAAAACATTACCGTTGTAAGCGATGCGCCAGAGTTCTCCACACAATACCGTCAGGCCTTCCTCGGGCTGGTTGCTGGACTCACTCCGCAAGACACTGCTTCATCAACACCGGTGAATACAGACGCGGTTCGACGGCGACTGGAAATGGTGCGTAATCTAATTTTGTTGGGCGAACAGGATGATTTACCGCCCCACATCCAAAAACTGCGTCCCATTGTTGAACAATTACGGCTTCAAACCCTGCTGCAAGCTCTGGAACAGGGCAATTACAAAAATGCTCTGCAAGACATCGAGACTTATCTACAGCACAGTAGCGCCCTCGTGTTACGCGAAGATATAGACGTCCCAAATCTGCAATTCCAGCTGCAAGTTCTGGAGCTGCGCTTGCAATCACTCAGCGATGAAAAATCCGACCTGGAGCGTACACTGGTCATATTCAATCGTCGTTACAACGATGCGCTCGGCACGTTGCTGATTGACTTGCTTGGCGCACAAGCAAAGTTGGCTCGCCAAAAGGCCGAAGCACATCGGCAACAGGCAGATGAAGATTTAAAAGCCGAACAAGAAGCCGAACGAGCCGAGCAAGATTGGCAAGACTATCAACAGGAATACGAAGAACAACAAACCCAACAGGCACCAAATCGCTTGAGTGAGGAAAATGAACAAGAGCTGAAAAAACTCTACCGCAAGGCGTGCAGTTTGTGTCACCCGGACAGGTTTGAGGGCGATCAAAAAGAAGCCGCACACCAAGCATTTGTTGTACTGCAAGAGGTCTATAAAACTAACGATCTGTCTGCCCTGCGGGAATTGCATGCCACCCTAAAAACCGGCGGCCTGCCCAAAGCGCCACGCTCCATCACCCTTAGCCGTTCAGATGCGCTGCGAGCAGCCATTGCTGAACTACAGCATCGCATTAGCGAAACCCTGCGCCAGTTGCAACGTTTGCACTACAGTGAAGGTGCGGATTTATTGCGCTTGGCCGGCAACACTGAAGCCGATTGGCTTGGTTTTTTTGAAAAACAGAGGCAATTGTTACAAGAAGAGATTTCGCAATTGCAACATGCCATAACCCTGTACGACATGGATAATGCAGAGTAAAGGAGGTTCACATGAGCATAAAGAATAACAATCCTCACCCCGATAAGAATTTACAACTTGTAACGTCAGGCAGCAGCCTGGTTGCGCAGGAAGTACAAAGAGCCAGTCGCCAGTTGGCATTAGCAGGGCGCATCGGCACGCAACTGGTATTAAATGACGAGCGCCGTCGCTGGGTTACCCTGCTGAGCTGCATCAAGGCCGAAGATGCAGTGAAATTTCTGTCCAGAAGAGTGTCCTTGACTCAAGATTTACTGGAGCGCCATATAGAGCACTGGGATTGGGAGGGGCTTTCAAGTAATGAACTCATACATTGGTCGCCGGATCTGCTGGAATTCTTTGAAGATCGTTGGACGTGGGAGGGATGGGATGGACTGAGCGGGCTTTCAAACAATGATTCATTACCTTGGTCACTGGAATTGCTTGAGCGTTTTAAAGATCGTTGGGAGTGGGGTCATTTTCACTACAACCTCGGTGTATCAACGCTAAAGACACTTCCTTGGTCATTCGATTTACTAGAGCAGTTTAAAGATTATTGGGATTGGGAGCACCTATCAAACAACAATACACTCCCATGGTCGCTAGAACTATTAGAGCGTTTTGAAGATAGATGGGCTTGGCAAGGTGACTTTGATACAAGAGGTAATCACGAAAGATATGGGCTTTCAGAGAATAGAGCTTTACCTTGGTCAATCAAACTATTAGAGCGCTTCGAAAATCACTGGGACTGGCAGAGCCTTTCCGCTAATGAATCTTTGCCTTGGACAATGGATCTGTTGGTTCGCTTTAAAGATCGTTGGGACTGGTCAGCATTATCAGCACACAAATCTTTGCCCTGGGCAGATTTATTGAAGCTTTTTGATGCATATAGTCACTTTGATAATAGGGGAATTCTTACATGTTGCTGGCAGCAATGGTTAGATGACCCGAATATTCCAAAGGAATTATTAGAGCGATATAAAGAACAATGGAATTGGTCAATAGAGACAGAAAGTGAAGTTCGCGATAGCGATATAGAATTCATCGATGAAGGATTTGGCATAAATGAATATTTAGAGTTGCTTAAAAATTATGCGGATGAGTTGGATTGGGGCCTTCTTTCATGGATTACATCTGTAGTAAAGTCAAATGCTTTACCTTGGCCAATAAACCTACTGGAAGATTATGAGAGTTGTAATCAGTTGGAAACCAACCTCTTACTTGGGATTTCACTCAGTGAAACTGCTTCTTGGTCGTTGGAGCTTTTAGAGCGCATTGATAAATACTTTGATGTAGAGCGATATTGCAAAGAACGTTACCTGGAAGAGGATTCATGGAAAGCGGAGCGATTTAGTAAAGTGCAAGAAGAGATTTGGGAACGACTTTCACACAATAAGTCTCTTCCTTGGTCGCAAGAACTAACGGAGCGTTTTACATACCTTTGGAACTCATGGGAACAACAACCAGCGGAGTGGTCAATTGAGAAATTAGAAGGTATAGAAGAAGATTGGCACTGGGATCGTAAATATGATCAATATCGAAAGCAAATGTGGGATCTAGGGTGCTCAGCAGAGGAGAAAGATCGCTGGATTTGGGATTGCCTTTCATGGGAAGAATCGCTGCCATGGTCGATAGAGTTACTGGAGCACTTTGAAGAACGCTGGAACTGGCGCCGCCTGTCATGGAATAAATCTCTACCATGGTCGGTAGAACTGATTGAGCGCTATAAAGAGCGTTGGGATTGGGAAGAGCTTTCAAAAAATACATCTCTTCCTAAATTGCCATTAACTGCTCAGGATATTGATAATATTATGCAAAATATTGCTAATGTTGAATGAGTTTGATTGGATGCCATGTAAATGATGGCCAATCAATTTTCGTGTGCAAATCTGACTCCAATACTCAGGCTATTTATTTCGTGTTTCTAAAGGGGAAAAATGAAACTTTATCGATTCGAGCCGGACTGCAAACAGCGAATAAATTCTATAAAAGAGGGGAAGCTATGGATGTCAAAACCATCCAGTTTTAACGATCCCTTTGATTGCAGACCAACCATAAACTACGATGACGACCCTTTTAATATAAATCACCATTCAGATATTCCGGCATTAAAAGCGGTCTATGAAAAATACGATGCAAGTAAATCATTGCTGATAGATGATGAAATACAAGCGGCTATTATGGCTTGGTGCAATGAAGAATCATCTAACGAGCTCGTGAGTCAATTAATTCAAAATAAAATACAAAACTTTGGTGTTAAATGCTTTTTTCGATCAGGTTTTGATAACCCTGTAATGTGGGCTCATTATGCAGAAAATCACAAGGGATTTTGTGTTGAGTATGAATATGATTGGAAGCGCTCATTAAAAGTAGGAAACGATTACAAGTTTCTTCTGTCGCCAGTAACCTATACATCAGGAATATCAGCTGTCGATTTAATGCAGGTTCTTATTAATCCAGACTTGGCTATAAAACAGCTTTTAACATGTAAGGCATCGGAATGGTCTTATGAGCAAGAAACCCGATTGATCTATTTTCCAATGTGCAAAGAGAGTGCTGGAGAGAGCGTAGATTTTCCACCTTCTCTTAAAGTGAGTGCAATATATTCTGGTATTGCAGCAGAAAGTATAGGAAATGACTTGCAAGAAGCCGCTCAAACTCTTGGTGTTGAGTTATATCAAATGAAAATGACGGAATTTGGTCTTGACGCTGAGCGTGACGAGGGTCCCCCTCGCTTGGTCTATATGTGAATAGGCAGGTAGAATCCGAGGACTTTTCCCCTGCGATGGCGATGGGAATTCTTATGGTTTCGGCTGCATGTCCAATTGTTTTTTCATGGAATTCGCCTGTCTTGTCTGCTTCTGCTATGGCCGGTATGTCGTTATTGTTTTTGCTCGGCACGTCTGTCACCTTGTGCAAGCATTTTCGATCATAGCGATACCAACATTTATTGCGAGTCTTCGCTACAGCGATATATAGGAGCAATGTAAGCGCCCCCAATGCCAAGAGCGTTGGGGGATGGGGGGCGGCTGTTACCTTGGGAGCGACGTTCAGCTAGGGCGTGGTTGGTTTAGCGCTTGCCGTCTATCGTCGCAGGTGTGTTTATTCTTGCTTGTTTATGAGCATTTTCCTAAGCTGTCTTCTAGTTTTTTTATCTCCTTTGGAAGGACGTATAGGTAAGAGATTAGGTAGTCAAGGAGTTCGACCATATGCTTCGCCAAATGCTGATCTGGTTCCTTCTCCATATCAAAATGCGCCCCTAGGTTCCCACCATCTCTTATGGCGTGTGATAAGGATGTTAGCGGTGCGGCTAAGTCTGTATTATCTTTAACGTGCTCTATTAGCTTCTGTAGAGAAAGTGTTCTTTTGTCTTCGGGAACAAGGTGCTTAAAAATTCCTTCGAGAGTTCTTCGAGCACAAACCGCAGTGGCAGCGTAATTCGTGGAGTTGTAGGCGTCAATCGTAGAGATAAATGCTTTTTTTAAAGCTGGAGGTATGTCGACTTGAAACTCCGACATCGGCATGTAATTTTTTGCTGGCGGATACATATAGACGGCTTCGGGGTTCTTATCATTACTCTTGGGTTGCTTTTCAGCTCGAATAGCCCAGAACATCACCAACTTGTTACAGCCGGGGCATTTTGCAGGCGATGAGATCGTGAGGATGTTAGGGTCATCACGTAGTCCTGATAAGGTAAACACACCTTTTTCTCTGCAATGGGGGCAGACGGTAGAAACCGCATTTGGAACTCTTGCACCGGACAGAACGACCCATCCCCTAATGGAGGTATCTGGAATTAGTTGCATTGAATAGTATCCGTATTTGGTGATTGGTTTCTTTGTTTCATGTGAAGCGTTTGACTTCTGACTCTAAACGCTGGAAACCGGTATGCCCAGGTGCATACTCAACACCTTACTATCGGCAATTCAGCCCAGGCTGTTGTAGTGCGTCTAGACTTATGTGATTGGCGCATCCTCCATTTTTTGCGTGTTCCCTCTGCGGCCACATACACTGTGCCCCGGCCAAACTCCTGATTGATCTTGTCCATTACCGTCATTAGCTTGGTCGATCGTAGGGGTTGTCCTTCGCTAAACAGGTCTCGCTGAAGTAGCTCCTTAGCGGAGAGCTCTAGCAATCCGACACCTGATTTCAGAAAGGAAAATCCTTCTTTGTATAATTTGGTCACCGCATATTGAGCATATCTCACCAAAATGCGTGAGTCATCTGTGGGGTAGGGCAACTGGATCACCGCCGCATCGGAATAGGGATTGGAATCGAAAGGCGAGGTCTGAAGGAAGACGTGCATGGAGGTGGCTAATTGTTGCTGCGCCCGGAGCTTCTCCCCAGCCCGGCTGGCGTAGAGCGCAGTAGCCTCCAGAATTGGCTCCAGGGTATGTGCTTTTTCGCCAAAAGACCTGGTGCAATAGATCTGCTGTTTGGGTGAAGGCATCTCTTCCAGTTCCAAGCAGCTAACACCCCTTAACTCCATTAGAGTTCGCTCCAGCGTGACGCCAAAGTGCCTGCGGATTCGTTTAGGATCGGCACAGGCCAATTCCCAGCCGCTATGAATGCCTAGCTCAGCCAGGCGCTTGGCATAACGACCACCAACACCCCAGATGTCTTTTGTAGGTACCTTTCGGAGTAACCATTCGCGTTGGTTATCTCTCTCCAGGATGCAAACTCCCTGGAGAGCACCAATCTTCTTCGCAGCCCGGTTTGCCAGCTTCGCAAGCGTCTTCGTTGGCGCCATGCCGACGCCTACGGGGATTCGGACGTTCTTCCACACAGCCCTTTTGAGGGTATGGCCAAACTGTTTTACATCTCCATCCGGCGTCCAGGGTGTAAGAAAAACCTCATCAATGCTGTAAACCTCGACGTCGGAAGCAAACCCTTTCAGCGTATCAACGACGCGCCGCGAAAGGTCACCGTAAAGGGCATAGTTGCTGCTAAATACAGTCACGCCATAGCGCTTTAGCTGTCCCTCAATCTTAAAAAAGGGCACCAGATCCGGTATACCCAAGGCTTTAGCTTCCGCAGATCGCGCGACAACAAACCCATCGTTGTTGGATAGCACGACCACAGGTTTACCGCGCAGATCCGGGCGAAATACCTGCTCACAGCTGGCGTAAAAAGAGTTGCAGTCCACCAAGGCAAACATGATCTCAGCGCTCCTGGAGTAGGGCGCGATGATAGCGAATGGAGGCAGTGACGATCCCCTCGATAACCAGTTCAGCATCTGGCCCGAGGGGGATTGGCGGAAACCGCTCATTTCCTGATAGGAGTCGGTGTTTGCGTAGGTCGAGTACCTTGCAGGTGAGCTCGCCATTTATCGCCGCGATAACCACATCACCGTGGGTGGCCTCCAAGGATCGATCCACAACCAGTAGGTCGCCAGAGTGAATTCCCAGGGACAACATAGAGTCGCCCTCTGCGCGAACGAAGTAGGTCGCGGCTGGGTGCTGGATGAGGTGTTCGTTGAGATCCAATCCGCGATCGATATAGTCATCCGCCGGGCTTGGAAAACCCGCCGGGACGGTATGGCTAAAGACTGGCAAAATACAGGCTGTTTGCTTGGTGAGTGGTTTTAGCTGCATGGCTCCCCCATACTGTTTGTATATACAGTATAGTGAGCAGGTGGCCATAACCGTCAAGAGGAAAACCCCAGGGGGAGTGTAAAGCCATGTGCGGACGAATCTTTGTCAAACCCGGTCCAGCAATGCGCCTGTTCCTGGAGTCCTTTGGGATAGATACCGATTTACCGGAACTCAATAACCTAGCGCCTACCGAGCAGGTGCCGGTGCTGACCCGCGAGGAGGACCAGTACAGGATGGGCATGATGCGCTGGTGGCTCCACCCCGCTTGGTCGCCCGACGCACCCAGTCAGGCGTACGCCATGTTTAACGCGCGGATAGAGACAATCCTGACCAGCAGGGCATTTAAAGCCCCCATTGCCCATCGACGAGGCATCGTCCTGGCTAGCGGCTTTGTGGAGTGGAAAACCGAAGGCAAACAAAAACTGCCCCATTACTGCGAACCCGCAGATGAGGCGCAACCCTTGGCTCTAGCGGCCATCTGGGAGGTCTGGCAGGCGCAGGTTTGGTCCTGCGCGATAGTGACCCAGCCTGCGGATGCGCGATTTTGCTGGCTCCACGACCGAATGCCGCTGAGTCTCACGAGAGAGCAGGCCGTCTCCTGGATGGCTACGGAGCAGGATCCTAAAGCGCTCCTGGCCTCGCTATCGGGCCAAAGCGTACCCCTGCGGATACGGCAGGTGGAGGCCAACATCAATAACGCCAGGCACAAGGTGCCTCCAGCGTTTATCGAGTAGGACTAGCGGGGGCATTTGAACAGAAACTTACGGTATCGCCCACGCGGATTCACCTCGAACAGTAAATTCCTGCGCGAAATCACCCAGCATTAAAAATAGTGGCTAAATCCACCACGTTTACCGGTCGTGGTTACCAGTCTATAATTCACCGTACTTGGGTACGGTAATCGTGAGCCATTATGTATACCATCAGCCAGCTTGCCAAGTCCGCTGACGTGAATATCGAAACCATCCGCTACTACGAGCGGCAAAAATTAATCGAGCAACCTAAAAAGCCACTCCAGGGCTACCGGCAATATCCAGAAGAAACGCTGACCAAAGTGTTATTCATTAAGCGTGCCCAGCACCTGGGTTTTACGCTTGCGGAGATTGATGCGTTGATTGAATTAAGCGCAGGGTCTTGTCATGAGGTTCAACACTTGGCCGAACAAAAGCTCGACATCGTGCAGGCTAAAATAAAAGACCTGAAGCGACTGGAGAAGAGCCTGAAAAATTTGGTTTCGTCGTGCCAATCCAATTCTGACACCGGTTCCTGTCCCATTATCGATTCCCTCGTTCCGGCAGGTCGCCGCCTTACTTGACTCCGTAGTGTGGTACGGAGTTTACACTGCCTCTCAGAGGTATTTCGATATGAAGAAAAATTCGCCTGCCTGGTTATTGGGTGGAGGTATGGCCGCTGCCATTGGTGCAAGTCTGTGTTGTGCTGGCCCCTTTGTTTTGTTGTTACTGGGCGTTAGCGGCTCCTGGATCAGTACGTTAACTGCCTTTGAGCCTTTCAGACCCTACTTCATCGCCGTTGTGGTCGTGCTTTACTTGTGGGCCGGTTGGCGGGTCCATCGACCTATTGAGCGCTGTCCAGAAGGCAGCGTGTGTGCTCTTCCCAAAAATCGCCAGCGCTATCAAGTAATCTTCTGGATTTTTACGGTTGTGGCACTGCTGCTGATTTTTAGTCCCTATTGGCTGGCGTGGTTCGCTTAGGAGATATGGTATGAAACAACTTTTAACGTTTGTCTTGCTTATGAGCAGTATGGTCACTACGGCGTGGGCCGACTCGCGCACCGTGAAATTGTCGGTACCGAGCATGAATTGCGCGATGTGTCCCATCACCGTGCGCAAAGCCCTGGAAAAGGTGGAGGGTGTAACGCAGGCCAACGTAGATTACGAAACAAAGTCCGCCGTTGTTGTGTATGACGATCAAAAAACGAGTGTGAGCCTGCTCACCAAGGCCACACAAGACGCCGGGTACCCGTCTACCGAGATCAAACAGGAGTAGTTACGGTGCAGGAGGTTATTCTGGAATCCGACATTACCTGCCCGGAATGCGGGCTCAAGAAACGGGAAACCATGCCGACAGATGCCTGCCAGTGGTTCTATGAGTGTGAGCAGTGTCACGCTGTGCTGAAGCCCAAGACGGGCGACTGCTGCGTGTATTGCTCTTATGGAACGATACCATGCCCACCCATACAGCTCTCGCCACAAACCAAGGGCTGCTGCCAGTGACATTTCATTTTCGAGGATTCTTCAACCGGATTTAAAAAATAGGCACTTATTTGCAGCTACCCTGTCATTGGGCTGAGATGAAAAATGGCCACCGGAGAAATTTTGTAAACCGTCCAATACCGCTTTCTGTGGCCTCTCTTCCAATTACGCAGAGTGACGCATCCAGTTAGTAATTTAAACTGCGCAGCCGCACGATATTAGGGTCAAAGCGATGCCTGTAGCTGTTTAAATTGTCCTTGAATTGCCGCCTTCTCCTGAAGGATCACCTTGTCTCATCAGTCAAAAGCGCCTCTATTCTGCGCGGTTTTTTTTGCGCCACCCAAACCCGTGATAACACAGCCACTTCTTTATGAATATCTGCTTTCTGACCGGTAAGCGCTGCAATTTTTTCTGTCATCAGCTCACTTTTTCCGTTGAATTCTTGATTCTCTGTCTCAGGGTTTCCTCAAGGTCACGCTGCAGGTTGAGGATATCCCCCGGTCTGGAGTGTTTAATAGACCGATATCTGGGGAAAAGTAGGTCACGCAAAGCCAACAGCTCTGATGAACGCGTGAGACCCCGCTCCTGGAGAACACCTCTATATATAAATCAGACTAGCGAGAGGGAAGCGAAACAACGAAACAAGTGGTTCCGTTCCCGGATTGCGCACTGATAACCCCATCATGAGACTCCACTATAGCCTTGGTGATGGCCAACCCCAGGCCGGTACCTTCACTTTGTCGCTGGCGGGATGGGTCTACCCGGTAAAATCGATCAAATAGTTTCGGCAAATGCTCGGCTGGAACATCCTCGCCGGGATTGGCAATTGAAACGGTGGCATGTGCGCCTTCATCCACTGACAAGTGGATTCTAATGATTTCTCCGTGTGGGGTGTAGCGTATGGCGTTGGATAGAAGGTTCGAGAACGCTCGGCGCAGTAGCGCGCGGTCACCTCTCACGACGGGAGCGTTACCTTCCAACACCAGTTGCACCTGATGTTCCGTTGTCAGTGCATCAAAAAACTCGAACAGCTCTTTAAACTCTTGAGTCAGGTCTAATGGGACAAATACAGGTTTGATCAAATCGTTATCGCTCTTCGCCAGCCAAAGCATGTCACCAACCATTTTGGACATTCGTTCTTGCTCCTCCAGGCTGGAATACAGCAATTCTCGGTATTCATCCGCTGACCGCGGTTTGCTGAGACCAACCTGGCTTTGGGTAATCAGGTTCGTCAGCGGCGTCCGCAATTCATGCGCGATGTCGGCCGAAAAGTGTGAGAGGCGCTCAAACCCTTCTTCCAGGCGTCCAATCATTTGATTAAACGACACGGCCAATTCCCTGAGTTCAGTGGGCAAGGTATCCGCGTCGAGGCGTTCATCAAGGTGATTAGCCTGAATCTTGCGCATACCCTCACTCAAACTCCTCAACGGCAAAAGCCCCTGGTGGATGCCAAACCAGGCAGCCAGCAGTGTGATGGCCCCGGTTCCGAGCATGATCAGCCATAGGCTATTGCGAAAGCTGTGCAGAAAAAACAGATGAAAATCAAGATCGATAGCGGCAGTGATTCGATAGATTTCCGACCTTGCTGTCAGAGTGGTGACCACGCCTCGAAAATTTTTGCCGCCGCTGGCCCACACGGAAACATGGTCTTCATCGATGACGCGCACCGGTGACAGCGCGGCAGCCCCGTCAAAAAAGTCAATTCCGGGAGTGCGAAACAACAAGGTACCATCGTCATCTTCCACCTGAAAATAAACCCCATGATGACCGGCAACGGCCCTTGCCAGGGACTCCTCTATGGAGGCGCCGTTTTCCAGTGCAGTACTAAGAGTGTGCTCTATGGATTGAACGATGGTGCGTAGCTCGTCGACATCCTGCTCCGCAAAGTGATCTCGGATCGACTGCAACACTAGCAGGCTACTCAACACCAGACTGAGACCAATTGCCAGGGTCACAAACGCCAGGACCCGCGACGTGAGTGGGCTGGGGCACGATTTTTTTCTACGCATCATCGTTTTCCACATCGAGTTTGTAACCCATCCCCCTAACGGTGTGGATGAGTTTTGGCTCGAAGTTGTCGTCGATTTTGGCGCGTAAGCGACGAATAGCGACATCAATTACGTTCGTGTCACTGTCAAAATTCATGTCCCACACCTGGGAAGCAATCAAGGAGCGTGGCAATACTTCCCCCTGGCGACGCACAAATAGTTCCAGCAAGGCAAATTCTTTTTGGCTGAGTATGATTTTTGTGCCGGCACGACTGGCCCGGCGCCGTGGTAGATCCAGTATCAGATCCGCCACCTGCAAATGATCGGTGAGCATAGGTACCGTTCCCCTGCGCAGGAGTGTCCGCACCCGTGCCAGCAGCTCTGAAAATGCAAAAGGCTTGACGAGATAATCATCAGCACCCAGTTCCAGTCCTTTGACACGGTCATCCACGCTGTCGCGTGCCGTGAGAAACAATACCGGGGTCTGGTGTCCCGCCTCGCGTAGGGATTGCACGATGCGCCAGCCCTCCACATCGGGCAGCATCACATCGAGAATGATCAGATCAAAAGCTTCCGTCATGGCCAAATGATGTCCATCCAACCCATTGCGCGCGAGCACGATCAGAAAGCCGGCCTCGGCCAGGCCCTGCCGCAGGTAATCACCGGTTTTTACTTCGTCCTCTACTACAAGCAGACGCATAGTCAGGTTCCCCTTCTGAACTGGCCTTTCAGTCTAATGGGCCGATTCGCACAGCCACATGACATAAAGATTACAACATTGTCATCTTGTGGTCATGTTGATGACAGGGTGCATTGATTATGTTGAAAGCCTCGAAAAAATTGACCCGTCACAATGACAGAATGAGGAATCCGAATGAACAGACCAAACAGGCCGTTGAACCTTTCTCGGCGACGCTTCGTGCAGGGATTGGCCGCCGGCGGTGTTTTGGCCTGGGCACCGGGATGGTTACATGCGAGGGGACGAGATAACCCAAGTATCCGGACCGGTTCTGCGCCGATTTTGAGCGGTCGAGAAGTAGATCTGGTAATTG
>ENA-UOVV01001964-UOVV01001964.1-compost-metagenome-genome-assembly--contig:-NODE-1964-length-12884-cov-5.497233_pt1 | contig 12884 bp, 11 predicted proteins | sample MGYA00238155_ERZ761577 | MGnify/ENA primary metagenome ERZ761577 (study PRJEB28898, sample SAMN06268775) | compost metagenome | isolation source: Emeryville, CA | place: USA:Emeryville, CA | collected...
TGATGTCGATGCGCTCCATCAGCCCTTCGCGCTCGGCGATGCCGCCGCCGCGCGGGCCGTACATGCCCACGGCATGGACCTCGTCGATATAGGTCAGCGCGCCGAATTCCTCGGCCAGCTCGCAAATCTCCCTGATGGGGGCGATGTCGCCATCCATCGAATAGACCGATTCGAACGCGATCAGCTTGGGCCGCTTGCGGTCCACCTGGCTCAGCAGCTCGCGCAGATGCCCCACGTCGTTGTGGCGGAAGATCTTCTTCTCCATGCCCGACTGGCGCACGCCCTGGATCATCGAGGCGTGGTTGAGCTGATCGGAGAAGATCACGCAGTCCGGCAGCAGCCGGGCGATGGTGGAGATGGCCGCCTCGTTGGAGACGAAGCCAGAGGTGAAGACCAGCGCGGCCTCCTTGCGGTGCAGGTCCGCCAGGGACCGCTCCAATTCCACCAGCGGCCGGTTGGTGCCCGAGATGTTGCGCGTGCCCCCGGCGCCGGCGCCCATGGCCCCGGCGGTCTCCTGCATGGCGGCCACCACCTTGTCGTGCTGGCCCATGCCCAGATAGTCGTTGGAGCACCAGATGGTGATCTCGCGCGCATTGTCGCTGTCGTCGCGGTAGATGGCCCGGGGAAAGCGCCCGGCGATACGCTCGAGATCCGCGAAGACGCGATAGCGCTTTTCCGCCCGCAGCGCGTCCACTGCATCCTCGAATATGCCGCGATAGTCCATGAAAGCCGTTCCTTTGCGCCTGCCTCAGGGCCCGGCGATGCACCCGGTCCTGGCTGCGGTGAACCCTATTGCAGTGTTCCGGCATCGCAATGACATAGGTCAAACCGCAATGACATAGGTCAATTCGACGCGCGCCGTTCCGCCGACCCCCAAGGTGGAGATCGCAGGCGCGGGACCGCATAGATCAGAGCCATTCTAAAGTGTGTCGGCCGGCCTGCCAACCGGGCAGCGTCCCGGATGGGGCCAATGCCACCCTTATGCGCCCGGCTCGGGGCTTATGCGGCAAGGCCGGTTAACTGGCCCCGGCGCATTATGTTGATACGATGGCGGTTCTGCGCTTAGATCATGGCAAAGCCCGGGAGGCTTTGGAGGGGTTCGTTCAGTGAAGAGTTTTTCGTCTTCCAGTTTCGCCGGCCAGCACACCGATGCGCTGGCCCTGGCCCAGGCCGCAGTCCGGCACAATCCGCAGGCGCTGTTCACCGATTTCCAGTGGTTCCTCTACCAGGGGCGCGACACGGTGTTCTTCACCGCCTTCTCCACCCAGGCCTACGACAAGGAGGGGCTGGGCAACATGGTGGCCGAGATGGTGGCGCTCGCCCCCCAGCTCACCCACGGCTTCGTCGGCGCCCAGCCGGGCCAGCCCTTTCCCAAGCACCTGCTCGACGCCATCACCTCGGTGGAGATGGTGGACGAGTTCGACGGCTATCCCGACAAGTGGCTGGGCAAGTCCGAGGACATCTTCGCGCGCGACGACCTGCCCCTGTTCCGGGTGATGGCGGCGGTGCGCCGCGGCGGCCCGGACGCCCAGGGCCGCGCCTCGGTCATCCAGGTGCGCTCCAGCCACGCCCTGCTCGAAGGCTCCGATTCGGCGCTGCTGACCCGCTCCCAGCTCGCCGGCCACGGCGTGCAGTCCGACAAGTCCAACCGGCTGCCCTGGAAGGACCGCTTCCGCAGCGCCCTGCGCGGCGGGCTCACCGCCTGCATCTACATCGTCATCGCCAATATCCTGGCCCCGCGCGAGAAGCCCTGGGGCTTCCGGACCCTCGCCATCGAGCGCCACCGCCTGCGCCTTCTGGCCAACAAGCTCGGCGTGCGCCAGCGCTCGCTGATGTTCGCGCTCGTCACCCACGCCCTCAACGGCGAGGGCGCCGAGAAATACATGAGCAAGAAGGTGATCGGCGCCGCCTACACCATGCTCGACACCAAGCGGAACAGCGCCGACGACGATTTCTTCCGCGTCCGCGCCCTCGAGGCCAAGTTCACCGTCAAGGAGGACTTCGTGGACTATGTCCGCGCCGTGGACGACACGGTGGCCGGCATCGAGCAGAAGGACATCACCTCCTTCCAGGTGGTGATCAACTCCATGTTCAAGGCCCTGCGCGCGGTCAACCGCGTGCTGCCCTTCCTGCCCGGCAAGCGCTTCTGGCGCTTCAACGGCGGCATGCACATCGTGCTGACCCTGGTGCCGCCGCACCGCACCTACGGCCCCATGACCCACGGCCTGGTCGAGCCGCTCTATTGCGGCGCCTGGCACACCGCGGTCAATATCTGCACCTTCTGCCCGGGCCGCGACTACGTGACGCTCAACTTCTCGATGGAGCAGCGCCACCTCGCCAATGTCGACAAGATCATGCGCCTGCTCGAGGAGGTGGAGACGCGCGAGGTCACCCCGCACACCATGACCCCCTCGGTCGAACGCCTGCGCTGATCCCGGATCGCGGCCTCCGCCGGCCCGGCGGAGGCGATGAGGAGCCGCCATGTCCTTCGCGCTCTATCCCAGCCTCAGGGACCGCCCCGTGGTCATCTCCGGCGGCGCCTCCGGCATCGGCGAGGCCATGGTGCGCGCCTTCGCCGCGCAGGGCGCGCGGGTGGGCTTCGTCGACATCGCCGCCGGGGCGGGCGAGGCGCTGGCCGCCGAATTGGCGGGCGCCGGCCGGGCCGTGCGCTTCGCCGCCTGCGACGTCACCGACCTCGACGCCTACCGGGCGGCGATCGCCGGCTTCGCCGCGGCCCATGGCGACGCGCTGGTGCTGGTCAACAACGCCGCGCACGACCAGCGCCACGACTGGGCCGAGGTGACCCCCGCCGAGTGGGACGAGCGCATGGCGGTCAATCTCCGCCACGCCTTCTTCGCCATCCAGGCGGTGGCCCCGGGCATGATCCGGGCGGGCGGCGGCTCCATCATCAATTACGGCTCGATCAGCTGGATGATCCTGACGCCGGCCCTGCCGCTCTACGAGACGGCCAAGGCCGCGCTGCACGGGCTGACCCGGGCCATGGCGCGCGAATTGGGCGGCTCCGGCATCCGCGTCAACACCCTGACCCCCGGCGCGGTGATGACCGAGCGCCAGCGCCGGCTGTGGATCGACGACGCGGCCCTGGCCGAAATCCTGCGCAGCCAGGCGCTGCCCCAGGCGCTGACCCCCGAGGACTGCGCCCGCATGGCCCTGTTCCTCGCCGCCGACGACAGCGCCCGCATCACCGGCCAGCAATTCCTGGTCGATGCCGGCTGGGCGAATAGCTAGGGCGGGGCGGGGCCACGCCGCCGGATTGTGCCGTTCATCGCCCGTTCAGGCCCTTTCCCTCATCACGCTCCTGCCTTAATCAAGGACAACACAGGGCCACTCCAACACCATCCTTCCGGGGGAAACAGATGAAGTCGAAGGTTCTCGTCGCTCTCGCCGCGACCCTGGCGCTCAGCGCCTGCACCACCACCAATCCCTATACGGGCCAGTCGCAGCTCTCCAATACGGCGGGCGGCACCCTCTTGGGCGCGGGCGGCGGGGCCGTGGCCGGCGCCATCGTCGGCGCGGCCGTGGGCGGGGACCCGAGGGTGGGCGCGCTGATCGGCGCGGGCGTCGGCGGGCTGACCGGCGCGGCCATCGGCTCCTACATGGACCAGCAGGAAGCCGAGCTGCGCGCGCAGCTGCAGGGCACCGGCGTGTCGGTGACCCGCGTGGGCGACCAGATCATCCTCAACATGCCCTCCAACATCACCTTCGCCACCGACTCGGCCACCGTGCAGCCGCGCTTCAACGAGACGCTGGTTTCGGTCGCGCTGGTGCTCAAGAAGTTCGACAAGACCATCGTCGACGTCTACGGCCATACCGACAGCCAGGGCGACGACAGCTACAACCTGTCGCTCAGCCAGCGCCGCGCCGTGGCGGTCGCCACCATCCTCGCCAACCAGGGCATCGACCAGCGCCGCTTCTACATCGAGGGCAAGGGCGAGACGAGCCCCATCGCCTCCAACGCCACCGAGGCCGGCCGCGCCCAGAACCGGCGCGTCGAAATCCAGCTTTCGCCCATCCGCGGCTGATCCGCGGCGGCACGGCAATGACGGCGCGGCCCCTCGGGGCCGCGTCTGCGTTCAGGAGGCGGGCGTTTCCACCACCGGCTCGGCGGTGGGGGTGCCCGGCTGCACGTCGGTGCCGGGCGCCCCCGTGAGCATCTGCATCACCAGGAGCACGGCGATGACGATGGCCAGGCCCACAAGGCCGTAGAGCCACCAGTTGGTGGGGCCGGTGGCGCCAACCGTGGCCTCGTGCTCGCCGGCCACCTTGAGCGTCGAGGCATCGGGCACGTCGACGCGCGCGCCCTGCTCGTCCACCAGGAAATCCACCTCCGCCACCTTGGGCGCCTGCTTGTCCTCGGTCGTGGCCATCAGTAGTCGCCTCCCACCACCGTCTGGGTGCCCACCCCGTCCGCCACGCCGCGGCGCACATGGGCGATGGCCTCGTCCACCTCCTCGGCGGTGAAGCCCAGCCCCTCGTCATTGTCCTGGGCGCCGGTCACCGTGGCCTTGAGGTCCTGAAGCAGCTCCAGCTTCTCGCGGGCGGTGAACAGGCTGTTGCGGGCGATCTGCATGGGATGGAGCTGATCCCTGCCGCCCATGCGATCCTTGAGACTGTCGAGAACCATGGGTCGTCCTTTCCTCTGCCGGCCCCGAAGGGGCCTTCCTGAGGTTCAATGCGGCGGCGGCGGCCGGGGTTCCCGCAGCGGCGGCGCGGCCGGGGCCGATCACATTTGTTTTGGTCCTGAAACCCGGAGTCCTTCCTCGCGTTAGCTCACCACCAGTCCAACAAAGGAGGACCACAATGGCCTATGACGACGCCCGCAAGGGCACCGCCGACATCAAGGAGACCCACGACCTGATCGCCTCCGACAAGGTCGAAGGCACCAAGGTCTACGATCCGCATGGCGAGCATATCGGCTCCATTGAGCGCATCCTGGTCGAGAAGCGCTCGGGCAAGGTGTCCTATGCCGTGCTGAGCTTCGGCGGCTTCTTCGGCATCGGCGACGAGCACTATCCGCTGCCCTGGTCCAAGCTCAACTACGACGAGAGCCTGGGCGGCTACCGCATCGACGTCACCAAGGAGCAGCTCGAAGGCGCGCCGCGCTACGACCGCAGCGACGAGGACTACTGGACGGCCGAGAACGGCCGCCGCGTCTACGACTACTACGGCGTCACCCCCTACTGGATCTGACGCCGCCTGGCTCTTTCATCACCTGACGATACTGGCCGGCCGGCAACCCCCGGGTTGCCGGCCTTTTGCCGCGCCGGTCACGGCAGCTGCGCGCCCCGCGCATTGACGTAGAGCGCATAGACCGACTGCGTGGCGGTGATGAACAGCCGGTTCCTGCGCGGCCCGCCGAAGGTGAGGTTGGACACCGTCTGCGGTATCCGGATCCGCCCCGTTGGCGTTCCTTCGGGCGCAAAGACGTGCACCGCCGGGCCGCCCGAGCTCCACACCCAGCCGTCGGTGTCCACCCGCAGCCCGTCCGGCACGCCGCTCTCGAGCGTAGCGAACACCCGGCCGTTGGCGAGGCGCCGGCCGTCGATCACGTCGAACACGCGGATGTGCCGCGGCCGCGTGCCGTCGTGGCTGGCGCCGGAATCGGCGATGTAGAGCCGGCTTTCGTCGGGGGAGAAGGCCAGCCCGTTGGGCTGATGGAAATCGTCGGCCACGAGCGTCACCGCCCCGGTCTGCCCGTCGATGCGGTAGACCCCGTGCACCGGCTGCTCGGGCTCGGCCGCATAGCCCTCATAGTCCGACAGGATGCCGTAGGTGGGGTCGGTGAACCACACCGAGCCGTCCGAATGCACCACCAGGTCGTTGGGCGAATTGAGCCGCTTGCCCTCGAAGCCGTCGGCCAGCACGGTGATCGCGCCGTCCGGCTCGGTGCGGGTCACCCGCCGCGTGCCGTGCTCGCAGCTCACCAGCCGCCCCTGCCGGTCCCGGCTGTGCCCGTTGGCGAAATTGGAGGGCGCCCGGAACACGCTCACCGAGCCGTCGGCGGGCAGGTAGCGCAGCATGCGCTGGTTGGGGATGTCGGAGAACAACAGGCAATCGAGGTCGCCGAACCACACCGGCCCCTCGGTCCAGCGGCAGCCGCCGGCGATCTCCTCCAGCGCCGCGCTGCCGTGCAGCCTGGCGTTGAACCGCTCGTCCATGACCTCGTAGAGCTCTTCGGCGCGCATCGCCATCCTCCCCTTCTGCCGCTCCAGCCATAGGCCGGCTCGGCCCCGCACTCAAGCGCCCCCTTGCTCCGGCGCCGCGCTTTGCCTACCACTGCGCCGACATCCGCGGACCTTTGCATGATCACCTGCTTCGATATTGGCGGCTCCACCATCAAGGGCGCAACCGCCACCGCGCCCCAGGCGCTGGCGCCGCTCGGGCGGGTGCCGACGCCGCTGCGGGACTTTGCCGCCTTCGCCGCCGCCATCGCCGCCATGGTCGAGGCCGGCGGCGCCCGTGCCGGCAGCCCGGTCGCCATCTCGGTCACCGGCGTGGTCGATCCGCAGACCGGCCGCGTCACCTGCGCCAACATTCCCTGCATCGACGGGCTGGCGCTCGCCGCGGAGCTGGGCGCGCGCCTCTCCCGCCCGGTGCTCGTCGCCAACGATGCCGACTGCTTCGTGCTGGCCGAGGCGGTCGCCGGGGCCGGGCGCGGCCACCGCGTCGTCTTCGGCGCCATTCTGGGCACCGGCGTCGGCGGCGGCATCGTGGTCGATGGCCGCATCCATGCCGGGGCCGGGGGGCTGGCGGGCGAATGGGGCCACGGCCCGGTCGCCGCCACCTCGGCCGGCACCCCGCCCGTCGACATTCCGCGCCTGCCCTGCGGCTGCGGCCAGACCGGCTGCGTCGACACGGTGGGCGGCGCCCGCGGCCTCGAACGGCTCTACCGCCACCTCACCGGCCGCGAGGCCGCCAGCACCGACATCATCGCCGCCTGGCAGGCCGGCGAGGCCGGCGCGGCGCGGGCCGTCGAGTGCCAGATCGACCTGCTCGCCGGTCCGCTGGCGCTCACCGTCAACATCGTCGGGCCCGACATCGTGCCGGTGGGCGGCGGGCTCGGCTCCGTGGCGCCGCTGATCGGGCGGTTGGACGCGGCGGTGCGCCGCCGCATCCTGCGCCGGCTCGACCGGCCGCTGGTCGTCCCGGCGGCGCTCGCAGTCGAGCCGGGCCTGGTCGGCGCCGCCATTCTCGGCCTGGAGCCGGCCGCATGAGCGCCACCCTGCTCGAAATCTGCGTCGACGACGCCGAAGGGCTCGCGGCCGCCATCGCCGGCGGCGCCGACCGCATCGAATTGTGCTCGGCGCTGGAGCTGGGCGGGCTCACCCCCGTGCCGGGCCTGGTGGCGCTGGCGGCCAGGGCGCCGGTTCCCGTCCATGCCATGATCCGCCACCGCCCCGGCGATTTCGTCTTCTCCGCCGCCGAGGCCGAGGTGCTGCTGGCCGACATCGCCGCCATGCGCGCCGCCGGCCTCGCCGGCGTGGTGCTGGGGGCCAGCCGCCCGGACGGCAGCCTCGACGCCGGCCTGCTCGCCCGGCTGAGCGCCGCCGCTGGCGAGATGCGCCGCACCCTGCACCGCGCCTTCGACATCGTTCCCGATTTCGCCGCGGCCACCGAGACGGCGGTGGCGCTGGGCTTTTCCGCCATCCTCACCTCGGGCGGCGCCCCCTCGGCCCTGGCCGGCATCGAGGTGCTGGCCGCGGTGTCGGAGCGGGCCGCCGGGCGCATCGCGATCATGCCCGGCGCCGGCATCGCGCCCGAGACCGTGCCGGCCCTGCGCGCCCGCCTGCCGCTGCCCGCCGTGCACGCCTCCTGCTCGGTGCCGGCCGGGCCGGCCAGCCCCGCCGCCGCCCGCCTCGGCTTCGACAGCCCCGCCCGCCGCCGTACCGACAGCGCCAAGGTCGCCGCCCTCAAGGCGGCGCTGCGGAGCTGACGGGCATCGTCCGTCCGATTCGGCACTGTGCTGGAAAACTGGTGCTGCCGGTGAGGATTGAACTCGGCTAAAGTGCACTTGAAATGGCGGACTTACTGGAGTTTCGGGCCCCGGAAACTATGGCCTGTGTATCAATGGCGTGAACCAATAGCAAGGGGGCGATCAACTGCCGGCACGCCAGCATCCATGGCGCGCTATCAGGGCAGGCCTGTCATAGTTTATAGTGCCCCCTATTCCAGCGTGTTGACCGCTCGATAAAATAGCTGCACCGTGCGTTTATGAGGGGGCTGTGCAGAAATCAGCGCTAATTAGGGCAGTATACGCAGAACTACGCAAGACGCTGGGACCTGAGGCATCAGCGTTAGAGCTTGTTCGCTTAGCCAACCACATTGTTCAGGCATACACCGATGAAACAGCTGTTCTCATCGAGCATGGAGAAGCTCGGACAGAACGTTCGTTGCGGAATATTCCGGTCGACCTTGCAATGAAGGAGGAAAGTTGGCGGTTATACGCCCAGGAAGTGCCGCCAAATGGCGATGAACCTGCAGGCATTGATGTGACAACTCTTAAGAAAACTATAGATAAATACTTGGGACCAGAATGGCGACATCTTCTTCCAACTGGCCAGCTTTAGCTGCGCGAGAACATTTGGCCTCCGGAAAGCCCTTGACCCGACTTGAGGCCCTAGTGCTATTTGGCCTTTCGAACCTTCCAGAGCTAGTGTACGAAATGAAAGGACAGGGATTCATAATAAAGAAGCGTAACATTACATATGCGGCTGCAATGGTGAGAGTGAACCAGCATGCGGTTCTACAGCCACCCGCAAATTTACCCATTCGAGAAATACTTCTTACTGAATATTGGATAAGCACGTGAAACGAATATTCTCTCTGCGCCAGAAGCTAATATTGCTGCTGGTGAGCGGAGGGAAGTGTTCGAATTGCGGCAAGAGGCTAGACTGGGGCTTTCATGCCGATCATGTCGTACCCTTCTCGAGGAAGGGACGGACAACTCTGGCCAATGGGCAGGCGCTCTGCTCAAAATGCAACTTGGAAAAGGGGGACACCATGATGCAGTTGCGACCTTGGCAGGCGGAGGCGCTGCAGAAAGCTCTTAGGTGGCTTGTCGAAAGGGGCGAGGACAAGCACTTCCTAATCAACGCTGCACCGGGCGCAGGTAAGACGATCGCGGCCTGCACAATTGCGAAGAGCCTCTTCGATATGAACCAGATAGACCGTGTCGTAGTGATTGCTCCGCGTGTCGAAGTGGTGAGGCAGTGGGCGAAGGACTTTCAAACCGTTACCGGCAGGTTTATGGGGCGAGTTGTTGGTTCCGACGACCGCATCGAGACCGACGTTTGCGCCACTTGGGCAGCCATACAGGGCCTGCAGGACGGCTTCCAAGCGGTTTGTAGGAGCTCCAGAGTGCTGGTCGTATGCGACGAGCATCACCATGCTGCCGTGCAAGCCGCTTGGGGCACCAATGCTGAGGACGCGTTTGCAGACGCTAAGTATGTGTTGGTTCTCACCGGCACCCCCATCCGATCAGATCGAAAGAAATCCGTTTGGATGGCCTACGACGACGCGGGGCGCATAGATCATCCTGATGAAGGCACTTACACGCTCAGCTATGGGGAGGCGGTTGATCTGGAATACTGCAGACCGGCGACCTTCCATCGACACGAGGGACATTTCACAGTCGACTTGGATGGCGGCGAAAGTGTGCATGTGTCGGGCCAGAATCCTGCTCAACTCACTGCGCCACTTAAACGTATCCCCGGGCTGCAGCGCGCACTGAACTTTTATCGTCTCGCATGCACACCCCAATACGAGACTGACAGCATCAAGCCCCGCATAGATGGCTACCAAGGCACTATGGTTGACTGGGCAGTCGCGAAGCTCAACGACCTCCGGTATCGGATGCCCAACGCAGGCGGCCTCGTGATTGCGCCATCAATCGAGATGGCTGAGTATATGGCTCAGCTTCTTGAGCTGATAGACGGCGAGACCCCAGCAATAGTTCATAGCCAGATGGCCAACGTTGAGGGCAAGATCGATGCGTTCCGGAACACTGATAAACGTTGGTTGGTCTCGGTGGCCATGATCTCGGAGGGTGTGGATATCGCCCGTCTGCGGGTTCTGGTTTATCTGCCGAATGCCCTCACGGAATTGGCGTTTAGGCAGGCTATCGGACGGGTAGTTCGCACCGCTGGGCCGTGGGACGATACCCGCGCGTACGTTGTGATGCCATCGTTCGACATACTGGAGGCCTATGCGCGCCGTGTGGAAGAGGAGATGTCTCCCAGCAAGAGAAGCGATGAAGGCCCCGCAAAAGCAAAGAAGTGTCCCGTATGCGAGAGTGAGGTGCCTCTTTCTGCGCGAATGTGCGATACCTGCGGTCATGAATTTCCCGCTCCGGCACCTAGGTTTAAGCCGTGTCCAGATTGCGGTGGGCTTAATCCCATTTCGGCAAAAACCTGCCAACACTGCGGGACCAGCTTTGCTGCATCATTCGTCCTAACCTTGGACGAAGCTCTTCGCGCAGGCGCGATTGTCCGAGGTATGGACGTTGACGAGGAAGAGGTTCAGGAGGGAGAGGCCATCTCCAATTCTGTCCGGAAACTCGTATTGGCGAGTGGGGACGAGAAATTGCTGAAAGTCATAAGGCAGTTGCCCGAGGAAAGTTGGGCGCGTCTTAAGAAGCTCATGACGGACCACGAATAGTTCGGGGATGGCCGAGGAACTCGACTAGTTTGGACCGTAGGCTGGGCTGGTCGACCTCGCACTCCCAAATCTCCATGCATGTCCACCCGAGAATCTCGGCCCGAGCCTTCAGACGCGCGTCTCTCTCCTTATTTGCGGCGAACTTGGCCTCCCAAAAGGCACGGCGGGTGCTTGGCAACCGTGATAAAGAGCAGCCATGGGCGTGCCAGAAGCAGCCATGGACAAAGACTGCCTTACGCTTGGCAGTAAAGGCAATATCTGGCCGGCCCGGAATGCCGCTAACATGTACGCGATACCGGTAGCCCATTGAGTGCAGTAGTCTTCGGACGACGAGTTCGGGGCGCGTGTTGGCGCGCCTGATTCGCGACATTAGCGCACTGCGCTGTTTTGGTGAGAGAGTATCGGCCACGTGGCACTTATGCTGCGCGACTATGTCTATATTACGCTCTGAGCGCGACAGGTAGCTGACGATCTTCACCGTGTTTTCCAAACACGTGGTTCACGGTCCCGCCGACCAGCAGTCCGGCCAATATTGTTGGAGCGTGCTTTAGCAACTTTGGTAACCCCCGAGGCTGCGAGCCTTGGCGGCGTAGCACTGTCTCCAAAGTCGTTGCGGGGGTGGCAGATTGAACCAAAATCGATGCTAGCTTATCTCCGTATATGTCTAAGGTATCGAGTAGCATTAGGGGGCGTGTTTGACCTGGACCACGATGAGACCAGACCTTTTGGAGGTTTTGCAGATCGACTTTCATCAGATACTCCTCAAGATTCGCGAGTGTATCTGAAACCGCGGTTTGAGCCGCGCGTGGCAGTTGCTCCCTTACGGACATGACTAGTTTCATGTCGAGTAACAAGGTTTGGATGTTCTTTGAATTCCCATAGAAGAAGGCGACCCGCCATAGCAGTTCCCCTGTGTGGGCGCAGTTGGAAAGCTCGAAGCGAACACCACTCTTTAGCTGCAGACTGGGGATAGCAAACCTGAACCTGCGATCGGCCGGGTACTTTTTGCTACGCTTATCTGGTAAGGCGCTGTCCGCATGTCCGGTTGTGGGCCGCTGGACCTTAAGCGCAATGTTTAAGGGGTTACCTCGCTCCTGAAAGAATGCTTTGGCAACCGCCACTGAAAAGATTGGTGGAACTGCATTCCCTATCATCTTTAGTCGCTGACCGTAGCTCCGACCCAAAAACTGATACGTGATAGGGAAACCTTGGAGTGTGGCCCGCTCCCGAAGGGTAAGCCGCCTCACACCATGAACCCCTGGGACAACGATGCTCTCTCGAGACACGCGGGTGCAGGTGGCGGTAATGGTGCGCGATGGCCTATCTAGCCTGTCAGGAAAGGCCATTGCGTTATAGATTGGATGGTTGATCTTAGCCGCCCTGTTTATCCTGACTTCTTCGGGGTCTAGCGGCTCCTCAAGCACGTGATCGCGGACATCCACCGAACCCACGGTCACACCATAAAGCGGGTCCTGGATCGGGTCTGCCGAAAGAGCTTCTATAACTTCGCCCAAGGTGAGGGATGACTGTGTTCTCTGTGAAAGAAGGGCATTAAAGTCAAAGTTGCCGGCTAGGCAACGCCTTCGCTGTTGAGGCAACCCAAACTCGGCCATATTGACTACTTTAACGGTGGTGCAGAGGTGCGCAAACCTTGCCAGCCGCCCGCCTGATTGAAGCTCGCGCGTGAGGATGCCCGCAACGCGCGGGACATTTTCCATGGCCCAGTGAGCTGGGCGCACGTAATCGACTATCTCGAGGAATTTTTCGATGTCCTTGAGGCCGTCATCTATATCGCCCCGCCCCCCACGATTGGCAAACGAGAACTGTGTACATGGAGGACTACCCACGACCACGTCTATTCCCATTGGGAGCTTGCTGAGGTCGAGCTTACGAATATCGGCGAGGGTGGGGAGGTGTGCGTTGTTTTTCGCATAAGTCTCGGTCGCCGGTTCCCACCATTCGTAGGCGGCGACTACCTCAATACCAGCCATTTCTAGTCCGAATGACCAGCCACCCACCCCCGCGTATAAGTCAATTGCTCTGAGCTTTGACACCGTGACCTCCAGATCAAGGTGTACTGTTAGTCGTTGCTAGGCGCAAGATCCAGCAAAAAGGCACCTCTCACGCGACGAGGCTCAGCGCTTCTTTCGTCCTCATGCGCTGTTGGGGTGATCAACTCCAAAGAGATGAACGCGCGAGCGACCCAC
>ENA-UOVV01001965-UOVV01001965.1-compost-metagenome-genome-assembly--contig:-NODE-1965-length-12877-cov-13.140384_pt1 | contig 12877 bp, 9 predicted proteins | sample MGYA00238155_ERZ761577 | MGnify/ENA primary metagenome ERZ761577 (study PRJEB28898, sample SAMN06268775) | compost metagenome | isolation source: Emeryville, CA | place: USA:Emeryville, CA | collected...
CCTGGTACACGGCCTACACGCCCTACCAGCCGGAGATCTCCCAGGGCCGCCTCGAGGCGCTCCTCAACTTCCAGACGATGGTCGCGGATCTCACCGCGCTCCCCATCGCCCAGGCCTCCCTGCTCGACGAGGCCACCGCCGTGGCCGAGGCGGTGGCCCTCATGCACCGCGCTGCCAAGGGCAAGGACGGCGTGGTCGTCCTCGACGCGGACCTCTTCCCGCAGTCCCTCGAGGTCACCCTCTCTCGCGCGACGGCGGCGGGCCTCGCGGTCAAGGTCGCCTCGCTCGACGAGGGCCTTCCCTCCGACGACGACGGCACCCCGGTGATCGGCGTCGTCGTGCAGCAGCCCGGGGCGAGCGGGCGCGTGCGCGACCTGGCTCCCCTCGTCTCCCAGGCGAAGGAGCGCGGCGCGCTCGTCACCGTCGCCACCGACCTGCTCGCGCTCACGCTCCTGACCCCTCCCGGTGAGCTCGGTGCGGACATCGCCGTCGGCTCCGCCCAGCGCTTCGGCGTGCCGCTCTTCTACGGCGGCCCGCACGCGGCCTTCATCGCGGTGCGCGAGGGCCTCGAGCGCACCCTGCCCGGTCGGCTCGTGGGAGTGAGCATCGACGCGCGCGGCGAGCAGGCCTACCGCCTCGCCCTGCAGACCCGCGAGCAGCACATCCGCCGCGAGAAGGCCACGAGCAACATCTGCACCGCGCAGGCGCTGCTCGCCGTGGTCGCCGCGATGTACGCCTCGTACCACGGCCCCGAGGGACTGCGGCAGATCGCCGAGCGCACCCACGCCCGTGCGGTGGACCTCGCGCGTGGCCTGCAGCGCCTGGGCGTGCAGGTCGAGCACGAGCTCTTCTTCGACACCGTGCGCGCGCACGTCCCCCCGGCCCGCGCCGCGGAGGTCGTCGCGGCGGCTGCGGCGAAGGGCATCAACCTCTGGCCGGACGGCCCCGCGCACGTGCAGGTCTCCACGAGCGAGGTCACCACGCCCGAGCACGTCGAGGCCGTGGTCGAGGCCTTCGCCCAGGTGCTCGTCGAGCTGCCCGACGGCTGCTGCGGCGGCGGGTGCTGCCCCGGTCCCGAGATCGCGATGGCCGCGCGCTCCGCGAACGCCGAGCCCACGATCGACGGCGTCCTCCCCGAGGCCCTCCTGCGCAGCTCGGAGTACCTGACCCACCCCGTCTTCCACGAGCACCGCTCGGAGACGGCGATGATGCGCTACCTGCGCCGCCTCGCCGACCGCGACCTCGCGCTCGACCGCACGATGATCCCCCTGGGCTCGTGCACCATGAAGCTCAACCCGGCCGCCGCGATGGAGCCCATCAGCTGGCCCGAGTTCGCGGACCTGCACCCCTTCGTCCCGCGCGAGCAGGCCGCGGGGTACACCGAGATGATCGAGCAGCTCACCGAGTGGCTCGCGACGATCACCGGCTACGCCAAGGTCTCGGTGCAGCCCAACGCCGGCTCGCAGGGTGAGTTTGCCGGCCTGCTGGCCATCCGCGACTTCCACCGCGCCCAGGGGCACGGCGAGCGCGACGTCGTGCTCATCCCCGCCTCCGCCCACGGCACCAACGCCGCCTCGGCCGCGCTCGCGGGGATGCGCGTCGTCGTCGTCGCGACGCACTCCTCGGGCGAGGTCGACCTGAACGACCTGCGCGCCAAGATCGAGGCGAACGCCGGCCGCGTCGCGGCGATCATGATCACCTACCCCTCGACGCACGGCGTCTTCGAGGAGCACGTGCGCGAGGTGTGCGGGCTCGTGCACGAGGCGGGCGGCCAGGTCTACATCGACGGCGCGAACCTCAACGCGCTCGTGGGCCTCGCGCGCCCCGGGCGCTTCGGCGGGGACGTCTCGCACCTCAACCTGCACAAGACCTTCTGCATCCCGCACGGCGGCGGCGGCCCGGGCGTGGGCCCGGTCGCGGTGGCCGAGCACCTCGTGCCCTTCCTGCCGACGACGGCGACCCCCGGCACCCCGGCCCCGACCCTGCCCGGGGAGGACGACCCGGAGGTGTCCGAGGCCGAGACCGCGGCGAACCGCATCTCCGCGGCCCCCTTCGGCTCAGCCGGCATCCTGCAGATCCCGTGGGCGTACATCGCCACCATGGGGGCCGAGGGCCTCACGGAGGCCACCAAGGTCGCGGTCCTCACGGCGAACTACCTCGCGACGCGGCTCAAGGACCACTTCCCGGTGCTCTACACGGGCCCCGGCGGCCTGGTCGCCCACGAGTGCATCCTCGACCTGCGACCGCTCACCAAGGCCACGGGCGTCACCGCCGAGGACGTCGCCAAGCGCCTCATGGACTTCGGCTTCCACGCCCCGACGCTGAGCTTCCCGGTCTCCGGCACGCTCATGGTCGAGCCCACCGAGTCCGAGGACCTCGCCGAGCTCGACCGCTTCGTCGAGGCGATGATCACCATCAAGGGCGAGATCGACGCCGTCGCCGCAGGCGAGTACTCCGTCGAAGAGTCCCCGCTGCGCAGGGCCCCGCACACCGCGCGCGAGGTCACCGCGAGCGACTGGGACCGTCCCTACTCGCGCGAGCAGGCGGCCTTCCCGGCGCCCTTCGAGCGCGTCGACAAGTACTGGCCGCCCGTCGGTCGCATCGACGGCGCGCACGGGGACCGCAACCTCGTGTGCGCGTGCCCGCCCGTCGAGTCCTTCGAAGGAGACCTCGCATGAGCAACCAGACCCCTCTGCTCGAGGAGCACCTCGCGCTCGGCGCGAGCCTCACGGACTTCGCCGGCTGGCAGATGCCGCTGCGCTACACCTCGGACATCGCCGAGCACACCGCGGTGCGCGAGGCGGCGGGCCTCTTCGACCTCTCGCACATGGGCGAGATCGCCGTCGTCGGCCCGCAGGCCGCCAAGGCGCTGGACCATGCCCTGGTGGGGAACCTCTCGGCGCTCGCCGTCGGCCGCGCGCGGTACACGATGATCTGCCAGGAGGACGGCGGCGTGATCGACGACCTCGTCGTCTACCGCCTCGCCGAGGAGCGATTCGTGGTCGTGGCGAACGCCTCGAACGCGCCCGAGGTCCTCTCCGAGCTCTCGCAGCGTGCCGAGGGCTTCACGGCGCACGTGTACGACATGTCCGCGGACACCGCGCTGATCGCGGTGCAGGGCCCGCGCGCCCTCGAGATCGTGGCGATCGTCGCCCCCGGCCAGCGGCCCGTGCTCGAGGCGATGCCCTACTACGCGTGGGCCACCGTGCGGATCCTCGGCCACGACATGATCGTCTCCCGCACCGGCTACACCGGGGAGGACGGCTTCGAGCTCTACGTGCCCAACGCGCTCGCGGTCCCGTTGTGGCGCGCGCTCCTCGAGGCGGGCTCCCCGCTCGGCCTCGTCCCCGCGGGCCTGTCCGCTCGCGACTCGCTGCGTCTCGAGGCCGGCATGCCCCTCTACGGCAACGAGCTCGACCGCACCACCACGCCCTTCGAGGCGGGCCTCGGGCGCGTGGTCAAGCTCGACAAGACCGACGACGACGGCGCCCCGCTCGACTTCGTGGGTCGCGCCGCCCTCGAGTCGCGCAAGGGTGCCCAGCCCGCTCGCGTACTCGTGGGACTGCAGGGGCTCGGGCGTCGAGCGGCGCGCGCGGGCTACCCCGTGCTCAACGGCACGGACGCCGAGGCGGTCGCCGTCGGCACCGTCACCTCGGGCGTCCCGTCCCCGACGCTCGGCTTCCCGATCGCCCTCGCCTACGTCACCCCGGAGCTGAGCGGCGAGGGCACCGAGCTCGCCGTGGACGTGCGAGGTCGCGCCGAACCGTTCCGCGTGGTGCCCTTCCCGTTCTACCGTCGTCCCAAGAGCTGACCCACCGAGGAGATCCCCATGGCCACCTTCCCCGCCAACCTCCGCTACACCGCCGAGCACGAGTGGGTCGACGACTCGACCCCCACGACGGTCGGCATCACCGACACCGCCACCGAGGCCCTCGGTGACATCGTCTACCTCGAGCTGCCCACCGTGGGCACCGAGATCGAGGCCGGCGCCGTGATCGGCGAGGTCGAGTCCACCAAGTCGGTCTCCGAGCTGTTCTCCCCGGTGTCCGGGACCGTCGTCGAGGTCAACCAGGCCGCGATCGACGACCCCGCGCTCGTGAACTCGGACCCCTACGGCGAGGGCTGGCTGTTCAAGGTGCAGGTCTCCGCCGAGGGCGAGCTGCTCGACGCGGCGGCCTACGAGGCCCTCGCGCAGGGGTAGCCCGCCGCCTCAAGTGGGCCTCCCGAAAGGCCGATGAAGTTCTTCTCCGATTTCGCGTCATGGATCGGCAGCAAGTCCCTCTCTTCTGTTGAAGGAACTCGCTGCGGACCCTCCACCACCGGGGTCCGAGGCACCAACGGGAGGTTGTATGTCCGCCATCGCACTGAGGCCCATGGACCACCGCGACGACATCGTCTACGTGGAGCCCCTCACGCGCCGCGAGAAGGTCGTCCTGGCCCGGCTCTCCGAGAACAGGACCCTCGAGGAGCTCGCCGCCGAGCTGTTCGTCTCGCGCAACACCGTCAAGTCGCAGGTCCGTTCCGTGTACCGCAAGATCGGCGTCTCCACGCGCGCCGAGGCAGTGGCCTGGGCCAAGGCGGCCGGGCTCCGCTGAACCCGCTGACCGGCCCTCGGCCCGCGGTCTCGCGGGCGAGGGGCCGGTCGCCGCAGCGTCCGCCTCGAGAGGTCCGGCAGCGTCGCCGCACCCAGAGGCCAGGGGAGCGTGACAGCGCATCCACCTGAGAAACTACGGGCATGCTCGACGCCGGGACGCGCACGCTCGTGGTGGCCGGGGCGGTCGTGGACCGCCTCGACGCACCGACGCGTCTGCTCGCCGCTCGGCGCGCTAAGCCCGTCTCGCTCGCGGGTCGCTGGGAGTTCCCGGGCGGCAAGGTCGAGCTCGGGGAGAGCCCCCAGGACGCCCTGCGCCGAGAGCTCTCCGAGGAGCTCGGGGTCTCGGTGACCCTGGGCCGCGAGCACGTGGGGCCCGACGACGGGGCCTGGATCCTGTCGGATCGCTACGTCATGCGCCTGTGGCTCGCGACGGTCGAGCAGGGGGAGCCTGCGCCCCTCGTCGAGCACGACGAGCTGCGCTGGCTGCCCCTGGGTCAGTGGCTCTCGGTGCCCTGGCTCGACGCCGACGTGCGCATCGTCGAGGCTCTCGAGCGCGAAGCCTGAGCCCTCGTCTCGCCCTCGGAGCCCGGCCAAGCCCCGGCAAAGAACGTGACATTCGTCTCCAAGCGAGCCGACCAGTCCGGGCAAAGGTAGCCTTCAAGACATCCCACCACCTTGGCGGGACGAACCGAGGGGGCGCCATGACGCAGCTCGCAGAGACCCCTGGACCCGTCGCCGACGGCGTCCGCAACGTCACTGTGTCCATCCTGGACGTGACCGCGCCGACCCCTGAGCTGCGCGCCCTGCTGCGAGACCGCGCCGGGCTGACCGCGGCCGAGGCCGCCGAGTTCTACGGCCCGGCCCGCTTGCCGCACGGCTTCTCCGCCGCCGAGGCCCGCTCGCTCGTGTCCGCCCTCGAGCGGCTCGGCGTCGCTGCCCGCACCGAGGAGCCGGCCCAGGCCTGGGCCGCACTCGCGGACGAGCCCGAGCTCGAGGTGATCCAGCACCCGGGAGTGCGCGAGCACTTCTGAGGTCTTGCGGGCGGCCCTCTGAGGCGCGCTCGACCTCGCCTGCGGGCTCCTCGGGCAGTGCTCCGACCCGGCCCGTCGCGAGTTCCGCGGTCAGTCCCCTGACCTGCGCCTTCACCCCCGGTCCGTCGTCGTCGTCGGGCGTGTTCTCCGTGCGCGAACTCGCTTAGCACTCTCCATGGGCGAGTGCTAACGTGAAGGTGTAGCCGCCCGAGAGGGCCGATCCCTTCTCGGGTGCGCCTGGGTCCGGGATGGTCCCGGTCCCCCCTGCAGGGAGGTGATGGTGCATGGCTACGCGGTTCGACCCGTTCCAGGAGATGGACCGACTCGTCAACCAGGTGTTCGGTACGCAGCGAGCCTCGGCGGCGATGCCGATGGACCTGTACCGCACCGGTGACCACTACGTCATGAAGGTGGACCTGCCGGGCGTCGACCCCGGCTCGATCGACGTCTCCGTCGAGGACCGTACCCTCACGATCCGCGCGGAGCGCACGCTCGAGAACGACGCCGACGTCCAGTGGCTCGCTCGAGAGCGCGCCCAGGGCACCTTCGCCCGCCAGCTCACCGTGGGCCGCGGCCTCGACCTCGAGCGCATCGACGCGACCTACTCCGACGGCGTGCTCGCGCTGACGATCCCCGTCGCGGAGGACGCCAAGCCGCGCCGCATCGAGGTCCAGCACGGTGCTGCCTCGCCGCAGGCCATCACTGCGGAGGCCACGGCGAGCTGAACCCCGCCCTGCCGGGGAACCCGCGCCCCGGGGATCTCTCCCCGGGGCGTCCCGGGAGACCCGCAGGACGCGGGACGTCCCCTTCTCAGGACGCACCTGGTCCCAGCCCGGGCCACCACGGCCCGGGCTTCGTCGTGCTCGGGCCGTGGCGTCAGGAGGTGCTGTCAGGTCGTGCCGTCAGGCCGTGGGCACCCCGATCGCCGCGCGCGTGCGGCGCGTGGCCGCGACGAGGTTGCGCAGCGAGGGCTCGACCTCCGCGTAGGTGCGAGTCTTGAGGCCGCAGTCCGGGTTCACCCACAGGCGGTCCGGGGCGACGGTCTTCACCGCGGCCTCGAGCAGCTCGGCGACCTCCTCCTGCGTGGGCACGCGCGGGGAGTGGATGTCGTAGACGCCCGGGCCGATGCCGCGCTCGTAGCCCTGCGCGGCGATGTCCTCGAGGATCTCCATCTTCGAGCGGGCCGCCTCGATCGAGGTGACGTCCGCGTCGAGGGCGTCGATCGCCGAGAACACCGTGCCGAACTCCGAGTAGCACAGGTGGGTGTGGATCTGGGTGCCTGCCCCGGCCCCGCTCGTCGCGAGGCGGAAGGAGCGCACGGCCCAGTCGAGGTAGTCGGCCTGGGCGGCGGCCCCGAGGGGCAGCAGCTCGCGCAGCGCGGGCTCGTCCACCTGCACGACGCCGATCCCCGCGGCCTCGAGGTCCGCGATCTCGTCGCGCAGCGCGAGGGCGACCTGCGCCGCGGTGTCCCCGAGGGGCTGGTCGTCGCGCACGAAGGACCACGCGAGGATCGTCACCGGACCGGTGAGCATGCCCTTGACCGGCTTGCTCGTGAGCGAGGCCGTGAAGGCCGACCACGGGACCGTGATGGGCGCGGTCCGCGAGACGTCGCCCCACAGCAGCGAGGGGCGCGTGCAGCGCGAGCCGTAGGACTGGACCCAGCCGTGCTCGGTCACCGCGAAACCCTCGAGGTTCTCGGCGAAGTACTGGACCATGTCGTTGCGCTCGGGCTCGCCGTGCACGAGGACGTCCAGGCCGATCTCCTCCTGCACCGCGACGACGTGGCGGATCTCCTCGCGCATCGCCTCGGCGTAGTCGGCGTCGGACAGCTCCCCGCGGGCGTTCGCTGCGCGCGCCCGGCGGATCTGCGGGGTCTGGGGGAAGGAGCCGATCGTCGTGGTGGGCAGCGGCGGCAGGCCCAGGCGCTCGGCCTGCGCTGCGGCGCGCTCGGCGTAGGGGGCACGGCGCGCGTCGTCCTCGGTGAGGCCAGCCACGCGCTCGCGGACCGCAGGGACGACGACGCCCTCGGCCGCTGCGCGCGCGGCGAGGGCTGCACGGGCTGCCTCGATCTCGGCCTCGATGGCCGCCCGGCCCTCCGTGACCCCGCGACCGAGCGCGACGATCGCACCGATCTTCTGGTCGGCGAAGGCGAGCCAGGAGCGCAGACCGGCGTCGAGCTTCAGCTCGACCTCGACGTCGTAGGGCACGTGCTGCAGGGAGCACGAGCTCGCCGCGGCGACGCCCGCCGGGCTGAGGGCCGCGAGGCTCTCGAGCTTCTCGGCCGCGGCGCCGAGGTCCTCGCGCCACACGTTGCGGCCGTTGATCACGCCGCCCACGAGCACCTTGGACCCCAGGCCCGGCACCGCCGCCGGCACGCTGCCGCGCACGAGGTCGAGAGCGATGCCCTCGACAGGGCTCGCCGCAAGCACCGCGAGTCCCTCGGGGCGCAACTCGCCGAAGGGAGCGGTCACGAGGATCGCGGGCCGCTCGGACTGCGCGCCAAGCACCCCGTAGGCGCGCTCGGCGGCGCGCTCGAGCACCTCGCGCGGCGTGCCCGTCGCGTCCGAGACGAGCGCGGGCTCGTCGAGCTGGACCCACGTGGCGCCAGCGGCCGCGAGCTCGTGCAGCAGCTCGGCGTAGGCCGTGACGGCATCGTCGAGCCGGTCGAGCGGGGCGAAGCCCTCGGGGCTGCCCTCCGCGGGCTTGGCGAGGGCGAGGAACGTCACGGGGCCGACGACGACGGGTCGCGAGTGGATGCCCTCCGCGAGGCCCTCGGTGAACTGCTCGATCACGCGGCGACCCGCGAGGCGGAACTGCGTGCTCGGCGAGATCTCGGGGACGAGGTAGTGGTAGTTGGTGTCGAACCACTTGGTCATCTCGAGGGGGAGCTGGTCGCCCGCTCCGCGAGCGAGCACCGAGTAGCCGGCGAGCCCCGTGCCGCCGTCGGGCACGAGCTCGGCGAAGCGCTCGGGCACCGCGCCGAAGGTGACCGCGGCGTCGAGCACCTGGTCGTAGAAGGAGAAGTCGCTCGGGATCGCGGGGGCGTTGGTCGCGAGGCCCAGCTCGGCGAGGCGGGCGCGCTGGGCGCGGCGCAGCTCGGCGGCCGTGGCCTCGAGCTCCTCGGCCGAGGAGCGGCCGGCCCAGAAGGACTCGAGAGCGCGCTTGAGCTCGCGCTGCCGGCCGATGCGGGGGTAGCCGAGGATCGTCGCGGTGGGGAAGGTGTGCGTCATGAGGGGTCCTTGGTCTAGGCGGTAGCAGGGAGGAGGCCGACGGCGTCGAGGACGTCGAGAGCGGCCTCGTGCCGGTTGAAGGTGTAGAGGTGGATGCCGGGGGCACCGCCGTCGAGGACGGCGCGGACCAGCTCGGCGGTGCGGCGCACTCCCGCGCGGTGGCGGGCGAGGGGGTCCTCGGCCGACTCGAGCAGGGCCAGCAGCTCGCGCGGGACGGGGACGCCCGTGAGCTCCTGGACGCGCAGCAGTCGGGCCGGGTCGGTGCCCGGGATGATCCCCGGGATGATCGGGATGCGCACTCCCGCGCGGCGTGCTTCGCTCGTGAGCTCGAGGTAGGACTCGGCGTCGTAGAAGACCTGGGTGATCGCGAAGTCGGCCCCCGCGGACTGCTTGTCGAGCAGCGCCTGGATGTCCTCCTCGCGCGTCGAGCCCGCCCCGGGGTTGCCTCGGGGGAAGGCTGCGACGGCGATCGAGAGCGGGTGGACCGTCGCGCGCACGAGCTGCGAGGGCGACTCGGCGCAGCGCCGGGCCTCGATCTGCCGCAGCAGGGTCACGAGCTCGGCCGCGGTGCGCAGGCCGTCCGGGTGCGCCGACCAGCCCGCGCCGGGAGCCGGCGGGTCGCCGCGCAGCGCGAGGAAGGAGCGCACCCCGGCGTCGAGGAAGTCGCCGACCACCTGGCGGATCTCCTCGCGAGAGGCCGCGACGCAAGTCAGGTGCGCGATCGGGGTGAGCGAGGTCTCGTGCAGGATGCGCGAGACGAGGGCACGGGTGTTCTCTCGCGTCGAGCCCGAGGCGCCGTAGGTCACCGAGACGAAGTCGGGCTGGGCCGCCTCGAGAGCGCGGATGGTCTCCCAGACGCGCGGCGCGACCTTCGCGTCGCGCGGGGGGAACAGCTCGAAGGACACCGTGGGTCGCTCGCTCGCGGGGCTCATCGTGAGTCCCCCCGGGAGCTACGCGGGGTACATCGGGTACAGCCGTCCATGGGACCTCTCCATCGCTCCTGGCGGAAGCACCCTCTCCCTCGCGGGGGGTTGCTGCGACGTCATCGAGCCAGGTCTCTCGGTCGCTCTGGATGGTGGGTCGAGCATAGGACCGTGGGGTGCCCGATGTGCGAGAAGCGTCTACGTTTCGAGACGACCCGGCGTTATCACCCGGCGCGGGATCCCGCGGGAAGCGGCAGGCTCAGCCGGCGACGGCGGCGTCCGGGTACCAGTCGTCCGGGACGGGGAACTTCGCGAGGGCGTCCTCGACGATGCCGAGGAGCTCGACGTCGGGCTCGGCGAAGCGCGCCCCGAGGGCAGCGTCCAGCTCGCGCATCTCGTTCTCGCGCGGCAGCCCGGTCATGGCACCGAGAGTAGTGCGCAGGCCCCTGACCAGGGCAAGAGGCTCGCGGGCGATTCGTCCCATTTTCTCACCCAGCGAGACTCGCGACTTCCGCGGCCTCTGGCGGCTCGTCCGCTTACGGGAAGTTCAGCCTTCCGAGGACGGCGATGCCCGACGGCGACTCAGCGCGGGATCTTCGCGAGGGCCTTGCGGATGCGCTGCGGAGAGACCGAGCCGGTGGTGCCGAGCTGCTGGGCGAAGAGCGAGACGCGCAGCTCTTCGAGCAGCCAGCGCACGTCCTCGAGCGCGTCGAGGGTGGCCGGGGCGACGGCCTCGGGGCTCGGGGCCGCGGCGAGCACGGCGGCGCGCACCTGGGCGTGCTCGCCCGCGAGCTCCGTGACCTGCCACGCGAGGGAGGCGTCGCGATCGGGGGACTCGGCGGCCTTGCCGAGGCGCACGAGGTCCGCCTCGAGGTAGCGCGCAAGGTGGCCGAGGCGCTGCGAGCCGGTGCGCGAGACGAAGCCCTCGCCGAGGAGGGAGTCGAGGTGCGCACGCACGTCTGTGCAGGTCGCCAGGAGCGCGAGCGAGGAGGAGGCGCGCACGGCCGCCTCGACCTCGCGCGCCTTCGCGAGGGCCCGCGAGGCGAGCCCGGCGACGGCGAAGACCTCGTCCTCGAGGCGCTCGCGGACCTCGGCGCGGATCTCGAGGTAGGCCTGCGCGCTGCGCACCGTGCTCGCGGGATGGCCCGCGAGGTAGCGGTCGAGCAGGCCGTCGACGGCGGCCAGCTGGAGGTCCGTCACGAGCGCCTCGGTGCTCGGGTAGGGGCTCGCGGCAAGCGTGAGGGCCTGGGTGGCGCTCCAGCGCGTGGTGATGCGCTGCGTGCCGAGGCCGACGTCGGCCACGAGGAGACGGCGCAGCCCGCGCCGGTGGGCGTTCGCGGCGGCGTTCGGGTCGCCGAGCACGCGCACCCCGACCGGCCCTGCCGCCGAGGTGCCCGGCTTCCCGCCGTCGGCGGAGCTGTTGCTCGCCCTGCCCTGGGTGCTCGCGCCGGACTTCTTGCCCGCCGCTGGGCCCGTCGTGCTGCCGGCGGTCCCGGCGAGGTCGACGAGGGCGGGGTAGCCGTGCACCACGAGCCCGGCGGCGCCGGTGACGTCCACGCGCTCGGGCAGCTCGGGCAGGTCCTCGGGCCAGGTCGAGAGCCCCCCGCGCTCGACCACGGCCCACGCGCCAGAGCCACCCCCCGGTTCTGCGGAGCGCTGCGCGCGCACATCGGTCCGCAGGGGGGAGTTCGCGGGCGTGGCGCTCCGCAGAACCTCGGATCGCTCCGCAGAAGGGGGGGTGGGGGTGCCGGTGGGGGTGGGGGTGGCGGAGGTGGAGGTGGGGGTGCCAGAGGTGGTGGGGGTGCCGGTGGGGGGGAGGGTGCCAGGTGTGGGGGTGGTGGGGGTGGAGGTGGAGTGGGCGGTGGCGTTGCGGACGGCGGAGCGGACTGCGGCGCGGACGGCGTCCTGGGAGCGCTGGGCGAGGCGGCGCTGGAGGACGGCGAGGTCGGGGCCCTCGTCGACCATGACGGCGCGGCGCCCGCCCTCCTCGACGCGGAAGGTCACGCGCAGGTGGGCGGGCAGGCGCTCGGGGTCGAAGTCCTCGGGGGAGACGATCACTCCGCGCAGCTCGCGGGCGGCGCGCGCGAAGGCCTCGCGGAAGGAGGGCGCGGCGTCGGCCGCGCGGACGGTGTCCTCCCAGGAGGCGATGTTCTCCGTGAGCCAGGCCGAGATGTCCCGCGCGACGTCGGGCGCGGGGACGAGCTGCACGCGCACGGGCTTGGGCAGCGAGCGGATCGTCGCGACCACGAGCTCCTCGCGCAGCCCGGGCACGAGCCAGTCGAAGCCGTCCTCGCGCACGCGCGGCAGCACCTCAAGGGGGATGTGCACCGTGACGCCGTCGGCGGCCGTGCCGGGCTCGAACTGGTAGGACAGCGCGAGCTCGAGGTCACCCTGCGGCCACACGAGCGGGAAGGCCTCGCCGGAGACGGCGTCCTCGTCGGGGAGGACCATCGAGCGCGGGAGGGTCAGCAGCTCGGGGTTCTCCCGGCGCACCGACTTCCACCACGAGTCGAAGTGCCGCGCGGAGACCACCTCGGGGCCCACGCGCTCCTCGTAGAACTCGAAGAGCGCGTCCTCGTCGAGCACAAGGTCACGGCGGCGCGCGCGGGCCTCGAGGCGCTCGGCCTCCTCGAGCAGCGCGCGGTTGTCGTGGAAGAACTTGTGGTGCGTGGTCCACTCGCCCTGCACCAGGGCGTGGCGGATGAACAGCTCGCGCGCCTGCTCGGGGTCCACCTTGCCGAGCAGCACGCGGCGGCGCGTGACCACGGGCAGTCCGTAGAGCAGCACCGACTCGAGCACCATCGCGGCGCCCTGCTTGGTGGACCACGAGGGTTCGGAGTACGAGCGCGTCACGAGGTGCGCGCCGAGCTCCTCGGCCCACTCGGGCTTGATCGCCGCGACGTCGCGCGCCCACAGCCGCGAGGTCTCGACCAGCTCTCCCGCCATGACCCACGCGGGCGGCTTGCGCGTGAGCGCCGAGCCGGGCCAGATCGCGAAGCGCGCCCCACGCGCCCCGCGGTACTCGCCTCGGGGCTTGCGGCGCTTGTCCGACGGCGGAGCGCCCTTCGACTGCTTCCCCACCTCGGTGACCTCGAGCTG
>ENA-UOVV01001972-UOVV01001972.1-compost-metagenome-genome-assembly--contig:-NODE-1972-length-12831-cov-3.833438_pt1 | contig 12831 bp, 8 predicted proteins | sample MGYA00238155_ERZ761577 | MGnify/ENA primary metagenome ERZ761577 (study PRJEB28898, sample SAMN06268775) | compost metagenome | isolation source: Emeryville, CA | place: USA:Emeryville, CA | collected...
AAAAAATGTATTGCCTGAATTCTTGCCGTTTTTTATGCAGTCTGATGCATTTATGAACAGAGCCGTGGCAATTTCTGAGGGGTCATTGTCACCCACTATCAAATGGAAAATCCTTGCTCAGCAAGAGTTCCTTATCCCGCCACCAGCTAAGCAAAAATCTTATATATCAATTCTGAAGAAGATAGCTTCGACGATTCAACTATCAGAAGAGGCTTTGGAGAGCGCGAATTTATTACATGATGTGCTAGGCATACAGAGTTATAGCGGCGCTGAAAAGTTTGAGACCCTGGATAGCTTATGCTTAAAGATTCAAGATGGAACACATTTCTCACCTAAAGGCATCGGATCGTCTGGTGACTACCAATATGTAACATCAAAAAATATACGTATGGGAAAAATGGAGTTTTTGGAAAGAGAATACATTTCCACAGAAGAACACAAAAAAATATACGCCAGGTGTGATGTAAAAAAAGACGATATCTTACTTACAAAAGATGGGGCTAATACCGGAAACGTATGCCTCAATGAACTCGATTGTGAAATTAGCTTGCTATCTAGCGTCGCATTTTTGAGAGTTGACCCGGACAAAGCTGACTGTAACTACATTTACTACTGGCTTATGTCAAAAATTACACAAAGAGATATTTCATCGCAAATGGCCGGCAATGCGATAACTCGACTTACTTTAAAAAAAATAAAGTCTATGAAAATTCCACGCTTTGAACTCAATCAGCAAAGGCAGATAGGTGACTTGCTAGCAAGAAGTCATGCATCAGTTGAAACATTTCACCATAAGATCGAGCAGCTGCGGCAATTAAACAGATCGATTTTGGCAGCAGAAGCAGAATGATGAGATATAGATAATGTTTAACGAACAAACCGTCACAGAAAATGGAATTATCGACCGTTTAAAAGATTTAAGCGGCGTAAAGTGGACTTACTGCCACGGTGAGAACCTGCCCAAACAAGCGCAGGATATCTTCGTTGATGAGTGGCTAAAAGACGCCTTGTGTTCGTTAAACCCCGATATCGCCAAGCAACCAGATTACGCCGATGAGGTGATTTATAAGCTGCGTGGTGTGGTGCTGGAAGCACGACATACCGGCTTGGTAAAAGCCAATGAAAACTTCCATGAATGGTTAATGGCCGAGAAAACCTTGCCTTTTGGCGAGAATGGCGACCACATCACCATCAACTTGATTGATTTCGACAATATTGATAACAACCACTTTGTGGTGTCCCAGCAGGTGCACTATATCGCGGCGACCGAAGTCTATTTTGATATTGTGCTCTATGTGAACGGTATTCCTTTGGTGGTGGGCGAAGTGAAAACTGCCACCCGCCCGAGTGTGACCTGGCAAGACGGCGCCGCCGATTTTATGGGCGGTAAAAAGCACTACTGGAAGAACGTTGAACCCTTCTTTGTACCCAACCTGCTGTGTTTTGCCAGTGAAGGAAAAACCTTTGCTTATGGCGCCATCAATGCCCGGGTAAAAGATTGGGGCCCTTGGCACAATACCGACCTGCGCGATGACATTTTGCCCGGCTTGGCATCGGTGCTGGACAGCTGTGAGGGCTTGTTAAACCCGCAAACCTTATTGCAGTTGCTGGAATCTTTCGCGCTGTTTTCAACGGTTAAAACCGGTAAGAACACGCCACCCAAGCGCATTAAAATTCTACCGCGTTACCCCCAGTTTGAAGCAGCCAAGCAAATAGTAGAGCGTGTGCGCAAAGGCTACCCGAAAAAAGGACTGATCTGGCACTTCCAAGGTTCGGGCAAGTCGTTGTTGATGCTCTACGCAGCCAAGATGCTGCGCAGTGATAATGCCCTGAAAAACCCCACTGTATTGATCGTAGTAGACCGCCGTGATCTGGACAGCCAAATCAACGAGACCTTTGGTGGTGCGGACGTTAAAAATCTTATCAAAGTACAAAGCTGCAAAAAGCTCGGCGAGCACATCGAGCAAGACAGCCGTGGCATTTTGATTACCACCATCTTTAAGTTTAAAGATGTCGAGATTGATGACAGCAACCCCAACGGCCTTAACAGCCGCGATAACATTATTGTGTTGGTGGACGAAGCCCACCGCACGCAGGAAGGTGGTTTGGGCGAGAAAATGCGCTGGGCCCTGCCACAAGCGCACTTCTATGGTTTAACCGGTACACCAATTTCGGGCATTGACCGCAATACCTTCAAACTATTTGGTGCAGAAGAAGACCCCGGCCGCTACATGAATCGTTACAGCTACAAGCAGTCGATCCGCGATGGCGCCACTAACCCGGTGAAGTTTGAGCCACGCTTGGCAGAACTACGGGTAGACCGTGATGCCATCAACCAAGAATTTGAGCAGCTCGCCAAAGACAACAACCTCGACGACGAAGAAAAGGCCGCACTATCAAAACGTGCGGGCAAATTAGCGGTGATGCTCAAAGCGCCCAAACGAATGGCTGCCGTCAGCGCCGATATTGCCGAACACTTTACCAGCCATGTAAAACCGAAAAAGATGAAAGGCATGGTAGTGGTGTACGACCGCGATGCCTGCGTGCAGATGTACTACTTGCTGGGTGAAAAGCTCGGCTTTGATGCCGTTGAAGTGGTGATGAATGTCGACCAAGCACCGGTAAAAGCCGAAGAAGGCGGTAAAAAAGACAAACTCAATAAAGACTGGCGTAAGTGGCACGACGATTTAGAGCTGCCGATTAAACAAGCAGATTTTGAGCGTTGGCAGCAGATTGATGCCGAAGACCAAACCCAGAAAGACTTAATCGAAAGCTTTAAAGACCCCAAACATCCGTTGCAGCTGATCATCGTGACCGCCAAGTTACTTACCGGCTTTGACGCGCCTATCTGCTACTGCATGTACTTGGATAAACCGCTGCGCGATCACACACTGCTGCAGGCCATGTGCCGTACCAACCGTTTGTACGAAACAGACGATGTGCGCAAAGACATGGGCCTCATCATTGATTACCTTGGCGTGTTTGAAAACCTGCGCACCGCGCTGGCCTACAACCCGGAAGAAATTGACGGCGTGGTAGAAGGCATTGAAGCCTTTAAAGAATTATTACCCGCCCAGTTAGACAAGTGTTTGTCCTTTTTCCCGGGTGTTGACCGCACCTTGGAAGGTTTCGAAGGTATTATGGCAGCCCAAGAGTGCCTGCCAACCAATGAAAAGCGCGATGAGTTCGCCGCCAGCTTTGGCGTACTAGCCAAGCTTTGGTCGGCCATTAACCCAGACACCTTCTTAGCCCCGTATCGCAAAGACTATAAATGGCTGGCACAGATTTATGAGTCAGTGCGCCCAGTCGGCCAAACCGGTGCTTTGGTGTGGGCGGCCCTTGGCCCTGAAACCATCAAGATGATCCACGAGCACACCGACATCAATCGCATCCGCGATGATATCGACGAGCTGATCATGGATGAGCACGCCATTTTCACCCTGACTGACAAAGAACAAGAGCAACGCGCGAAGCGCCTCGAAATTGACCTGATGGGCCGCCTGCGTGGCAGCAACGACCCCAAATTTGTTGAGTTAGGTGAACGCTTAGAAAAACTGCGCCAAGACTACGAGTCAGGCGTTATCAAAGCCATCGACTGGTTAAAAGGACTGTTAGACGCTGCCAAAGATACGGTACAAGCCGAGCGCGAAACCGGCGAGCACCCCGTGACCGAAGAAGACAACAAACAGGCCTTAACCAAACTCTTCCTGGAAACCCGCCCAGAAACCACGCCCAAGTTAATCGGCGATGTTGTAGAGCAGATCGATAAGATCGTTAAAGCCACCCGCTTTGAAGGCTGGCAAAACTCCAACAGCGGCCCAAGAGAGATTCAGAAGGCGCTGCTGGTAACACTTGCCCAGTTTGGCTTGGGCAAAGACAAAGAGCTGTTTAATAAGGCTTACGCCTACATCGAAGAACATTACTAACAGGGACGGACGCATGACTGTCAGAAAAAGAATCTCCAAAAGCACCATGTCGATGTTCTTTAGAACAGCATGTGACCGTGAGCTCTATCTATCTTTGCATACAGGCAAAAAAGAGAACATCGAGGCCGCCGGACTTTCAGTACCGCTTAAGTCCAGACCAGGTGTTCAGATCATTACCAAGGCAGGCAATGACTTTGAGCGCGGGCAGTATGAGATGTTAGTGAGAGAACTGCCAGGCAACGTTGTATTTGAGCCATCGTTTAATGATGTCGATTTGTTGAAAACCCTATCGGCGCACGTTGCTAATACACTCATCATTCAACCTGCTATAGAGCCTGAAACCTTTCGAGACACCGTTCTTGGCAATCTTGGACTCAGTCATTCCGAGCAGTCCTTGATTCCGTCCCTGAGTGGAATGCGCCCTGACCTTATCTATGCATGGGCAAATCCGGAACCCGATTGGGAGGTATTGCCCGACGGAAGGCGATCGCATATTGATGGTAGCGACGGCCGTATTGCGCTATCCGTTATCGACCTGAAAAATGTTCAGGAGGGAAATGCCAGCTATGCAGCAGAAGTGTGCCTGTACTCAATATTCCTATCTAACTATTTGAGCGTTAACAATCTAGACGATCAATATTACGTCTCGCACCAGTGCTTTCTTTGGAGTAACGCAGAACTATTTAATTTCAGCCAAGCATTGATTGCAAAGCCGATGAAAACTCCATTGGAGAAAATCGATGCATTACGGTATGACTGGGAGCCAGTCAATTACCTGCTTTACATGCCAAGCGTACTAAAATTTTTCAGGGAAGATTTGATTCGGGTAATTTCTATTGGCGACGCCAACGGTTGGAAAGCCGTCGATTACCATGTCTCTGGTAAATGCAATGCTTGCGATTGGCTTGGTGTGGAGAAATGGCTTAACCCCACAGATAAAATTTTCTTCCAAAATAATCCAGAAAACTATTGCTCCAGAGCTGCTGAAACACAGGACCATCTTTGTAGACTTCCTGGCTTAAGCAAAGGTGCACGACAAATTCTGTCCAACAACGGTGTAAGCACCGTTAATGCGCTGGCTCAGGTGCCAAGTACCTCACCCGCCATACTTGGCAAGCATACCTTTTTAAAGCGCGAACGAAATTCCATCGAAGGTAAAGCCCAGGCTTTATTAACCAATAGCCTAACGACTGATGCCAACGCAATTGTTGCTGGGCTAGCCCGGGATATAAATTTAGAGATCGACATTACTGTCAATTTTGATGCGTCGTCAGGATATCTGACTGGCATTGGTTTTAGAGCAAACCTGCTTTATCCATACGGTTCGGCGAGTGCTCCGGAGCGCTTAAGTCTTACAAGTTTCGTAAACCCTAAAGACGAGGTTGTATCTGAGTGGGGTGTGGTTCAGAACTTCATTGAGGAATTTGTCCGAGTTGTTGATTCGGCTGTTGCCAAATTTGGCGCACAGAATCTTGGCAGCCCCAAGACGCAAATTTACTTTTGGGAAGTTCGCCAGTATGAAGAGCTTTGCAAAGCCTTCAGTCGTCATTTGGGAGCAATTCTTGCTCTGCCTACGGCCAAGCAGAAAAGCCTAGCTTGGGTATTTCCACCGGATGAACTGATTGAAAAAGAGGACGGTGAAATAAGTCCTGCAATTGTCTTCATCCAGGATATTATTCAGCGAATTGTGAATACACCGATTCCCTTTGCGCTTACGCTTTTAAGGGTGGCAGAAGAATACCATCTAGCCCAAATGCCACCGCAAAATGTGGACAACTATTATCAAGAACCGCTTGGCAACAGCATTCCACGCGAGCGTATCTACGAGATATGGAAATCCCCAGCAGGTGTATTCATGCGTGGCTCCAGGACCATTATGGTTCATGATGCTATCGCCGATTACGGCAAGGCGCTCAGGGCTCAGGCATATTCCCTAGCGACTATTACCGCTAGATTGCGACATGACTTTAGAGGCAAGTTAAAAGGCTCGGCGCGTGTTCTTCGTTTGCAAGGTGTTTCAGGGAAAAGAGGTGTAGCTGACGATTCGAAGTTGTGGGCACAATGGGAGTTGGTCAATGCCGCTACGAGCAAGGTTGAACGGGTTTCTGAGTTCACTATGCCCGGAGAACGACTGGAATCGTCTTTTAAGGCGATAGTACTAACACGCATTATTCGTGCGCTAGGCCCGTACCATTTTGAATTTGAAGTAAGCCCAGACTCCACAGAGTCAAAACTAGAGGAAGGTAATAATTTTCTTTCCCTAGGTTCAATTAGCACGCCTGGATTTCTGCTTCAAAACGGGTTTTCCTTGGGCATCACACCGTCATTTCCATATCCGGTTGCTGACCAGCTTAGAGTGCCTACTCACAAATTTATCGCAGCCTCGCTGATTCGATTTGATAGGGTAAATCGGCTGGCAGAAGTGGAATTTAGACCTCGTTTTAACCCGGCAGCGTTTGATGCTTTATTTCAATCTGCAATGAGTAGTGTCCCGATTAACAACTGCGCATCACCGGTATTTCTAATGGAGTCAGCACCATACGATGATTCCGACAATACAATCGATATCCTCGAAGCTATTGGCCACCCTGTTAACTCGAAAGCAGACAGGAATGCAGTCATTGCTTTGGGTCGACGCGCACCATCGAGTAAAGCAGGTACTGATACGGCAACGCCCGCGTCTGCTGTACTTTGGGAGGCTAATAAGCTAGCAAAGCAGGCTGTCCGGAATCATTCAGAGGTCACAGCAATTGTTTCAAAAGCTAAGAGCTTAAACCGGCATCCTCTTAATCCAAGCCAAATCGATGCTATTAAAGGTTGTGCGAAACAGAGCCTCAGTATTATCTGGGGGCCTCCTGGTACTGGCAAAACCGATACGTTGTCGGCATTGATTCATGCGCTAGCTTCAGAAGCTATTGCGAAAGGTTCCGGTTTAAAAATTCTGCTAACCGGACCTAACTATCGCGCTGTTCAAGAATTAATAGACAGAACAATCAACAGTATTGAAAACGACGCATCGTGCGCGCTCGATGTATTTAGCGGCTTTTCTCGATCAAGAGAGCCGGTACCCCTGAATCTTATTGCAGCCCATTTGGGTGGAGGTGCATTAAGGTTTACAAACAGCGATCCGCTGTACGGAACGTTTTTGCAAAGCATGCAGGATGTCAACAGGGTGACAATTGTTGGTACCGCTGCACATGCCCTGCCATCGATGGTTCAACTGTTGGGCTACCAAAGCTCATTAGCACCCATATTCGATTTAACGATTATTGATGAGAGCTCACAGGTTCCCGTAACACTGGCACTACGCGCTTTAGCAGTTCTTAAGGATTCGTCGCAGTTGGTGATCGCAGGAGACCACATGCAAATGCCGCCAATTGCGAGCCTAGACGCCCCAGTTGGCGCAGAGTATCTGGTTGGGAGTATCCAGACATATCTATTGCAACGGTTCAACTTGAAGCCATTACCCCTATTGGTCAACTATCGTTCAGGTGCAGACATCGTTGCTTACGCACGCAGCCTGGACTATCCTCAGGCTTTGGTTCCCGAATTTCCAGATTTGCGGATACATCAAATCAATGCGCCTAGCATTGCTCCGGCTGCGACCGGAATTTCTTATTCTCCCCTGATTGGTGAAACATTAGCGCCGAATAAATCGGTAATCAGTTTAATTCATGAAGATATCGCTTCGTCTCAAGCAAATCCCGAAGAGGCAGAATTAGTAGTTACTTTGATTTGGCACTTATTTAACAGCGCCAGCTATTTCCTCGACGGAACGATGCAGACAGTTAACCACAGACCTGCAAACGAGGATGAGTTCTTCGAAAAATGCGTGGGAATAGTAACGCCTCATAAGGCTCAGAAATCGCTGATAATTTCGAAGCTAAATCAATTGTTCCCAAGCGCAGATAAAGAGCAGATATTTTCTGCGGTCGACACTGTTGAACGATTTCAAGGTGGCCAGCGACATACAATTATTGTTTCATTTGGCGTTGGTGATTCAGAAATTGTGGAGTCCGAGGAAGAGTTCTTGATGCAACTAGAGCGGACCAATGTTGCGGTATCGCGTGCTATGGCGAAGTGCATAATGATTATGCCGAAGTCACTCGCCTATCATTTGCCAAGCGACAAAAAGATCGCCGAATCGGCCAGAGCACTAAAATCTTATATCGATGAGTTTTGTTCCGAATCACAAAAGTATGTTCACCCCCTATCCAGTGGGGACAGGGAATTCGAACTGAGATGGCATGACAGCGTGTAAGCTAAACTCGTAGCACATGGAAATCGAACTCAGATGATGCTGTCGAGTTCGATTTCATTTGTCCTGCTTGACGCTTTCCTTCATCAGCTGTTTTTGCGTTTCTGACTGATACGACTTTCCAGTTAGCGCCTGAAGATTCGAGTGATTCCAAAAAAAGTTTTTTTGCGTCGACTTTGGCGGAAGGAATGATACCAAAGCGGACAAACATTCTGAGCTGATCAGAAGTCGAAAGTGCCATGTTGCTCCATACCTTCCCTAGCGATGCGGCGAATACAGCTTGGCCACCATGATCCAATTGTTCATCGACACTATAATCAACATAGTCAGGACCACCCAAAAACCAGTTTCTTAACCACTGGTCCTGCACATATGTACGCATGCCATAGTAAGGCGGTGAAGTAATAACTGTGGTGAAATCTCTTCTTGAGCCGTTAAATGATTCAGCAAGTCGAGAATCACCATTCAAAATTTGCTGAAAGCTTCCTGAGACTTTATCGCCAAGGCCATGAAGACGTAGTGTTCTTTTGCTTACGACCGTTAAAACATCGATCTTAGGCGGCTTCATATTGCGCTCTTTCCAGTACCTAACGGAGTAGTCTGGCTTAGACGAAAACGTGCGTGGCATCTGATTTGAGAAGTAAGAGGCCGTATCAATTGATTTAGTGAGAGGGCCATGCAGCGCCCCTAAACAAACTGCCCTTAAGACAACTGATGCATCGGTCTCGCGTCGAATGTTTAGAAGCCCATTTCTGATTTTGCAGATCTGTGAAAGAACATCTTTGTGGTATGCCCACTTGAAAAAATCCGATGTGGGTAGCTGAGGATCTCCCGCCTTTGCGAGCAGCTTCTGTGCAAGCTCAATGACTTCATTACTCTCACAACTTGCTAGTTTTGCTCTGGCTATCGCGACAGCAACGGGAGAAGAGTCGACTCCCCACGCATCAACCCCAAATTTTCTGGCAGCAAAAAGTGAGGTTCCTCTTCCGCAGAAGGGATCCATTACAACCGGCGATTCTGATTTGAGCTTCTTCAGAATTTTGGTCGGATATTCCAAGGGAAACATTGTGAAATAGGGACAGACTGCGTTTAACGCATTTTCTGCCAAATTACTCATTTTCCCCATATTTCAAGAAGTCCAAATTCAGTTTAAATAGATGGTGGTATACTAACTTATTTTACCGCTATAATGGAGTGTTTCCTTGCAGGAATCTTGCTAATTCTTCCTGCCTTCGTTTTACAAGCCCAGCTAATCGCCGTCCTCCCGCCCACACCCAACGCATGAATTGCTCTGGCACTTCGCAGTGAGCCTGCCGGTTTACCTTGCGTCGTAAAGTCGACCGCTGCAATGCGCCAGCTCCCAGGTTGAAGGTGAAGGACACCAGCGCATCAAACTGGCCATCGGTCAGGGGTACATCGATCAAACGCAGGACAGCGTTTTCCGCTGCCCGGACGTCGCGACGGAGCAAGTCTTCGGCCTCTGCCTCGGTGATACCCTGCTCGTATCGCCCCGAATCTTTAACAAGATGCCCATAACCGATGGTTGGGTATCCCGCTGGGCAGATATACACAGTCGGACTGAAGCCTTCGAAGCGTTTGATCAGGTCGATGCCATCTTGGGTAACGTGGCGCATATCACTGCCCCCGAGCTTTTGCCAAGGCACGCTGCCCAAACCAGAAGCTCATCACCGCTGCAAACAAAGTTTGTGTTTCTGGGTCCCAAATTTGCGGAAGTGCGATCACAAAATCCATACCCTGGTCCACTACCAGCACATAAAGCGCGCTGACTTTCACGGTCGTAAACAGCAAAAAGAAAGCGTAAGTGATGACGGGGCGTACCGATGCGCGGAGACCATCCACCCAAGTCACGCCAGAGGGCTGACTATCGTGTTTGAGCAAAGCCAGGCTTTCGCTGATGTCGGCGTTGATGGCGATTTCTTCCAGCCGTTGGTTGTGGCCAAGGCGCATCTGCTCCATCTGCCGATCGAGAATTTGCAGTTCATGGGCGCGGTCTTGTTTGTCTTGCCAGATTTTCAGCAAATCCGGAAAAGCGCTGGAAATAAAGCCGAGCAAGCTGCCGAGTAGAGTCAGCATGTTATTGCAGATGCTGGAAACGGGCGAGGTCAGCTCTTTGCGCGAGATTGCCCAACTGGAGGGGCTCGATAACAGCTACATCAGCCGAATGGTTAACTTGACCACATTGGCGCCAGATATTGTCGAGGCGATTTTGGATGACTGCTTGCCGCCTAATATCACCCTGTTTGATCTGGCGGTGGATCCGCCAAGATTATGGTCGGAACAGCGGGAAAGGCATATGGTTTGAAATATCGTCGATTGTTAAACCCTGGGTTTAAGTATCACGACAACTCCAAACCCACCTGTAACTAAACGTCGGCAAATCCTGATAATTGCCGACATTTAGCAACATCATGGGTGAAGCTGCGGGCTGGTGAGCAAGTCACACCTCAGATGGTTAGCCATGTTACACGGCAATTACCCTTCATTATTCATTACTTGCCGATTCCTACTGGAATGGATAGTATTACCTATACATGTTTAGTTCTATAGGTTTTATTATCCGTGACCAGAGTGCCTGCAACAAGCAAAGCCTGCCAGAAGGCCCTTGATGCCATCCGAGGGATGGGGGGCACTATTCGGACCATGGATGCAATTCAGGCGGGGATTCACCCTCGAACTCTGTACCAACTCAGAGATTCCGGTGAGCTGGAGCTCCTATCTCGTGGTGTTTATCGCCTTATGGATCAGGACCAAATATCTGATCCAGACCTTGTGATCGTTGCCAAGAGGGTTCCTCAAGCAGTCATCTGCCTCGTTTCGGCACTGGCTTATCACGATATCACCACCCAAATTCCGCATGCTGTTTCTATTGCTCTGCCCAAAGGCGCGGAAACTCCTCGGGTAGACTATCCACCGATCTCGGTGCATAGGTTTTCTGAGGCTGCACTGAAAGAAGGGGTTGAAACTCATCAAATTGATGGTGTTTCAATCAATATTTACTGCCCGGAAAAGACCCTGGCTGACTGCTTTAAGTTCAGAAACAAGCTGGGAATGGACATAGTACTGGAAGCACTGAAATTCTATAAAGCGCGCAAAACATTCAATCTCGAAAAACTAATAATGTATGCAAGAGTCTGCCGAGTCGAAAAAATAATGCGCCCCTACTTAGAGGCCACACTTTGACAAAATTTCAGGATAGACATTTTGCACAGCCGCCGGCTGCCCGTAAGGGTGGCGTACAAGGAAGTACGCCATGAACACAACTAAAAATATCGCAGCCTCGGTACGCCAAAAATTGCTGAACCGCGCAAGAAGCGATAAACGGCCATTTGCCGAATTACTCCAATATTATGCCATGGAGAGATTCTTATATCGCTTGTCCCAATCAACCCACTCAAAGCACTTCATCCTTAAAGGTGCTCTGATGCTGCGTGTTTGGGAATCGCCCCTATCTTCAAAAATAATGGGCAGGCCAACGATGGACATCGATATGCTGGGGAAAACCAGCAATGATGAAGCCAATATCGTGTCGCAGATAACTGAAATTCTTAATTTGGCGGTTGAGCCTGACGGTTTGAATTTCGACGTTAACTCAATTCAATCTGAACGCATCAAAGAGGATGCAGACTATCAGGGCGTTCGCATAAGGTTTCGCGGCACTCTTGATTCAGCCAGAATTAATATGCAGATTGATATTGGGTTCGGCGATATTGTGCACCCAAGCCCAGAAGAATGTGATCTGCCGACAATGCTCGGCTTCACTGCTCCGAGATTACTCTGTTACAGCCGTGAGAGCGCCATTGCGGAGAAGTTCGAAGCGATGGTCAAGCTCGGAATTCTGAACAGCCGGATGAAGGACTTTTATGATATTTGGCTGCTCTCCCGACAGTTTAACTTCAATGGCAGTCAATTGGCGCAAGCAATTCAGCTTACATTTAAACAGCGCGGCACAGCCCTGTCAGACAATATCGTCGCTTTCCAAACACCATTCATCGAAGAAAAACAGGTTCAGTGGACAGCATTTTGCCGGCGAATTAATCAGGAGTATTTGCCAAACGACTTTTCCGATATCGTCGCTCAAGTAACAAGCTTTCTTGCACCTATCATAGAGGCAGCATACTCCGGTCAGCCATTTATTAAAAATTGGATGGCAGCCAATGAGTGGCGCTGACAGTGAAACCAGTGCAGATCTTCGATCAATAAACCAGAGAATTGTCCAGCTGGAGGAAGAACTCAAAACTTTAAAAGCCAAGCGTGACTCTCTGCTGGATCTGTACGAAGAGGAAAAGACAAGGCAGATAATCGAAACTCGAACACACGAGTCACTTACCGTCAATCAGAAAGTCGCTCTGTTTAAGCAGCTTTTTAAAGGCCGAGCAGATGTATTTGCCACTCGATGGCAAAACTCGAAAGGTCGCAGCGGTTATTCTGTTGCTTGCCATAACGAGTGGGTGCCTGGCATCTGCAAAAAGCCAGACATTAAATGTAGCGAGTGCCCAAATCGACAGCACAAAGCGCTAGACGACCAAGCGATTTACGACCATTTGGCAGGCAAACATATCGTCGGGCTCTATCCGCTTTTGCCAGATAATACCTGCCATTTATTAGCGGCCGATTTCGACAAAGATG
>ENA-UOVV01001975-UOVV01001975.1-compost-metagenome-genome-assembly--contig:-NODE-1975-length-12830-cov-4.381761_pt1 | contig 12830 bp, 10 predicted proteins | sample MGYA00238155_ERZ761577 | MGnify/ENA primary metagenome ERZ761577 (study PRJEB28898, sample SAMN06268775) | compost metagenome | isolation source: Emeryville, CA | place: USA:Emeryville, CA | collected...
CCTCTTCCATCATTTTGCGTTGTTCTGGCGGCATTTCCGCGAGTTGTTTCTTCATCGCCTCCATCGCCTCCTTCATCTGATCCGCATAGGCATTCTGCATTTGCTGCGCGCTTTGATCGGACATTTTGATGGTGTTCTCCCACAATCCGGGTTTCATATCGATCTTCACATCCGCCTGCGCCGCGGCCGCACACAACAAACCTGCCAGAACTGGTAAGCACTTTTTCATATGATGTTCTCCTTTTATTGATATTTTTACCCATACGCCGCCACATTCTGCCCCTTGACGTCTAATTTGGCCATCTCTGCAGCAGTGGAACTGCAGGGCCAGTAACGGGCTATAATGCGCCACCTGTTAAAACTATAGTCGAGGCACGCTTGGACCCGGTAAATGTTTTGTGCATGAAATGGGGCGTCAAATATTCCGCGGATTATGTGAACAAGCTGCACAGCGCGGTGACGCGCCATCTCTCTCTGCCACACAGATTCGTCTGCCTGACCGATGACGCCAATGGCCTCAATCCCGGCATTGAAGTCTTCCCCATTCCCGAGATGCCCGTGGATATCAGCGGCCCTGAACGCGGTTGGACCAAAATCCTTACCTTCAGTGAGCAACTCTACAATCTGCGGGGCAAGTGTTTATTTCTTGATCTCGACCTGCTGATTCTCGATTCCCTGGATGATTTTTTCCTGCGGGAAGGCAATGTGCTGATTATCAAGGATTGGCTCAAACACGACGGCACCGGCAATTCCTCGGTTTACCGTTTCGATATTGGCCAACACGCTTATGTGCTGGAAGAATTCAAGCGGCAATGGCCGGCGCTGAAGCAGCAATATCGCAATGAGCAGGAATTTATTTCCGCCATATTGCTGCAACACAAGCAATTGAGTTATTGGCCGGATGCGTGGTGCAAAAGTTTTAAACGCCACTGTATGCACGCATTTCCGTTGTCATTGTTCAAAGCGCCAGAGATTCCTGCGCAAGTCAGAATTATTGTATTCCATGGCCATCCCCACCCGGATGAGGCGATTCGCGGCACAACCGGAAAGTGGTATCGCTTTATGCGCCCCGCGCCCTGGATTCAAGAATTTTGGCGTTAATAAAATTGCGAAGCTGAAATAATTAAATGAGCAACGTTAAGCAGATCATTTGCATCAATTGGGGCACCAAATACGGCCCGCCGTTTATCAATCGCCTCTACGGCATGGTCAGCCGCAATATCACGCCGCCATTTACCTTCACCTGTTTTACTGATAGCGCCGTCGGTGTTCGCCCCGAAGTTTTGTGCGAACCTCTGCCACCTCTGGATGTGGAAATGCCGGTGGGGACTCCTGGCATCTGGCCGAAAGCGCGTCTGTGGGGAGAGAAACTGGGCAATTTAACGGGCGATGTTTTATTTCTCGATCTCGATATGGTGATCGTCGGCGATCTCGATCCATTTTTTGAATTTGGCGCACCGGGCGAAGTGATTTTATCGCGCAACCCCGCCAAACCGTTTGAACGCCTGGGGCAGACTTCTCTGTTTCGCTTTCCTGTCGGCAAACTGCTGCCGTTGCAGGAGCGCTTTCGTAAAAACCCCCAAGCCATCGCCGATGAATATCGTTTTGAACAGCGTTTTGTTACGCGCAACGCACCGGGCCGTATTAAATTTTTCCCCCGCGGCTGGGTCAGTCATTTTCGCCATCACTGCCGCCGGCCATTTCCGCTGAATTATTTTTTGTCACCGCGTCTGCCCGCCAATGCCAAGGTGGTGATATTTCCCGGCGGGTTGCACCCGCAACACGCCATCGAGGGACGCTACGGTCCGAACCGACCGGCTACCATCAAAGAGCACCTGCGCGAATTAGGTAACAACCAAATCAATCCGATCACGCACCTGCGCCACTATATAAAACCTTCACCTTGGGTAGCGGAGCATTGGCGCGAGTAATGTAAAGCCAGCGTAACCAATGTAAAAGGCACATGATATTTTTCTGTCCCTGCGTATTTATTCTTTGAAATCAACGGTTCTTAGCCTGGAACGACCTTTGCGTATTCGCTGACATCATCAGACGAAGCGGAGAAGCATCGTGACACTACAAAATCGCACCCTCGTAATTACCGGCGCTACCGCCGGTATTGGCCGGTCAACGGCACAGGAATTTGCCAAACATGGATTTAACGTGGGATTGATTGCCCGCGACGAGCAGGGATTAAATCAAACACGCCGCGAGCTGGAAGCAATGGGCGTAAAAGCCCTGGCGATCTCCGCGGATGTGTCAAAGGCGGATGAAGTCTTCGCGGCAGCGGAGCGCGTCGAGCAGGAACTCGGACCTATCGATGTGTGGATTAATTCCGCCATGGTCACGGTATTTTCTCCTGTCGATAACATCACACCGGAAGAATATAAAGACGTAACGGAAATTACGTATCTTGGTTATGTACACGGCACCCTCGCCGCTTTGAAATATATGAAGCCACGGGATCGAGGTTGCATAGTGCAAGTGGGCTCCGCCCTGGCTTACCGGTCCATTCCGTTGCAATCCGCGTACTGCGGCGCTAAAGCGGCCATTCGCGGATTTACCGATTCTCTGCGCAGTGAACTGATTCACGATAAGAGCGCGATCAAAGTCACTATGGTGCAACTGCCGGCGCACAACACTCCGCAGTTCGATTGGGCGCGCAATAAACTCGGCAGCGTTGCGCAACCGATTGCGCCGATTTATCAACCGGAAGTGGCCGCCCGCGCTATCTACCGCGCCGCGCAGGACGCGCCGAGAGAATTATGGGTCGGCCGCAATACCTTGTTATCGATTATCGGCACCGGTTTTATTCCTTCCTGCCTGGATAAAATGCTGGCCACCCGCGCCTATGCAGGGCAAAAAGGTGATGAAAATTTACCCACGCATGAAGAGGATGGCAATCTGGAGCATCCCGTACCCGGACTGCACGAGGAACATGGACGCTTTGGCGCTAAAGCAAAAGACAGCGCCATTAGTGTGACGCAGGACGCGGTGGAACACGGCTGGATATGGGCGGGAGTCGGTTTAGCAGGGGTTTTAGCAGGTCTCATTTTTGGAAAAAGCGCATCGCGCAGCGTATTGAGACGTTACAGGTAAAGCGGAAATAAATTCGCGGTGGGCGACCCCACCGTGACTTACAGCACAATTAAATTGAGATCTCTTCGGCGGTGCCAGCCACCGCTTTTCAAAAAATGTCGCTCGCTTGATTTAACGAAAAGCACTAGATCCTTATACAAACCGAAATTGCAAAGAATGTGAGACTAATAACGCATATATTTTGTCTCTCTCCCAGTATGCTGCACGCGGGAATACAAAAACTGATCGGGAATACCTTGGCCCATCATCAATACTCGTCCCACCTCATCAAACAATAAAGAGAGAAACTGTATGAAAAGCGTATTCACGGTGCAGCGGGCTGTCGCCAGTGCTTGCTTACTGTCATTGCTCACGGCGGCTGGTTGCGGCGGAGGAAATCAGACGGGTTCTTCGTCTTCCTCGAGTTCATCATCCAGCTCAACGTCTTCCAGTTCCTCTTCAAGTTCAAGCTCTTCGTCCAGCTCTTCATCTTCGAGCAGCAGCTCGGGTGTTGTCCATGCATCCTGCCCCGGTGATGCGCGCAATGCTTATCAAAATCGCGCCATCAATTTGCCGGGCAGAATCGAAGCTGAAGATTTTGATCCCAATGGCTATTTTGACAGCACCAGCAATAACGAAGGCGGCGCTTATCGCACCGATACCGATGTCGACATCAAACAAATTGATGGCGGTTACGCCATAGGTTGGATGACCGTAGGCGAATGGGTGGAATACACAGTCTATGTGGCTGAGGACGGTGAGTACGATGTGACCATCCGCGCAGGTGCAGTTGAATCCGGTCGCACCCTGCAAGTGTTGCAGTGCGACAAGGTGCTGATCGACGCATTCAATGTGCCGCGAGTGAGCGCTTGGGGCGAATTTAAAACCCTGTCCGCCGGCAAAATTCGTTTAACCAAAGGAGTCCAAGTCATTCGCGTGAAAGTGGGTGCGGCTGCCGACGTGGATTTCGATTGGCTGCACATAGGCCCTTATACAGGTCCGATCGATACAGTGGGCGCGGGTGTTCCGGGTGACTATCCGTTGGGCAATCCGCCGGTAAAAAGCTCTGGCTGCGGTACCGATGGAAAATCGACCTTGCTCGCCGGCGGAACATCAGTGAGTGGCGGCTTGCCGACCTCAACTCAGCTCAGAATCCAAAGCAATAATCAGAGCCGCGAATACATTATCGATATCCCTGCGGATTACGACAAAAACAAACCCTATCGCTTGTTTTACACCTCGCATTGGATTGGCAGTACCGACAATGCCGTCGCCACCGGCGATCACGACATGAGAAATAAAAGCGCCGCCAACTGGAGCTATTATGGTTTGCGTCGTGAATCACTGGCGGCGGGCCAGCCAGCGATTTTTGTTGCACCGCAAGCGGACGGCGCAACATGGCAAGAAAAAGACAACAAATATTTGTTCAATGACATTTTGCAAAAAGTGAAGAGCAGCCTCTGTATTGATGAGTCGCGCGTGTTTGCCACTGGCTTTAGCTTCGGCGGCATGATCACCTACTCGCTGTCGACAACCCATCAAAAACAAATTCGCGCTGCCGTGGGTATCAGCCCCGCCAACTACAATATCTGGCTGCCCAACCCAATTCCTCGCGATCCTATCGCCTGGATGAGCACCACCGGCATGAGCGATGGCACAACCCCATGGGATGGCGGTAACGGCCGCGGTGCAAAATACGCCGCCGAACAACGCGCGCAAGATAACGGCTGTACGGCAGTGAATATTCCAACTTGGAATCAATCCAGCCCATCTCGCCATATTTGTTACGACTACCAGGGCTGTAAGGAAAATTATCCCGTTAAAGTCTGCACCTACAACGGCGGCCACGACCCAGCCCCTTACGATGGCGGCAGCGGCAGTGACGGGTTAAATTCCTGGGTGCCGAAGGAGTCCTGGAAGTTTTTCTCGCAGTTTTAAGTTAGAACCATTCCGCGTTAAAAACCGCAGCAGCCTGATCGGCTGTTGCGGTTTTTCTTTTTGGGATTGCATGATTTATTGCTCTCATTACAAATATCTCGTTGAAGATGGGCTCGATGTGATGGGCGCTTGGCGAGAGAAATATACCCAGGGTGGTTGGGCCGGATTGCTTCTGGGAAGAAGCTGCCATAAGTACAGATAAAATTCGGCCGATCAATAGATGGGCCAGCTCCAAGGGATTCCTTTATATATCTCGATTAGAGATAGAGAAATGACTAAAGAAAGGCGAATAAGAAAGCTACAAAGAGTAGCTTTCTTATTCAAAGTTGAAAACCGTAATGGGTTCCGTTAGGAAGTTCGATATCTATCCGGATTTTGCTTCCAGTCGATTCAACATATTTCTTTATTGAAGAAAGTTTAAGATCTCGACCTACTTTTTCCATTTCGGCAATCGTTGGCTGTTTTACTCCCATAGCATCAGCGACCTCACTCTGTGTTTTTTGAACAAGCTGTCGCAATTCAGCGAGATGAATATTTAAAAGAATTTCGTCGGCTTTTTTTTGAGCCCTTGCTACGACTGCGGGTTTTTCTGCCGCTAACAACTGATCTAATGTACGAGCCATGGTGCTACCTCTCATTCAACTTCTCCAAGTGCTCTGTAAATAATTTATCGGCAATTGGAATCATCTGTTTATAAAAGCGCTTTGCATTTCCTGTCTTATTGCCTGCACACAACAGTATTCCTCGACGCAATGGATCAAAAGCAAAGAATGCCCTAAGCGGATCTCCTTTACTTTGAATTCTCAGCTCTTTCATGTTGGTATGACATGAATCCTTGACCGTATCAGCATATGGCCTAGGAAGGAGCGGCCCTTTTTTTTGAAGCAATATAAGTGCTGCGAGTACGTTCTCTCTATCGGTATCATTGAGCGAATCGTACCAATCATCAAATACGTCCGTAGTTTCGACCTGCCACATCATCCCAGCACCTTCATAGACCAAAACCTATATAGGTCAGAACCTATATTAGACAGCCTGACAAAGCTTTACCAATTGCTAAAAACTATCAATTGTTTTTTACAAATTGTCCACATCATAAAAATAGTAAACCATTGATAACAAAGGGAAATATAAAATTTAAAATGAAAGCAAAAGTCTAATAAAAGCGCCGAACTGCCAGAAAGAGGGTTCGGCAGACATCAGGTCTGCCAAGCATCCTCCACGCTGCTTTGGCCTCACAGCTGACAACTCCCCTCTCTCACCTTAAAATCCCCCCACTTAGGAAATCACCACTACAAGGACCCGTACCATGTCACTCGCCATAGTCCATACCCGCGCCCAATTGGGCATTGACGCTCCCCAGGTTACTGTCGAAGTTCACCTTTCCAACGGCTTGCCGGGTTTTGCCATCGTTGGTTTGCCGGAGACAGCGGTGAAGGAGAGTAAGGATCGGGTGCGCAGTGCGATTCTCAATAGCCATTTCGAATTTCCCGTCAAACGCATCACGGTCAATCTGGCGCCGGCGGATTTGCCAAAAGAAGGTGGGCGTTACGATTTGGCGATTGCGATTGGGATTTTGGCGGCGTCCGAGCAGGTGCCGGCGGAGCATTTGCCGGATTATGAATTTATTGGCGAGCTGGCGTTGTCCGGCGATATTCGCCCGGTGCGCGGCTGTTTGCCGGCGGTGTTGGCGAGCGGCAGAGCGAAAAGAACTTGCATGGTGCCGGTGGATAATGCGGCGGAGGCGAGCTTGTGTCGGGATGCACCGCATTTGCTCGCCAATCATTTATTGGCGGTGTGCGCGCATTTGCATCAGCGGGAAAATCTGCCCACCACTCAGCCTGTGCAACCGGGGCAATACGCGCACAGCCAGGATCTAGCCGATGTGAAAGGTCAGGCCCAGGCTCGCAGGGCACTGGAAGTGGCGGCGGCCGGCGGACACAACCTATTGCTGTTCGGGCCACCCGGTGCGGGCAAATCCATGTTGGCGAGCCGTCTGCCCGGCATATTGCCGCCGCTGGCGGAGCAGGAGGCGCTGGAGGTGGCGGCGATCGGCTCCATCGCCGGCAGCAATGTGATTCAGAGCTGGTGCACCCGCCCCTTCCGCAGCCCACACCACACATCTTCCGCCATCGCCCTGGTCGGCGGCGGCACGCATCCGAAACCCGGCGAAATCACCCTCGCCCACAAAGGCGTGCTGTTTCTCGACGAGCTGCCGGAGTTTCCTCGCAGTGTATTGGAAGTGATGCGGGAGCCCCTGGAAAGCGGCTGCATCCATATCTCCCGCGCCAACGCCCAGGTGAGTTATCCCGCGCAATTCCAGCTGATCGCGGCGATGAATCCGTGTCCCTGTGGCTTTCTCGGCGATAAGAACGGTAAATGCACTTGCACGCCCACCCAGATCAAACGCTACCGCGGCAAGGTCTCCGGTCCGCTGCTCGACCGTATCGATATGCATATCCAGGTGAATGCCCTGCCGATTGCCGATCTGCAAGACGCGCCCCAGGGCGAAGGCAGCGCCGCCGTGCGGGCGCGGGTGCTCGCCGCCCACGGGCGCCAGTTAGACCGCCAGGGCAAGGTCAACGCCCACCTGCGCGGACGCGAGCTGCATCGCCACTGCGCCCTCGACAGTCCGTCACAGAAATTGCTGGCGGTCGCCATGGACCGGCTGCGCCTGTCGGCGCGGGCCTACGACCGGATTTTGCGAGTGGCGCGCACTCTGGCGGATCTGCAGGCGGAAGAACATGTCAAAACGCCGCACATCAGCGAAGCGCTCGCCTACCGCATGCTCGACCGGGCGGTGAGCTGAGCGACAAAGCTGAGAAAGTGCGCAAACAAGCCGACGCTATCCGCCCTGGTGATATAAGCTTTGCAACACAATTCACAAAATACCCCGAAGGGAGACTCCCCCGATGCCCACCCAATTGCCCTGCTGTCGCCTGCGTGACGGAGAGCCGCTATCCGACTACTTCCGCCCGGTGCGCATTATCTGCATCGGCCGCAATTACGCCGACCACGCACGGGAAATGGGCCACGATCCAGGGCGGGAGCCACCATTTTTCTTCTTCAAACCCATCACCGCCCTGGCTCGGGATGGGGATTTTGTGATGCCCAGCTACTCCAACGAGGTGCATCACGAGCTGGAGCTGGTGATCGCCCTTGACCAGGGCGGGCGCAACCTCTCGTTGCAGCAGGCCAAAAATTGCGTCGGCGGTTTTGGCCTGGGCCTGGATATGACCTGCCGCGACATCCAACGGCAAGCCAAAGAAGCCGGACGCCCCTGGGAGCTGGCCAAAGGTTTTGACGGCTCCGCGCCCTGCACTGCCATCGCCCAGGGTAGTTTTGACGACCTGGAGCAACTCGGCATCATGACCCTCACGCGCAACGGCAACCTCGTGCAGAAAGGCCACTGGCGCGACATGATCTGGTCGATTCCAGAGCTGCTGCAGCACATCTCCCGCCACGTCGCCCTGCAGCCCGGCGATCTGATTTTTACCGGCACCCCCGCTGGGGTGGGTCCGGTTGAAGCAGGCGATAAGCTGGAAGCACGAATGGAGGGCTTCCCCAAATCCCTGCTGTTACACATCACAAAGGAAGACATCTGATTTTGCACCCGCCGCCGGGGAGCACGTACAATCCCCGGCCTAGCTGTTCTTGCTGTGCCGCCCTGTGAACAAACTCAATCCCCGTCAAGCTGAAGCCGCCCGTTACGTCGATGGCCCCTGCCTGGTGCTGGCCGGTGCCGGCAGCGGCAAAACCAGCGTAATCACGCGCAAAATCGCCTATCTGGTGGAAACCTGCGGCTATCCCGCACGCCATGTGGCAGCGGTGACCTTTACCAATAAGGCGGCGCGGGAGATGAAAGAGCGGGTGGGCAAGCTGCTCAAAGGCAAACAAGCCCACGGCCTCACCGTCAGCACGTTTCACAACCTTGGCCTGAACATCATTCGCCGCGAGCATAAAACCCTCGGCCTAAAAGCGGGGTTTTCCATTTTTGATGCCGAAGACGCCCGCGCGCTATTAAAGGACCTGATGCTGCGCGACGGCGATACCAGCACAGATCTGCTCGATTCCCTGCAGCACCAGATTTCCAACTGGAAAAGCGCGCAAATTTCCCCGCAACACGCATTGAGCAAAGCCAACAGCGACGGCGAGCAAATGTGGGCGCTGTTGTACGAGCGCTACAACCAAGCGCTGCACGCCTACAACGCGGTGGACTTTGACGATCTGATCCGCCTGCCCACGGAATTATTCAGCCAAAATCCAGAAGTGCTGGAGCGCTGGCAAAATCGCATTCGCTATTTATTGGTGGACGAATATCAGGACACCAATACCAGCCAGTATTTATTGGTGAAACAATTGATCGGCCAGCGTGGCGCGTTGACGGTGGTGGGCGACGATGATCAAAGTATTTACGCCTGGCGCGGCGCGCGGCCGGAAAACCTCAGTCTGCTCAAGCAGGATTTTCCCAATTTGCACGTAGTGAAACTGGAGCAGAATTACCGCTCCACCGCGCGCATTTTAAAAGTTGCCAACGCGGTGATCGCCAATAATCCCCACGAATTTAATAAAAATTTGTGGAGCGATTTGGGCGTCGGTGAACCGCTGCGCATTATTCGCTGCCCCACGGAAGATGCGGAAGCGGAAAGAGTCGCCACGGAAATTCTCAACCAGCGCCTGCGCCGTCAATGCAAATTCCGCGACTTCGCGATTTTGTACCGCGGCAATCACCAGTCGCGCTTGTTGGAAATGAAGCTGCAGCACTATCAAATTCCCTACAACATCAGCGGCGGCACCAGCTTTTTCGCCCGCGGCGAAATCAAGGACATAATGGCCTACCTGCGTCTGCTGGTGAACCCGGATGACGACAACGCCTTTTTACGCGTAATTAACACGCCGCGCCGCGCCATCGGCACCAGCACTTTAGAAAACTTGGGACGCTACGCCAACGAGCGGGAAATCAGTTTGCTTGCCGCCTGCCAGGAAGTCGGTCTGCAAGCGGTGTTGCCGGAAAAAGGTCTGGAACGTGTGCGCGAATTTTGCGCCTGGCTGGAGCGCGTGCGCTACAACTGCCACACCGGCGATCCGGTCGCGGCCATTCGTGAAATGATCGAAGATATCGATTACGAAGGCTGGCTGCACCAGAACGCTAGCGCGCCCAAAGTGGCGGAACGCCGTATGGAAAACGTCTGGTACCTGATCGAATCCATCGCCAAAACTCTGGCGCGTAACGAAGACGAAAACAAAGACAACGAAGAAAATCTCAACAGCGCCATCGCCAAAATGATGCTGATGGATTTATTGGACCGCCAGCAGGAAGAAGACGAGAGCGACCGCGTGCAAATGATGACCCTGCACGCGTCCAAAGGCTTGGAATTTCCCCACGTATTTATCGTCGGCATGGAAGAAGATTTACTGCCTCACCGCACCAGTATCGAAGAAGACAACATCGAAGAAGAACGGCGTTTGATGTACGTCGGCATCACCCGCGCACAGCGCACATTGACTCTGACCTTAGCTGGAAGCCGTAAACAATTCGGCGAAAAAATGGAAACCACTCCCAGCCGATTTTTGGAAGAAATTCCGGAAGAGGATGTAGTTCTGGAAGGTTTTGGCAAAGCCACCAAAGAACAAGTAGAACAAAAGGGCCGCGAGACTATTAGTAATATTCTGAATATGTTTGATTGAGGATCGGTCCCAACACTGTGCGCCACTTCGCACCAACTCTTGTTAACTTTGTAGAAATACCAACCAGATCAAGTTATCTGGTTCTGCATGGCAGTATTCTCCGTCCACAATAATTCCCTTTATATTTTCCGACTTACGGAAATTTCCATCACGGAGGAAATGCCGAATGAGAATGCTGACACCCACCCTGGCCTTAAGTGTGCTGCTTGCCGCCTGCGGAGCGGATGAAAAGTCACCCGTCGACTCCGAGCTCAGTTATACGCCCTATCAATCGAGCCTCGCCCGCGATGCATCTCCCGATGTCGATAACGTACAGTTTGAACAGTTGGTTCAAGACAACAACCAGTTTGCGTTGGACTTGTTTCATAAATTGCGCGCAAACACACAACAAGATGTGGTGACCTCACCGCTCAGTATCAGCACCGCACTTGCCATGACCTACGCCGGTGCTGGCGGTGAGACCAAACAGCAAATGGCACAAGCTCTACGATTCAATCAAAACGACACACTGTTGCACGCGGGATTTAATCGTCTGCTTGCAGAAATTGATGCTCGAAATCTGCCTGCAGCCGACACCTTAGACGCCCTCAACATACAAATCGTCAACGCTATTTGGCCGGCGTTGGGCACCACACCTGCACAAGACTTTTTGGACACTCTGGCGGTTAATTATGGCGAAGGGGTCTATGCTCTGGACTACCGCAATAAGCCGGACACGTCTCGCAAAGTAATCAATGACTCGGTTGCAGATTGGACGAATGGCCTGATTACCGACTTGTTGCCACAAAACTCGATTACGCCGCTCACCAAAGTGGTGTTAACCAACACTATTTATCTCAAGGCACCATGGAAATCTCCGTTTTCCGCCCCTCGCACGCAACCGGAGAATTTTACCAATCTCGATGGCAGCGTAAGCACCCCGGCGACCATGACGACGCAGGCAACCGCTTATTACTCCAACAATGACGATGCCGAAATTCTTATTCTGCCTTTTCGCGGCGATGAACTGGAAATGGCTTTTGTCATGCCCAGCACTGGAAATTTTAATGCTTACCTGGATCAGTTAGTCAGCATGGAAACGCTTGCGGCACAGCTTGATGCGGCGCGGCAAATTACAGCGAGGGTTCAGCTACCGAAATTCAAAACTGAATTTGAAGCTTCGCTAATTAAGCCTATGCAAAACCTGGGTATGACCGACGCTTTTTCTGACATGGCTGATTTTGTCGCCATGGGGTTAGCTCCAGACCTGCGGCTCACCGCAATACAACACAAAGCCATTATTGAAGTGGACGAAGAGGGCGTTGTTGCGGCAGCAGCAACAGCTGTGGTGGGCGGCACCACCTCCGGGCCCACGCCAGTGAGCGTCAACCGGCCATTTATCCATTTGATTCGCGATAGAACCACCGGCGCCATATTATTTCTCGGCACCATTACTCATCTCGAATGATTTTCAGGGCGCCGCAACAGGCGCCCTACTCTGCTCCACCCAAATCCGCAGATGCTCGCGAATTTTCTCACCGATAAAGATCTGCGGTTCCGAACGCTCATCTTCCGGAAAATCCTTTTCTTCCCATTCGCTGATTAGATTTTTTGCATTGTCGAAGGCGGCGATAAAATCTGTGGTCTGCGCCAATGATTCTTTGAAATACGCACGGGCGAAATAGGTCATATCGTTGCGGTCGTCGCAGCCGAAGGAGCGACGATCATCGCGGGCGGCGGTGATGATCAAGGTATTTTCATTTTGCAGGCCGGGGATAAAGCCGCCGGAATAGCAGGCGGAAATAATCACCACGCGCCAGCGCACGCCGGAATTATCCAGAATTGAGCTCAGCTCATCCTTGCTAATAGCAGGCAATTCCAAGCCGGGCATGGCGATATGAAATTCGTGCTCCGCTGAACCGTGGCTGGTGAGATACAACAGCAGAATGTCCTGGGATTTATCCATTTTATTGCCCAGGACATCGACAGCGCGGGCAAGGCTGGTGCGCGTAGCGAGAGGATGGGCTTGCACGGTGTTGCGGTTGTTGACCAGTAGAATCTGGCGCTGCGCGATATTAAATGGCTGGGACAATTGCTCGGAGACGTAACGCAATTCACGCAGAAATATCTCCTGCTCGCCGTCGCCG
>ENA-UOVV01001976-UOVV01001976.1-compost-metagenome-genome-assembly--contig:-NODE-1976-length-12827-cov-7.703962_pt1 | contig 12827 bp, 12 predicted proteins | sample MGYA00238155_ERZ761577 | MGnify/ENA primary metagenome ERZ761577 (study PRJEB28898, sample SAMN06268775) | compost metagenome | isolation source: Emeryville, CA | place: USA:Emeryville, CA | collected...
AAGACGAGTCGCGGCCGGCGGGGGACCCGGGACGCTTCGGGATGGCGATCGCCGGCGACGACGAGGCCGCCCTAGCGCGGGTCGCGGCCCTGGTGGATCAGGCCGGCTTTGACCCGGTGATCGCTGGCGGCCTCGCCGAGGGCATCCGCTTCGAGCCCAACACGGACCTCTTCGGGGCGGTGCTGCCCGCAGCCGAGGTGCGTGCGCAGCTGGACCGGTTCTGGGAGTCCGCCCGCGGCATGGTGGTGGCTCGGGCACGCGCCGCCGCGTCCTAGTCGCAACCATGCGAAGGGCGCGAGGGGAGCGGTAGCAAACCGCGCCTCGCGCCCTTCATTCCGGGGCCGCGCCATTGAGGCCCTGGCGTGGACCCGGTGCTACTGCACCGCCCCCTTCGGGTCTGCCACACCTGCGTCGTCCGACGCTTCCTCAGGCACGCGCGATCGGATCAGGAAGCCAAATCCGAGCGCGACGAAGAACATCAGCACGCCGTACACGGCGGCCGGGAGGGACAGTTCCTCGTTGCCGAGGACCGTCCGGGCGATCACGATCGCGAGGGTTGCGTTGTGAATGCCAATCTCGAAACTGGAGGCCACCGCCTGGCGCGGTCCGACCCGGAACAGGCGCGGCACGAAGAAGCCGATGGTCAGGCTCAGCAGGCAGAACAGCACCGTGATCAGCGCGAGCTGGCCGACGTTCGCCATCAGTAGCGTCCAGTTCGAGGCGACCGCACCGCCAATGACGACGGCCAGGATGATGATCGAGGCGATGCGCACCGGCTTGTCCATCGCGGCAGCAAAGCGGGGCTTCCACCAGCGGATCGCCATACCGATCAGGACCGGGCCGAGCACAATGACGAAGATCTCCATCACCTTCGAGAACTGCAGACCCAACTGGTCATCGCCCGGCAGGTACAGCGCGATGGCGAAGTTGGTGATCAGCGGCAGCGTGAAGACCGCAATCACCGAGTTGATCGCGGTGAGGCTGATGTTCAGCGCCACATCGCCGCGGAACAGGTGGCTGTACAGGTTCGCGGTACTGCCACCAGGCGAGGCGGCCAGCAGCATCATGCCGACCGCGAGCACCGGCGGCAGACTGAACAGCGCGACGAGGCCAAGACAGACCGCAGGCAGCAGCACCAGCTGGCATAGCAGCGCGAGGAACACTGCCTTCGGGTGTTTGGCGACGCGGGCGAAATCGCCGGGGGTGAGGCTCAGGCCCAGGCCCAGCATGATGATGCCGAGGGCAACCGGCAGTCCAACATCGGTCAACGTTGATCCCATGGCGTCATGATGACAGAGCCGCTGGGAACCCGGAAGCCCCGGCAGGGCGAAACCACCCATTGTGGCCCGAGTAGTCTCGAAGACATGCCACGAAACGTTCCCGTCTTGGATTCCCTTGCCATGAGCCAGCTGCGTGACGACCTGGCGGCGGCGGAGTATCGGGTCGATGTGCTCGCTGGACTCTGGGGTCCAGTGGCGGCGGATGCGCTGCGACGCGAAAACCCGGTGCCGGCCAGGCGCGCGATTGCAGCGTTGCCTGCACCAACGCCGGCGGGCACGCTGGCACGGCTGTTTCTGCTCGCCGAAGTCGTTCCGGCGAGTGAGGTGCAGCAGGCTGTGCCGAATGTGGGGCTGGACGGGCTGATGACGCTCGGCTTGGTGGAAGTGAGCGCCGAGGCCGCCCAGGACGACCCCGAGGCTGAACTGGTGCGCGCGATCGCGGACCTGCGGCCCTACGCCTTCGAAGATGAGCGCGGCGGCGGTCACTGGTGGATCGCTTCCGACCTGGGTGAGCGTGCGGTTGGTGGCGCGTTGCCCGAGGACCACGTGCTCGGGGTGGGTGGTGCGTCCGCGACCCTGGCGAGCATCACCCTGCAGTTGCCCGCGGAGCGCATCCTCGACCTTGGCACCGGCTGCGGCATCCAGGCTTTGCACGCCAGCCGCTGGGCCCGCGAGGTGGTGGCGACCGACATCTCGGAGCGGGCCCTGGCCTATGCCCGCTTCAATGCCGCCCTCAACGGCATCAGCAACATCGACTTCCGCCTCGGCAGCCTCTTCGAGCCGGTGGCAGGCGAGCGCTTCGACCGCATCGTCACGAATCCGCCCTTCGTGATCACGCCCCGCGGCGAGGTGGTGCCCGAGTACGAGTATCGCGACGGCGGGATGGAGGGCGATGCCCTCACGGCTGCGGTCGTTGCGGGTGCCGCGGAGCACCTCACCGTGGGCGGCATTGCGCAACTGCTCGGTAACTGGGAGTATCGGGTCGGCGATGAGGACCCGCTGAAAGCCGACGGGCTGCTGCGTGCCGCCAACTGGGCGACCGGGGCGCGGCTCGAGTACTGGATCGTGGAGCGCGAGCGCCTGGACCCGGCCGAGTACGCCGAGACCTGGATTCGGGATGGCGGTTCGCGGCCCGGTGACCCGGACTATGACCGCCTGCTGGCCGCCTGGCTCGCCGACTTCGAGCACCGAGGCGTGACCGACGTTGGCTTCGGCATGCTGCTGCTGCGTCGGCCCGAGGCGGGCATCGGTACCCTGGCCCGTAGCGAGCGCATCGCGCACGCCACCCCGGGCGGCGGTCTGGCCGCCACCTTCCTGGAGGGCTTGCGGGGTCACGACGCGCTCAGCGCGCACACGGACGCGGAACTGAACGCGCTGCGGCTGCGGGTGGCCCCGGACGTGACTGAGGAGCGCCACCATATGCCCGGTGAGGAGCACCCGTCCGCGCTGCTGCTGCGCCAGGGCGGCGGCTTCGGTCGCACCCGCCTGACCGGCACTGCCGAGGCGGCCCTAGTGGGTGCCTGCGACGGCGACCTAACGCTTGGGGTGATCCTGGATGCGCTCGCCGAGCTGCTGGAGGAGTCGCCGAAGGCGATGCGCAAGCGACTGCTGCCGGCGGTCCGGGATCTGGTGGTGGAGGGCTTCCTGCAGGTCGTCTCGACGGCCGAGGCGCAAGAGTAGACTGACCGCGCCCGGAGGCTTCGGGCGTCGAACGGAGGAAGCATGACCAGCGACGCATTCGAGCAGCGACTCAGCCCACGCGGGGACACCGCGGCAATCGAGGCGGGCGAGCTGCTGATGCCGAAGTTCGGGCCGGACGGGCTCGTGGCCGCCGTCGCGGTCGACGCCGCCACCAACGAGGTGCTGATGGTGGCGTGGATGAATGCCGAGGCGCTGGTGCGCACCATCGAAACCGGCGAGGCCTACTACTACAGCCGCAGCCGCCAGGAACTGTGGCACAAGGGTGCGACCAGTGGGCACGTCCAGCGCGTGGTGGAACTGCGCGTGGACTGCGACCAGGACTCGGTCGTGCTGCGCGTCGAGACCGCGGGCGCGATCAACTGTCACACTGGCCACCGCAGCTGCTACTACCGTGCGGCCGAGATAGGGCAGGAGTCCGGGCCGCTGACGCTGCGTCCGGTCGATTAGACCGGCCTGCCGGCGGCCGTTGTGCGCGCCCGCCAGTCGGTCAGCGCTCGCGCCGGATCCCGTCCTAGTCCGCTACCGCTCGAGCGGCGGCTGAAGGTCCAGCGCTGGGATGCCGGGTGCCTCGAAGCCGCAGACGGCGGCGATGAAGGCGAGTTCCACCTCGGCCGAGCGGATGATCGCCTCGGCGGTGCGGAAGCCGTGCGCCTCGGTGGGGAACTCGATGTAGGCATGCGGCACCCCGGCGCTCTGCAGCGCCGCACGCACCGCCTCGGACTGGCTCGGCGGTACGACCTTGTCCAGCAGGCCCTGCTCAATGAGCATGGGGGAGCGCAGCCGCTCCAAGCGGTGCAGTGGTGAGCGGTCAATGTAGCGTTGCCGTGTCTCGGGCAGCGGCCCGATCAGCGTGTCCAGATAGTGCGCTTCGAAGTCGTGCGTGTCGGCGACGAGGCCCAGCAGGTCCGCGACCCCGTAGCGGCTGATGCCGCCGGCGAACACACCGCCCTCGGCGAGCGCCCCCAGCACGGTGAGGCCACCGGCCGAGCCGCCACGGATGATCAGTCGATCGGGATCGACGAGGCCCTGCTCGGCGAGGGCTCGGGCTGCGGCCATCGTGTCCTGTACGTCGGCGATGCCCCACTGCTCGTTCAGGCGCTCCCGGTAGGCGCGGCCGAACCCGGTGGATCCGCTGTAGTTCACCTCGGCCACGGCGATGCCGCGGCTGGTGAGCAGCGCTGTGGCCAGGCTCAGTCGCGCGGACGCCTGCCCGGTGGGGCCGCCATGGACCAGGAAGACGCAGGGTGGCTGCTCGCCGTCGGGGGCGACGAAGTCGGGATTGCGCGGCAGGCTGAGCAGCACATGCACCGGACCGAGGGGACCGGCTACGGTGTGCGATTCGATCGGCGGGAGGTACCGGGTGTCCGGGAGCGCCTCGAGGTTGGCCCGCAGCAGGTCGAGCTCGCCGGTGGCGAGTTCGAGCCGGTAAAGCCCCGGCATCGCGTCCGAGGTTTCCCCGATCAGCAGCACCGCCTCGGCGCTGGCGTGCTGCAGCTGGATCGCATCCAAGCCCAGGTCGAAGGCCCGCACCTCACCGGTGGTGGTGATGCGTACCAGCCGATCCACACCATCGGCGTTGCGGACCGCGATCAAGTCCGGCGAGGCGCCGCTCGCCTCGCCCGGCACCGGCACCACCCAGCGCACGCCCAGTTGCCACAGCGGCCCGCCGTATTCCGCATCCTCCTGCACGACCGCGTCCACTCGCGGGGTTTCCTCGAGCGTCGTCGGCACCGATACCCGCATCGGGTTCCACCAGCCACTGCGGTCGCTGATTGCTAGCAGCGTGTCGTCGTCCAGCCACTCCGGCTGCAGCACCGACTCGCTGGGGGAACCGATCAGGCGTCGCACCTGCTGGACGGGGCCATCGTCGGTGAGGTTGCCGACCATCAGCCACGTGCCATCCCAGGGCATCTGCGGGTGGTCCCAGCCGATCCAGGCCAGGCGCTGGCCGTCGGGGGAGATGCGGGGCCAGGCGAGGAAGTCAGTGCCGCTGGCGAGGACGCGAATGCGCTCCGGGTCCTCGGCGGCAGCGCCGTCGAGCGGTACGAGCACGATGTCACGCGGCGGCGTGCCGTGGAAGCCTACGGGGATGGTTTCGCGCACGGCCAGGATGTGGCGTTCGTCGCCGACGGTCACGATGCTGGGTTCGGCGAACTGCATGCCGAGCTCGGCGGGGGTCAGCGGGGTGCGGTCGCTGTCTGGGGACTGCAGCCAGAGGCGCTGGTCGCTGGCTTCGACCCAGACCAGCAGCGGTTCGGCCTCGCCCGCGGCCACTGTCCAGGACAGGCCACCGTACTCGTGGACCCGGCTGCGTGCGCTCGCTGGAGCGGTCAGCCGCTCGATGACCGTGCCATCGGACTCGCGGCTGAGGATTGCCGCACGGCCGTGCTCGCTCGGTCGCTGCTCGGACCACCACACGGAATCGCCGAGTGCGATCGCGGCAGTCACCGGGTGGGTGTCGGCGGCGAGTGACTGCGGCAGGATCGGGGAGGTCCAGGTTCCGTACGGCGCAATGGTCGGCGGCATGCTCGCAGGATACCTGCTCAGCTCGGACGACGAGGCGCTGCAGCCGGACGGGGCGGGTCTGCCTAGCGGAAGAGGTCGACCACGGTGGTGAGGTCAGAACCGTTGAACCGGCTCATTCGACGGGCAATTTCATGCCGGTCGTCGACGTACCCTTCGAGATCGTCCTGGCTGATGCGCCACAGGCCGATCGCGCCAAGGCGAATGGCCGGCAGTTCACCGGAATCGATCAGGGTCTGCACCTCGTCGGGAGTAATCGCCAGGAGTTCAGCGACTTCGGCGGGCGTGAGGAACCGGCCGGGTGGGGTCGGCAGGTCTGCATCAGTGACGATACGCATGGCTTCATTGTGATCCCGCCAGGTCGTTGGGTGGGGCGTGCTGCCGCAAGTTGTGGATAACTTCAGCGCCGGGCCTCGGCTGGTTTGCACCATAGCGGCGGACGCTGCGGCAGGGGCCGCATGCGGAAAGGAAGCTATGAGCACCGACTTCGCCCACGCTGTGGCGGCGCGGACGACCTCGTCCGCCAGAAACGACGCACCCCGCCGAAAGGTACGGATCGAGCCACGCATGCTCGTGGGTGTGGTGCTGGTGCTGGGCTCGATCGCCGGGGTAGCGAGCATCGTGCAGGCGGCCGACAAGACTGCACCGGCCTATGCCGCGCGCACCGCCCTGCTGCCGGGGCAGCCGCTGGATCCGGCCGACTTGGTACCGGTGGAGGTGGTGCTCGGCGCCTCGTCCACGAAGTATCTGCGGCCGGGCGATCTGCCAGACGTGCCGCTGCTGATTACCCGCACTATCGCCGCTGGTGAGCTGGTGCCAATCGATGCGATCGGCCGCAGCACCAGTGTCGATCACGCCGCGGTCGTGGTCACTGTCAACCATGAACTGGCCGGAGCAGTGGTGGCCGGCAGCGTGGTCGAGGTGTGGTCGGCGGCGCCGTTGGCCATGAACAGCTACGCTGCGCCGGTCCAATTGCTGGCAGCCACTCCGGTGCTGCGGGTCGTCGCATCCGACGAAGCGGGCCTGTTCCGCGGCGTGAGCGACGGCACCGCCGTCGAGATCCTGGTGCCGCGGCTGCTGCTGCCCGAAGTCCTCGCCGCGGTCACCGGTGGTGCTCAACTCTCGCTGGTGCCCACCACGCTCCCGCTGGCTCAGCCGGTGCCGATGGGAGTGCCTGTACTCGGGGCAGACGTGCTCGTCCCGAACGCCGAGGACGATGACGCCGTCGCGGCTCCCGCCGGGGAGGCGCGATGAGCGAGCCCGACATCCTGCTGGTCCTGCCCGAACCGACCTGCCAACGCCTGCACGCCGAGGCCCGACGCGCCGGCTACGACGTGGCGCTGATCACGCCGGACGCGCTGGGGCTGGAGCGAGTGCTCAGTAGCGGCGCCAGCCTCGCCGTGGTGAGTGCGGGTCTGCTGAGTGCAGCCTGGGTCGGGCGGTGCGACCGTGCCGGAGTGCGCCTGATCGGGATTGCGGCCGACGCGGCCGAACGTGCCGCCGCGGTGCAGGCCGGCGTCTTCGAGCTGGCCGACACCACCGCCTCGTGGCCGGAAGTGATCGGGCTGATCGATGGTGCTGCGCCGGTTGCGCCTGCCACCGGCGGCACGATCGCCCCGGGACTCGCCCCGAACGGTCCAGCGCTGCCTGCGTCGACGAGCGCCGCCGCTGTCGCCTTGCTCGGGGCGGCACCGCACACCGGCCCAGGGGCGCCAGTCTGGCATCCGCCCACTGCTGCAGCCGGCGGTCGCGTGATTGCGGTGTGGGGTGCTCCAGGAAGTCCCGGTCGGACGACCGTGGCAGTGAACCTCGCCGTCGAGGCCAGCCGACTCGGGGTCGACACCCTGCTGATCGACGCCGATGTACATGCTGCTGCCATCGCCGCCACGCTCGGGCTGCTGGATGAGGCACCCGGGCTGGCGGCGGCGTGCCGGCTCGCGGGACTCGGTGAGTTGGACGCAATCGAACTCGACCGCCTCTCCCGCCGCGCAGGCCGGGGCGGCCCGCGGGTGCTCACCGGGATTGCGAACCCCACACGCTGGCCGGAACTGGCCGAGGCGAAGGTGACCAGCGTCCTCGACATCGCCCGCGGCATGGCTGGTTGCACCATCGTCGACGTGGCCGCTCCGCTGGATCAGGACGAGCACCTGATCAGTGACCGCCGTGCCCCACGCCGGAACGCTGCCACGCTGGCGACGCTGCGGGCTGCCGACGTCGTGGTCGCGGTGGTGGCTGCCGATCCTCTCGGGATATCCCGATTCCTGCGGCACTATCCGGAACTGCTGGATGCGGTCGGTCGTGCCCGGATACTGGTGGTGGTCAACAAGGTGCGGCCGGGGCCCTTCGGTGCGGCACCGAAACAGCAAGTCAGTGCCGCCCTGCAGCGCTTCGCCAGCGTTGACGCGGCGGGCTTCCTGCCGTGGGACCTGGCGGCCGTGGACGCGGCGGCGCTCACGGGCGGATCGCTGGTCGAGGCGACGAGCGGCTCCGGCCTGCGAGCCGCGATCGCGGAACTCGCCGCTGCGCTCACGGATGTCCCCACAGCGCCGGCCAAGCCGCGCCGCGGTGCGAAATCCAAGCCGACGCGGTGGGGGAGTCAGTCCGGAGCGGCCGCCGCCCTCAGTTAGTCTCTGCCGCGCGGAGCACCATGGGCCTGCCAGCCCGTCTAGGCTGGAGCCGTGTCAGTGCTTAGCGATCTCGTCAGCGAACAAGGATTTGCCTCCGAGGCAGACATCGACTGGCTGCACATGCTCGTCGCGGACGCGCAGCTGCTCGCCGACCTGTCGTTCGCGGACCTCGTGCTGTGGGTGCCCGCCCAGGGCGGCGGCTATATCGCCGTTGCGCAGGCGCGCTCGTCCGGTGCCGCCACGCTGTTCTACCGTGACTTTGTCGGTCAGCGCATCCGCGAAGAGTGGGCCGAGCAGGTCGATGAGGCCTTCCGCACCGGCCGGATCGTCGACACCACCACGCCGGCCTGGTACGAAGAGACCCCGACCCGCGTTCGCGCCGTTCCGGTGCGCCGCCGACCCTCGAGCCAGGCCCGTGACCTCGGTGCGCCGATCGCGGTCCTGACCCGGCACGCGAACCTCAGCGATACGCGCAACCCCTCGCGGCAGGAACTGACCTTCAACGAGTGCGCCAACGACCTCTTCTCGATGGTGGCCACCGGCGACTTCCCCGACCTGGGGGCGCCAACCGGCCCGCGGCGCGGCGCGCCTCGCGCATCGGACGGTTTGATCCGCCTCGACGTGGACGGCCAGGTCACCTTCGCGAGCCCGAACGCGCTGTCCGCATTCAACCGGATGGGCTTCGACGACGAACTCGAAGGCCGTATCCTCGCCGAAGTGACCACCGGACTGTTGCAGGGTCGCCTGATCGTCGACGAGTCCCTGCCGCTGGTCGTCACCGGTCGCGCGCCGTGGCGGACCGACATTGAATCCCGAGGCGTCACCGTCTCGCTGCGGGCCATTCCGCTGCGTGACCAAGGCGAGCGCATCGGCGCGATCGTGCTCTGTCGCGACGTCACCGAGGTGCGTCACCAGGAGCGCGAGCTCATCACCAAGGATGCGACGATTCGTGAGATTCACCACCGGGTGAAGAACAACCTGCAGACCGTGGCCTCGCTGCTGCGCATCCAGGCCCGTCGCAGCCACTCGGAGTCCACCCGCGAGGCGCTGCACCAGGCGATGCGCCGCGTGGCCTCGATCGCGGTCGTCCATGACACCCTGTCTGAGGGCCTGACCCAGAAGGTGGACTTCGACGAGGTCTTCAATCGGGTGTTGCAGCTCACCGCCGAGGTGGCAGCCACCGGCAATACCGTGGTGCGGCCCGAGAAGCACGGCAAGTTCGGCATCTTGCCGAGTGAATACGCCACGCCGCTTGCGGTGGCGCTGACCGAACTGGTGACGAACGCGGTCGAGCACGGGCTCGCCGGTCGCGCCGATGGCAAGGTGACCATCAACGCCGAGCGCACCCCGGAGTTCCTGCGAGTGCGGGTCATCGACAACGGGGTTGGTCTGGCCGAGGGCCAGGTCGGTCAGGGCCTCGGCACCCAGATCGTGCGCACCCTGATTCAGGGCGAATTGTCTGGCACGATCGATTGGCACACCATGGAGGGCGAGGGCACCGCGGTCACGATCGAGGTGCCATTCCTGGAACGGCCTGGGCGACGTAACAATTCCTAAACGCTTGAATTGTGGAAGCGCTCTCATCGGTTTCCGTTTTTTGACTTTGCGCGACATGATGGACGGGTGCGAATTGGAATGTTTACCAGCGGGGGCGATGCTCCCGGTCTGAACGCGGTCATCCGCGCAGCAGTCCTAGCAGGCTCGACCCAGTACGGTCACGAGTTCGTCGGCTTCCGCGGCGGCTGGCGTGGCGTGCTGGAGGCGGACATGATGCCGCTGACCCGTCACGAGGTGAAGGGCATCGCCAAGCAGGGTGGCACCATCCTCGGCTCGAGCCGCACGAACCCGTTTGAGTACGGTGGCGTGCCGCGCATCAACGAGGTGATGGCCGAGCACGGCATCGACGCCATCATCGCCATCGGTGGTGAGGGTACGCTCGCTGCCGCGAAGCGCCTCACCGATGAGGGCGTCCGCATCGTCGGCGTCCCGAAGACCATCGACAACGATTTGTCGGCCACCGACTACACCTTCGGTTTCGACACTGCCGTGCAGATCGCGACCGATGCCATGGACCGCCTGCGCACCACCGGTGACTCGCACGGCCGGTGCATGATCGCCGAGGTGATGGGCCGCCACGTGGGCTGGATCGCCCTGCACTCGGGCATGGCTGCCGGCGCGCACGCCATCCTGATTCCGGAACGCAAGACCAGCCTCGACCAGATCACCAAGTGGGTGACGTCGGCGGCGGACCGTGGTCGTGCCCCGCTCGTGGTTGTTGCTGAGGGCTTCGCCCTGGACACCATGGACGACGCGCACTCCGAGCGCGGCTTGGACGCCTTCGGTCGTCCGCGACTCGGTGGCATCGGTGAGCTGCTGGCCCCGCTGATTGAGGAGCGCACCGGCATCGAGACGCGTGCAACCACCCTCGGTCACATTCAACGTGGTGGCACCCCGACTGCCTTCGACCGCGTGCTGGCCACCCGCCTCGGCATGGCGGTGCTGGGCACGGTGCAGCGGGAGCAGTGGGGCCAGATGGTCGCGCTGCGCGGCACCGACATCCTCACTGTGCCGTTCGAGGAGGCCCTCGGCAAGCTCAAGACGGTGCCGGACGACCGGTACGACGAGGCTGCAGTCCTCTTCGGCTAGATCCTCAACCCGATTTCGGGCACAGAAAAAGCCCCGCGCATGTTCCCCCTGCGCGGGGCTTCTTCGTTGTGGCCTTAGGAGGCGCGGCGGGCGCGAGCGGCGCGGCGCTTGAGGGCGCGGCGCTCGTCTTCGCTCAGGCCACCCCAGACGCCCGAGTCCTGACCGGTCTCGAGGGCGTACTGCAGGCAGATTTCGGTCACCGAGCAGTTCGCGCAGACCGACTTGGCCTTCTCAATCTGCTCGACGGCGGGACCCGTGTTGCCAACGGGGAAAAACAGTTCGGGGTCAGCCTCGAGGCAGGCTGCCTTGTCGCGCCAATCCATGGTGCATTGCTCCTTGTACCGGGGGGAACGGTGGCCGGGTATATGGCCTGAGATGGGGCTAGAGTGGGGCTAACACTCCAACGCCGAGAGTGAGAGCGGAGTCGAGGAATTCCGGCGCGCTCTGCCATCAATCGTCCCATAGACTCGCGGGCCGATCAATACCCAGGTATGGGAAATTCCTGTGAACGAAGAATTCTCAGCATCTGCACAATCCGCCGCTCCGGCCCCGTTGTGGATCGTCATCACCCTGCTCGGACTGCAGGCCTTGGCGGTTTTCGGTGGTGCCGTCTGGGACATCCTTGGCATCGCGGGTGTGGTGCCGAGCGCGGCGCCCACCTCGGTGGAACTGGCGGCCGCACTCGCCGTGCTGCTGCTGGTCATGGGCGTGTGGATCGTGCTGGCCATCCGCTGGTGCTTCGAAGCCCGAGGGATCGGTCGTGCCTCCGCCTTTGCGCTCATTGTCTTCCAGTTCGCCATCGGCCTCGGCCTGTTGCAAGGGGACGAGGCGCAGCCAGCGCTGGCCGGCCTGATTCTGCTGCCAGCCATCGCTGCCGCGATCGCGCTGCTGAGCGCCCCGGTCACCGCGTGGTTCGCGGCCGGCAGCCCTCGTCGCGACGCTGAGTAGCGCGCCGCTGTCGGGGCGTCGTCCTGTTCGCGGTGCTTAGCTGGCGTCGAGTCCCAGCACCTTGCGCAGCCGCGCCACGTGACCGGTGGCGCGCACGTTGTACAGTGCGTGCTCGATCCGGCCTTCGGCGTCGATGATGAAGGTCGAGCGAATCACGGCCTGGATGATCTTCCCGTAGCTGTTCTTGTCACCGAAGGCGCCATAGGCGTGGTGGACCGTGAGGCTGGGGTCGGACAGCAGCGGGTAGGTCAGCGACTGGTTCTCGGTGAAGCGGGCAATCGCCTCGGTCTCATCCTTCGAGATGCCAACCACGTCGATCCCGGCGGCCTGCAGCGCGGGCAGGCTGTCGCGGAAGTCGCAGGCCTGCTTGGTGCACCCCACCGTGTTCGCCGCCGGGTAGAAGAAGATGGCGAGGCGGCGGCCGCGGTAGTCGCTGAGCGAGCGTTCCTTGCCATATTGGTCCGTGAGCGTGAAGTCTGGGGCCACGTCACCCGCCGCCAGAATCGTGCGGTTTGGGGTTGGCGCGGACGTGCTCATGGGACCTCCAGGGGTGGGAAGGGAAGAAAGTCGGATTCGGGCGGCGCATTCGGGTGGAGTGTGCAACAAAGCCCTCTAGAACATGGTAATGTTGTTCCTCGTTGGTCCGAGACCAGCGAGCACCTCTAGCTCAATTGGCAGAGCAACTGACTCTTAATCAGTGGGTTCTGGGTTCGAGTCCCAGGGGGTGTACCACCAGCGAAAGCCCCGCCACTCGACGGGGCTTTCGCCGTTGCTGGGGGCCTGCAACGAGTCCGTCATTCGAGCCGGCGATCACGCTAGCCGGCAGTGAGTGACCCTAGTGTTTCGGAATGCTGTTTCGTTGGGCTGAGCGCAACACCGTGATCGGGGGAGATGCGCGCATGCTGCGACCGGCTCGACTACTGGGTGCACTGGGAACAGTGCTCGTACTGACCGCGTGCGCGGGTGGACCGGCCCCGGGACCAGGGACGGGCCCGTCAACCGAGGAACCGACGGCGCAGCAGCCGCAGCCAGCACTGTCGATCACGTGGCTCGTACTCCACCTGCATGGGCAGCGGGTGCTTTGTCGATGTGCTGCAGGGGG
>ENA-UOVV01001979-UOVV01001979.1-compost-metagenome-genome-assembly--contig:-NODE-1979-length-12814-cov-4.251822_pt1 | contig 12814 bp, 8 predicted proteins | sample MGYA00238155_ERZ761577 | MGnify/ENA primary metagenome ERZ761577 (study PRJEB28898, sample SAMN06268775) | compost metagenome | isolation source: Emeryville, CA | place: USA:Emeryville, CA | collected...
CGGCGAACTCAAGGACGAGATCGCAGAGCTGCGCACGGAGGTCAAGGACGAGATCACGGGGCTGCGCAACGACATGGCGGGGCTACGCGGCGAACTCAAGGACGAGATCGCAGAGCTGCGCACGGAGGTCAAGGACGAGATCACGGGGCTGCGCACGGAGCTGAAGGACGAGATCGCCGGCGTGCGCAACGACATGGCGGGGCTGCGTGACGAGCTCAAGGGTGAGATCGCAGACGTGCGCACCGAGATCGCGGACCTACGCACCGACCTGAAGGACTCGTTCGCGTCGTTCACGATCATGACGCAGAAGCAGCTCAACCGTGGCCAGCGCGAGTACATCCTCGTCCTGCTGGGCGTGCTGTTGTCGCTCCTGGTCACCGTGGCCTTCGCGCTCTGAGCCCCGCCGGCCCGGCCGGCACCGAGGGCGAACCGAACGACTCGCGCCGCTCGTCGGTTCGCACCTCGGGGCTCAGCCGGCGGTGGGGGCGGGGACGCCGATCATGCGGGCGAGGTCATCGGCGTTGCCGGTGCGGCGCATCGCCTCCTCGGCGGTGACGGCGCCGGCCCGGACGAGGGCGGCGAGGGACTCGTTCATCTGCTGCATCCCGACGCGCTTGCCCTGCATCATCGCGTTGTGGATCTGGTGGATCTTGCCCTCGCGGATGAGCGCCCGGACCGGGTGGTTGGCGATCATCACCTCGCTGGCGACGACGCGGCTGCGACCGTCGACGGTGGGGACGAGCTGCTGGGTGACCACGCCCTGGAGCGAGTTGGCGAGCTGGACGCGGACCTGGGACTGCTGCTCGGCGGGGAACACGTCGATGATGCGGTCGATGGTGCTGGGGGCGTCCTGGGTGTGGAGCGTGGCGAAGACGAGGTGACCCGTCTCGGCGGCGGTGATGGCCGTGGAGATCGTCTCGTGGTCGCGCATCTCGCCGACGAGGATGACGTCGGGGTCCTGCCGCATGGCGGAGGTGAGCGCCACGCTGAAGCCGTTGGTGTCGGAGCCGACCTCGCGCTGGTTGACGAGCGCGGTCTTGGAGCGGTGGACGAACTCGACCGGATCCTCGATCGTGATGATGTGGCAGCGGCGGGTGCTGTTCACGATGTCCACGATCGACGCCAGGGTGGTGGACTTGCCGGAGCCGGTGGGGCCGGTGACGACGACGAGGCCGCGGGGCAGGTCCGCGAAGCCCCGGACGACCTCGGGGAGGCCGAGCTGGTCGAACGGCACGACCTCGTAGGGGATGACGCGGAAGGCGGCGCCGACGGCGTTGCGCTGCACGTAGACGTTGACCCGGAAGCGGGACCTGGTGCCGAGCGAGTGGGAGGTGTCCAGCTCGAGGGTCTCCTCGAAGCGCCGCTGCTGGCGGGGGGTGAGGATGGAGTAGATGAGCTCCCGGACGCGGCCGGCGGACAGCACCGGCTCGTCGGGCATGGGGTACAGCTCACCGACGACGCGGATGAAGGGCGGCTGGTTGGCGGCGAGGTGGAGGTCGGAGCCGCCCATCTCGAGGAGGCGGTTGAAGAGCCGGTTGATCTCGTTGGCGGCCTCGTCCGCGGCGTGGCGGGCGGCGCTGACGCCGGTCTCCAGGCCGTAGGCGGCGGCCTGGGCGGCCTGGATGCCGGCCGGCTCCGCGAGGGCGACGATGATGCCGTGGCCACCTTGGGCGAGGAGGGTGCCGACGGCTTCGACGGTGGTGTTCTGGAGCGGGTACTCGAACGCGACCACGACCTCGTCGCCCTCGACGGTGACGGGAACGACCCGGTGGGCGATGGCGTCCTCCTGGCGGAGCGCCACCACCGCCTCGGGTTCGACCACGTCGTTCTCGAAGTCGACGTAGCGGATGCCGAGCGCGGCGGCGGACGCGGCGGCGAGGTGGTCGTCGGAGATGTCGTAGAGCTCGGCGATGACCGCCGGCAGCTCCCGGCCGCTCTCGACGGCGGCCTCTACGGCGATCTCCAGCGCATCCTTGGCGAGCACGTGACGCTCCACGAGCGCCTCACCGAAGCGACGGGCCTGACTGTTCAGCATGGTTCTCCCCCTCGGCGCCGAGGTGCGGGCGCCGATGCGCCATCGTATCGACCCGGCGCGCCCCGGTCGCACGCTCGACTCCCGATGCCGCCGAGGACAACGGGTTCGGCGGAGCGAGGCCGGCAGGGAGCCGGAAGGGGCCGGCAGGGAGCCGGAAGGGGCCGGACGACCCTGTCCCCAGCGGCTCCCGGCGTGTCATGCTGCGGGCATGCACATCACCCAGGTCAACACAGCTCCCCTCGAGGATCTGCTGCGTGGCCTCTGGGAACTGGGGGGAACCGACATCCACATCGTGGCCGATGCGCCGCCGATGTTCCGGATCGACGGCCAGCTCCGCCCGGTTGCCGAGGCTGCGCCGCTGTCCGCCGAAGACGTGGAGGACATCGTCACCACGATGCTCCCGACCGAGATGCAGGAGACGCTGCTCGAGCGCCGAGCGGTCGACTTCTCGTTCTCGTGGGGCACCGAGACCCGCTACCGCGGCAACGCGTTCCGTGAGCGGGGGTCGCTGGCGATGGCGCTGCGCGCCATCCCGTTCGAGATCCCGACGCCCGAGGCGCTGTTGCTGCCGCCGGTGCTGAGCGACCTGTCTCGGCGGCGCCAGGGCCTGGTGCTCGTGACCGGCCCGACCGGTTCGGGCAAGTCGACCACCCAGGCGGCGCTGATCGGCCTCATCAACCGGACCGAGCGCCGGCACGTCATCACGCTGGAGGACCCGATCGAGTACGTGCACCACCACGACCGGTCGATCGTCGCCCAGCGGGAGATCGGCCTCGACGCCCTCACGTTCCAGGACGGGCTGCGCAGCGCGCTGCGCGAGGACCCCGACGTGGTGCTGGTGGGTGAGATGCGCGACCCGGAGTCGATCGCGACGACCCTGACGGTGGCCGAGACGGGCCACCTGGTGTTCGCCACGCTGCACACCAACGATGCGTCGACGGCGCTGGACCGCATCGTCGACGTGTTCCCGCCGGAGCGCCAGGCCCAGATCCGGGTGCAGCTCGCGGCGTCGATCGAGGCGGTGGTGGCCCAGCGGCTCGTGCCCCGGATCGGTGGCGGCCTGGTGGCGGCGTTCGAGATCCTGTTGGCGAACAGCGCCGCCCGCGGCCTGATCCGCGACGGCAAGACGCACCAGATCCGCAACGTGATCTCCCAGGGCGTCCGCGACGGCATGCAGACCCTGGAGCAGAGCCTCTCGGCGCTCCTCCAGCACGGCCTGATAACCGAGCAGGACGCGCTCGACCACGCCGTCCTCCCCAAGGAGGTCCGCCTCCCCCTTCCGGTCGTCCCCGAGCCGGTTCCCGCCTAGGACCGCTCGAACGACGATCCAGCCGGCCGCTCGACCAGCGCGGCCGGAGACCTGCACCCACCCGGCGTGGTGGGAGGCCGCTCAGGCTCCCACCACGCCGGTCGGCGTTCGAGCGTCGATCCGACTCGGCCGGCGCGACTGATCGGGCCCGAACGGGTCGATCGGCTCGATGTCGAGGGACGCAGAGCCCACGCGCGGGATCGTCGCCTCCAGGGGGTGGGTCGACGGCGGCCCCTACGGTTCGGTGCTGGTGGGCGATCAGGGGCCGGCGTAGTACGTGAAGCGGGTGACGGCGGGGTTGGTGAAGAACTCGTCGGACCGCCCGGCTGAGGTCTGCACCACCACGTTGACCACGCGAGGGATGTCGGAGGTCGGCACCTCGACCTCGATCGAGCCCCTGTAGAAGAAGCAACTGGTTGGGTAGCCAGGGGGGAGGACGGTGTTCGCCCGCTGCGACCAACCGTCGGTCTCGAAGTAGACGGTCGCGCAGGGGCTGAGCCGCTCCCCGTAGATGGTGAGGGTCTGGGTGGCCACCGGCGTCCCCGCTTCCCCGCTGGGGCTCGTCATCGAGGTGCCCTCCGGGGGCAGCGGGCCCCCACCGTTGACGAGCGCCTCCCAGGCGCTGCAGTCCAGGGCGATGGTGTAGGAGAGCCCGACGGTGGCAGCCACGTCGGGGCCGACCGAGGCCGAGAGCCCGCCGTAGATCGTGTTGATCCCTGGCTCCAGGTAGGCGGGCAGGAGGCTTGATCCGGGAACGGGCATCAACGGGTACTCGACGCCGTTCGACCGGGCGTGGCACAGCACGCCCTCGACGCCGACGAAGACCTCGGCCGAGAAGCCGACGCAGGACGACAGCCCCTCCAGGTCGTAGATGTCATCGAGCGGCACCCCGATGCCCATGGGCACCGCGACCCCGCTGTTGACCTCGATGCTGGCGATGGACCCAACACCGCTGGTGGCACCCATGCCGAAGCTGAAGGTCACCCCGACGTGTCCGTTCGCCAGGCGCACGTTGCACCCCTGCACCGATGCCGTGCCCGCCAAGAGCGTCATGCTGACCGTCTTGCACATGCCGACGCCGAAGTCGTCGGCCACGAGCGAGGCCAGTTCGGTGGTCACCCGGCGGACCAGCAGGCCGAAGACGTCGCCATAGTTCGTCGCGACCGCTCCAGCGGTCAACGCGAAGGACTGGCTGCCCTTGAGCGCACTGAACTCCGACGGGATGCCGATGTTGTAGGTGACGCTGCCCAACGAGAACGGCGACAGCAGCAGGGTGGAGGGCTTCACCGCGATCGACACTCCGGGGAAGCTGCCCTCAACGATGAGGTCGCCGTTCGTGTTCCAGAACCCACCGGCGATCGTCGCCACTTGCGGGTTCAGTCCCGTGTAGGTGCGTTGGACGATCAGCTCCCCGTTGTTGACGAACCCACAACTATCGCACTGGAACAGCTGGTAGTTAGCTGGCCAGTAGACCGTCCCGTTATTCGTAATCTTGGCATTCGGCTGACCTTTCAGATGACCTGATAGTACAACCTCAGCATTTGAATCTACTGAGATGTCGCCATCTAGCCAACCTTCCAGGCGCCTCGAGCTTTCTCCATCACCGCGACCTATGTCAGCTTTCAACAGACCATTCAGCAGAACCCTACCGCCAATAAGCTTGGCCTCCAGGGAGGCGCCATTAAGTCTCAAGTTAGCAGTTGGTTCGAGAGTTACATCTACCGTTGAAGTCAATGTTGCGTCATTAGCGCCCTGGATATCACCATCCAACCGCATAGATTGGCTGAAATGGAACGTACCCCTGTAGAACTCAACAACCCCACCATCCCCATAAAACAAACCAGTCGCCGCGCCATCACCACTTGACGAAGCAACCCCTTCAAACCAGCCCGAGTACTCCGAACCATCGGTCAGGCTTAACATCCCGCTGCCCGCCACAACCTCGCCTTCGTTCACCAATGCGGCGGAAACTTGAGCGGTGGTGACCGGTAGGCCGACGAGCAGCCCATCGGGCTCGTTCCAGACGGTGGGCTTGCACGAAGGTGCGGAGCCGGCGTCGATGCGTGGGGCGTTGCCGCTCAGGACCACCGTGCCCTCGTTGCGCAGGCCCGACGGTGCGGTGGCCTGGCAGTTGAGGCGGAGCGAGCCTTGGTTGACCTCCAGGTGGCCCCGGTTGCGGACCTGGCCGGAGACCTGGCTGTTCCCCAGGATGTCGACATCACCGTCGATGAACAGCTCACCGGCCTGGTACACCGCTCCGGTCAGCTCGGCCTCCCCGTACTCGGGGACGTAGACGCGACCGGCGAGGTTGCCGCTACCGACGGCGAGGTCGTAGAAGCGGGAGTGCTCGGTGGTGCTCGTGACGGTGAGCCCGGCGTCCGCCTCCAGCCGGCCTTGCCCGTCGATCGAGCGCACGGTGATCGAAGACGTGGCGACCACCGTCGATGCGACGGGGATGCACACCGCGTCGGTGGCCAGCGGGCGTTGACCACCGCTCCAGTTGCCCGCCGTGTTCCACAGGCCGTCGCCGGCCGTGCCCGTCCACGCCGTCGTGGCGTCGTCGCAGTCCGCCACCGCCGGTGCCGGCTCAGGTGGATCCGCGAACGAGTCGGTCGACAGGAACGCGGCATAGCCGAGCACCAACCCCAACCCCACGAGGAAGCGACTCCTTGCCTTGACCATCGGTCGTTCCATCAGCTCGCCCCTCGAATCCCGTCAGTGGATCATCCTGCCGTGTCCGGGTTGTTCTAGTGGGTTTTGAGAGGGCGTGCTCACCAGAAGTCGGCCAGTTCCAGTGATCAGTGCACGGTGAGGGCAGCGTAGAGGTCGGCTGGCCGTTGGTAGTCGAGGTTGCGTCGTCGTTGGCCGTTGATGATGGCGGCGACCGCGTCTGCGTGGTTCTGGTCGAGGTTGTCGAGGCGGGTTCCTCGTGGGAACCACCAGCGCCAGGTGCGGTTCTGGTTCTCGATCTGGCCGCGTTGCCACGGCGAGTGCGGGTCGCAGAACCACACGTCGATGTCGTAGGTCGCGACGATGGTGGGCCACTCAGCCCACTCCGAGCCCTGGTCGAAGGTCACCGATCGGAGCAGGCAAGCGGGGATGCGTCCGAGGCCCTCGACGAGGCCGGCGAGGGTGGCGGGGGCGTCGTAGCCCTCGGGCATGGTGATGGCCATCGCGTAGCGGGTCACGCGCTCGGTGAAGGTCAGCAGCGAGGAGCGGTTCCGGGCGCCGATGATCTGGTCGATCTCCCAGTGCCCGACCTCGGTCCGGTCCCCGACGGGGTCTGGTCGGGTAGCGATGTTGGGCAGCCCGGCCCCACGCTTGTTGGGGTGGCGGGCTTGGCGGCTCCGACGTCGGGGCCGACGGGAACGCAGGCACTCGGTTGCCTTCACGCCCAGCGCACCGCTGTAGACGCTCTGGTAGATCGTCTCGACACAGGGCACCACCGGCGAGGCTTCGGCGCGCAGGTCCGCCCAGATCGCTTCGGGAGAGCGGCCCTGGCGCAGCTCGGTTCCGATGCGCTCGGCCAGATCGGTGGGCAGCATCGCGAGACGGCCTCGGGGACGCCGGCGCGCCCGCACCGCTGCTCGGTCCGCGACTGCGGGCCGGTACTTCGTTCGACCGCCACCGCTGGTCACCTCGCGGGCGATGGTGGTCGGGTGACGGCCCAGCCCCCGGGCGATCGACGCCCAGGTCGCCTCCGGGTCCAACGTCAACGCGCGAGAGATCTCCTCGCGTTCGGGCAGCGACAGCGGCGCGCCTGGCATCCTGTGGTCTCCATCGGTCGGTGTTGGTCAACAGCACCGGTCATCATGACCGGGACCGTGCACCGACCGATGGAACTGGCCGACCCTCTCCGTATGAGCACAAATCTCAGTTCAGATCATCTCTAGCTTCCGTGCTCTTCTCGCTCAGCGAATCCCTAACCGCTGATGGCCAGGAAGCGGTTCTTGCCCTCTACATAACTTCGGCTGGTACGCGTTGAGACCCACCCTCAATGTGGGTGGATCTCAACACTGCCTATATAGGGCTCAGCGAGCTGATATAAAGATCAGAACGTGCAGGTGCCAGCGGTGTTGGTACCGGCACCGGTCACACCGGAGGCGTTGACCGTCCAGTACTTCGGCGTATCCTCAAGAGTGGCGTTGGTACCCGTGGTGAGTTGACCAATGGTCGGAGAAGCAACGGATGGGTTCTTCACCTTGTAGGCCGCGAGGGCGGTCTGAACAGTGCTCTTCTCGTTCTTGCAGGCGTTCGCTTCGGCGTCCTCGGTCAGGTTGCCGATGGCGAAGATCGCCACACCGGCGAGGATACCGAGGATGATGACGACGACGAGGAGCTCGATGAGCGTGAAACCCTTCGCACTCAGGGACTTCTCGCTCCAATCGTCACGTGACGTGAGGTGCTTCAGCATGTTGTTTCCCCCATGGGTAGTGCGGCCGGATCTGGCCGATTTGTGTTGATCGGGACTCCCCAATCCGCAACATGCGGAATGTTAGGAGAGGAGATGACAGTCGGTCTGTAGGTCGTTCGGCTCAACCGCCTGAGCCCACCGTCGGAGGGCTCAGCCATCGTCGGCCACGTTCCATTGCAGGACCTTGGGGATGACCGCCCACTCGTCGGGCAAGTAATCGCCAGAGGGGTCCGGGTCGAAGCGGACGAGCGCCGAGGCGATGATGCTCGCCGGACCAGTTCCACAGGCGACCTGGTCGGTCGCTCGGAGGTCACGACGACAGTTCACCTTGATCCACACGAGTCGAGAGCCCTGCTCGCCGTCGATCTGTGTGGCCGGCTCCACCGAAGCGCAGGTGATGTAGAGCTCCGAGGTCGGAAAGATCACCGGATCAGCGGTCGCACCCTCGTTCATGGGCATCGTCCAGTGCGCGCCGTTGCGGCAGGCACCGTCCTCGGCCAGCTCAGGGTCGGCTCGCAGCCGGTCGATGGCCATCTCCAAGGCAGCGTCGGCGTTGTAGCGGACGTTGCGCTCGATGCGATAGCTGCGCATGGACCTGAGGTTGGTGAACGCCATGTAGAACAGCGCGGCGATGATCACCGAGAGCACCGTCATGAAGACGAGCGCGATGATGAGCGACGATCCCCGCTCGCCTCGTTCGACCCGTGTCGACCTGCTGTGGGACCAGCGCATCACGGCACCTCACATGTGGCCACGCCACCTTGGTAGGTCAGGACCCGGCAACCTTCCCCAGGATCACCGGGCATCGCCGCGTTGCCGCTCGACGTGCCGGTTCCGGCCGGTCCGTTGCCACCGTTCGCGGCCGGGTTCGTCGACCAGTTGATGAGGCCCCAGAGGATCGAGTGGCTCACGCCGAGACCGCCGGCACCGCCCCGGCCCCCCTGGCCCACCGAGCCGGCGCTCCCCGCCGCACCGGGAGTGCCCCGGGTCAGGGACGTATCGGTGTCACGGGAGATGGTCACTCCACCGGTGTAGAGGATGGCGACCGACCAGCCGCCCTGGCCACCGCCGCCGGCACCACCGCCACCGCCACCGGAACCGCCGCCGGCACCGCTGGTGTTGCCGCCCTTGTCCTGGGTGTTGCCGTTGCCGCCGGCACCACCGGCACCACCACGGCCGCCGTTGCCGCCGTTGCCGCCCTTGCCGCCGCTGCCGGCCGCCACGGTGGTCTTGACGAGGTTCACCGCGGTGCCGGTGCCGTTGGCGTAGACCGCGAAGGAACCGCCGCCGCCCTGACCCCCCGTGCCCGGGTCGCCGCCGACGCCACCGTGGCCGCCGCTGGCGCCCTGACCACCGTTGGCCGTGCCCAGGCAGTACCGCGCCCCGCCGCCACCGGAGCCGCCACCACCCGATCCGCTGGTGCCCTTCTGGCCCGTCTGGCCGTCGGCGGACTGCCACACATCGCCGAAGACGGCCTTGTTGGTGCCCTTGCCACCGCCGAACCCGCTGCTACCCGGCAACGGATCACCCGTCGGGTTTCCGCTGATGCCGCCGTTGCCGGGGCTCGTGTTGTCCACGCCGCCACCCACGCAGTTCTGCGAGGCCTTGCCGGGTCCACCGTTGCCGGGGGAGGTCCCCAGGCCGTTGGTACCAGGGCGGCCACCGTTGGAACCGTCGCCACCGGCGCCGCCGTAGCCGCCCCGCAACGTGCTGTTGCAGTTCGCAGGCACGGGTCCGATGTAGACGCCGTCCACGTACTCGGGCGGCGGCGCGAAGCGCTGGTTCTGCGAGTTGTTCTTCTCGTAGCCCTGCTGGCCGAGGCAACCGGTGAAGCCGATGGCGCCGTTCACGCCGTTCGCCCCGGCGGTACCGGGAGACGCCGTGATGGACGAGTGCTCCACGGTCGTGCGGGCGCCGTTGAGCACTCGCAACCCGAAGGCAGAGCGAGAGGCCGTGGTCGTGGTGCCGGAGAGCAACTCCAACTGACGAAGCCTGAGACCGGTCGCGCTGCCGGTCAGCGCCAGGCCCTGTCCGGCAGTCGAACCGGCCGAGGGACCGGTGATCCGGGTCAGGGCGCCACTGCCCGCGGCCGCGTCGACCGCGCCGCGCTTCCAGGTGGCCGAGTAGCCACCGATGATCGAGGTGTTGGAGCGGAGGTTGGACCCGGCCGTCGCAGTCGCCGCGGCCACCGTGCCGGCGCTCCGGAGGTGGATCTCGGGCCGCGAGCCGCTGTAGGCGACGGTCAGCGCCCGGGACAGGGTGGCGACGGGCTGGTCGGGACGGAGCCCTCGGCCCGCTGCATCGTTGCCGCTCTGCGCGTCTACGAACACCGAGTCCTCGACCTTCCAGTCGAACCAGAGCGGGAACCCGCTGCTGGTCGGGTCGGTGCCGCCGTACTCCTTCGGGGGCTCCCCGTCTGGTACCAGGCGGGTCCACACCCGGTATTCGCCGGCCCGTTCGACCTTGCCGAGGTCGAACGGCAGCATCCACTGCTGGGTCGTGGTGTCGTAGCTGCCGTTCACCCACGCGTCGCCGGCCGCCCAGGTCGTGCCGTCGCTCTGGAGGTAGCGAGCCTCCGCGTCGGCCTGCTGGGTGCCGCCGGTCGTGTAGCGGCTCTGCACCCGGAACTGCACCTGCATCACCGGGGCGGGGTCGATGCCGGGAGCGAGGCTGAGCTTCGCCGGCCACACGTGTTCGGCCACCGTCGAGCCGGAGAGCGAGACGTGCGTCACCTGGTTACGCTCCTGCTGTACCTTCTCCGCCGTCGTAGGCGGGTCGGCCCCGAGGAGGGCCGAGGTGCTGTACATCCGGTTGATCTCCAGGGGCACGCCGGCGCCGAAGACCCGTCGCTGGGCGGTGGCCTGGAAGTTCGCGCTGCCCTCCACCACCACCGTGCACTCGAACTCGTCGCAGGGGTTGGAGCGGACGGAACCGCCCACCACCGGACCGTGCACCACCGCCGCGTGGCTAGTCGAGGTGGACTCGCCAACCCGAACCAGGATCTCGGTCTCCTCACCGGTCGTGGGGGAGGCCACGTTCAGCGGGACGTTGGTGCAGTGGCGACGCACCAGGCTGATGTCCTTGCCGACTCCGGTGATCCAGTAGCTGGCGCGCGAACTCGTGTAGTTGCCGCTCGTGTCGACCTCGGTAGAGGTGAAGGTGACCAGCAACGTATCGCCAGATGGCTGGGCAGCGGTCTGGCAGGCGCGCGTCGGGCTGATGGACACCCCGGCAGCATCCACCGACGCTGCGTCGCGCGACAGCCACGTGCCGAGGCGGTCGCGGCTGGCCGCGTTCCGGTACTCGGTCTCGCTCACATCAGCGGTGGTCAAGCTTGACGTGAACGCCAGCACGAGTGGCGCCATGATGATGGCCAGGACGGTGATGGCGACGAGCACCTCTACGAGGGTGAGGCCCTCCTCTCCACCGGATCGTGCCTTGCGGCGGTCCTGCAGGTAGCTCAGCATGGGCCGGCATCCGGGTTCTGGTAGCCGCCGCTGCTCACCGGGCATCGTGCATCTCGCTTGACGATGATCATCTGCTCTTCCACCTGATAGGAGTTGGCGGTGCCGGATCGCACCTCCAGGGTCACCCGCTGGATGCCGCCATCCCGCTGCGTGCCGCTGACGGTGGTGGTCCCCGGACAGGAGCTGACGAAGGGCAGGAACGGCTCTTGGCCGTTGTTCGCCTTCGTCTTCCAGTCGCCGGATCGATACGCCACGTCGATGATGTGCACCGAATAGGTGTGCACCCCCGCGTCGGCATCGGTGCTCAAGCCCAGCACGTTCTGCAGCTTGGCGTCGTAGGTCGCGGCGGTCCCGCACGGCACGTACTCCAGATCGCCCACCGCGCTCTTCGTCTTCTCGGTCGCCATCTGGAGGGTCACCGCGGCGCGGGTCTTCTCCTTGTTGAGGGCAGCGGTCTGCACGAGCACCAGGAGCGCGGTGAGGATGGCGATGACCACGATGCCCATCAGGAACACCGTGATCAGCACCTCGATGAGCGATTCTCCGACCTCACGGCGTGCCCGCACCCGCGGTCGGGAATCCCGGCGATGATGCCCGAGGATCATCAGGCCTGATCCTTGAGACCGCTGGAGACGCCGTACATGGCCGAGATGAGCGCGACAGCGACGAAGCCGACCACCGCGCCCATGAAGATGATGACCGCGGGCTCGAACAGGTCGGTCAGGCGCTTCAGGCGGAACTCGTTCTCCGTCTCGTAGAAGCTGGCGGCCGAGTCGATCTGCTGGTCGAGCGTGCCGGTCTCCTCGCCCACCCGGATCATCTGGAGCGCGGCCGGCGGGAACAGGCCGGTGCGCTCCAGGGGCATGGCGATGCCGTCGCCCTCCAGCATCTCGTCGCGGGCCTCGCGGAGCTGCTTCTGGAAGAGCGGGTTGCTCGACGCGTCGATGGCCGCCGACATGGTCTCGGGCAGCGGGACGCCGGCTCGCATCATCGCCGCCACGATGCGGCAGAACCGCTCCACCGCGGTGAACTGCACGATCTCACCGATGACCGGCAGGCCCATCACCATCCTGGCCCGCGAGAGCCGGGTCGACTCGTTGCGGCCGATGGCGATGTGGGCGGCCACCAGCGCCACGATGACGAGCAGGAACACCCACCAGTAGTTCGTGAAGGCGCTGCTGAAGCCCAGCAGCATGCGGGTCGGCAGCGGCAGGTCGGAACCGACGTCGTCGAAGAAGTCGACGAACTTCGGCAGCACCACCGTCACCATCACCACCATGGTCACGATGCTGAGCACGAAGACCGCGGCCGGGTACGTGAGCGCCGCCTTGATGCGGGCCCGCGCCGCCAGGTCGCGCTCGATGTAGGAGGAGAGCTGGTCGAGCACCGTGTCGAGCTGGCCGGTCAGCTCCGCGGAGCGGAGGATGCCCAGGTAGTAGGAGGGGAACACCGCCTCGTGGGGCGCCAGCGCCTCCGAGAACGGCACGCCGGCCTCGAGCTGCTCCCGGACATCGGCGAGGATCGCCTTGAACCGCTTGTTGCCGGTGCTGTCCTCCACCACGGCCACCGCGTCGATGATCGGGATGCCG
>ENA-UOVV01001988-UOVV01001988.1-compost-metagenome-genome-assembly--contig:-NODE-1988-length-12724-cov-29.825874_pt1 | contig 12724 bp, 8 predicted proteins | sample MGYA00238155_ERZ761577 | MGnify/ENA primary metagenome ERZ761577 (study PRJEB28898, sample SAMN06268775) | compost metagenome | isolation source: Emeryville, CA | place: USA:Emeryville, CA | collected...
CAGGATGATCTCCCGCGACGCTGACGGTGTGGGCGGCACTGCCGCGCAGACGCTGATCTGGGATGCTCTGTCGAACCTTGTCGGCATCAACGCCACTACCGGTAATGAGCGTTACTTGTATGACGCGTCGGGGCAACGGGTGGTGCGTATCGCGGGCGCGACGGCGACCGCGTATCTGGGCTCGAGTGAGGTCACGGATGCGAACACTGCATCGCCTGGCGCGCTTGCGGGTACCCGCTACTACGCCTTTGGCGGGACTACTGTCGCGCTGAGGGACGGGACGGGTGTGTCGTATCTGATTGGTGACGTGCAGGGTTCGGCGACGGTGTTGATCCCTGCGGGTGACGGCACAGGGGATCCCGACGCTGTGGTTGCCTCCCGTAACGCCTACACCCCCTACGGAGTCACCAGAGGCGACGACAACCTCGCCACCGATCGCGGCTGGCTGGGCCAAGTCGAAGACCAGTCAAGCGGACTCACGTATTTGAACGCCAGGTACTACGACCCCGCGATCGCACGGTTCATCTCACCAGACCCGCTCATGGACCCCACCGACCCGCGCACCCTGGATCCGTACCGGTATGCGGACAACAATCCCGTGCTGTTCACGGACCCGAGTGGCCTCGCCCCCTCATGTTCGGGACTGACGGGCCAGGCATACAAGAACTGCTCCGGATACGCGACCACCACGTACAACTACATGACAGGTAAGACCACCGCGAAGAAGAACGAGGAACTCGCCAAGAGCGGCAAGGCCGGCGTCAACAAGACCACGCCGAAGCCAAAGGCGTCGAAGAGTGGAGGTTCGGCCAGCGGGGCCTCGACCAAGACGTACAAGGGAGTCAATCTCGGCAAGACAGACTTCGTGATGGGAGCGTTCATTGAAGGGCAGCGGGCAGGGAGTGGGTGGTTCCTGGGTGATAGCGACTCTCACGGCGACGGTCGTGGGTTCGCTCACAATGCTGGCACCGTATTCACAGATTCCAGGTTCTCGATGTTTTACTCCTCGAAGAGCGGCACACTGACACTTCGTGTGAATGTGAGCTGTGAGTATCCCGAGACGGCGATCTGCACCGCGCCGAAGGTGACTGCAGGCACCTTCGCCGTCGCCACTGATGAGCGAGCGGTGCGCTCGCTACTGCCGCCGCCACGCAGGTCATGTGGATGGCCGGGCCAGGAATACTGCGCGGATGCTGTTCCAGACTGGATGGTGGTGTTCTCGGGGAAGAACTCTGCGCTACAGTCCGCAGGGGGCCTCCAGTCAGAGTTTGTGCCCTCTCTGAATTTGTCTGTCGAGGGCTATACGCAAGCCAACGGATCCACCACGGTCAAGATCGTCGGCTCGGGCTTTCCCAGCGTTGAATTGGGGACAGTGGACCGGGCCGGCGCCTACACTCCCGTGATACAAGACCGTGCATCAATGCCTTCCGAGTGGGCGGGTGCAGGTTTGTTGCTCACTTCGCGCGCTCTGAGTGCGAACATTGGCCCGTAGGGCTGCGTTGGGAGTATGAGAATGATGTATCGCTCGGCACTGGTCTCCATAGGCGGATACGCGGTCGTTGCCGCTGCCCTCGGCTGGGCCGTTGAGGGGCCATCGGCTTTGTATGGCCTTGCTGCGTTGGCGATTGCACTCTCAGTGCCGATGCTGCGGGCGCCTGCGACCATTCCATTGCGCAATGTGCGACGGCACGCCGCGGCGATATGGCTCGGCTTCGCGGCGACCACGTCGGCAGCGGTGTTGGCGGGGTCCTCAGTTGCCGAGTCATTCTCGGCTTCGCCTCGCGACCCCGGAAGCGGGAGCATCGCTTTCGAAGCCGTGATGGCGCTCATCTGTGCATTGAGTGTGATGTCGGCGGGCGCGCACGCATCGGCACTTCTAGCTCGGCGGGATGATCAGGCCAAGGACGAGCCGGTGCGCACTGTTGCCGACGAGCTGCGGTTCTCGGTCCGCTGGCTCGCGGCATCGCTCACGCTCGCCGCGGCGGGGTGGTCACTGATGCTGGCCCCGACGGTGCCGATTGTTGTCTTGCTCAGCGCGTGGCTGGTGACCGTCATGGCGGCACTGGTCCTGGAATCGATGCGTGAGGCGGATGGAACCCCCTCGCGTAAGGGCAAGGTCTTCAGTGTCGCAAGCGTAGTCGTCGCAGCCGGTGTCGCGGCTGCGGCGACGGCAGCGATCCTGGGAGAGACGAAACCCGCTGTTCTGACGGCAGCTTGGTTCAGTGAGTTCGCTGCCTTTGCGACCATGGCTGTCTTGTTGGCTGAACGTACGCGATTCCGCCGACGCATAGCGGCCTCGTCGCTCGCCGAGCCTTGACCGGTGGTATGGCGGGTGTGGGCCATCATGAGCCTCGCCTGGTCCTACGCGATGCCCTGCGCCGAGTCGCGACCAGGACGCGTTCAGCCCAGTCGCGGGCGACGGATAGGTGGCGCTTCACGCCCACGTCACACACCGCGCAACCACCCAAGGTGAGGCAGACTTTGCGCAACGCGCACCCGCCCGGGGGAGCCCGTTGACACCCTCCCAAGCGTATTCGCATGATCCAGTCCCCGGAACATGTGGTTGTCGTTGGCGGCGGTATGGTCGCCCACCGCTTTGTTGAGAACCTGCTTGCTCGCGATACGGAGGGCCGCTACCGCGTCACCGTCTGCGCCGAAGAGCCGCGTCGCGCCTACGACCGCGTCGCCCTCGCCACTTACTTCACCGACCGTCACCCGGAGGACCTTGAGCTCGGCGACCGCACTCCTTGGCCCGACGCTGTGGTCACCTCGCCGCTGGCAGGCGCGCGATAGCGTGGGTCGCATGTTAGGGGCGGCAGTCCGAGGTTCTCGCAGACCTGGCGCGCTGACGGGCACCCGCTACTACGCCTTTGGCGGGACTACTGTCGCGCTGAGGGACGGGACGGGTGTGTCGTATCTGATTGGTGACGTGCAGGGTTCGGCGACGGTGTTGATCCCTGCGGGTGACGGCACAGGGGATCCCGACGCTGTGGTTGCCTCCCGTAACGCCTACACCCCCTACGGAGTCACCAGAGGCGACGACAACCTCGCCACCGATCGCGGCTGGCTGGGCCAAGTCGAAGACCAGTCAAGCGGACTCACGTATTTGAACGCCAGGTACTACGACCCTGCGATCGCGCGGTTCATCTCACCAGACCCGCTCATGGACCCCACCGATCCGCGCACCCTGGATCCGTACCGGTACGCGGACAACAACCCGGTCGTGTTCACCGACCCGGGCGGCCTCGCGCCATCTTGCTCGGGACTCACAGGGCAGGCATACAAGAACTGTTCAGGCTATGCGACGACCACGTACAACTACATGACGGGCAAGACCACCGCGAAGAAGAACGAGGAACTCGCCAAGAGCGGCAAGGCGGGCGTCAACAAGACCACACCCAAGAAATCCTCGAAGAAGTCGTCGAAGACGAGCGCCTCAAGTAAAGGCGGAAAGGGCGGGACCTCGCCTGCTAAAGCCGTGACCCCGCAGGCGAAGTTCCTGTCCGTTCCAACCGCCGACATGCTCACGCCTTGGGAGCGAGAGCTCATGAGTAACTTCTCCGGCCCGGCCACCGATGGGTTTTTCGCCACCGTCGCTACGTTGCGCCTCGTGGCGGCCCAGCAGCGTCATCCCAAGACGGCGCTAAACGACCTTAACGTGTTCATCTATGACAAGTTCATGCACGAAACTCCCCTCGACGAGGAACTGAGTCAGCAGCTGACGATCTACTACATCAGGGAGCAGCGCAAGGACTTCCTGGGTGCCGCGAGTGAGGCGGGAGACGTGTTCTTCGATGTCGTCGGACAGGCGGGCGGCACTGTAGCGAGCGACGTCCTCACGGTCGCCAAGGCGGTGAAGGCGGCGCGCACCGTGACGGCGGTGGTGGCTGGAAATCAGAGCGCTGGATCGATTGGCGCGTCGTTTCAGGGCCCAAGCAGCGACAGGGCGTGGGATGTGTTCCAGCTCGGCCTGGACATGGCCGCTAGCGATCCAGTGGTTCTCCATTGGGATTGGGGTTCGAAATGAGTTGGAATGCTCCTCGAATATTCGGGGCATGCTTTGGCGTTGTCCTCCTATTGGGCTCATGCGCGCCAGCGGGGCATGTACGTGACACTACGGGGAACTCCGGCTTCACCCCAATAGCGTGTGCCTCAATCGGGGCGGGTCCCGAGGACCCGAGCAGCGAACTCACGTGCTATCAAGGCAGAGCCTCGATCCCGTTGTCTGAATCGTTTCCGCCGATCGTCGAGGTGTTTGCACCAAGTGCGGTCTGGGAACCTGCCGAGGAAGCAATCTGCCAAGACCGAGTGCCGGACAAACCCTCGGTCTGCGACCAGGTCTTGCGCACGGCAGACGGCGCCTCCGTGATCCGCGTTTTTGCTGTCGTGTCACACTTTGGATTCGACCCCGGCGCCCTGACGGCATCAGTTGACGTTGTCGTGGAGGAGAAGTCGTGTGAGGGTGCCGTCGACGTCGCAGCATGCGAACGAGAATAGCGTTCGGCCCATACTCATTACGCCGTGACCCACGAGCATACGCGGCAAGTGTTCCTAGGCATTTGCGCCCGCCCGGCTCGCCCGTAACACGCCGTTCCTACCGTGGCTCGCATGGATGGAACGCGGCACGTAGTTGTCGTGGGTGGCGGCATGGTGGCTCATCACCTACTTCACTGGCGGCTGCCGGGAGGACCTCGAGCTTGGCCACCGCGCCCACCGGTTTGGCGACTTGGTGACGGTGGGCAGTGACCAGAGTCCGCGTCGGCGATCCCGCTTGTTGCGGTGTGTCGCCCGCTGGGGTGTGCGCACACGCTAGCGTGGGCAGGGTGACGGCTGTCGGGGAGCGCATGCAGGGCGGCACTGCCGCCCAGACTCTGGTGTGGGATGCGCTGTCGAATCTGGTCGCGATTAACGCCACCACCGGCAATGAGCGCTACGTGTATGACGCGTCGGGTCAGCGGGTGGTTAGGATAGCTGGCGCGACCGCGACGGCCTACTTGGGTTCCACGGAGCTGACGGATGCGAACACGGCGTCGCCTGGCACGGTGACGGGAATCCGCTATTACGCGTTCGGGTCCACCACGGTCGCGCTGAGGGACGCTACGGGTGTGTCGTATCTGCTGGGTGACGTGCAGGGCAGCGCGACGGTGCTGATCCCCGCTGGTGACGGCACGGGTGATCCCGACGCTGTGGTTGCCTCCCGTAACGCCTACACCCCGTACGGTGTCACTCGGGGCAGCGACAACCTCACGACGGATCGCGGCTGGCTGGGCCAAGTCGAAGACGGATCCAGCGGGCTGACGTATTTGAATGCCCGCTACTACGACCCCGCGACCGCGAGGTTCCTGTCACCGGACCCGCTGATGGACCCTGCCGATCCACGGACTTTGGACCCGTACCGGTACGCCGACAACAACCCGATCCTGTACACCGATGCCTCAGGTTTGAGCCCGGCCTGCGGCGGCATGACTGGCGCGAAGCAAGCCGCCTGCTACAAGCAGTACGCGGATGCGCAGAAGAACAATTCGGCTGCCAAGGTCAAAGACACAGCCATCCAGAACCTCAACAAGAACTCCGCCAAGAACGGCAGCGGCAAGACCTTTTCCAAGAAAGACGTGCCGGGCGCAACGAACAAGTCCTCGCATCCTCGTCCGCATGCCGCCAACCCCAAGGGCACGCACGGCGGTGGATGCGCCAAGAATTTGAGGACCTGTGTGAACCCCGGTGGTGGTCTGAACGGACCACCCGCACGTGTCTACGCCGATACTTGGCGGGCCACGCGCCTGGCCCTGAATGTAGCCAACCCCGTGAATGCCGCGGCCGGCGGTGGTGCTGCGGCGCTGTCCATGACGCATGGCGGACAGTGCCAGTTCGAAACATCGGAACTGATATGGGCCTGCTATGGCTCCGGATATGGGGTGATGCCTGGCGGCAGTGGCACGAACTACGGAGCGGTGTTCATATCCAAGAAGACGAAGGCTCAGTTGGCCGACCATGATGCGAAGTATCAAACAAGAACACTTGCCCACGAGGCAAAGCACTCAGATCAGGCGGCGCTAATTGGCGTCCTTGGCACGGCAGTGGTTTTGGGAGCCGACGCCGCCGTGAAGTATGTAAAGGAGAGCAATTACAGGCCCCCGCCGAACTACTCCTGCAACGTTATTGAACGATGGGCCGGCTACCAGGACGGTGGGTACGGAACGGAGTGCAAGTGAGCGCGCGCTATTCGAGAGCTGTGGGCATGGCCGCAGTAATGATTGGCGGTGGCACCATTCTGAGTGGTTGCCTGTTCCCCACCGAGCCTGCTAGGGACCCGATGCCAATGGTGATTGAGATCGACCACACCGGCGCACTCGTTGCGCAGTTCCCTTGGTGCGCCGGCGACTCTGTCTTGGGTGCTGGCCTTACGGCGACCGAGGGTCGAGTCCTGCGGATGGAGAGTGAAGGTGATCCTCCAACCAGCGACTCGGTGGTGACGATGATTATCGACGCCACGACCTTTGGTACGGGCCAACTGACGCCGGACTTGGCCGTTGCGCATCAACTGCCTCGGCTGACCGAGTACGACCCTGAGGAGGTGGTTGACATCTTCGTGCGCACTGGTGACTTCGAGGTGTCGGCAGGAATGGACTCTCTGAGAAAGGCCGGAGGGCAGATGTGGCTCGTAGTTGGAGATGAGTGGCAAACCGACTCGATAGTTACGCAGATCGACCGGCCCTCTGCTGACGAGGTGCTGGAGGGCTTCTGCCCAAGTGACTAGTCGATCCGGTTCCTTCGCCGCCACGTTTCACAACGCCCACACCCCAAGGGTGAGAGAAACATTGCAAGACATATACCCGCCGACTGGACCGCCCGTAACGCGCCGTTCCTACCGTGGCTCGCTTGGAGGGCACGCCGCGCGTAGTTGTCTCGGGTGGCGGCATCGTGGCGCATCACCTACCCCACTGGCGGCTACCGGGAGGACCTCGAGGTTGGCACCCGCGTGGTCTGACCCGGCGATTTGGCCAGGGTCCGTCGTCACCCGGCCGCGCGTCGGCGATCCCGCTTGTGGTGGTATGTCGCCCGGTAGGGTGTGCGCACACGCTAACGCTGGCCAGGTGACGGCGGGGGACACATGAAGGACGCGGCTGGTGAACCCATCACAACTCGGGCCACCCGCAGTGCGAGACTCCACGGGATGGGAGACTTGTCCCCATGACTGAGCACGTCGTAGCCGACCTTGCCCTCGCAGAAGCCGGGCGCCATCAGATTCGCCTCGCCGAGCAGGAGATGCCCGGCCTCATGGCCTTGCGCGAGCGCTATGGCGACGCGAAGCCGCTTGCTGGCGCCCGCATCGCCGGATCGCTGCACATGACGGTGCAGACGGCCGTGCTCATCGAGACGCTCACCGCGCTTGGGGCCGACGTGCGCTGGGCGTCATGCAACATCTTTTCCACACAGGACGACGCTGCGGCGGCTGTTGTCGTTGGGAGCGGCACATACTCGGCGCCGGACGGCGTTCCCGTCTTCGCGGTCAAGGGGGAGACGCTCACCGAGTACTGGGAGTACACAGACCGCATCCTCACGTGGGAAGGTCACGACGGGCCAACGATCATTCTTGATGACGGCGGCGACGCGACCATGCTGGTGCACGAGGGCGTGCGAGCCGAGAAGGCGGGCAGCGTCCCTGAACCGCTCGACGAGCACGACCCTCGCTACAACGCGGAGGTGGAGGCGATGCGCGCGGTGCTGCGCCGCTCCCTCGCCGCGGACCCCACTCGCTTCACGCGCATGGCCGCTGGCATCGTTGGCGTGAGCGAGGAGACGACCACCGGCGTCCACCGCCTTGACCAGATGCACGCTCGCGGAGACTTGCTGTTCCCCGCGATCAACGTCAACGACTCCGTGACCAAGTCCAAGTTCGACAACCGCTACGGCATCCGCCACTCGCTCCCGGACGGCATCAACCGTGCCACGGACGTCCTCATGGGCGGCAAGGTCGCTTTCGTCGCGGGCTACGGCGACGTTGGCAAGGGAGCGGCAGAGGCGCTGCGCGGCCAGGGCGCTCGCGTGATCGTCAGCGAGGTCGACCCCATCTGCGCCCTGCAGGCCGCGATGGACGGCTACGAGGTCGCTCGCATCGAGGACGTCGTTGATCGCGCGGACTTCTTCATCACCACCACCGGCAACAAGGACATCATCCGCGTTGAGCACATGGCCGCGATGAAGGACAAGGCCATCGTTGGCAACGTGGGCCACTTCGACAACGAGATCGACATGGCCGGTCTTGCGCGGTCCGGTGCGAAGCACCAGCCGGTGAAGCCCCAAGTGGACGAGTGGACCTTCCCTGACGGGCACAGCATCATCGTGCTGAGCGAGGGGAGGCTGCTGAACCTCGGCAACGCGACCGGTCACCCGTCGTTCGTGATGAGCACCTCGTTCACCAACCAGGTGCTTGCGCAGATGGAGCTGTGGACCAACCTCGACGCCTACCCGCTTGGCGTGCACCGCCTGCCCAAGGTGCTCGACGAATATGTCGCGAGGCTGCACCTCGACGCGCTCGGCGTGAGGCTCACGGAGCTGTCACAGGACCAGGCGGACTACCTCGGCGTGCCGGTCCAAGGCCCGTTCAAGCCGGACCACTACCGGTACTGAGGCCCGACGCTGGGGCGGGGTCTCGCTCTATCGCCAGCCGCCGAAGGCACGCGCCTTGGTGTCGACGCCTGTCTGCGCTCTTGCCCGCTGCAGAACTCGCCAGCCCTCGAGGTTGCCGGTGAACACGAGCTGGTGCCCGCCAACATAGCGAGACCAGGCGGCGGCGAAGGCGAGCGCGTACTCTTTGCGAGCACCCAACACGTGCGGCACCGGGTGGTACGCGGGCTCGATGTCCAGGCGCTTTCGCACGGTGCGGCGCAGGAACGCCCACAAGGGCCGCAGCCACACGTCCGGCAGCTCGGCGGTGTCGCGCAGGATGAGGTAACGCGGGCTGCGCACAGGGCCGAAGACGTCGGCCATGGCCTGGGCGAACACCGCGCCGTCGGCTTCGCTCGCATAGTCAAGGATGACTTCGTACTCGTGTCCGGTGATGGAGACCGCGCGCACGTACTCCGCCTGCATATGGGGGCTGATGAGTCCCGCGTCCTTAAGTCCCTTGGCGACGGCGCGGCCAACGTCGAGCACGATGTCGTCTTTGGGTTGACCGAGCACGGCGGCGCGGAACACCTTCACCGCTTGCCTGCCGTTGGCCGCCAGGGCAAGCACCAGGGCAAGGCCCAGCGCACCCAGGATCACCCACCACGGAGCGCCCGCAGCCACCCGTGAGGACTGGACGACGCCGCCGACGGCGAGCGCCAGGGCAACGAAGAGCGACATGCGAAACGCGGCGAGCATCGCCTTGAGGGTGTCTGTGACGGTGTACGCGGTGCGGTAGCGGGCATTGCGCAGGGACAGCCGGGTGCCGGTGAAGCGGAAGTTGTCGTACTCGGCGCCGATGTTCCAGCGCTCGTACGTCTCCTTGCGCCGCCCGATCGCTTTGAGGCTGCGTTCGGTGATCTCGGCTCGCTTGACGTTGAAGATGGTGCCGGGCTCACCGGTGCCGATGCCGGGGTCCAGCAGGTGCAGCTGGAGGCCAGCATCGACGTGCATGATCCCGCGCTCGATGGCGCCCACGAGTTCCTTCGGCAGGTTTGGCGCGGGGGACACGACGCCGTAGATAGAGGCGTGCCTGGCCTCGAAGCGTCGGAAGTCCATGTCGCCGCGCGCGTAGTCCTGCGCCACGCAGATGACGTCCCAGTCGTGAGCGACCTTATCGGGCCAGGCCGGATCGAGTCGGCCAGAGCGGCCGCGCAGCTGCTGGGTGGTGGTGGATGTGGTGATGGAGGTCAGGTCCACGAGGGTGTTGAGCGTCAGCGCGTCCCAGCCTTCCGCGAACAGGCCTCTGGTGCCCACGAGGCATCTGATGATGCCGCGCTCGAAGGCCTCGGTGATCGCGGCGACATAGGTGGCCGCGCCCCACGTCCCTGAGGAGGCGCGGATCTCGAGGATGCGGGGGTCCGGCGTTGGCACTGCCTCGCAGCGCACTGCAGAGCCGCGCCGCTCGAGGATCTCGTTGAGCGCCTCGAGCAGCGCGGGGCCGTGGTCGGCATCGATCCACACGGTGCGCCCGGTGACCATGATGGGATTGATGCCGTCAGGGTCGGTTGCGACAAGCGTGGTGAACACTTCCCGGCACGAGCCCGAATCGGCGTCGAGTCCTGTGCCCGCTGCCCGGGAGCCGGATGTCTCGAAGTCGGTGAGCACCAGGGCGCGGAAGCGGTCGCCGAGGTCGGCGGCCTCGCGGCGCAGGATGCCCGACGCTGCCACGGCTTTCGCAGCCGAGTACGCGAGCACGAGGTCGCCGGGGGAGCGCTGCTGGCGGGCCCCACGCTCCGTCACCGTGATGCCGAACGGCAACAGGCTGCGGCGGACAGCGGCAAAGGTCTCGTGGTCTGACTCGTCGTCGCTCGGCTTGAGTTCGAGCAGCCCGAAGGTGGACGACAGCATCACGATGTCGTCGAAGGTCGGCTGCTCACGGGCCTCGGCTGGCACCTCGACGCCGGGTGGGGGTGCGGCACCGTGCTTCACGAGGTGCCGCAGTGCGGCGACCGCGAAGTCTGCTCGTGAGCGGAGCAGATCCTGCCAGCGTGCCGAGGGATCGTCGCCAGTGCCGATCGCGCCGTCGAGCAGCCATGGCACAAATCGCGGATGGGCCCACAAGCGAGCGAGGGCGGCGTCGAGGAATCCCTGGATCTGCTCCAGGTACGCGGATTCCTGAGGAGTCGGTGTCACGAAGTAGACGAGATCCCGGTGAGGGGCGAGGTTGCCCTCGCGGATCACGGCGGGGGTGGGCACCTCGAAGTCGATGTCTCCCAGCAGCGACGTGTAGTTCTCGTACTCCCTGCCGTCGTCGAGGCTCGGCAAGGTGGCGGTGAGGCCGATCACCTGCGGGCGGTCGAGTCGAGAGATGAGGTAACTCAACACCACGGCCCAGTAGTCGAGGAGGTGATGGCACTCGTCGAGCACGACGGTGCGCACCCCGGCGGCGACGAGGTCGTCAACGAGCCTGCGTGCATTGGGATGCAGGAGCCGCTCAAGATCCGGAGTGGGTTCGTGCAGCAGCTGGCGCTTGGCCGCCGTGGTGTGGCGAGCGAGGTCGCGACGATACGCAGAGCGGTTGTTCGCCTCAAGTTCTGCGATTCGCGCCAGCGCCCGCTCCTCAGTCTGCGCGAGCCCTCCATCGCACAGTTCCGCGACCCAGCGCTGCCTGCCGGCTTCCCGCAAGTGCTCGTCGGCTTCCCTTGGGGCGGAGATCAGCTGATACGTGTAGACGCGCATGTCCGCGTCGACGGAGGCATTCGTGGTCGCCCGCTGAGAGTCCGAAGTGTCCGCGCCAAACAGCGAGAGTTTGGCTACCCACTGATGCTGGATCGTCGTGGTCGGCGCGAACACCACCGCCTTGTCGCCCAGGCGACGGATCAGCTCAATCCCCACGATCGTCTTGCCGGCACCGGGGGGCGCGACGATGTGCAGAGGCTCACGAGCGTCGGCTTGGAGGCGAGGCTCCAGGACGTCAAGGACGATGCGCTGGTACTTGCGGAACTCGCCGCGGAAGCCGAGGTCGTTGAGGCGCGCCATGCGCACTAGTTCTCGACGTCGTTGATTCCGTACGGAAGGGCTCCCACGCGGCTGTTCTCCTCATCCGCTCGCCGTAGGCGATCCAGCTCGAGCTGGTACTCGCGATCCCTGCGGGCGGTGAGCACTGCCATGAGGAAGTACTCGGGGTGGGTGCCCGGTGGCGGCGGGGGAGCGACGTACCGGCCCACCTGTTCGGCGAGTTGGGTGCCGATGCGCTCTCGAGAGTCGGGGCGCATCGACGCCGCGCGGCCAAGGAACATGCGTCCCGTGAGCGCGAGCGAGTCGGGAAGGCGTGCGATGTCCGCGGCGTTGGCCCACTGCGCAAGATGCGGGGGCATCGCGAGAGGCGTGAGCTTGTGGCCGCCGCCGCGAGTGCGCATCGAATAGGTGCCAGCCAGGTAGTCGCCAATCCGCTTGCCTCGCGAAGAGAGCATCGACACCGTGATGGCGAGCACTCCCATGAGCATGTAGATCTCGAGCACCCCGGTGAGGGCACGCGCGAACGCGTGGCGCGCGGTGATGGGACCGCCGTCGTCACGCACGATCCGCAGCCCCGCGGCGAGGCGGCCGAGTGACAGCCCGCGTGTGAGCGTTTCGACGAGCATGGGCAGCAGCACCAGCACAGAGAAGACGGTGGCGATGTACAGGGCGGCAACCCACGCGCCGGACAGCTGCCGCTCGAAGCGGCCGAACATGCCGATCGCGAAGATCAGCGTGCCGTAGATCACAATCGCGTCGATGAGGCCGGACACCAGCCTCAGCGTGACGGGTGCGGCTCCCGACTCGAGGGCGACGCCCTCGCCAATGAGAATCTCGTCCGCGTCGCTCACGCGCCCTCCAAATCGCTGTGGTTATGGCATCGTAGCGGCGTGGACATCGATTCGTTCAGTGCCGTGCGCGAACAGCGCTGGGCTCAGCTCAAGACCCTGTCGAAGCGCCGCCGCCTCACTGGCGCGGAGGCCGACGAGCTGACTCGGCTGTACCAGGCGACGGCCGGCGACCTGTCCGCAGTGCGTTCTGCGGCGCCCGAGCCGGGCCTCATCTCGCGGCTTTCCGTGCTGCTCGCTCAGGCGCG
>ENA-UOVV01001990-UOVV01001990.1-compost-metagenome-genome-assembly--contig:-NODE-1990-length-12707-cov-16.890057_pt1 | contig 12707 bp, 5 predicted proteins | sample MGYA00238155_ERZ761577 | MGnify/ENA primary metagenome ERZ761577 (study PRJEB28898, sample SAMN06268775) | compost metagenome | isolation source: Emeryville, CA | place: USA:Emeryville, CA | collected...
TTGGCGTCCTCGCCGGCGATCGCCGTCTTGACCAGCGGCGAATTGGCGATCGACAGCGCGATGCGCTTGGCCGAGCGGGCCGATTTCGCGCCCTCGACGCGCACCTCGACGAATTTCCGCGCCCCCTCGCCGTCCTTCACCACCTGCAGGGCGAGCGACCTGAGGATGCGGTTCAGCGCGCGGCGGAAGCCGGCAAGGCGCGGATCGGACGCATCGGCGATGGCCGGAGCCCCGCGCCGCGCGGCCACGCCCGTGGCAAACAGCATCAGCGTATCGCTGGTCGAGGTGTCGCTGTCGACGGTCACCGCGTTGAAGGTCTTGCCGACGCCCTTCGCCAGCAGCGCCTGCAGCACCGGCGCCGCCAGCGGCGCGTCGGTGGCGATGAAGGACAGCATCGTCGCCATATCGGGCGCGATCATGCCCGCGCCCTTGGCGATGCCGTTGATCGTCACCTCCACCCCGCCGAGCTCGACCGTGGCGGTGGCATATTTGGGATAGGTATCCGTGGTCATGATGGCCTTGCCGGCCTCGGCCCAGCGGCCCGGCCGCGCCGCCGCGGCCATGTCGGCGAGCAGATGGGTGAAGCGGTCGGCTTCCAGCGGCTCGCCGATCACCCCGGTCGAGGCCAGGAACACCTCGCCTTCGCCGCAGCCGGCCGCCCGGGCGGCCGCCAGCGCCGTCGCGGCCGTCGCCTCGCGCCCCTTGCGGCCGGTGAAGGCGTTGGCGTTGCCGGAATTGACCACCAGCGCGCGGGCGCGTCCGCCGGGCAGGTTCCGGCGGCACAAATCGACCGGCGCCGAGGGGCATTTCGAGCGGGTGAACACGCCGGCCGCCGTGGTGCCCTCGTCGAAGACGATCAGCAGCAGGTCGGTCCGTCCCCTGTATTTGATGCCCGCCTCGGCCGTGGCGATGCGCACGCCATCGACCGCAGGCATCTTCGGGTAGGATTTCGGGGCGAGCGGCGAGACGGTGGCTGACATGGGCGGCGGGGACGTTGGCGTAGATGCAGGGAAGGGCGCCCCATGCGCCCTTCTCCGATGATGCTGCGTATCGTTATTGCGCAGGCTCGTCCTGCTTGTCGACCGCCTCGATGATGTCGGCAAGGGCCGGATCCTCGATCTTCACCTCTGCGTTTTCGCGCAGGGCCGCGACCTCGGCCAGATATTTCTCGCGCAGCATGATCGAGCGCAGCTCGCCGCGCACCTGCTCGAAGGCCGGCGGCTGCTGCGGACGCTTGTCGGTGGCCTTGATGACGTGCCACCCGAACTGCGACTGCACCGGCGCCTTGGTGTATTCGCCGACCTCCAGCGCCATCGCCGCCGTCTCGAACTCAGGCACCATGCGGCCGGGTCCGAAGAAGCCGAGATCTCCGCCCGAGGCGCCCGAGCCCGGATCCTGCGACTTCTCCTTGGCGATCGCCTCGAAATCGCCGCCCTGGTCGAGATCGGCGATGATCGCCTTTGCCTCGTCCTCGCTCTTCACCAGAATATGCGAGGCCCGCACCTCGTTGACCGGCGGCGCGGCAGCGATCTCCTTGTCGTAGCGGGCGCGCACCTCCGTCTCCGTCACCGCCCCGGCGATCCGCTCGCCGACGAACTGGCTGTGCAGGGCGCGCAGGCGCAGGAAGTCCATGCGCCGCTTGAAATCCTCGGTCGCGGCCGCGCCGGTCTTCTCCTCCTCGGCGGCCATCAGGCGGATGTCGATCAGCGCCGACAGCGCGCTGGCGCGCCGCTGGTCGGGCGGGAGCTGGCCGAGCTGGGCGGCAAGCTCTTCCGCGGCGAGCCCGATCTCGGCTTCGGTGATCGCCTGGCCGTTGACCGTCGCGACCACCTTGTCGGGCTCGGGCGCCGGCGCGTCTTCCGCGCCCGCCGGAACGGCCGCGATGAGGGTCGCAAGCAGGGCTGCGCCCGCATGCGCGGCAAAACGGCGGCCTGTCAAAGCAAACATGAACGATCTCCAGTTTCAGATTTCGGAAGCGGTTGAGATCAGCCCGAATGTGGCGGTTTTGGGCCGGCTTGCCGGGCTTCCGGCAGCGTTGACATCGCCGAAGCCCCCTCTTATCTGTCCTTCGTCTTTGCGTCCACAACCCTTTTCGGGCGCTGCTCAAGACGCGGAACCGCTCCGGTCCGGCGCTGTTCCCCGCCGGATGGCAATCATCGCATCGAAAGGACCAGTTGATGGTCAGCTTTGGCGCAATCGCCCGCAAGATTTTCGGTTCCTCCAACGACCGCCTGATCGGCTCGCTGCAAAGCAGGGTCGGCGCCATCGGAGCGCTCGAGGCCGAGATGCAGGCGCTCGGCGACGACCAGTTGCGGGCGCGCACCGAGGAATTCCGCCAGCAGCTCGCGCAGGGCGCCGCCCTCGACGACCTGCTGGTTCCCGCCTTCGCAACGGTGCGCGAGGCGGCCCGCCGCGTGCTCGGCATGCGCCCGTTCGACGTGCAGCTCATCGGCGGCATGGTGCTGCATCGCGGCGGCATCGCCGAGATGCGGACCGGCGAGGGCAAGACGCTGGTGGCGACCCTTCCCGTCTATCTCAATGCGCTCGAGGGCAAAGGCGTCCACGTCGTCACCGTCAACGACTACCTGGCTCGCCGCGACGCGGAATGGATGGGCCGGATCTACAAGTTCCTCGGCCTCAGCGTCGGCATCATCGTGCATGGCATTTCCGACGACGAGCGCCGCGCCGCCTATGCTTGCGACATCACCTACGCCACCAACAACGAGCTCGGCTTCGACTATCTGCGCGACAACATGAAGTACGACCGCGCGCAGATGGTGCAACGCGGCCACAACTACGCGATCGTCGACGAGGTCGATTCGATCCTGATCGACGAGGCGCGCACGCCGCTCATCATCTCCGGGCCGATCGACGACAAGTCCGAGCTCTACAACGCGGTCGACGCGCTCATCCCCGACCTGCTGCCGTCCGACTACGAGGTGGACGAGAAGCAGCGCACCGCGACCTTCACCGAGGAAGGCACGGAGAAGATGGAGAACGCGCTGAGGACCCAGGGCCTGCTGCGCGGCGAATCCCTCTACGACATCGAGAACGTGGCGATCGTCCACCACGTCAACAACGCGCTCAAGGCGCATCGCCTGTTCCAGAAGGACAAGGACTACATCGTGCGCAACGGCGAGATCGTCATCATCGACGAGTTCACCGGCCGCATGATGCCCGGGCGCCGCTATTCGGAGGGCCTGCACCAGGCGCTGGAGGCCAAGGAGCACGTGGCGATCCAGCCCGAGAACCAGACCTTCGCCTCGATCACCTTCCAGAACTATTTCCGCATGTATGCCAAGCTTGCCGGCATGACCGGCACCGCCTCCACCGAGGCGGAGGAGTTCGGCAACATCTACGGGCTCGACGTGATCGAGATCCCGACCAATCTGCCGGTCCGCCGCACCGACGAGGACGACGAGGTCTACCGCACCGTCGAGGAGAAGTACGCCGCCATCATCGCGGAGATCAAAGCCGCGCACGAGCGCGGCCAGCCGATCCTGGTCGGCACCGCCTCGATCGAGAAGTCGGAGCATCTGGCCGAACTGCTGCACAAGGCCGGCATCCGCGGCTTCCAGGTGCTGAACGCCCGCCACCACGAGCAGGAGGCGCAGATCGTCGCCCAGGCCGGCGTGCCGGGCGCGATCACGATCGCCACCAACATGGCCGGCCGCGGCACCGACATCCAGCTCGGCGGCAATGTCGACATGCGCATCGCGCAGGAGCTGGGCGACATGCCCGAAGGCGAGGAACGCGCAGCGCGCGAGGCGGCGATCCGCGACGACATCGCGCAGCTCAAGGAGAAGGCGCTTGCCGCCGGCGGGCTTTACGTGCTCGCCACCGAGCGCCACGAGAGCCGCCGCATCGACAACCAGTTGCGCGGCCGCTCCGGCCGCCAGGGCGATCCCGGCCGTTCCAAGTTCTACCTGTCGCTGCAGGACGACCTGATGCGCATCTTCGGCTCCGACCGCATGGATTCCATGCTGTCCAAGCTCGGCCTGAAGGATGGCGAGGCGATCATCCATCCCTGGATCAACAAGGCGCTGGAGCGGGCGCAGAAGAAGGTCGAGGCGCGCAACTTCGACATCCGCAAGAACCTGCTCAAATACGACGACGTGATGAACGACCAGCGCAAGGTGGTCTTCGAGCAGCGCCTCGATCTGATGGATGGCGAGAGCCTTCGCGACACGGTCACCGAGATGCGCCACGAGGTCATCGAGGATCTCGTCGCCCGCCACATCCCCGAGAAGGCCTATGCCGAGCAGTGGGATGCCGCCGGGCTGGCCGAGGCGGTGCGCACCCAGCTCAACCTCGACCTGCCGATCGAGGACTGGGTCAAGGAGGAAGGGATCGACGACGAGCATGTGCGCGAGCGCCTGCTCGAGGCGGCCGACAAGGCTGCGGCCGAACGCACCGAGCGCTTCGGGCCGGAGATCATGGACTATGTCGAAAAGACGATCCTTTTGCAGACGCTCGACCATCTGTGGCGCGAGCACCTGGTCAATCTCGACCATCTGCGCTCGGTCATCGGCTTCCGCGGCTACGGCCAGCGCGACCCGTTGAACGAATACAAGTCCGAGGCCTTCGAGCTGTTCCAGGCCATGCTCGCCAACCTGCGCCAGGCCGTCACCGCCCAGTTGATGCGCGTCGAGCTGGTGCGCGAGGCGGCCGACACGCCCCCGCCCCAGGCGCCGATGGCGGTCGGCCATCATCCCGATGCGGCCACCGGCGGCGACGGCTTCGGCGACGGCGACACGATGACGCTGACCCGCGCCGCCGACAGCCAGACTGCGGCCGAGGAGCGCGATCCGAACAACCCGTCCACCTGGGGCAAGGTCGGCCGCAACGAGCCCTGCCCCTGCGGATCGGGCAAGAAATACAAGCACTGCCACGGCGCCTTCGCCTGAAGGCGCCGACGCGGCGGCCTTTTTCGGGCCCCACCGCCGCGCGCCATCCAACCGTTTCTTAATGTCTGGCCGCTAATTCTGGCCGCCGGGTCACGGAAGACGGAGTGTTTGGCGTGCGCTTTTCCGAAGCCTGTCGGGACCGGCACCGCGGACGCCGTGCGAGGGCCTGGTAATGGCCGTCGCACCGATTCTCGAAGAAGCCGGCGGCAGCCGCGCGGGGTCCCTGCTGTCGAACCTTGCCGGCCTGCGCGCGGATGCGCCCGACCCCGCCGTCTCGGAGGTCATCGCGCGGCAGCGGCCGCGCTCGCTGGCGATCTATCCCGCCACGGCCGGCTTCGAGCTCGTCGACGAGCTCGACCATCTGTGCGCCCGCTCGGTCGAGCCCAACATCTTCTTCAACCCGCGCTTCCTCGCGCCCGCCATGCCGCGGCTGGAGGACAAGGAGATCCGCCTGGCCGTGATCCGCGACGGCGCGGCGGACAAGACCCGCCTGCGCCTGCTCGTGCCGTTTTCGGTGGAGCGCCCGCCGGTGCCCTTCGCCGCGCCGATCATGCGCGCCTGGGCAAATCCGTTCGGCCCGCTCGGCACGCCGCTGGTCGACCATGACGACCCCGAAGGCGTCATCTCGGACTTCTTCTCGATCCTGGCCCGGCCGCATCTGAAGCTCCCCGGCGTGCTGGTGCTGCCCGACGTACGGTTGGACGGCCCGTTCGCGGCCACTCTCGGCGCCCTCGCGGCCAGCCGCAACCTGACCCTCGTCACCACGGACCAGTTCGAGCGGCCATTCCTGCAAAGCCGCCTCGAAGGCGAGGACTATCTGCGGAACGCCCTGCGGCCGCATCACCTGCGCGAATTCCGCCGGCTGCGCCGCCGGCTGGCCGAGCAGGGCGTGCTCGAATATCGCGTCGCGCGCCATCCCGACGAGATCCGGCTGGGCGTGGAAAGCTTCCTTGCGCTGGAAGCCGCAGGCTGGAAGGGCCGCGAGCGCACGGCAATGGCGGTCGATCGTTTCCGCGCCGCCTTCGCGCGCGAGGCGGTCCACCGGCTGGCCGAGCGCGACCTGTGCCGGGTGCACGAGCTGACGCTCGACGGCAGGGTCATCGCCTGCCTGATCGTCTTCATCGAATCCGGCATCGCCTACACCTGGAAGACCGCCTATGACGAAGCCTACGCGGCCTATTCGCCCGGCACGCTGCTGGCGATGGACGTCACCTGCAACCATCTCGACGATCCCAACATCCTCGGCACCGATTCCTGCGCCGCGCCGGACCATCCGGTGATGAGCCGCCTGTGGAGCGAGCGCCGCCCGGTCGGGACCCTCGTCGTGGGGCTGACGCCCGCTGCCGACCGTGCCGCCCGGCAAGCCGCATCCCAGCTCCACCTCTACCGGGAAACCCGCAACATGGCGCGCGCCGTCAAGCTGCGCCTCGGCGCCCTGCTCGGTCGCCAGTCTCCCCGCATCTGAAGGCGCCGCCGGGTGGCCGCGCGGCCATGCGGCTCAGCCGGCGCAGCGCCCCTCCTCGCCGGCCTCGCCGAGCCAGGTCGCGACCTTGGCCAGCAGTGCGTCGGGGCTGATCGGCTTCGACAGATAGTCATCCATGCCCGCCTCGAGGCAGCGTTCCCGGTCGCCCTTGAGCGCATGCGCGGTGACCCCGACGATCGGCACATGCGCGCCGGTCTGCGCCTCGCCGGCGCGGATCTCAGCGGTTGCCTCGAGCCCGTTCATGCCCGGCATCGAGACGTCCATCAGGATCATGCGCGGTTGCATCTCCCTGCAGGCCGCGACGGCCAGCTCGCCATTGCCGACGATGTGGAAGCGATGCGTCGTCTCCCCGAGAATCTGCGTGAAGACGAGCTGGTTCACCTCGTTGTCCTCGGCGACGAGGATATCGAGCCCGCTCGCGGCCTGCAGCGGCGGCCGGGCGGGCGCCGCCGGCGCCACGGCTTCCTGCGGGCGCTCCGACTGCGCGGCCGTTGCCGCTTCGCGCAACAGCGGCTCGACCGATGCCACGGGCCGCGGCGGCATCGCCGGAAGCGCCTGCCGATCCTCGCGGCCGCGCCCTTTCTGGATGGTCGCCACCAGCGTCTCCAGCAGGAGCGAGGAACGCACCGGCTTGATGAGCTGCGCATCGATGAACAGGTTGCGGAACTGCGACTGTCCCAGCGACTGGTCGACGGAGGTGAGCATGACGATGGGCACGTCGCGGATTTCCGGCATGTCGCGCACGAGCCGCGCCATCTCGGCGCCGGTCATGCCCGGCATCTGGTAGTCGAGCACCACGCAGTCGACCTTGACGCCACGGGCAGCAGCAGCCTTCAGCACCTGGATACCCATCGCGCCGCTTTCCACCGCGCAGGCATCGAACTTCCACGAGGCCATCTGCTCGGCCAGGATCGCGCGATTGACCTCGTTGTCGTCGACGATCAGCACACGGGCTCCGGTAATGTCCATCGGCATGATCCTTTCCGCAATCTCGAGCTCCGCATGCGGCAGCTCGACGGTGAACCAGAAAGTCGAGCCTTCCCCTTCCCTGCTTTCGACGCCGATCTGGCCGCCCATCAGCTCGACCAGCCGCGAGGTGATGGCCAGCCCGAGCCCAGTGCCCTCGTGGCGCCGCGTCGAGGAGGCGTCCACCTGGCTGAACTTGTCGAACACCAGCGACAGCTTGTCGGCCGGAATGCCGATCCCGGTGTCGGTGACCGAAATCCTGAGCCGGCTGGCATCCATGCCGGCCTCGCCGGAAACGTCGACCAGGACATGCCCGGCATCGGTGAACTTCACCGCATTGCCCAGCAGGTTGGTGATGATCTGGCGCAGGCGCCCGACATCGCCGACGAAACCGCGGCTGAGGCCCGGCTGGACGCGGACGATCAGCTCGAGGTCCTTTTCCTTGGCGCGCGTCGACACCAGCGTCGCGACGTCCTCGATCGCCTCGGCGAGGTTGAACGGCGCCGGATCGAGCACGAGCTGCCCCGCATCGATCTTGGAGAAGTCGAGGATGTCGTTGATGATGGTCAAGAGCGCGTTGCCGGACTTGACGATGATGTCGACGAAGGTCCGCTGCTTGGCATCCAGCTCGGTCTTCGACATCAATTCGGCCATGCCCAGCACGCCGTTCATCGGCGTGCGGATCTCGTGGCTCATATTGGCGAGGAATTCCGACTTGGCCCGGTCGGCCAGGATCGCCTTCTTGCGTGCCTCCTCCAGCTCCGCCTCGCGCTGCTTCAGCTCGGTGATGTCGGTCGTCGAGCCGATGAGGTAGAGCGAGCCGTCGGTGGCTCTGAACGCGCTCTTGCGCGCGATCTGCTGGCGCACAGTGCCGTCCGGATGGGTCGCGACCTCCTCGGTCTCGACCATCCTGCCATGCTCGAGCACCTCGCGGTCGGCCGCCATGAAGGCTTCGCCCTCAGCGCCGAACACCTCGACGTCGGTCCGCCCGATCGCATCCTCGCTGCTGTAGCCGGTTAGCGTCGACCAGCCCTTGTTGACATACATCAGCCGCAGGTCGGGGTGCTTGGCGTAGATCGCCACCGGAACGTTGTCGATCAGGGTGCGGAAGATCTCGTTCTCGCGCATGCTTTCCTGCAGCGCGGTCTCCCGTTCCTTCTGCTCGGTGATGTCGACCCGCACGCCGACGAAGAAGCCCTCGGGGGTGCGGGTATCGAAGATCTTGTACCAGCGGCCGTCGGAATGCTGCCGTTCGTAGACGGCATGCGGGACGTGGTACTTGGCGGCATAGCCCTCGATCCAGGCCTCGCGATCGCCGGCGTAGAGCTCGTCCAGCGCCGCGTCGCCCGACCAGCGGAAATAGCCGTTGGCATGGGCGGCCTCCAGGATCTCGCGCATGCTGCGTCCCGGCTGCATGACGTCGGCGAGCGCCGGCAACGGATCCCGCATCTTGCGGTTGGCCACCACCAGCCGGTCGTCGCGGTCGTAGATCAGCACGCCGGCGGACAGGGAATCGACGACCAGCTCGAGCTGGACGCGGGCATCCCTCGCCTCGCTCTCGCGGCGCTTCAGCTCGGTCACGTCGAAAATGGTGCAGGCGACATATTTCTTGCCGCTCGCGGTGATGACGCGGCTCTTGCGCACGATGCGCGAACGGGGCTTGCCTTCCTCCAGGAAGTCTTCCTCGACCTCGTAGGGCTCGCCGCTATCGAGCACCGCGCGCTCGGTTTCCTCGAACCGCGCCGCATCGGCGGCCGGGATGAAATCCCCGACCCGCCGGCCGATCATCGTCTCGTCGCGGACGCCCTGCGTCTCGACGAAAGCCTTGTTGGCGACGACGAACTCGAGCTTGTCGTCCTTGACGAAGATCGCGTCGGCGACGTTGTCGATCACCGCCGCCGAAAGCTTGGCCTGCTCCAGCGCTTCGGCGAGATCGGCCTCGCGCCGCTTCATCTCGCTGATGTCGTAATAGGAGACCAGGCGCTTGCCGCCCGACAGCGCCGTCACCGAGTAGATCATCGTGCAACCGTCGGCGCGCCTGAACTCGCGCGGCGCCACGTCGCCCGCCCTGATCTCGCCGAGACGCGAGGCGACATAGCCCTCCCAGTCCGCGTCGGGCACGTCGTAGATGCCGTTGTGGCGGTTGATGTCCATCAGGGCGCGGAAATGACTGCCGACGCCGACATCCTGCGGCGTTACCTTCCAGATCTCGAAGAAGGCGCGGTTGATCGTCTCGACGCGCAGCTCCGCGTCGACCAGCACGACCCCCATCGACATGCTGTCGATGGTCCGCTCCAGGTCGGACAGCAGGGCTTGGCTGTGGTCCCTGGCGCGCGCCAGCTCCTCCTCGCGGCGCTTGAGGTCGGTGATGTCGGTGCAGATCCCGATCGTGCCGCCGTCTTCGGTGCGGATCTCGCGGTGCATGCAGAAACGGCCGTCGCCGAAGGCGATGACCGCCTCCCACTGGGCCTGCGCGCGCCGCTGCTCCAGCATCTCGGAGAGCCGGTCGGCCGAAACGCCGCCGATCGTCTGGATGACGCCGCGTTCCAGCGCGGCCGCCATCAGCGTCTCGAAGCCGACACCCGGGCGGATGACCTCCTCTAGGCCGGCATACATGTCGACCATCGCATCGTTGTAAAGGACGAGCGTGTCGTTGGCATCGTAATAGCAGAACGCGTCGTGCATCGCGTTGAGCGCGGCCATCAGCCGCTCGGCGTGGCTGCGCCCGCCCTCCGCGTCGTGCACCAGCTTCTTGCGGCTCTCCCTCAACGCCAGCGCGCGGCGCGTCTCGCGCAGCTCGTCGAAGGCCTCCACCGTCGCCGTGACGTTGCGGCCGCTGCCGCAATAGCCGGCAAACGCGCCGTTCGCGTCGAAGCTGGGGAAGCCCGAGACGCTGACATAGCGGCAGTGCTCGGTCGGCTTGGCAATCTCGTAGACGAAGTCGCGAAAGGGCCGCAGCGCTTTCAGGTCGGCGACATGCGCATCGTACTTCTTGCTGGAACGCGCCGCCTCGGAAAAGAACTCGAACCAGGATTTGCCCAGGGCGCGCGCCGGCTTGAGCCCGGTCACCGGCTCGACGGACCTGGAGAAATAGACGAATTCGTGCTGTGCGTCGGTCCTCCAGACCCAGTCCGCGCAGATCTCGACGAGCTGTCCCAGTTCGGCCTCGCCGAAGCCGTGCTCGCCATCGTCCAGCGTGGAAATGCCGGCGCCCTCTGTCATGTTCGAACCTGCCATCATCGACCCAGGCATGACCGGGCACATCCCAATCCCGGTCCCTGCCAACTCAGCAAACCCCCCACAGGTTGTGGTGGGTCACATTGGCGGACAAGAATTAACGATCGGCTAAGCTTAACGAAATTCTACCTGACGGCGCGGAACTGGCGATGAACTTGCAGCCGCGACGGGATTTCTGGCTCCCGTGCACCACGGGAAAACAACCCCGCTTTGCGGAGCCCGCAACGTCAGCCGGCTTCTGGCCCTATACCTCCGCATCGGAAATGGCCGCCCCGGGGCAGCGCCGGCTTCGGCTGGGTCACAAGCGCGGGCGCGTCCGCGCTACCGCTGCGCATCGCGCCCTGCGCATTGCCCCGCACTCCGGCTCAGGGCCGGAACGCACGGGCTGCTCACCCGAACAGGGATTCGAAACGCTTCCTGACGAGAGCCTTCTGTACCTTGCCCATCGCGTTGCGCGGCAGCTCGGCGATCTCGGCGATGTGCTTCGGCTGCTTGAACTTCGCCAGCCTGCCCTCCATCGCGTGCATCAGCGCGGCGGTGTCGACCGAGGCGCCCGGCGCCGGCACGACGACCGCCACCACCGCCTCACCGAAATCGGGATGCGGGACGCCGACCACGGCGCTTTCCAGCACGCCGGGCTGCTCGTCGAGGACGAGTTCGATCTCCTTCGGGTAGACGTTGTAGCCGCCGGAGATGATCAGGTCCTTCTGGCGTCCGACGATGCTGACATAGCCGTCCGCGTCGATCACGCCGATATCGCCGGTGATGAAGAAACCGTCGGCGCGCAGCTCCTCGCGGGTCTTTTCCGGCATCCGCCAGTAACCCTGGAACACGTTCGGTCCGCGCACCTCGATCATGCCCGGCTCGCCGCGCGGCACGGTCCTGCCGGTTTCGGGGTCGGTGATCCTGAGCTCGACGCCCGGGAGCGGAAAGCCCACCGTGCCGGCGCGCCGCTCGCCGTCATAGGGGTTGGACGTGTTCATGTTCGTCTCGGTCATGCCGTAGCGTTCGAGAATGCGGTGGCCGGTGCGTTCCTCGAACGATCTGTGCGTCTCGGCCAGCAGCGGCGCCGAACCGGAGGTGAACAGGCGCATGTGGCCGACCAGCTCGCGCGTCAACTCCGGCGCCCCGAGAAGCCGCGTGTAGAAGGTGGGCACGCCCATCATGCTGGTCGCGCGCGGCAGCCATTTCACCACTTCCGCCGTCTTGAAACCCGGCAGGAAGATCATCGATCCGCCCGACAGGAACACCACGTTGCAGGCGACGAACAGGCCATGCGTGTGGAAGATCGGCAATGCGTGCAGGAGCACGTCGGCGGCGGTGAACCGCCATGCCTCGGTGAGAACGCGGGCATTCGACAGCAGGTTGTCCTGGCTGAGCATCGCTCCCTTCGAGCGCCCGGTCGTGCCCGACGTATAGAGGATCGCCGCCAGATCGTCGCCCGAACGCGGAGCCGGAACGAATGGGCCGGCGGCCGCGCGGGCGCGCTCCGCAAGGCTGCCCATGCCCGCCGCGTCCAGCGTCTCGAAACGCGCGCCGCTCTGCTGCGCGACGCCCGACAGGGGCCCGGCCTTGCCCGGATCGCCGACCAGCAGCGCGGCCTGCGCGTCCGACACGAAATAGGCGACCTCCTCGGCCGTATAGGCGGTGTTGAGCGGCAGGAACACCACGCCCGAGGCCAGCGCCGCCAGATAGAGGGCCAATGCCTGAGGCGACTTCTCCACCTGCACCGCGAGCCGGTCGCCCGGCTTCAGGCCGAGCGCCCCGAGAGCGGCCGCGAACGACGATGCCGTGTCGAAGACAGCCCTGCCCGACAGCTCCCTGCCCGCGGCATCGATGAGGACGGTCCCGGCACGCCCGGCAAGCGGTGCGACCAGATGTTCGTAGAGCGGGTTGGTCACAGCGGCCCCCTTCGCTGTTGCTGACGGCCGGGCTCGCGGGAAGCCGCGACAACCCGCGGCCATTGGCGGCCCGCGCCGGCCTCGCCGGAAGGATCACAGTGCGGCGCGGACGTCAAGCGCCGGCGCAGCGCAGACGCGCCGGCAAGGTCCGGTGGCGCGGGAAAGCGGGGGCTGCATCCACCGAGGCGGCGGGCCCTGACGGCGCCGTCATTC
>ENA-UOVV01001994-UOVV01001994.1-compost-metagenome-genome-assembly--contig:-NODE-1994-length-12690-cov-5.691254_pt1 | contig 12690 bp, 9 predicted proteins | sample MGYA00238155_ERZ761577 | MGnify/ENA primary metagenome ERZ761577 (study PRJEB28898, sample SAMN06268775) | compost metagenome | isolation source: Emeryville, CA | place: USA:Emeryville, CA | collected...
TCGAGCGGCGATCCGAAGGTCGAAAGCATCGAGAACGGCTTCGGCGAGCCGGAAAGCTGGCCGGTTTAGGAGGCACACATGCTCGACACACATACCGCTCCGGTGCTCGAACTCCAGAACATCCGCAAGACCTTCGGCGGCGTCGTCGCCATCGAGGACTTCTCGCTCGACCTGCATCCGGGCGAGATCGTCGCCCTGGTGGGCGACAACGGCGCCGGCAAGTCGACGCTCATCAAGATCATCTCGGGCGTGCATGCCCCCACCGCGGGCACCATCCTGCTCGACGGACAGCAGATTTCCATGTCCAACGCCACCAAGGCGCGCGAGCATGGCATCGAGGTGGTCTATCAGGACCTCGCCCTGGCGGACCAGCAGCAGGTCTACATGAACCTGTTCCTCGGCCGGGAGATCACCAAAGGCCCGCTGGGTCTGCTCGATCGGAAGACCATGATCGCCGAGACCGAACGGCTGGTGCGCGAACTGGACGGGCGCATTCCTTCCGCGCATGCCACGATCCGTGATCTTTCGGGCGGCCAGCGACAGGGCATCGCCATCGCCCGCGCCACCCACTGGGCGCGCAAGCTGATCCTGCTCGATGAACCCACCGCCGCCCTGGGCGTGGCCGAGACCGCCAAGGTGGAAAAGACCGTGGCCTCGCTCAAGTCGCGCAATATCGGCGTCCTCATCATCAGCCACAGCCTCGATCAGGTGTTCCGCCTCTCCGACCGCATCTGCGTGCTGCGCCGCGGCAAGCAGATCGGCATCCGGGAGACCGGCAGGACCGACAAGAACGAGATCGTGTCGATGATCACCGGGCTCGACGCCGCCTAAGCGCCGGCCCGCTGCGCTAGGCATGGGCGATCCTTTCTACCCCTGACAAGCCGGAAAATCCGGAGAAAGGGCTTCTACGTCTGCAGTTCATATTTGTTCGGTAAGGGAACGAACTAAAGGAGAGAGGAATGAACGTGTTTAAATCCATGACAATCGGCCTATCGACCCTCGCACTGCTGTCACCTGGCGCCTACGTTTTCGCTCAAGGAACCGTCGGGCCAAACGGAGAGGCCGCAACGGCCCATACCAGTCTGGAACTCACCGAGGCGGAGATCGACACCCTGCGACAGGGCGGACATACCGCTGCCTTGCTCTGGCATGCCTCCGGAGACTTCATGCAGGCTGTCACCAGCGGCATTCAGGACGAATTCGAACGCATGGGTGTCAGCGTGGTTGCGGCGGCGGACGCCTCCTTCGACGCTTCCCGGCAGCTCAGCGACGTCGAAACGGCTCTGGCCCGCAACCCCAGCGCCATCATCTCCCTGCCGGTCGATCCCATTGCATCGGCCGCCGCGTTCCGGCCGGCGCTGGAAGCGGGTACCAAGCTGATTTTCCTGTCGAATACGCCACAGGGCTATCGGCACCCGAACGACTATGTCGCGACGGCGACCGACGATGTCTACGAGATGGGGGCCGCCGCCGCGCTGGCGCTGGCCGAGGCTCTCGGAGATGCCGGGAGGATCGCGATGATCTACTACGACGCCGATTTCTACGTCACCAATCTCTATGACCGAGGTTTCCGCGAGACGCTGGAATCCCGCTTCCCGGGGCTGGAAATCGTACTCGAAAGGGGCTTCTCCGATCCAGCCCGCGTCGACGAGGTTACCGCCGCGGCCCTTACCGAATATCCCGACCTCGATGGCATCTACGTCACCTGGTCGGAGCCGGCCGAGGGCGCAGTGGCAGCGTTGCGGGAGGCCGGCAATACCACGACCAAGCTGGTGACGCTGGGCATATCGGAGCCCTTGGCTCTCGACATGATCGCCGGCGGCAATGTCGTCGCCATCGTGGTCGACCGCGCCTATGAATTGGGCCGGACACTGGCGATCGCGACCGGCTATGGATTGCTGGGCAAGCCGGCCCCCGCCTTCATCACGGTCGGCCCGGCGGTAACGGTGACACGGGAGAATGTCGCGGAAGGCTGGACCATTTCCCTGCATCAGGACCCTCCCGCTTCGGTGGTGAACGCCCTCGACTGAGACGCCGACTGCCTGGCCAAGGCCAGGCAGTCCACCAAGGCTTTTACCCATGGGAGGCGGCCATGCCCCTTCGCTATCCATCCGACATCATCGTCGAGACCTACAGGCTGATCGGGGATCTCGACTGCACGCATCTCACTGCCGACCAATACCGGACCATCTTCCGCGCACCGGAGGGTAGTGCCGCGCCGGTCCTGCCGGTCCGCACGGAAGACCGGTTCATCGACGGCATCGGCGGGCCGCTTCGCCTCAGATTCTACACCCCTAGTGGCGCCGGCCCCTTCCCCATCCTGCTCTACTGCCATGGCGGCGGCTTCATGAACGGCAGCCCGGAATCGACGGACGGCATTTGCGGTGCCATCGCCGACCAGGCCGGCTGCATCGTCATTTCGCCGGACTACCGCCTGGCTCCCGAGACGCCCTTTCCGGGCGGGGTCGAAGATTGTTGGCGAGCCCTGCTCTGGGCGCGCGACCAGGCAGGATCATTCGGTGGCGACAATACCCACCTGGCCGTGGCCGGCGACAGTTCAGGGGGCAATTTCGCAGCGGTGCTCGCCTTGCGGGCAGCTGTGGCGGGATTGCCGCTTCGCCAGCAACTCCTGCTCTATCCAGCGCTCGATCCCGGCTGCGACACGCCGTCCTTCACCGCGTACGCCACCGGCTATTTCCCGCTGACCGCGGAGTTGACGAGATGGTTCTGGCGACTCTACCTGCCGCCGGACACCGTCATCGATTCCAAGGTATCGCCGCTCTACGCCACCAGCCTCGCAGGCGTTGCCCCGGTCTATATCATGACCGCCGAATATGACGTCCTGCGGGATGAGGCCGAGTTCTACGCACGGCAACTGCAACAGGCCGGCGTTTCCACGACGCTCAGGCGCTGGGACGGACACGTGCATGGCTTTCTGTTGATGCAGGGCCAGGCTGCGGAAGCGGATGCCGCCATCGCCGAAGCCGCCGCTGCGCTAGCGGCAGCGTTCGGCACAGGCTAGCGGATCGCGGGCCAGTTCTCCCACCCGCGATCCGCGGGCCATCATGGACGTCGACCCATGATGGCCTCCATTGACGCACCATGAATGAGCGCCAAGGGACGGCGATCCCCTACCCCGCGGCCTCCGTCGCGGCGATGGCGGCCATGTTGACGATGCCGCGGCTGGTGACCGTCGGGGCAAGGATATGGGCGGGCTGGCGCGTGCCCATCAGGATCGGGCCGATATGCAGGCCGTTGTTCAGTTCCTTGAGCAGGGTCATGGAGAGGTTGGCGGCCTCCAGATTGGGGAAGATCAGCAGGTTGGCCTCGCCCTTGAGCACGGAATCCGGGATGTAGCGCTCCCGCAGCTCGGCGTTGACCGCGAGATCGCCCTGCATCTCGCCGTCCACCATCAGTTCCGGCGCCACGGTCTTCAGCCGCTCGTAGACGGCGCGCATCTTGGCCGAGGTCTGGCCGTCCCGGGAGCCGAAATTGGAATAGCTCAGCAGCGCCGCCCTGGCCTCGATGTTGAAGCGCTGGAGATGGTCGCGCGCCTGCAGCGCGATGGAGACCAGCTCGTCCTCCGTCGGATCGATGTTCACATAGGTGTCGGCCAGGAAGAACACGCCGCGGTTGAGCAGCAGCATGGAAAGTGCGGAGAGCTGGCTGGCATTGTCGGCCAGCCCGATGATGGAATGGATGTCGCGGGCATGCTTGATGAAGCGGCCCTGCAATCCGCAGATCAGCGCGTCGGCCTCTCCCCGCCGCACGGCCAGGGCGCCGATGACGGTGGTGTTGGTGCGCACGATGGTGCGGGCCGTATCCGGCGTCACGCCCTTGCGGCCCACCAGCGAGTGGAACAGGGCGACGTAGTCCCGATAGCGCGGATCGTCCTCCGGATTGATGACCTCGAAATCGGTGCCCGGCCGGATGGTGAGGCCGAAGCGCTCGAGCCGGGTCTCGATGACCGAGGGACGCCCGATCAGGATCGGCTTGCCGATGCCGTCCTCGAGGATCACCTGGGCGGCGCGCAGCACGCGCTCGTCCTCGCCATCGGCGAAGGCGATGCGTTTGGCGGCGCTCTGGGCCCGCTCGATCATCGGCTTCATCACCATGCCGGAGCGGAAGACGAAGCGCCGCAGCGTATCGCGGTAGGCGTCGAAGTCGACGATGGGGCGGGTGGCGACGCCGCTGTCCATCGCCGCCTTGGCGACGGCGGGGGCGATGCGCAGGATCAGCCGCTGATCGAACGGGTTGGGGATGAGATAATCCGGTCCGAAGATCGCCGGCACGCCATGGGCGGTCGCTTCCAACCCCGGCTCATGCGCCAGCCTGGCGATGGCGTGGGCGGCGGCGGCCTTCATCGCCTCGTTGATGACCGTGGCACCGCAATCCAGGGCGCCGCGGAACAGGAACGGGAAGCAGAGGACGTTGTTGACCTGGTTGGGATAGTCCGAGCGCCCGGTGCAGACCAAAGCGTCCGGGCGGGTCTCTTTGGCCAGCTCCGGCATGATCTCGGGAATGGGATTGGAGAGCGCCAGGATCAGCGGATCGGGCGCCATCTCCTTGATCATCTCGGGCTTCAGGGCCCCTGCCTTGGAAAGGCCGACATAGATGTCGGCACCGGCCATGACCTCCGCCAATTCGGTCTTGTCGGTGTCCTGGGCGAAGGCGCCGCGCCAGCGGTCGACGGAATTGTCGCGCTTTTTGGTCACCAGGCCCTTGGAATCGGCAATCCAGATGTTCTCGCGCCTTGCGCCCACCGCGATCAGCATGTTCATGCAGGCGATGGCCGCCGCGCCGGCCCCGGAGGTGCAGATCTTGACCTTGGCGATATCCTTCTTGACCAGCCTCATCGCGTTGATGACGGCCGCCGCGACGATGATGGCGGTGCCGTGCTGGTCGTCATGGAACACCGGGATGTTCATGCGCTCGCGCAGCGTCTCCTCGATCTCGAAGCAGTCCGGCGCCTTGATGTCTTCGAGATTGATGCCGCCGAAGCTCGGCTCCAGCGGCGCGACGATCTCGATGAAGCGCTTGGGGTCCTGCTCGTTGACCTCGATGTCGATGGAATCGATGCCGGCGAATTTCTTGAACAGCACCGCCTTGCCTTCCATCACCGGCTTGGAGGCGAGCGCGCCGATATTGCCGAGGCCGAGCACCGCCGTGCCGTTGGAGACCACGGCGACCAGATTGCCCTTGGCGGTGTACCTGTAGGCGTCGAGCGGATTGGCGGCGATTTCCTCGCAAGGCGTGGCGACGCCGGGGGAATAGGCCAGCGACAGGTCGCGCGTATTGGCCAGCGGCTTGGTGGGCACGATTTCGAGCTTGCCGGGGCGCGGATATTCGTGGAAGTGCAGTGCGGCTTCCTTGAGGCTGGTGGCCTTGTCGTCGGACATTCGATCTCTCCCTTTGGTACGCGTCCCCACGCGACAAACCCTTTCCTGAACAGGTCCGGGCCTGCAAGGGAAGTCATGCCTTAGTCGAAGGCGCAACTTTTCCGTCAGGCGGAAACCGGCACCTCCATCCGTCCCGGAGACCCGGACGGCACGGCCGGGGCGACGACCCAGCTTCAAGAGCGTCGAACGGTGGCTGCCAAAGGGTCTATTCACAATCTTGTATGGTAGTCGATTTTCCTTAACATACTGAAACACAATGAGGAAAATCCGTTCCGGCCCGGCAAACCCCTCTTTGTTATTGACAATTCGGAGGGATGCTCGGCACAGTGAAACATATCTAGGCGGGAACAATCCCCCAGGATCGGCCGGAGACACGTCATGGGCCCAAGGGCCCAGCCAGGGTATGTGGTCAAGCGTGCGCTACGCGGTACGTCTTCTGTCTGACCGAGATGACAACGGACAGATGCTCGTATCGACCTTCTGAGAGACCCGTTCTGGATCACAACCGTGCGGTCGCGGTTGGCGGGACAACCAACCTCCCCCATTCGCCACCGCAGCGCCATCCCGGACCAACCGGGAGGAGGATCGGTTCGCTGCGATAGCGGCGGGAGGACGAGCGATGGACACCGGGGGTCCGCAGGCCGTGGCCTGCACGGATATGGAGCGCTACCTGTTCGATCTGAACGGGTTCATCATCCTGCGCGGAGCGCTGTCACCGGACGAGGTGGCGGCCTGCAACGACACCCTCGACGAGGTGCAGGATTTCGTCGGCGCCGGCTGGCACGGGCATGTGCGCCTGTTCAACGATCCGGCCCGGCAGGAAGGGCTGATCCTGCAGCAGGTTTACGAGGCCGGCCCGGTCTGGGAACGGATGATCGACCATCCGAGCTGGTTCGCCAAGGCGGTGCACTTCATCGGCAGCGACGACCCCGAGAATTTCGACGGGCATCACGGGCCCGCCTTCATCGACGAATGCTTTGCCAGCGTGCGCGGACCCGGCCAGGCGCTGCGGCTGCATTCGGGCGGCCATGTCGGCACCATCCGCACCCAGTATCGCTTCCATGCCGGCAAGTTCCATTGCGGGCAGGTCAACGTCTTGGTGGCGCTCAACGACATCGGGCCGGGCGACGGCGCCACCATGGTCATTCCCGGCAGCCACAAATCCCATCTGCGGCACCCGCAGACCGTCGCGGTGGACAGGCGCGACGAGCAGGGCTCGGTGGACGGCATCGCGGGGGCCGTGGAGGTTCATCTTGAGGCCGGCGACGCGCTGATGTTCGTCGACGCGATCATGCACGGGTCCGCGCGCCGGGTTAATCCCGGGCAGCGGCGGATGACGGTCTATCGCTATGGGCCGAGCTGGGGCTACTTCCGCCATCCTCTCCGTCCGAGCGAGGCCCTGTTGGCGCGGCTGACGCCGCAACGGCGGCGCATCGTGATGCCGCACCAGGCGCCGCTGTCGCCGGACGCGGCAGCCTGAGCGGAGCATGAACGTGGCCGAGGCACAGGCGCCCATGGGTGGTACGGGGACGGCGGAAGAGCTGCTGGCGCGGCTGCGCGCGAGCGACCCCGCCCGCCGCGTGGGTCCGCTCGCGACCGCGCATGCCGAGGCGGCGATGGGCCAGTTCGCGGCGTCCGGCGTGGCCTTCGCCGCCAACAGCGAGGCCATGGAAACCCGCTATTACGACGCCGTGCGGGAGCTGATCGCCTGCATCAAGCCGACCGCCGGCGACCGGCCCATCCTCAACGAGGGGGGCGTCTATCACGGTTGCTGGCTGGAGAGCACCGGCACGATCAATGCCGAGCTGCTGAGCCGGTTCATGCCCCAGGTGGCGGCGGACACCTTTGCCGGCTTCGCCCGGCACCAGCGCGGCGACGGGCTTTTTCCCTACAAGCTGACAGTGGACGGGCCGGTCTTCTCGCAGATCCAGACCGTGACGCCATTGGCGCGCTCGGTATGGACCCATCACCGCCTCAACGGCCGCGACAGCGACTATCTGGCCCGCCTCTATCACGCCATGGCCAGCAACGATGCCTGGCTGGCGCGTTGGCGCGACACGCGCGGCACCGGCGCCGTCGAGGCCTTCTGCACCTTCGACACCGGGCACGATCTTTCGGCGCGCTTCTGGCACATACCCGACTCTCCGGAGGGAAACGACCCCCGGCGCTACCGGGCCGACAATCCCCTGCTGCCCTTCATCGCCCCCGACCTCACCGCCAATGTGGCCTGCCAGCGCGACTATCTGGCGCTGATGGCGGAAGCGCTGGGGGAGAGCGGCGACCAGTGGCGCGACAAGGCCGAAGCCAGCCGCCAGGCCCTTTTCGCGCAGTGCTTCGACGAGGAGGACGGGTTCTTCTACGACCGGGACCGCAACGACCAGTGGGTGCGGGTGCAGTCGGACGTCTTGCTGCGTGTTCTCGCCTGCGAGGTGGGCGACGAGGATTTCTTCGCCGAGGCGCTGAGCCGCTATCTGCTCAACACCCGCAAGTTCTTCGCCAAATATCCCTTCACCTCGCTGGCGCTGGACGATCCGCGCTTCGATCCGGCCTTCGACTACAACAGCTGGTGCGGGCCGACCAATTTCCTCAGCCTCATCCGGGCGCCGCATGCCTTCGAGCATCATGGGCGGCATGTGGAGCTGACCTGGATGCTCTACCCCATCCTTTCGGCGCTGTTCCGGTCGGAGCGTTTCGCCCAGACGCTGAACCCGTTCACCGGCCGGGCGGGCTTCACCGAGGTCTACTCGCCCAGCATCCTCTGCCTGCTCGACTTCGTGGAGCGCCTGTCCGGCATCCTGCCGCGGCCGGAGGGAACATTGTGGTTCACCGGGCTTGTCCCCTACCAGGTCGAGCATCGGGACGCCTCCCATGCCACCGGCTATGCGCGCGTCGTGGACGGCAGGCGGTTCGAGCTCGTCAACGACGGCATCACGGCGACGGCCTGGCGGGACGGCGAATGGCTGTTCAGCCTGCCGAAAGGCGTCCGCGCCGTGACCGGCCGCGACGGGTCGCTGAAGGGCCTGATCGGAATGAGCGTCGCGCCGATTGCCGGCGCGGTCTCCTCGCCGGAGGGGACGCTGCCCTTCCGCATCGAAGCCAACGAGCAGCTCGAATTCGTCGGCGGGACGCTGGTGCGCACCCGCCCGCCCAGGCTCACCCACCCCACATACTGACCAGAGGAGAAGGCCCCGCCACACACCAGCCACGCCGTTTCCGGCAGTCGGAATGCAGAAGACGAAGACAATCGCATCCAGTTCTGACGTACGTTGCTCAAATCGGGAGGATACCAATGAGCAAGCTCAACCGCAGGAAATTCCTGCAACGCTCGGCCGGTTTCGCCGGCTCCGTCGCCGCCATGTCGGCCCTCGGCCGCCCGGCCTTTGCGCAGGATTCGACCATCCGCCATTTCTGGTGGGGCAATCCCGAACGCGACCGGCGCACCTTCGAGGTCATCGAGATCTTCAACAGCAAGAATCCCGGCATCACCGTCGTCGGCGAGACGCTCGGCTTCGCCGACTATTTCACCAAGCTGACCACCCAGATCGCCGGCGGCAACATGCCGGACGTCATCCAGCAGGGCTATGGCGTGCTGTTCGAATACATCGCCAATGGCGCCGTGGTGCCGCTGGACGATTATGTCGGCAACAGCCTCGACATCTCCAAGATGGACCAGAGCGCCATCGACGCGGGCACGGTGGACGGCAAGTTCTACGCCCTTTCCATCGGCGCCAACAGCCATATGGCCATGTTCAACACGCGCCTGTTCGAGGAAGCCGGCATCGTCCCGGGCGAGACCTTCGACCCCTATGGCTACACCTATGACCAGCTCAGCGAGTTCGCCGCGGCCATCAAGGAAGCCACCGGCGTGCCGGGCACCGACGACAACACGGCCGACTACCAGAACTTCTCCGACTTCGTCGGCCAGAAGGGCGCCATGCTCTACAACGAGGACGGCTCCTACGGTGCGACCCAGGAGATCATCGAGGAATACTGGAGCATCTGGGAAGGCATCCGCAATGCCGGCGGCACCCCGCCGGGACCGGAAAGCGCGGGCCTGGCCGGCGTTGCCGAGCTGAGCCAGATGGGCGTGGTGACCGGCAAGTCGGCCATGACCTATCTGTGGAGCAACCAGCTCGTGGGCGTGCAGGGGCTGATGGAGGACAAGCTCGGCGCAGCCATGTATCCGAACACGCCGGAGATGATCCCGGGCTCCATCGTGCAGCCGAGCCAGTTCGTCTGCCTCACCCGCGACAGCGTCGATCCGGAAGCGGCGACGAAATATATGAGCGCCTTCGTGAACGACCTGGACATGACGGCGGTGCTCGGGCTCGAGCGCGGCATTCCCAGCCAGAGCGAGGTGCGTGCGGCGCTGCAGCCCAACCTGACCGAGGTCGAGGCCCTGTCGGTGGAGTTTTTCGACAAGATCCAGGGCAAGACCGCCGTGCTGCCGCCCCCGCCGCCGAGCGGGGCCAACGAGGTGGAGCAGACCTTCGAGAGGCTGGCCGTGGCCGTGCTGCTGGGCGAACGTTCGATCCCCGAGGTAGCCACCGACTTCCTCAACCAGGCCCGGGCGATCCTGGCACGCGCCTAGGACCGTCGCCGGCACCGGCGGGACGGGGTTGCTGCGCCCTGCCCCGCGGGCCCGCCGGGCCTGACCCGGCCTGCCGCACTTGTTCCCTGGGGCGGCGGGCCGCCTTCTATCCATCACGAGGCTGGGATGATCAGGTTCTTCAGACGCAACTTCGCCGGCTACGCCTTTCTGTCGCCCTGGCTGGTGGGCTTCTTCCTGCTGGCGATCGGCCCGATCCTGGCCTCGCTCTATCTCAGCTTCACCAAATACAACGTGGTGCGCCCGCCCGAATGGATCGGCCTCGACAACTACACCTACATGTTCCAGTTCGATCAGCGCTTCTGGAAGGCGCTGCAGGTCACCTTCACCTTCGTCGTCATCTCGGTGCCGCTGAAGCTGATCTTCGCCCTGGGGGTCGCCATGGCGCTGGACAAGGGCATCCGCGCCATCGGCTGGTATCGGGCGCTGTTCTACCTGCCGTCCATCCTCGGCGGCTCGATCGCGGTCGCGATCCTGTGGCGGCAGCTGTTCAACTATGACGGGGTGATCAACTCGGTGCTGCGCCTGTTCGGCGCGGACGGACCCTACTGGCTTTCCGACCCGCGCTATTCGCTGTGGACGCTGATCGTGCTGGCGGTCTGGCAGTTCGGCTCGCCCATGCTGATCTTCCTGGCCGGGCTGCGCGCCATCCCGCAGGAGCTCTACGAGGCGGCGGAGATCGACGCGGCCGGCCCGGTGCGCCGGTTCTTCGCCATCACCGTGCCGCTTCTGGCGCCGGTCATCTTCTTCAACCTGGTGCTGCAGATGATCGAGGCGTTCAAGAGCTTCTCGGGCGCCTTCATCATCTCGGGCGGTTCGGGCGCCCCGCTCGACAGCCTGCTGTTCTTCACCGTCTATCTCTACAACGAGGCTTTCAGCTTCCTGCGCATGGGCTATGCCTCGGCGCTGGCCTGGGTGCTGCTGCTCATCATCGCCGCCTTCACCGCCATCGCGTTCTGGACCAGCAAATACTGGGTCCACTACGAGAACGAGAGGGGGTGAGCCATGAGCGAGGCAACCCTGACCGCTCCCGCCCCCACCACCGCCGAGATCGCCCGCGCCTATCGCGAGGCCAAGGCCAGGCGCGCCAAACGCTCGGCCATCCTCAAGCACATCTTCCTGATCCTGTGCTCGTTCATCATGGTCTATCCGCTGATCTGGATGCTGGCGAGCTCGTTCAAGCCGGACAACCAGATCTTCGGCGATCTCGGCCTGTGGCCGCGCGAATTCGACTGGCAGAACTACTGGCAGGGCTGGAACGCCATGCCGGTGAGCTTCACCACCTTCTTCTGGAACTCCACCGTGGTCACCGTGCTGTCGGTGATCGGCAACGTCATCTCCTGCTCCTTCGCCGCCTATGCGTTCGCGCGGCTGGAATTCACCGGCAAGACCATCTGGTTCGCTCTGATGATGATGACGCTGATGATCCCCTACCACGTGGTGCTGATCCCGCAGTACCTGCTGTTCCTCAACCTCGGCTGGGTGGACAGCTACCTGCCGCTGATCGTGCCGCGATTCCTGGCGGGCGACGCCTTCTTCATCTTCCTGATGATCCAGTTCTTCCGGCAATTGCCACGGGAGCTGGACGAGGCGGCGATGATCGACGGCTGCTCGCCCTTCAAGATCTACTGGGCCATCATCATGCCGCTGTCGCTTCCCGCCATGGCGACGGCCGCCATCTTCTCCTTCATCTGGACCTGGGAGGATTTCCTGGGGCCGCTCGTCTATCTCAACGACATGAAGGACTACACCGTGCCCCTGGCGCTGCGGAGCTTCATCAGCCAGGACGGCGTCTCCCAGTATGGGCCGATGTTCGCCATGTCGATCCTGTCCATCCTGCCGATCGTGCTGTTCTTCGTCGTTTTCCAGCGGCTTATCATCCGCGGCATCGCCATGAGCGGGCTCAAGTAAGAAGGAAACACCCATGGCATCCGTTACCCTCAGCGACGTCCGCAAGGCCTATGGCCAGGTCAACGTCATCCACGGGATCAATCTCGAGGTGCAGTCCGGCGAGTTCCTGGTGCTGGTCGGGCCCTCGGGCTGCGGCAAATCCACCCTGCTCCGCATGATCGCGGGGCTGGAGGAGATCACCGACGGCACCATCGCCATCGGCGACAGGATCGTGAACGACCTGCCGGCCAGCCAGCGCAACCTGTCCATGGTGTTCCAGTCCTATGCGCTCTATCCCCATATGAGCGTTCGAAAAAATCTCGCCTTCGGCCTGGTCAACCTGCGCATGCCGCGCGCCGAGATCGACCGGCGGGTGGCCGAGGCGGCGCGCATCCTGCGGATCGAGGAGCTGATGGACCGCAAGCCGCGCCAGCTTTCGGGCGGGCAGAAGCAGCGCGTGGCCATCGGCCGGGCCATCGTGCGGGAGCCCCAGCTTTTCCTGTTCGACGAGCCGCTGTCGAACCTCGATGCGGAGCTGCGGGTGCAGATGCGGGTGGAGCTGGCCAATCTCTACAACCGGCTGGGCACGACCATGATCTACGTGACCCACGACCAGGTGGAGGCCATGACCATGGCGACCCGGATCGTGGTGCTGAACAAGGGACATATCGAGCAGGTCGGAACCCCTTACGAACTCTACAATTTCCCGGCCAACCTGTTCGTGGCCACCTTCATCGGCTCGCCCAAGATGAACATGCTCCGCGCCCGGGCGGGCGGCGGCCGGGCGGAGAT
>ENA-UOVV01001996-UOVV01001996.1-compost-metagenome-genome-assembly--contig:-NODE-1996-length-12681-cov-15.568905_pt1 | contig 12681 bp, 12 predicted proteins | sample MGYA00238155_ERZ761577 | MGnify/ENA primary metagenome ERZ761577 (study PRJEB28898, sample SAMN06268775) | compost metagenome | isolation source: Emeryville, CA | place: USA:Emeryville, CA | collected...
TCGCATATGGAAGATACCCCCACCCCTGACCCTCCCCACAAGGGGGAGGGGGGCGTCATCGTCTTCCGGGATAAATCGTCGAAGCCTGCGCCAAGCGGCGCAAGGTCAAGGTCTCCCTCCCCCTTGTGGGGAGGGTCAGGGGTGGGGGTAAACGGCCACGCGATCCCATATGCGATTGCCCTGCCGACGGGCGACAGGCGGCGGTCTCAGCCCCACAGGGCCGGCTCGGGCGGATGGACGAGCGAACCTGCATAGGCAAGGCCGGGCTCGCGGTCGCGGGCGAGCAGCAGCGGGCCGTCGAGATCGACGAAGGCGGCACCCTGCGCGAGGAGCACGGCCGGGGCCATCGCCAGCGAGGTTCCGACCATGCAGCCCACCATGGTGGCGAAGCCGAGCTCCTGCGCGCGGGCGCGCAGCGCGAGCGCGGCCGTCAGGCCGCCCGCCTTGTCGAGCTTGATGTTGACCGCGTCGTAGCGGCCGACGAGCCGGTCCAGCCCCTCCGCCGTGTGGACGCTTTCGTCCGCGCAGACCGGCACGGGCCGCGCGATGGCGGCCAGCGCCTCGTCCCGCCCGGCCGGCAGCGGCTGTTCCACCAGCGCGATTCCCAGCTCGGCCGCGGCGTCGAGGTTCGCGCCGAGGTCGCCTTCCGCCCAGCCTTCATTGGCGTCGACGATGATGCGGCTCGACGGCGCGCCGGCCACCACCGCGCGCATGCGGGCGATATCGTCGCCGCCGCCGCCGACCTTGATCTTGAGCAGCGGCCGGTGGGCGTTGGCTTTCGCCTGCGCGCCCATCGCCCCGGGATCGGCCAGCGACAGCGTGAAGGCGGTCGTCAGCGGTGCCGGAGGGGCCGCGCAGGCGGCGAGGCTGGCCGGCCGGCCCGACAGCTTCGCTTCCAGGTCCCACAGCGCGCAATCGACCGCGTTGCGGGCCGCGCCGGGCTTCATCGCGGCGAGCAGGCCGGCGCGGTCGATGCCGCTTGCGACCAGCGGGGCCGCAGCCTCGACGGCGGCGCGTACGCCGGCGAGCGTTTCCCCGTAGCGCGCGTAGGGCACGCACTCGCCGCGGCCGGCGGCGGCGCCGTCGCGAATCGTGCAGACCACCACGTCCGCCGACACTTTCGTTCCGCGCGAGATGGCGAAGGTCCCGGCGATCGGAAAACTCTCCACTGCGACTTCGAGTTGACGCGCCATGCCGCCTCCGGCCTCATTCCAATCGCAAACGCCTTGCACTAGAAGAGGCCATGATGTGGTTCAAACGGCGGCCCGAGGCAAGCGGGACGGAAGAGCGAGACCCTGGACAGCCCGCCGTTTCGACCCGCGAGGTCGACGGCGAGACCGTCGTCGCGCTCACCGGCGACTGGACCACGTCGACCGTCGCGGCGACCGACCGTCGGCTGCGGGAGATGGAGCTCGGCGCCGGCGCGGCTAAGGTGCGCATCGACCTTTCCGGCGTCGGCCGGCTCGACACGGCCGGTGCATGGGTCGTCTACCGGCTGATGGCCTCGCTGCAGCGCGCGGGAAGCGAGGTTGCCATCTCGGGAGCCGACAGCGACGCGGAAACGCTCGTCGGCGCGGTGCGCGAAGCCAGCGCCCGGCGCGTCGAGGCGGCGCCGGCCCGGCGCGACTTCTTCGTCCTGGCCCTGCTGGAGGCGACCGGCAAGGGCGTCTATGGCCTGCTCGCCGACGCGAAGCTCGGCCTTCACATCCTCGGCGCGACCATTCGCGGCGCCCAGCTGAAGCTGGGCCGCGGGCACGCGGTGAACCCGGCCGCCATCGTCAACCAGATCGACCGGATGGGCATCGGAGCCATCCCCGTGGTGATGCTGATGTCGGCCATCGTCGGCTCGATCATCGCCCAGCAGGGCGCGTTCCAGCTGCGCTACTTCGGAGCGGAAATCTTCGTCGTCGATCTCGTCGGCATCCTGGTCCTGCGCGAGCTCGGCGTGCTGATGACGGCGATCATGCTTGCCGGCCGGTCGGGCAGCGCGATCACCGCCGAGATCGGCTCCATGAAGATGCGCGAGGAGGTCGACGCGCTGACCGTGATCGGGCTCAATCCGGTAGGGGTGCTGATCTTCCCGCGCCTGCTGGCGCTGCTGGTCGCGCTGCCCTGCCTGACGATCCTGGCGGACCTCGCCGCACTCGGCGGCGCGATGATGGTCGCCTGGAGCTATTCCGGCATTCCGCCGGAGGCGTTCCTCGACCGGCTGCGCGCGGGCATCGGCCTCAACACCATCATGGCGGGTCTGATCAAGGCGCCGTTCATGGCGCTGATCATCGGCATCATCGCTTCCGTCGAGGGCATGAAGGTCGAGGGGAGTGCGGAATCGCTCGGCCGCCGGGTCACGGCGTCCGTGGTGCGCGCGATCTTCGTGGTGATCGTGGTCGACGGCTTCTTCGCCATGTTCTACGCGGCGGTCGATTACTAGGCGGATGGAGGCGGCGTTGACGCGCGAGGAGACGGATGCCGGAACGATTGCCCAGCCGGTGCGGCGCGCCGGCGGGGCGGACGCTGCGGCTGCCGCCGCCGAGGCGATCATCTCGGTGCGCGACGTCACCGTCGGCTTCGGCGACAAGCTCGTGCTGGAAGGCCTCTCGCTCGACATCTATCCGGGCGAGATCCTGGGCTTCGTCGGCGCGTCGGGATCCGGCAAGTCGGTGTTGCTGCGCACCATCCTCGGATTGAACCGCAAGCGCGCCGGCACCATCCGCCTGTTCGGCGTCGATGTCGACAAGGCGAGCGAGGCCGAACGCATGCGGATCGACATGCGCATGGGCGTGCTGTTCCAGCACGGCGCGCTGTTTTCCTCGCTGACGGTGCTGGAGAACATCCAGGTCCCCATGCGCGAATATCTCGACCTGCCGCGCAGGCTGATGGACGAGCTCGCCGTGCTCAAGTTGGAGCTGGTCGGGCTCGATGCCGACGCGGCCGGCAAGATGCCGCATCAGCTTTCGGGAGGCATGGTCAAGCGCGCCGCCCTGGCGCGCGCGCTGGCGCTCGACCCCGACGTCGTCTTCCTTGACGAGCCGACCTCGGGGCTGGACCCGATCGGCGCCAGCGAGTTCGACGCGCTGGTCGCCAAGCTGCGCGAGACGATGGGGTTGACCGTCTATATGGTGACGCACGATCTCGACAGCCTGTTTTCGGTGTGCGATCGCATCGCCGTGCTCGGCCAGAAGCGCGTGCTGGTTCAGGGCACGATCGACGACATGCTGGCCAGCGAGGAACCCTGGGTTAAGTCATATTTTCGCGGCAAGCGTGCGCGACAGATCGTGCGCGGCGAACCGGCGGGAGCTTGAGGACCGGACGGATGGAAACCAGAGCCAACTACATCGCAGTCGGCCTGTTCACGCTGATCGCCATTCTGGCGGCCTTCGGCTTCGTCTACTGGACGGCCGGCGGGGTCGACCGCGGCGAGCTCGTCACGCTGCGCGTGCGCATCCCCGGGTCCGCCTCGGGGCTCGGGCGCGGCAGCGCCGTGCTGTTCAACGGCGTCAAGATCGGCGACGTGCGCCGCGTCTTCATCGACATCAACAATCCCGGCGTGGCGATCGCCGATACGCGCGTCGACAAGCTGGCGCCCATCACGCGCTCGACCAAGGCCGATATCGGGCTGGCGGGGCTGACCGGGCAGGCCAATATTGAGTTGCGCGGCGGCAATACCAACGAGCCGAACCTGCTTCAGGAGGCCGAGGAGCGCAAGGAGATCGCGGTGATCGAGGCCTCGCCGTCGGCCGTCACGAACCTGCTGCAGACGGCGCAGACGATCCTGACGCGCGCCGACAAGGCGCTCTCCGGCCTCGAGGGCTTCGTGGAGGATGCGCGCGGGCCGCTGACCGATACGGTGCGCAACGTGAAGACCTTCTCGGATGCGCTGGCCAGCAATGCGGACGGCGTCGAGAGCTTCCTCGAAAGCGTGAGCAAGCTGTCCGGCACCATCAGCGGCGTTTCAGACCAGCTTTCCGGCACGCTGGCGTCGGCCGAGGAACTGCTCAATTCGGTCGACCGGGACAAGGTCGCCGCCATCGTCGACAACGTCCAGCAGGTGACGCAGAACTTCCGCCAGTCCACCGCCAGCCTCGATCGCATCGTGGAGAAGGTCGATGCGACGGTTGCCTCCATCAACGCCTTTTCGACCGATGCCGGCAAGGCGATCGGCAAGGTCAATACGGTGCTGGACGAGGTCGATCCCGCGACGGTCCGCACGGCCCTGACGAATTTCGAGCAGACGAGCGTGACGGTCAACTCGGCCGCCAACGATATCGCCAGGGTGACCGCCCGCATCGGGGAGCGCGCGGGCGACATCGACAAGTTCATCGCGGATGCCTCGCAGCTTGCCGAGCGGCTCAACCAGGCGTCCGTCCGGGTCGACGGAGTGTTGCAGAAAGTCGACAGTCTGCTCGGATCCGGCGAGGCGGAAGGTGTGATGGCCGACGCCAGCGCGACGCTGAAGGAGTTCCGCAAGGTGGGCGAGACGCTCAATGCCCGGCTCGGCGCGATCACCGACGGATTCGCCCGGTTTTCCGGGCAGGGACTGCGCGATTTCGAGGCTCTGGCGCAGGAAGGGCGGCGCGCGATCCAGCGCATCGAGGCGGCGATCAGCGATTTCCAGCGCAATCCGCAGCGCATTCTGACCGGCGGCGAGGGCAGCGTCCGCCAGTATGACGGCCGTACCCGCCGTTGACTTTGCGGGGCTGCGGCCCCAAGACAATGGATCGGGGAGTGAGAGGCGTGGCCGGGGGTTGGCGCGCCCGCAGCGCCGGCGGAGTAGCGTGAGAGTAGGGCGGTTTGCATTCTGTGCGCTCGCATGCGCGTTGCTGTTGCCGGGTTGCGCCGTGCTCGGCGGCGGGTCGAAGCCGCTCGACACGTTCGAGCTGACGGCGGCCTCGCCCGAGCCCGCTCCGCGTGCAGCGCGGCGGCAGGTGCTGGTGGCCGAGCCGACGGCGCTGAAGGCCCTCGACAGCGAAAGTATCGTCGTCAAGCCGACCGCCAAGGCGATCCAGTATCTCGGCGGCGCGCAGTGGGCCGACAGGCTGCCGCGCATCGTGCAGGCGAGGCTGGCCGAGACGCTTCAGCGTTCGGGCCGTTTCGGCGGTGTCGGGCGGCCGGGCGAGGGGCTGGCGATCGACTACCAGATCCTCACCGATATCCGGTCCTTCGAGATCAGGCTCGACGGCGGCGACCGCGCCGAAGTGGCGCTGTTCGTCCAGATCGTCAACGACCGCAACGGCGTGGTTCGCGCCTCGCGGCTGTTCACGGCCGTGGTACCCGTCTCCGGCAGCGGCGGCGACGCGTTCGTGGCCGGCCTCGACCGTGCCTTCCACCGCGCCGCGCTCGACATCGTCGACTGGGTGACGCCGCTGCTGTAGCGCCGGACCGACGGCGGAAGGCAGGCCCAGAGGCGGGCGAGATTCCCGATCGGACCCTATCGCTTCATGCCGGCGTCTTTTCGCGGGCGGCCGGCCTTTCGTCGAGACGCGCCTTGCGCAGGTGCAGATAGTTCGGGTCGAAATCCCCGAACCTGCGAAGCCGGCCGATATCCGGAATCCGGATCTGCCGCCCGCTCAGCTCGATGAGGCGCTCGTTGCGCAGATGCCTGAGCACCCGGTTCACGTGAACGACCGTGATGCCCATGGTGTCGGCGAGCTCCTGCTGGGTGAGCGGCAAGGTGAAACCGTCGCCTTTCGCTTTGCCTGCCACCTGCAATCGCAGCAGCAATTCGCACAAGAGGTGCGCCATCTGCTGGTCGGCGGGGCGCTGGCCCATATTGACCAGCCATTCGCGCAGCGTGCCCTCGTCGACGAGTGTCGACCACCACAACGCGCGATTGATGCGGGGATTCGACGTCAGGGCTGCGACGGTGGCCGGATCGATCTCGACCACCAGCGAATCCACCAGGGTCCCGATGCTATGGTCCATTTCGCCCAGGATATGAACATGCAGATCGCAGATGTCTCCCGGAACGAAGAAGGCCATGATCTGCCGCTTTCCGTCCTGGAGAACCTTGTAGCGGCAGACGAAGCCTTCGAGGACGAGATGAACGTTTCGCGGATCGTCCCCCTCCCGGATCAGATCCGTATAGGCCGGGACGCGTCGGGGGTGGATGCATGCCGCTTCCAGCGCCTCGCGGTCGGCGTCGGTGAAACGGGCTCCATGCTCCAGCTTGAGGATGAAGGGATTGTCCATCGGGGGCTCCTTGGATGATGAGAACGCTTCAGCACGGCAATCGTCGCATTGCCTTCGCAGCCCATCCCGCTTAACCTATGTAATACCGCTTAGGCGGCTTGGCGCTCATTGTCCGCCCCGGCCGCCAGCTTCTCTCAGATGTGCGTGCAAACAGGAGGGGCGATAACCCGATCCGGGACTTCGCACTTCGTGAGCGGGGGCGATGTGACACGGATCGGATTCATCAAGCGTGCCATTCTGGCGGGAGCGCCAGGCCCGCTTGCCGCGGCGGCGACGGTGCTCGCCGCAGTGGCCGCGCCCACCCTGATCCAGCTTGCGATCGGGCCCTATGTCGGCCAGCATGCCGTCTTCGCCGCCTATTTCCCCGCAATCATGCTGGCCACGGCGCTTCTTGGCTGGCATCTGGGCCTGCTGACCGCGATCCTCTCGGCTCTGGTGGCGTCCTATCTGCTCATGCCTCCGGCGCCTGGCCTTTCGTTGAGCGCGGCGGACCTCGGAAGCGTCGCCTGCTTCGTCGTTTCGGCGGCATTGATCGTGGTCTTCGCGGATACGTTGCGGCGCACCTTCATCGAGCTGGAGGCGACGGCCCGGCGCGAGGCGGTGCTCGCCGCGGAGCTGGGCCATCGCGCCAAGAACAACCTGCTGATGATCGGCGCGCTCGCGCGGCAGACACGACGTTCGGGCAAGGGGGAGGAGGGCTTTTTCGAGGCGTTGACGCCGCGGATCGACGCGCTTGCCCGCGCACAGGATTTATTGAAGAACGGCGATTGGAAAAGCTGCGCGCTCCCCGCGCTCGCGGTCGAGGCGCTGCGGCCGTTCAGTCATCCGGGCCTGTCGGTCGAGGGGCCGGATTGCACGTTGCCGGCAGCGGTCTGCACGCCTCTCGTTCTCGCGTTTCACGAGCTCGCCACCAATGCGATCAAGTATGGCGCCCTGTCTTCTCCCGGCGGCAGGGTCGAGGTTCGCTGGTCCATCGAGCCCGGCAGCACGCGGTTGCGGCTCGACTGGCGCGAGCGGGACGGCCCGCCGGTCGGCAAGCCGAAGCAGCGTGGGCTCGGTTCCCGCCTGCTCGCCAGGGGCAATCCGCTTGTCGATATAGAGCACCTGTTCCGGAAAGACGGGGTTCGCTGCGTGATCCGGATAGAAGGGGCGCACATTGCGGCGCCCGGCGACCCGGCGTAATCTCGGCCGGTTCGTCCCGGAAGAGCCGCAGACCCGGCGCCCTCCAAGAGCGGAGCGATCATGTCGCGGCATTACAAGCAGATGCAGCATGGGGGCGATGAGGCAAGGCGGTTGCTGCATGAGCGGCTTGCGCGCGAGGAAATGGGCGATGCCGCTTATGAGGAGATGATTTCCCATGCCGACAACCGCGCCTTCAAGATTTTCGGCCTCGTGTTCATCGTAGGATTCGGCGTGTTCGTCTTCTGGGCCGCGGCGCGCGGCTGGTGAGCCGGGCGCTGCCGGCGGCCGCCGACAGGCTTGCCGGAATGGCGGTCGCGGCCTTGACGCGGAAATGGCCCTAACATATTGACGCGGCGAGGTGCGTCGGCGCCGGTGAGGCCTCGTGGCGGAGTGGTTACGCAGAGGACTGCAAATCCTTGCACCCCGGTTCGATTCCGGGCGAGGCCTCCAGATGCCGCCGTACGGCCGGCGCCGCGCGGAGCGGAGCGCCGGGACGAAGGGTTCAAGGGCGCCGCTGCCGGCGCCACAGCCGGATGCGAGCCAGCATGACAGCCGAATTCGATGAGCGCCGGGTCAGGATGGTCGACGGGCAGCTCCGCACGACCGACGTCAACGATGCGGCGTTGCTGGCCGCGGTCCTGGCCGTGCCGCGCGAGGAGTTCGTGCCGCGCGCCCGCGCCGAGCTCGCCTATATCGACGAGGACATCGAGGTTGCGCCGGCTCGCGCGGACCAGCCGCCGCGCTTCCTGATGGAGCCGTCGCCCTTCGGAAAGCTGGTCCAGCTCGCCGACGTGCATTCAGGCGACGTCGTGCTCGATGTCGGGTGCGCCACGGGCTATTCGGCGGCGGTGCTGTCGCGGCTCGCCGGCTCGGTGGTGGCGCTGGAATCGGACGCCGACCTTGCGCGGCAGGCCACCGAAACGCTGGCGCGGCTGGGATTCGACAATGTGGCCGTCGTCGAGGGGCCGCTCGGCGAAGGCTACCCGGCCGAAGCACCCTACGACGTCATCCTTCTCGGCGGGGCCGTCGACGACGTGCCCGAAACGCTGCTTGCCCAGTTGAAGGAGGGCGGCCGGCTGGTCGCCGTCGTCGGCAGGGGCAATGCGGGCATCGCCCATATCTATCTCAGGACCGGCGGGCAGGTGAGCGGGCGGCGCGTGTTCAACGCTGCCGTGCGGCCGCTGCCGGGCTTCGCGCGCCCGCCGGCATTCCAGTTCTGAGCGGCTGCGGGCTGCGGCGCATCCGCAACACTCACGCCGGCCCGCGCAACCGCCACTGGGCATAAAGTCGGATTGTTCCTTGCGTGGCCGGATTTGCCCGTGTAGCCATTCCACGGGGGTGTGAATCCGGTCCTTCGGGCTGGAATGTCGGGTCTTTGGCCACAGACAGGCGGCTCGTAAGACAGCGTGAGGTGAGTGGTGTCTCCAGTCCGTAAGGGGTTTTTCGGCGTTCTGGCCCTGTCGGCCGCGCTCGTGGCCATGCCCGCTTCCGCCGAGACGATACTTGGCGCCTTGGCGAAGGCCTATGCCAACAATTCGAGCCTGAACTCGGCGCGGGCCGGCGTGCGCGTGACCGACGAGGGCGTGGCGATCGCCAAGTCCGGCTATCGCCCGACGCTGAGCGGGACGTCGAGCTGGAACTATTCCAACGGCAGCGGGGTGTCGCTGGCCACCGGCTCGTTCGGCATCCAGCTCAACCAGACCCTCTTCGACGGGCTGCAGACGAAGAACAACGTGCTCGCCGCCGAGGCGCGTGTGGCCGCCGCCAACGAGTCGCTGCGCAACACCGAGCAGAACACGCTGTTCGACGCCGCCGCCGCCTATATGGACGTCATCCGCGACCGCGAGATCGCGGCGCTGCGCGAGCGCAACCTCGAATTCCTCGGCGAGCAGGTGCGTGCCTCCAATTCGCGGCTCGAGGTGGGGGAGGGAACCCGCACCGACGTCGCGCAGGCGCGCGCGAGCCAGCAGGCCGCGATCGCCCAGCTCAGCGCGGCGCGCGCGCAGGTGCTGGCGAGCTCGGCCACCTACATGCAGATCGTCGGCGAGCAGCCGGGCAAGCTTCAGGCCGGCAGCCCGCTCGGCAAATTGCTGCCGCGCAGCGTCGAGGACAGCTTCGCCATCGCGTTGCGCGAGCATCCGGCCATCATCGCCTCGGAGCATCTGGTCGATGCGGCCGGCTTCGTGGTGAAGTCCTCGGAAGGGGCGTTGCTGCCCCGTGTCACGGCCGGCGCCAGCGTGACCAGCAATTACCGGGATTCGTCGGCGGCCGGGCCTGGCAATCCGAACGGCTGGTCGACCTCCGCCGGCATCGGCGCGACGCTGACGGTGCCGATCTACCAGGGCGGCCGGGCTTCGGCGACCGTGCGCCAGTCGAAGGAATCGCTCGGACAGGCGCGCATCGACGCCGACGTCAATCGCGATCGCGTCCGGCAGGCGGTCGCGGCGGCATGGGCGCAATACCAGGCCGCCACGGAGGCGGTGGCGGCGAACCGCGAGCTGGTGTCGGCCGCGCAGCTCGCGCTCAACGGCGTCATCGAGGAGCGCAATGTCGGTCAGCGCACGACGCTGGAGGTGCTCAACGCGCAGGCCGATGTCACCTCGGCCCAGATCAACCTCATCAGCGCCCAGCGCGACGTGGTGGTGGCCAGCTATGCGATCCTTTCGGCGATCGGGCGCCTGTCCGCCCGCAAGCTCGACCTGAAGGTGGCGCTCTATCGTCCGGAAGAGCACTACCACGCCGTGAAGGACAAATGGTTCGGGCTGCGCACGCCGGACGGCCGCTGAGCGTGCGCGGGCCACGCTGGCGGCGGTTTCATCCATAATTTGTGTGCAAGCCGGTCCGCCGCGCGATAGGGGATTCAATCGCGCGGCGCTGTCGGTTACGCTCGAACCATGATTCGAGGGGGCCTGCGGGCTTCCGGTGGGATGGACAGCGGCGGGGCCGGATGATGGCACAGGCAGGAAACGCCACGGCGAAGGAACCCTCGATGGAGGAGATCCTGGCCTCGATCAGGCGGATCATCGAAGACAGCGACGGCGCGCGCCGCGGCGACATGACGGATGCAGGCCCGGCCGACGGCGATGCAGAAGACGGCGCGCCGGCCGCGTTCGCAGGCAACGACGACCGCATCGAGGCCGCGGCCGAGGTGGAGGCGTTCCGGACCGAGTTCTCCGCGCCCGCGGTCGAGCCGGAACCCGACCCGGCGGCGCAGGGCGGCGACGAAGGCTCCCAGCCCGCGCTGCGCGCGTTCGACGGCGGGCGGAAGCGCGAGGACGAGGCGGCGGCGCCGTACCCGTCCGCTCCGGCGCGGAGCAATGACGGCGGGACGCGCGGCGCGATCATCTCCGACATCGCCGGCCGGCAGGTGGCGGCGGCCTTCGAAGAGCTGAACGAGGCGTTCACGGCAAGCCGCAAGCGCAGCTATGACGAGATCGCCGAGGAGATCATGCGGCCGATGCTGCAGGAGTGGCTCGACAACAACCTGCCGCTGCTGGTGGAGCGGCTGGTGCGCGAGGAGATCGAGCGGGTCGCGCGCGGCGGCGCGCGGTAGGCGTTTTCGGCCGGGTCAGCGGGGCCGGGTCAGGCCATTTCGATATCTGTACGGGGAAAGTCGTCGCCCATGGCGAGCAGCGGCACGCCGAGGGTTTTCGCACAGGCATAGGCGAAGCAGTCCCCCATATTGAGGGCTGCGGGATAACGGCCCTTGCCGAAAAGGCCGGAGGCTCTGATCGCTTCGCTGCCGATTTCGTCGTCGATGGCGACGGTCACGACGTCGTTGCCGCGAACGAAATCGCGGACGATGGCGTCCGCCCGTTCGAGTGACATTTCATAGGACCGATGCAGGCCCCGCGCCGTCTCCCAGATCGACAGCGGCGACATCGACCGCGCCCGTGCCGAGGAAAGCTTCGTATATACGTCTTACCTGATCCGTATATACGGCGCAGCCGCGGCCCGGCAACCAAGATTGACTTGCTCGCATTCATCCGGTTTACACCGGGCCAACCTCCCCTTCCGAGATCGTCCCATGCTCGACAAGACCTACGACGCCGCTGCCGTCGAACCGAAGATCGCCCGGCGCTGGGAAGACGCCGATGCCTTCCGCGCCGGCGCCGGCGCGAAGCCGGGCGCGGAACCCTTCACGATCGTCATCCCGCCGCCCAACGTGACCGGCTCGCTCCATATGGGGCATGCGCTCAACGACACGCTGCAGGACATCCTGGTCCGCTTCGAGCGCATGCGCGGCAAGAACGTGCTGTGGCAGCCGGGCATGGACCATGCCGGCATCGCCACGCAGATGGTGGTCGAGCGCCAGCTCGCGCAGAGCGGCATTTCGCGGCGCGACCTCGGCCGCGAGGAGTTCATCGACCGCGTCTGGGCGTGGAAGGCGCAGTCCGGCGGCTCGATCATCCATCAGCTGAAGCGGCTCGGCGCGTCGGCCGACTGGGGCCGCGAGCGCTTCACGATGGACGAGGGCCTGTCGGAGGCCGTCCGCGAGGTCTTCGTCACGCTTTACAGGGAAGGGCTGATCTACCGCGGCAAGCGGCTGGTGAACTGGGATCCGGTGTTCGAGACGGCGATTTCCGACCTCGAGGTCGAGAACAGGGAAGCCGCCGGCCATATGTGGCATTTCAAGTACCCGCTCGCCGGCGGCGAGACCTACACCTATGTCGAGAAGGACGCCGACGGCAACGTCGTGCTCCAGGAGGAGCGCGACTACATCTCGATCGCCACGACCCGTCCGGAAACGATGCTCGGCGACGGCGCGGTGGCCGTCCATCCCTCCGACGAGCGCTATGCGCCGATCGTCGGCAAGCTGTGCGAAATCCCGGTCGGGCCCAGGGAGCATCGCCGGCTGATCCCCATCATCGCCGACGACTATCCGGACCCGGCGTTCGGCTCCGGCGCGGTCAAGATCACCGGCGCGCACGACTTCAACGACTACCAGGTCGCGCGCCGCAACGGCATCCCGCTCTACCGGCTCATGGATACGCGCGCGGCCCTGCGCGACGACGGCGAGCCCTACGCGGTCTGCGCGGCGCGCGCGCTGGAGATCGCAAGGACCGGCGAGCTGCCGCCGGAGGCCGAGGTCGACCAGATCAACCTCGTTCCCGACGAATATCGCGGGCTCGACCGCTACGAGGCGCGCAAGCGCATCGTCGAGGCGATCACCGCGGAGGGGCTGGCCGTCACGGTCAGGAATGCGGAGGGCGAGGAGGTTCCCCTCGTCGAGGCGAAGACGATCATGCAGCCTTTCGGCGACCGCTCCGGCGTCGTCATCGAGCCGATGCTGACGGACCAGTGGTTCGC
>ENA-UOVV01001998-UOVV01001998.1-compost-metagenome-genome-assembly--contig:-NODE-1998-length-12660-cov-4.708370_pt1 | contig 12660 bp, 8 predicted proteins | sample MGYA00238155_ERZ761577 | MGnify/ENA primary metagenome ERZ761577 (study PRJEB28898, sample SAMN06268775) | compost metagenome | isolation source: Emeryville, CA | place: USA:Emeryville, CA | collected...
ACAACCGGCGCGCAGCCCGCAGATATTCCGGATGATAAAAGCGCATACCGCCAGCGCCCTGAACGATCGGCTCCACGATAAATGCCGCCAGTTCATGATGGTGTTGTTGCAGGGTGTCTTTCAGTTGTTGCAGACAGGCTTCATCCCAGGGATCGCCAAAGCGGCAGGACGGCGCCTCGATAAAAAACTGGCGCGGGAGCAGGGATTGAAACAGGTGGTGCATACCGGTTTCCGGGTCGCATAGCGACATGGCACCAAGGGTGTCGCCGTGATAGCCCCGGCGCAGGCTGAGCAGCCGGGTTTTATTGGAGGCGCCGCGGGAGAGCTGGTACTGCAGCGCCATTTTGATGGCGACCTCCACGCTCACCGAACCCGAGTCGGAAAAGAACACCCGCTGCAAACCGGGCGGGGTGAGGGCAACAAGTGTTTCCGCCAGGCGGACTGCGGGTTCGTGAGTGAAGCCGCCGAACATCACATGGGCCATTCGAGTCAGTTGCCCTGATACTGCCTGATTGAGTTCAGGCCGATTGTAGCCGTGGATCGCGCTCCACCACGATGCCATGCCATCCACCAGCTTTCGCCCATCGGCCAAGGTCACTTCACAACCTGCCGCCGACATTACCGGATACAACGGTGCCTCGGTGTCGAGAGAAGCGTAGGGGTGCCACAGGTGCGCGCGATCAAGGGCGAGAATGTCAGCGCCGGACAAAAAACTCATGCAACGACCATCCAAGTAAGTGAGCGGAGTCCGGCGACGCCGGAGATCAGGCGCGCATTATAGCGAGCGGGGCCTGATTAGGCCGCGCTCAAACTCGGGGTGTGGGTGGTGCAGTTTTGGATAAAGGTCGCGAGCTTGTCTTTATCAGCCGCAGCTAGGTCGGCAAAGCGCAGGCGAATCACAGTGTGGTGAAAGGGTTTGCGGTGGGTGCGCACCTGTTGAATCAGCACCTTGGGCCGCAGGACAAAATCTTCATCGATTTCGATGCGACAATCGCCCGCGCGTGCAAACAGCTTTGGTTTTGCCGCGCCGTAAAAGACCATGGCAAAACCACCCTCCGATAGATCCAGCAGATGACCGCGCAGCCTTGGTGACAAAGGGATCAGCAGATCCACCCGAGGTGCCATGGCGCTGGAGAAACACAACCGCTGACTCTGCCGGCGATCCGTCACGGTCGCCTTGTCCACAATCTCCGCCACGTAAACCGGGGCAGGGGCGGCGCGCATTTCTTCCCGTACCACCACCTGCAGCAGCATTAAACCTTTGCCCATGGGTAGGCTGAGTTGAAAACGATCGCCGACGGGGGAGGTGGCTGGTCGGGGGAAAAAGTCATCCAGCAAAAGTTGGTTGGTGGCGGGATCGCTGCCCAACACCACCGTCTGCAACGGGGTGCCATGACTGCTGTTGGTAATGGTGCAGATGGTTTTGCTGTGCTCGCACTCGGCGAGAATTCGGGCCTCCGCAGGGCTCCAACTCGGCGGTGCCGACGTCGGTAATTCCCATATCTGTTTGGCCTGTGTCGCTCCCGCCGGACCGCTCAGCTTGTCGTTTGCGGACTTGCTGAATAACGTCTGCCAGCGTGAAAACCAATCAAGCATGGTGCCCCCTGAACAATTATTTGACGAATTAAAATGGTTTCACGGCTTAAAGCAATCTGTATTCCCACTTTAGGTTCTATTTTTAATTCATTGATATTTATATAAATTTTTAAATCGAAAAACTCCTTGCCACAAACCTGCCCTCTAACCCGGCAAAAGTTTGCCGATGTGGGTGCCGCTTCATTCACTAGTGCGGTCGAAATCCGTACAATGCGCCGGTTTCTTTCAAGGGTAGTCAAAATGGTTCTCAACCAAGAGCGCAAAAACAAAGTCGAATTCAACAAGCTGCAAAAGCGTCTGCGGCGTTTGGTTGGGCAAGCCATCATTGACTTCAACATGATCGAAGAGGGTGACAAGGTGATGGTGTGCCTGTCGGGTGGGAAGGATTCCTACACCATGCTCGACATCCTCATGGCGCTGCAGAAAACCGCGCCCATCGATTTCGAATTGGTCGCCGTCAACATGGATCAGAAACAGCCGGGTTTCCCCGAGCATGTGTTGCCCGAATACCTGACCGCGCTCGGCGTGCCGTTCCATATCATCGAGCGGGATACCTACAGCGTGGTCAAGTCGGTGATTCCGGAAGGGAAAACCACCTGCGGGCTGTGTTCGCGTTTGCGCCGGGGGACACTCTACGGGTTTGCGGAAGAGATCGGTGCGACCAAGGTCGCCTTGGGCCACCACAAAGACGATATCGTCGAGACGCTGTTCCTGAATCTGTTCTACGCCGGTCGCTTGAAAGCCATGCCGCCCAAACTGCTGGCTGATGACAAGCGCAATATCGTGATTCGCCCTCTCGCGTACTGTCGAGAAGACGACATCGAAAGCTATGCCATGCAGAAAGGCTTCCCCATCATTCCCTGCAACCTGTGCGGCTCTCAGGAGAACCTGCAGCGTCAAGTGATCAAAGACATGCTCAGAGGCTGGGAAAAACAGTACCCGGGTCGCGTGGAAACCATCTTCTCTGCCTTGCAGCGGGTGTCACCCTCACAGTTGGCCGATCAAAAGCTGTTCGACTTCGTTAATTTGACCCTGGACCGCTCCGCCCCCTTGCCGACAGAAGGCGGCGACGATGACGCCGGTTGTGGTGTGCCAGTGCAGTACGAACCCTCCGCCGTCCAGACCCTGGATATTCTCGAACTCAATTAATCTGTGCACTTTTTTGATTGCTGAAAGGGGCGGTAACGCTCTTTTTTAGTGCGCGCAAGTTCCCCCGATTAGTGGCGCCCATTGCGTCACTATGTCCGCTCAATGCGTGATTGCGAACAGTCATACTCTTATAACCGCTCATGCAAAAAAGATCTAAAAATTTACCCTAAACCTATTGCATTTGTAAGACGAATTTAGCCTGAAGCGGAAAAAATTCTTTCCACAGAACCTGTGGATAAGTGTGTGGGTAGTCCTTGGGAAATAATCGCTATTGCCCGGTTTTACTAGCCCCACCTTAGATTGATCATAATTTGATCTAACAAAATAAGTATTTTAAAAACATATAGTTACGAATGTTTTTTGATGCTGATTATAAGAATGTTCTGATTCGGTTGTTCACAATCCCAAAAAGCTAAGGATGCCCCGGCTTTGTGCATAAAAGTTTCACGCATGATCCACGGAAAAATAGATAGCCATAAAACAACAACAATCAAGGGCGCCATAGCAGGTAACCGCACAAAGCACGGATGGTTATTAAAAACACGGGAAAGTTGTCAAACAGTGTGACCTTGGTCACTTTGCCGCTTATCAGCTTGGCTTGCGTCTGAAAAGATATGTGCTACCGGTTGGTGCAATGTTTTGCTTGGCAAGGATGCCTCGGCGTTCGCCGAGGGCTTTTTAGTGATGATGGCCGCCGTCGCCATGAGCGTGGCCGTGAGCGATTTCGCTTTCGGTCGCATCGCGAACCTTTACGACTTCCACTGAGAAAATCAGAGTCTTGCCGGCGAACGGATGGTTGAGGTCTACATCCACCATAAATTTGCCGACCTTCACTGCTGTGCCGGTCACTTGGCCTTGTTCGGTGTTTACTCGCACCACCATGCCAGCCTTAAGCCGTTTGGTGTTGCCCAGCAGATGTTTGATGGGCACGCGTTGAACCGCGTTTTCGCGAACTTCGCCGTAGGCCTCTTCCGGAGATAAGGTCAGCTCGAGCTTGTCGCCTGTTGTTTTGCCTTCCAGAGCTTTTTCCAGTGCGGGCAGCAGGTTGTTGTGGCCGTGGAGATAGGCCAGGGGGATGCCGTCTTCCGTGTCTTCCAGTTGTTCGCCAGCCGCATCCCGCAATTGGTAGGTGATAGAGACGACTTTGTCTTTCTCGATTTGCATAAAAGAGTCCGCTTATGTGGTGCAAGGTGCGGCGCATTATAAAGAGAAAGAGGAAGATTGAAATTGGCTTTGTCTGGCGGTTTTTTGCACAGCGCGAAAACACTTGCTCGGATAAGAATTTGGGGCATAATCCGCCGCATTTCCCCTCGGGGCTGGCGGTTCAAGAGAATAACAGGCATGGCGCAGTACGCTAACGATAAATTGTTGATCGGCAGTGAGGAGTGGTGTGCCTTTCCCTCCCTCGGGATCCCCGCGATCAAAGCGCGGGTGGATTCCGGGGCGAAGACCTCCTGCGTCCACGCCGTCAATATTCAGACGTTTAAGCGCAACGGCGCCAACTGGGTGAGCTTTGAAGTTCACCCGCTGCAGGACAATCGCCGCATAGTGGCGCGCTGCGAAGCGCCAGTAGTGGACCGGCGCACGGTGCGCAGCTCCAGTGGCGACAGCGAAAAACGCTTGGTCATCAAAGTGCCCATGCGGCTGGGCGAGCAGGTTCGTGATACCGAGCTGACGCTGACCAACCGCGATTCCATGGGGTACCGGATGTTGCTCGGCCGTGAGGCGATGGTGGGCCGCATGCTCGTCGATCCGGAGGAGCGGTTTATTCAGGGCGCCATGGAAGAAGACGTTCTCCTGGATCTCTATGGGAATTATCAGACGCCGGAACAGGAGGGCCTGACCATCGGCCTGCTGGCCAGCGATCCCACGCTCTACAGCAACCGCCGCATTATCGAGGCGGGGGAAGAGCGCGGGCACAAGATGATCTTCCTCAATATCAAACACTGCTATATAAAAATGGACGCCGAGAAACCGGAGATCCATTACCGCGGCGGCAACATCGTGGACGGCCTCGACGCCGTTATCCCTAGAATCCGTCCCAGCATGACCTTCTACGGTTGCGCCCTTACTCGTCAGTTCGAGAGCTTGGGAACCTTCACGTTAAACACGTCCTCAGCCATCACCCAATCCCGCGACAAACTTTTTTCGCTGCAGCTCCTATTAAAGAATGGCTTGGATATTCCGGTGACTGGCTTTGCCAATTCACCCAGCGATACCGGCGATCTGATTGAAATGGTCGGCGGCGCGCCCCTGATCGTGAAATTGCTCGAAGGCGCGCAGGGGCGGGGGGTTGTCTTGGCGGAAACCCGCAAAGCGGCGGAAAGTGTGATTAACGCGTTCAAATCCCTGCAGGCCAATTTATTGGTGCAGGAATTCGTCAAAGAGGCCAATGGCAAAGACTTGCGCCTGTTTGTGATTGACGGCAAAGTGGTGGCCGCAATTGAGCGCAAGGCCGCTGCGGGGGAATTCCGCGCGAATATCCATCAAGGTGGCACCGCCAGTATCACCAAGATTTCACCGGAAGAGCGCAAGTTGGCGATTAAAGCAGCCAAAACGTTGGATCTTCAGGTTGCCGGGGTGGACATTATCCGCTCCTCCAAAGGGCCTTTGTTGTTAGAGGTGAATTCCTCGCCCGGGCTCGAGGGAATCGAAACCGCCACCGGGCGGGATATTGCCGGTATGATGATCAGCGCTATTGAGAAAAAATTGGATTGGCGACGCAAGTTGGCGACTGATAGCTGAGCGGAATTAACGCCGGGCTATCCAAATAATAAAAAATCGCCCGCTCAGCTCGTTCGCCGCATCGCCATTTGGGATGGCCTCCTAACCAATTGAGGGTGCAATGATCAAACCGCAACATGGCGCAAATATTTCCTATCCGTTTACTCTTCGTGCATTTCTTGTTTCCCCTCTGCATTTTTCCCTGTTGATGATCTGCCTCTGCTTCAGTGGCTGTGATTCCATTTCGCATAAATCCGCCAATGAAAATGCTGACGACTGGCCGACTTATGAAGATGAGGTAGCTGCTTCTTATATAGCCTCATGCCAGCAAGCGTATCAGCGGGCGCGCGACGCATTTGAAGTGTTGGAAAAGGAACAGCCCGCACAACCGCACGACATACTCACCGCCATCAACAATCTCGAAATTCTCGCCAATGAACCGTTGGGGAAGGCCGGTCTCTTCGCCAACGTGCACCCCAATGAATCGGTGCGCGCCGCTGGCGATATCTGCGAACAAAAATTCATGGCCTTGCACAAGGACATCAACTTATCGCGACCGATTTATGACAAGTTGCTGCAGGTCAATTTGACTGAGCTTTCCGGCATCGACCGCTATTACGCCGAACAAACCAAGTTGTTATTCGAGCTGGCCGGAGTAGGGCTGGAGGAAAAACAGCGCGCCCGAGTGCGGGAGTTGAACGCGGAAATCGTCAAGCTGGGACAGGTGTTTTTAGCGAATATGCGCGAAGACACCCGCAAAGTGACTTTAACGGCGCAAGATTTGGAAGGATTGCCGGAGGACTTTATTGCTAAGCACCCGCCTGATGCGCAGGGCAATGTCGTTCTGTCCACGGACTACCCGGATTATTTCCCCTTTATACAGTACGCCACCAACGACGAGGCGCGTCGCAAAATGTACGTCGCCTTTCGTCAGCGCGGCTACCCCATAAATAAAACCGTCTTAAAGCAACTCTTAACCGCGCGCCACGAACTGGCGAATTTGCTCGGATACAGCAGTTTCGCCGACTACATAACGGCGGACAAAATGATCGGTTCCGCCACCAATGCGGCCGAGTTTATTGATCAAATCACCGCTATCGCCAAACCCCGCGCGGATCAGGATTACGCCGCTTTGTTGCAGCGTCTGCAACAGATTCAACCCGACGCCACCCATGTCAGCGACTGGCAAAAAACCTATCTGGAAAATTTGATTCGCAACGAAGTCTATGCCGTTGATCCGCAACAAGTGCGGCAATATTTTTCTTACACCAAAGTCAAAACCGGCATATTCACCTTGGTCGAAGATTTGTTCGGTGTGCAAATCAAGCCGTGGCAAACCGAGGTTTGGCATCCATCCGTAGAAGCCTATGAAATGTGGGAGAACGGCAAATTATTAGGCCAGTTTTATCTGGATATGCACCCCAGACCGGGCAAGTACCAACACGCCGCGCAATTCGGTATTCGCGATGGCGTGAAGGGCGTACAGACGCCACTGGCAGCACTGGTCTGTAATTTCCCCGGTGGCGACGGCGGCGTCGATCTGCTTGAGCACAATGATGTAGAGACCTTTCTCCACGAATTTGGCCATTTGCTGCATACACTTTTCGGCGGTGATCTGCCCTGGGCGAGATTCGCCGGCACCAACACCCAGCGGGATTTTGTTGAGGCGCCGTCGCAGATGCTGGAGGAGTGGGTGTGGGATCTCGAAACCCTGCACACCTTCGCTCGCAATAGTGCAGGGGAGCCGATCCCCGCGGAGTTGGTGCGCAAAATGAACGCGGCGCGGGATTTTGGCCAAGGCATATTTGCTCGTCACCAAATGTTTTATGCAGCGCTGGCCCTCAATTATTACAACCGCGATCCCGCGACTCTGGATCTCGATCGTCTGATGATCGATCTGCAAAACCAATATTCGCCATTCCCCTACGTGGAAGACACCTACTTTTACACGAGCTTCGGCCACTTGGATGGCTATTCCGCGATGTATTACACCTATATGTGGTCCAAGGTGATCGCCGCTGACATGTTCCGCGAGTTTGAGAAAAAAGGTTTGCGCAACCGGGAGCTGGCAAGCCGCTATCGCCACACCGTACTCGCTGCAGGCGCCTCGCGTCCGGCGGCGGATGTGGTGGCGGAATTTCTCGGTCGCCCCTTTAATTTTGACGCATTCGCCGAGTCCATGCGCAGGGGCACCAGCCCATGATCGCCGCGAATTCACCTGACTTATTGCACAATACGGATTATTGATCATGCGTCTGCTTTTTCTGACTTTCATTTTTCTCGGCGCGATTACCGCTTGTAGCAAAGCGCCGGAGAAAACGGCCGATACCAAAACGCCGGAGCAGGTGCTGCGGATTACCATAGGTGCGTTTCCTGGCACCATTGACCCGCACCAAGTAACCGACGTGCCGGGGTTAAAAGTTGTCGCCGCATTGGTGGAAGGTCTTTTGGTGACCGATTACAAAACGTTCACGCAGCAGCCTGGAATTGCCGAGTCCTGGGAGATATTGGAAGACGGCACCTTGTATCGCTTTACCTTGCGGGAAAATGCGAAATGGTCCAACGGCGATCCAATCACAGCAGAGGATTTTGTTTATTCCTGGCGCCGAATATTGTCGCCGGCGTTGGGCAATCAATATGCGTTGGATTATCTCGCCATTAAAAATTCTGGTGCCTTTTATCGCGGTGAGATCACCGATTTTTCCCAGGTGGGCGTGACCGCGTTATCAGAGCGTTTGCTGGAATTCCGTCTGGAGCGACGCGACCCGCTGTTTCTTAAGCGCCTTGCCGATGAGAGAACCGCGCCGGTCCACCGCGCCACGATTGAGAAATTTGGCGCTATAGATGATCCCAATAACGCGTGGACTCGTGCGGGCAACTTTGTTGGCACCGGTCCCTTTGTGCTCAAATATTTTGAGTTGAACCAGATTATCGAGCTGGAAAAAAACCCGCATTATTGGGACGCGGATAAGATCCTTCTGGAAAAACTGCTGCTCAATCCGGCAGAAACGGAATCCGTGGAGGAGCGGCTGTTTCGTTCGGGGCAAATCGACGTCGCATACGGCAGTCGCATTCCAGTGGATAAAATCGCGCGATATAAGGCGGAAATGCCGGATGTATTCTATTCTCAGCCTGCGTATGCCACCTATTTTTATTTGTTCAACACGCGCAAGGCGCCATTTGATAATGCCGATGTTCGCCGCGCCTTCGCCTATGCAGTTAATAAAGACCTGATCACCCAGCACGTCACTAAAAACGGCGAATTGGCCGCCTATTCTTTGTCCCCAGTCAGCGCTGCTTATCAGCCGCCGAAAATGCCGGAATATAACCCGGAGCTGGCGCGCGAGTATTTGGCGAAAGCCGGCTATCCCGGCGGCAAGAATTTTCCCAAAGTCACCTTGACCTACAACACCGCGGAACTGCACCAGTCCCTGGCGGTGGCGATTCAGCAGATGTGGAAAAAAGAGCTGAATGTGGATGTGGCACTGGAGAATCAGGAGTGGAAGGTCTTTTTGAATTTTCGCCAGAATCTGCAGCACGATATAGCCCGCGCGGGATCCTCCAGCTCTTTTGCAGATCCTGTCGATTTTCTCGATTCCCTGCGCACCGGGCACGGCATGAACGATACCGGTTGGAGTAATACTGAGTACGATAAATTGGTTGAAGCGTCCAATGAGGCCGCCACCGACCAGGAGCGCTATGAGCTCCTGTATAAAGCGGAGGGCATTTTGTTGGATGAGATGCCGCTGCTGCCGCTTTATTACTACACCTACTCTTACCTGAAGAAACCTTATGTAAAAGGTTTCGAGTTCACTATGGTCGATCACCCCAATTTTAAAGGAGTTTATCTCGATGGCAGTGCCAAGCGCTAAAGCGGGCATAGTTGCCTGTTGTGCATTCGTTTTTCTGCTGGTGTGCGGCTGCACTGAGAAAAAACTCAGCAACGTCGAATACGGTAATCAGAATCAGATTATTTATTGCGGCAACGGTGATGAACCGAAAAGTCTGGACCCGCATTTGACCACCGGCAGCCCCGACAACAACATTATTATTAATTTGTTCGAAGGACTGATCAGCAAAGATCACGCGACCCTGGAACCGCAACCGGGAGTCGCAAAATCCTGGACCATTTCCGAAGACGGCCGTGTCTATCGCTTCCAGTTGCGCGAAGAGGCGCGTTGGTCCAACGGCGATCCGCTCACGGCGGAGGATTTTGTGTATTCCTGGCGCCGCGCACTGACACCCAGCGTGCCAAATGCCTACGCCTATATGATGTATAACATCGAAGGCGCGGAAGATTTTCATGCCGGCAAAATTACGGATTTTGCTCAGGTCGGCGTCAAAGCCCTATCTGCGCACGAACTCGAAGTGAGGCTCACACATCCCGCACATTATTTCCTGCAATTGCTGGATCACCATTCCTATTATCCAATCCACGGGCCTACCCTGGAAAAATTCGGCGGCATTAATGACCCCGCATCACGATGGACGCTGCCGGGCAATCTGGTGGGCAATGGCCCGTTTGTGCTGAAAAATTGGGAAATCAATAAAGTCATCGAGTTGGCGAAAAGTGAGACCTACTGGGACAAGGATGCAGTAAAACTTCGCGGCGCTCACTTTTTCCCCATTGATGACCAGCAGGGAGAGGAGCGCGCTTTCCGCACTGGGCAAATCCATCTGACCAACACTCCCCAAATGGATATCGAAAAAATCGAAACTTACCGCAAAAAAAATCCGGACGTGTTGCGCGTTGTGCCCACTTACGCCAGCTATTACTACGAGTTCAACGTCAACAGAAAACCGTTTGATGATGCTCGCGTGCGCCGGGCGTTTGCACTCGCGGTTGATCGAAAATTGATTGTCGAGAAGGTGACCAAAGGTGGGGAGGTGCCCGCGCAAAACTTTGTTCCGCCAGATCCCGCTGGTTATCAACCACAAGTGTATTGGCAGGAAGATATTGAGGAGGCGCGACGCTTATTGGCGGAGGCGGGTTATCCCGATGGCAAAAATTTCCCCGTGTATTCGCTGATGTACAACACCCACGACAATCATCAAAAAGTGGCGCTGGCGGTGCAGCAGATGTTGAAAAAGAACCTCAATATCGACATTCAGCTGGAAAACAAAGAGTGGAAGGTCTACATGATGGCGCGGAAAAATCTGGAGCACGATATTGTCCGCGCAGGTTGGGTTGCCGACTATATGGACCCGTCGAATTTCTTCGATATCTTGCGTTCCTATTCGGGCAACAACAACACCGGCTGGAAAAATGAACGCTACGATGAGCTGATGAAGCAAATTGCCGCTGCATCCGATACCGCTCACCGCAACGAATTATTCGAAGAGGCCAATCGCCTGTTGGCGGAGGAGATGCCGGTTCTGCCGCTGTATTATTATTCCGACCTCAATCTTGTGCACACATCGGTGCAGGGCTGGTATGACAATGCCATGCACTATCATCCGTTGAAACATGTCTACCTGCAGCAACCCGAACCATAAGGTATAGAAATGTTGCGTATTATTTTGCAGCGTTTGCTGACCGCAATACCGGTGTTGTTGCTGGTAATCACCGTCACTTTTGTGTTGATACGTCTCGCCCCCGGCGGCCCCTTTGACGAGGAGCGTGCGGTGCCAGCACAGGTGTTGGAAAATTTAAATAAACGCTATCACCTGGATGATCCCATTCACGTGCAGTTCGGCAATTACCTCTTTCACCTGCTGCAAGGGGATTTTGGACCGTCATTTAAATATCCCAGCCGCACCGTTACCGAAGTGATCGCCGCCGGTTTGCCGGTGACTTTGGAACTCAGCGTCTACGCACTTTTAGTGGCGGTTTTAATCGGCATCACTGCAGGCATAGTGGCCTCATTAAAACCCAATTCCTTGCAGGACTACGTGCCCATGTCGTTGGCAATGATCGGCATTTGTCTGCCGTCATTTGTGTTGGGCCCGCTGCTGATTCTGGGAATTGGTATCGGTTTGGAATGGCTGCCGGTTTCCGGTTGGGGCGTATCACCTGGAGATAAAATTCTGCCAGCGCTGACCTTGGGAGCGGGTTACGCCGCTTATCTTGCGCGGCTTTCCCGCGGCGGCATGTTGGAAACCTTATCGCAGGATTACATTCGCACCGCTCGCGCCAAAGGTCTGAGTGAATGGCGAGTGGTGTGGCATCACGCACTGCGCGGCGCCATGGCGCCGGTGGTGTCGTTTGCGGGACCGGCGGTGGCAGGGCTGCTGTCCGGCTCCTTTGTGGTGGAAACCATTTATCAAATTCCGGGACTGGGGCGATTTTATTTGCAGGCGGCATTTAATCGCGATTACACCATGATTCTCGGTATGACCATTTTGTTCGCTTTTTTTATTATCGTGTGCAACCTCCTGGCCGATATTCTCGCCATCTGGCTCAATCCCAAATTGCGTAAAAATTTGGAGAAGGCGCGATGAGCGAAACAACGTTGGTAGAAGGCCTGGCCCAGGTTGAAAAAGGCCGCTCGCTTTGGCAGGACGCTTTCGCCCGTCTGAAAAAAAATAAACTCGCGTTGGCCGGTTTGGCCGTGCTGATCGTAATGGTGGTGCTGGCCCTGCTTACGCCTTGGATCGCGCCTTATTCTTATGAAGAGCAGGATCTCTCCCTCGGCGCCACGCCGCCCTCCTGGGAGCACTGGATGGGCACGGATATTTTTGGTCGCGATCAGTTAACCCGCGTTCTTTACGGCAGCCGAATTTCCTTGATGGTCGGATTTATCGCCACCAGCGTTGCTCTGTGCATCGGCGTCGCTTGGGGAACCATTGCGGGTTATGTCGGCGGGCGTTTGGATGCGGCGATGATGCGCTTTGTGGATGTGTTATACGCGCTGCCGTTCACCATTTTTATTATTTTGCTCACGGTGGTTTTCGGCCGTTCCATGTTGCTCTTGTTTTTGGCAATCGGCGCGGTGGAGTGGCTCACCATGGCGCGCATTGTGCGCGGTCAGGTGATGGCCATAAAACATCAGGAATTTATTGAAGCGGCGGTGGCCATGGGAATGTCTCGCGGCCGCATCATGTTGCGTCATGTGGCGCCCAATATTCTCGGGCCGATCATCATCTACACCACACTCACCATTCCCAGCGTTATTTTGTTGGAATCCTTTTTGAGCTTCCTCGGCCTCGGTATTCAGCCGCCGGAAAGTTCCTGGGGGTCGCTGATTTCCT
>ENA-UOVV01001999-UOVV01001999.1-compost-metagenome-genome-assembly--contig:-NODE-1999-length-12658-cov-88.546378_pt1 | contig 12658 bp, 12 predicted proteins | sample MGYA00238155_ERZ761577 | MGnify/ENA primary metagenome ERZ761577 (study PRJEB28898, sample SAMN06268775) | compost metagenome | isolation source: Emeryville, CA | place: USA:Emeryville, CA | collected...
GAAAACGTGCTGTGCACCGACGCCACCACGTAATCCAGCTTCGCCAGCAGCGCGTCGTCATAGTCCAGCCGCCCGTCCGGCAAAATATCGCACTCCGTCCCGCTGAACACGTGCGTCTTGAACTTCCCGCTCGCATTCAACGCCTCGACTTCCGCGATCTGCGCCGACAACCGCTCCTCCGTCAGCCCTCTCGCCTGCACGCTCGATTTCGAGTGATCCGCGAGCCCGAAATACTCCCAGCCCAGCGCCTCCGCCGCCGCGACCATTTCCTTCAACGTATTCCGTCCATCCGACGCCGTCGTGTGACAATGAAACGTCCCGCGTAAATCCGTCATCTCCACGAATCGCGGCAACTCCCCCTTCTCCGCCGCCTCGATCTCGCCAACACCTTCGCGCAATTCCGGCGGCACAAACGCCAGCCCCAGCGCCCTGAACAATTCCGCCTCGTCCGCCACCACCACCGACTCGTTATTCCCCGCCCGCTTCGGCCCCTTCCGCTTCTTCGCCTCACCGCCACCCGACTCGGAACCGTCCTCCGCCACCGGCGAAAGCCCCCACTCGCTCAAACTCAATCCCCGCGCCAACGCCCGCTGCCGCATCTGCACATTGTGATCCTTCGAGCCCGTGAAGTGATGCAGCGCAAAAACAAACTGCTCCTCCGGCACGATCCGCAGATCCGCCTGCAGCCCCGTCACGAACCGCACGCTCGCCTTCGTCTCCCCGCGCGCCGTCACCTCCTTCACGCCCGCCATGCCGACGAACCAATCCACCACCGGCTCCACGTCCGTCGCCGCCACGATGAAATCCAGATCCCCCACCGTCTCCGCCCCGCGTCGCAAACTCCCCGCCGACTCCGCCCGCTTCACCTGCGGCAGCGCCCGCAATCCTTTCACGATCGTCTCCGACACCGGAAACACCTCCCACCACAAATGCCGCCGGCCATACGCCTCGCGATTCTTGATCCCCGCCAAAATCTTTTCCTGCGTCTTCGCCCCAAACCCCGCCAGCTCCGCCACGCGCCCGTCCTCGCACGCCTTCGTCAGGGTCGCGATGTCCACCACGCCGAGCTTGTCGCCCAGCACCTTGATCTTCTTCGGTCCGAGCCCCGGCACCTGCAACAGCTCGACCATCCCCGGCGGCACCGACGCCTTCAGCTTCTCGTAAAACTCCAGCTTCCCCGTCGTATACAGCTCCGCGATCTTCTGCCCGAGTGCATCGCCGATGCCTTTCACCGTCTTTAACCCGCCCTCCTTCACGAGCCGCTCCAGCTCCGCCTCCTCGAATGATTCCACCACGCGCGCGCCCGTTTGATACGCCCGCACCTTGAACGGATTTTCCGCCTTCAGCTCCAGCAACAGAGCGATCTCGTTCAACACATCCGCGATCTCGTGTTTCGTCACACCCCGTGATCTAAATCGAAATTCCCAAATCGAAACTCGAAAATCTCCTCATGTCGTTCAGCCACACCCGCACCGTTCGCTTCGCCGACACCGACGCCGCCGGCGTCGTCTTCTTCGCCAACTACCTCGCGATCTGTCACGAAGCCTACGAAGAGTCTCTCGCCGCCGCCGGCATCGAACTCCAAACCTTCTTCCAAAACACCGGCGTCGTCATCCCAATTTCGAAGAGCGAAGCCGATTACCTCCGCCCCCTCCGCCCCGGCGACAAACTCCGCATCACCGTCGCCCCCACGCCGCTCTCCGAAAACTCCTTCGCGATCCGCTACGAGATCTTCAAGCAGCAGGGCACCATCGAAAAACTCGCCGCCCGCGTCCGCACCGAACACGTCGCCACCTCCCCCGCCAAACGCGAACGCGTCCCCCTACCGCCCGCCCTCGCCACCTGGCTCGCCACTCCCTGACCCATACTCCGCCTGCCCGCCCTCCGCCGCCTGCGAGCTCCGCGCCGGCTGATGCAGCACGCCCTCTTTGTCGATCCACGGCCGCCGCTTCGCGAGAAAGCGGACCATTCGATCCGCCTCCTCGAGCCATTGCAGCTTCGCTCGAAACGACATCCTCCGCCCCGTCTCGAGGTGAAACACCTCGTGCTCGTCCCATCCTGCCGTTCGAAAATCGTCCGCTTGCGCGTCCATGCTCACAAATTCGCCAGCCTCCTCAGCTTCGCAATATCCTCCAGATCCCGCGGACGCCCCGCCTTCTCCTTCATCGTAATCAACTGCTGCACGCCCACGATCGGCACGAAAACATCTGGCGCGAGTTCCACTCGCACCGCTTTCGCATACTCCTCTTCGAAGTCGAACGGCGGTTCGATGAAAACATCGATGGGCAGGTCGTCTTCTTGAAACAGCGCCATCTGAAAAACGACCATTCCCTTTTCTTTCGCCCACTGTTCCCGGTTTTCTCGTTTCGCGAAGGACTCTGCCGTCACCGGAATCTTCGCCTTGAATCCGAGTTGTTCCAGCGTCCCCACGCCACGCTTCAAATTCTCCTCGTCGAAAGCCATCACGAGATCGAGATCGTTCGTATAACGCACCACCCCATGCGCGATCGCCGCCACTCCGCCCGCCACGAGAAACCGCACTCCAGCCTTCTCCAGCGCTCCGAAAACTCGTTCGAACTGAGCCACTCGCATCGGACCCATCTTCCGTTCACGCGTGCGTCCGAGGCAATCGCATTCACACTCCCACCGCCCGCACAAGCTCCGACCGCCTCACCTTCCCTTGCTCATTCCGCGGCCACTCCGCCACCGCCACAAACCGCTTCGGCCGCTTGAATCCCGCCAGCGCCGCCAGCTCGCGCTCGACCGCACTCCAATCGATCGCCCGCTCCCCGCGCGGATAACAAGCGACCACCGCCGCGCCCCACTCCGCATCCAGCACGCCCACCACCGCCACGTCCTCGAACTGCCCGCTCGCGTGCAACACCGCCTCCACCTCCAGCGGATTTACCTTCTCTCCGCCCGTGATGATCACCGCGTCGCGCCGTCCGTGCACGTGCAGCCGTCCGTTTTCATCGATTTCGCCCCCATCGTTCGTCTCGAATCTCCGCTCCGTCCGCCGCTCCGGCCAGTATCCACGAAACAACGACGCCCCCTCGATCGCGATCGCCCCATCCGCTCCGCACACGATCTTCGCATGCGGCATCGCCGTCCCGCTGCTGCGATCCCCCGCCAAAAATTCCTCCGGCCGCTGCGCCGCAACCATCGCCGCCGTCTCCGTCATTCCATAACTCAGCGCCACCCGCACCCGCGCCTCCGCCGCCGCATCCAACAATTCCTTCCACGCCGGCGCCCCGCCAATCAGCACCACCCGAAACCGCCGCAGCCACTCCGCCGCCTCCTTCGCCGCCAACAGCCGCTGCAATTGCGTCGGCACCAGCGAAAGCACCCACGGCTCGTCCTCGCTCACCACCGGACGCTCCCCGCGCTCCAGCCGCTTCCACTCCCACGCCACGTGCGCGCCTCCCGACACCGCACACCGCACCCGCGCCATCAATCCGCTCACATGAAACGGCGGCAGCACATCCACCGCATTCACTTTCTGAATACCAAAGTGCTCCACGAATCCCCGCGCCGCCGCGCCCAGCGTTCGCTCGTCGTGCCGCGCAAACTTGATCATCCCGCTCGTCCCGCCCGTCGGCACGCACACCCAGCCTTCCTCCGCTCCGTCGTTCGCGCGTAGTTCCCGCAACTTCCGCACCTGCTCCCTCTCCGCCTCGCCCCACCGCGGATCGCACAAAAAGAAAACGCCTTCGCGCTCCTCCGCGACCCCCGTCGCCTCCAACAATTGCCTCAGTTCAGCGCGTTCCACAACGCCTCCACGTCGATCCGCTCCACATCCTCGCGTCGCACAAACGGCGCCGCCGCCGGCCCATCGAAGCGTCCGTCCGCAAACAGCGGCCACACCCCAAACCCCACCGCCCGCCGTTCGCCTTTCCACGCGAACGCCCGCCGCAACGCCGCCCGCGCGCCCACCGCCGTTTCCAGCGCCGACGAAAACACCACCTTCGCCCCCACCTTCTCCAACCGTTCCAAAACCCCGCGCACATCTCCCGCCAGGCCCGACTTCACCACAAACACCCCGCGCCACCCCGCGCCCACCCACCGCTCCACGTCACCGTCGCCCACCAGCGACTCGTCCAACGCGATCTCCACCGGATAATCCTCCGCCAGTCCGCGCAACACATCCTCCGCCCCGCGCGCTTCCCGTGCGATCGGTTGCTCCACAAATTCCACCGGCCGCTCCGCACATCGCTCCAGCCACTTCTCTGCACGTCGCCGATCCCACGCCCCGTTCGCATCCAGCCGCAGCTTCGCGCCCTCCGGCAGCTTCGCACACACGTCGTCGAGCAGCGCCAGCTCGTCCGTTAGATCCCCGACGCCTACCTTCCACTTAAACACCCGAAAACCCGCCTCCGCCTTCGGCCCGATCGCCTCCAGCACCGCCGGCCCCGCCGGCAATAACGCCGCCACCGACAAATATGCCGCACCGTCCTTCGTCTCACTTCCTTCCCGCTCCACGTCCTTCCCATCCCCCGCGCCGGCTTCCTCCATCATCGCCCGCGCCTCCTCCACCGCATTCCGCACACATCCCAACCGCACCGGCAACTCCCTCAAAACCTCTTCCTCCACCCACTCTCCCATTCCCCGCAAAACCGCCTCCGCTTCCTCCGCCGTCTCCGTCCCAAACCACGGCAGCGTCGCCGCCTCGCCGATCCCCACGCGTCCCGCCTCGTCCTCGATCCTCAACCACACGCCTTCGCGCTCCGTCATCACGCCATGCGCCGTCCGCACCGCCACCCGCAACGGCAGCCGATACCTCTTGATCTCCAAACGCAGCTTCACCTCCCCACCCAACCGCCCCCGCCGCCCAAAGAAAAGCCACAATCAAACCTCACCACCCACTCTCCACCTCCCGCCAAACTCCGGGCCATCGCCGCCGTTCACACCCCGTCCGAATTATTCGTCTTCAACGCATCCAAAAACTCCACCGGCGCGAAATCGTCCGTCAGCACCTCCGCCTGATCCACCACCCGCTTCGGCACGTTCGCCCGCTCGCGCCGAATCCGCTCCATGTCGACCAGATCGCGCATCTTCTTGGTCAATTCGTCCGCCGACGGCCATCGCGATTCGTCCGCGATCGACGGCGTGCGATACTTCACCGCCACCGCGATCACATTCCCCCGCCCCGGCGTCTCGAACAGCAGCATCTGCGGAAACACCTTCTGAATCGTCTTCAAATCCGCGTAATACAACTGACTCGTCGCATGTAGGTTCGTCACGAATACACCGCGCTCCTCCAACCTCGCCGCGCACTCCCGATAAAACTCCTCCGTCTTCAGATGCGGCGGCACAAACCCGCCCCGAAACGCATCGAGAATGATCCAGTCCCACTTCTCCCGATTCCGTTTCACAAACATCCGCCCGTCCATCAGCGCCACCGGCGTCTTGTCCGTCGGCCTGAAGCCCATGTGCGTCTGACACAGCTCAAACACCTTCGGGTCCAGCTCCACCGTCTGCAGCAGCGCCTCCGGAAACACTTCCGCAAACGGCCGGTGAAACCCCGCCCCGCCCAGCCCGATCATCAACACCCGCTTCGGCTCCGGCTGAAAAAACAGCGCCGCATACAAACTCCGCGTATACGGCACCACCAGGCGCAGCGGATTCGACAAATCCACCGCTGACTCCAGCGCCTCGTTCCCCCGCGCCCGCGCCCGCAGCTCCACGATGTTTCCGCGCCGCTCGATCGTCAGGCTGTTATAAATCGTGTCGTAGCGCTCGACATAATCGCCCTCCGCCGCGCGCCCCGCGACCGCGACCACGCACCCGCACGCCACCGCCACCATCGCGAATATCCGTTTCATGATTCCTCCGCCCGACGCAGCAGCCGCACCAGAGTTGCCAAACTCACCACCGCCACACCCAACCAGATAAACAGCAGCGTCGACACCCGAAAATTCGGAATAAACACAAACGCCGTCAGCATCACCCCCGCGATATTCCCCAGCGTGCTCACGCCGTAAACCAGCCCCGACGCCTTCCCCGGCGCCGTCCCGCGCGCCGCCAGATACTGCACGCCCTGCGGCCCAAACGCCGACAGCGCCGTCACCGGCAAAAAGAACAGCCCCAAACACGACACCAACAGCGCCACGCTGATGTCCTCGAACGCCACCTCGATAGCCCCCAGCATTCGCCGTCCGAAAAACGCCGTCACCGCCAGCGACACCACCGCCAGCACCGCCATCGCCCACCGCAGCTTCCGCCGCCGCTCCAACGCCGCATTGCTGATACTCCCGCCCACCATCGAACCCACGCTAAACGCCGCTAGGAACGTCGAGATCAGCCACGCCCACACGATGATCGACGAGCCGAAATGCGGATTCAGCAGCCGCGACGCCAGCAATTGAAAACCCATGCTCAAAACCCCGAGCGTCACCACGGTTACATAGAAAACAAGAAGCGCCACGCCCGCCCACCGTGCGCACTCCCTCCGCCCTGTCACCTCCAAACTCCACCCGCCCCCGATGGAGGCGCGCTGCCCTCACCGCACACTTTCCCACCACCTCACCCTTGTCCCCACGCCCACTTCTGCACACACTCCAGCCCCGGCGCGCGCCACTTCGGCGCCGCCTCAATTCCCCTCTTCGCCAACTCGCACAACCACCTCGCAGCACCACCACCATGACCATGATCGCCACCCAAATCCGCCAGAAGGACGCCGCCTTCTACTTCGCCTCCTACTCGCCCGAAAAACTGCTGGAACGTGTCCGCTTCATCAGTCGTTTCTACGACGAAGAGGGCGGCAGCATCCGCGCCGAGGAAGTCCCCGCCGACGACGATGTCGCCCAGTTCATTTCCCGCGTCGAACGCAGCGACTCCGCCTTCCAGCGCGAACTCTCCAAGGCCAAGGTCGCCGCGATCCGCAATTTCTACGAAACCGCCATCTCCCAACCGCCCATCCCCGGCAGCGTCCTGCTCTTCACTCCGCAAAAACTCAATTTCGAGCCGTGGTCCGACGGCAGCGGCGTCGGACGCCTCCAGGAGCCCGCCGAAAAATTCCTCATCATCGACGGCCAGCACCGCCTCGCCGCGCTCCAATTCTACCTCCGCACCCACCCCGAAGAAGCCAAGAACATCCAGGTCCCCTGCGTGATCTTCGACGGCCGCAGCGAGGACTTCGCCACCGAGATGTTCGTCATCATCAACTCCACCCCGACGCGCATCAACAAGAGCCACCTCATCGACCTCTACGAACGCGTCTCCTGGGCCGAACCCGACCGCCGCTTCGCCGCCCACATCACCGAGATGCTCTATCGCGAAAGCGACAGCCCGCTCCGCTACCGCATCAACCGCCTCGGCGGCCGCTCCAAACAGGAAAAATGGATCCTCCAGGCCGAGCTCTACAACGAGGTCCACCGCTGGGTGAAATCCGCCTGGAAGAAAATCGAGTCCGAGGGCACCGACAAACGCAACGCCACCCGCTACTACGAAGTCGTCCGCGATTTCCTCAAAGCCGCCTCCGCCGCCTGGGGCGAGGCGTGGGGAAATTCTGGATACCAAGTCACGAAGCCTGTCGTGCTGAAAGCCATGCTCCGCGTCTGCGCCGATCTCGCCGCCGTCGACGCCGACCCCGCCGAAGACCGCGTCAACCGCTGGACCGCCAAGCTCGCCCCTTGGACCGAGCAATCGCGCGAGTTCCGCAACGACGGCTTCTACGAACGCTTCCCCGCCAAGGGCCAGGTCGAGCGCGTCACCCGCATCCACCGCGAACTCTCCCGCCTCGCCGACATCCCCCTCCGCCCCAAATCCCGCGACTAACCAACTCCCCCGGTAGCGGAACGCGTGAGCGTTTCGCCCTCCCGCCTTTCGTCACTCTTCCCTCACCTCACCGACTTATCCTCCGGCAACCCGAGCTCCTTATACAGCCCCCGCCGCGCATTCTTGTCTCCTTCGAGAATCTTGTGCGCATACGCCGCGACCCGCAGCGCATACGCCCGCGGCACCACGATCACCCCATCGCCGTCCGCCACGATCACGTCGCCCGGCTTCACCAACGCCCCGCCGACCACCACCGGCCGGTTCACCGACTCCAGTTCATTCCGCCCCGGCCGGATTCCGCGCGTCACCGTCCGCGTGTAAATCGGCACTTTCTGCGTCGCGATCTCGTCGCTGTCGCGCGTCCCCGCATTCGTCACCACGCCGACCGCGCCCTTCGATTTCCAGATCATGATATTCGCCGACCCGATCGAGCCCACGTCGGCGTTCACCGCATCTTCGAGCACGATCACCGATCCTTTCCGCAGAATCGGAATGAAGTGCTCCTTCGATTTCTCGTTATACCACTTTCCCGCCCACGCATCGTAATCCGCCTCGTTCATGATCCCCGGCGCCGGTTCCTGCGTCGGCACGAACCGCGCCGTCACCGCGATGCCGATGAAGCGATGGCTGTAATCCTTCGTATCCGTCCACAACGGACGAATCTCGTGATCCATCATCCCACGGCCGAACAAACCGACCGCATCCAACCCGTCCGTCACGTCCGCCACGCGCAGCCCTTCGAACGCCGCCAGGATCTTCGCGTCCTCTTCTTCTGAATACACCTGCGTCGGCATGAAATTCATGCCCGCCCGCAACTCCTCCGGCTTCGGCTCCGCCGCCTGCGCCACGATGACAAACGACCACGCGGCGATCACCGCCGCACCAACCAAACGATTTGGGTATTTCATAGGGGTGCCGCCAACGTTGCCCCGTTCGTCGTCGCCGCCAGCGCAAAATCGCTCCGCGCCTACCGCCACGCGTCTGCATTCCCCTCCGCGTTCGCCCCGCTCGCCCCTTCCCATTTGCCACGCGCCCGCCTTCTCCCGCACGCTTCCCGGTTTTCATGTCCTGGATCGTCGCCAGTCTCCTCTCCGCCTTCGTCCTCGGCGGCTACGAACTCAGCACCAAGCACGCCGTCCGCGACAACGCCGTGCTCGTCGTCCTTTTTTTCACCAATCTCTGCAGCGCGCTCGTCTGGCTCGCGCTCATCGCCTTCGACGCCGCCTCGCCCCACACGCTCCCCCCGATCCTCCACGTCCCCGCCCTCACCCCGACGCAGCACCTCCTCATCTTCGCCAAGTCCACCCTCGTCGCCGTCCTCTGGTCCTGTTCCTACTTCGCGGTAAAACACCTTCCCGTCTCCCTCGCCTCACCGATTCGCTCCACCAGCCCGATCTTTACCATCGCCGGCGCCCTCCTCCTTCTCGGCGAACGTCCCACGCTTCTCGAATCCCTCGGCATCGCCATCACGCTCGGCGCGTTCTTCGGCCTCTCCGCCGCCGGCGCCCGCGAGGGCATTCACTTCGGCCGCAATCGCTGGGTCTGGCTCCTCGTTTTCGGCACCCTCCTTAACGGCGTCAGCGCCCTCTATGACAAATACCTCCTCGGTCATCACGGTTTCGATGCCGCCACCGTCCAAGCGTGGTTTTCGATCTATCTCGCCCTTCTCTTCCTCCCGCTCGCCCTCGGTTGGAAGCTCCGCCTCTGGCAGCGCAACGAATTCCACTGGCGCCCGAGCATCATCCTCATGTCGCTCACGCTGCTCGTGGCCGACTTCCTCTACTTCGATGCCCTGCGCAACCCCGACGCCCTCATCTCCGTCGTCTCCAGCTTCCGCCGCGGCAGCACCCTCGTCGCCTTCGCCGGCGGCATCCTTCTTTTCGGCGAACACAACTGGCGCCAAAAACTCCCCGCCGTCCTCGGCGTCCTCACCGGCATCATCCTCACCCTCCTCGGCTGATTCGTCACCCCACGCCCGTCCCCGCTCTTCCCATCAACTCCAGCTTGATCTCCCGACACTCCGCGTGCGCTTCCGCCTCGAATTTTTCCAGGTTGAAACTCGGAAAAATCCCCCGGCTCAGAATCTTCCACTCCCCCGTTTCCGCGATCGGCCGCACCACCCCCGCCCGCTCGCCGCTCCACCCCAGCCGATTCTGCCGACACAAATCGCGCGCGAGCGACACACTCGCCACCAGCACCGCGTCCTCCTTCGCTTCCTCCGGCCCGTCCACCCAGCGCATCACGTTCGCATAGCTCGGCAGCAGCCCGTGTTTCTCCGCGAAATACGCCGCGATCTCGCGCGTCGTGCACCCGAGAAACAGTTTCTCCGCCGCCGCCAGCCCCACATTCTCCCGCTGCGCAAAACTCACGATCGCCTGAAACCCGATCGGATGCAGGTGCACGAGCACCAGCTTCCCGATGTCGTGCAGCAACCCCGCCGCATACGCCCGCGATTCCAAACTCTGAAACTCCAGATACCGGCACACGAACCGTGCCATCCGCGCCACGCCCACCTGAAACATCCAGAAATTCGTCCAACTGCACGGCGGCACGTTCATCGCCCGCGTATCCGCCGTCACGATACCGCTCGCCATCGCCGCCAGCTTGATCTCGCCGATCAACCCCACGCATAACCGCGGATTCTCCACCGGCTCCGGGTCGAGTTCGTCGTTCCGCCGTCGCGCGTTCGCCGCCACCAACAAGTGCGCCGCCAGCCCCGGATCTTTCTCCGCCAAATCCATCAGCGGCGCCAGACTCGACGGATGCCCCGTCGCGGCCATCTGAAACGCGGCCGCCGCCGAATCGATCACCGGACATCCGTTCAACCGGTCGATCTGCTGCTGCAACTGCGCCCTCGTCACCACCGGACACCGTCCCTTCGCCGGCGCATCGAACCACAACGCCCGCTTCGCCGCCCGCTCCTCCTCCGTCCGCTCCTCCTCCGTCACGAAATCCGCCGGCACCAAGTCCTCGTTCAACTGCACCGCTATCAGCTTCGCCGCCGTCGCGAAAAGCGACACCGCCTCGACCACGCCCGCCCAATTCGCCTGCTCCGCTTTCTCCCTCAATACCCCCAGCACCTCCACCGCACCCCACGCGCCCGCCGCCTCCGCCTGCTCGGAAAGTTCCGTTATCCGCCCCAGCAACGCATCCTTCCGCCTCGCCTGCGCCAGCTCGATCAACCGTCCGCCCGTCGCCTCCAGCTCCACCCGCAGCGCGTCCAGCGCCTTCCGCAATCCTTCCGGCGTATAGCCCATCAGTTTGCAAAACGACTTCTCCTCCTCGAAGTGCTGCGCGCGCCACGGATTCGCGACCGCCTTGTTCACCTCCGCCAGGATCTGCGCGTCGAGATACGGCTTCACCAAAAAGTTCTGCACTTTCAACTCCATCGCCCGCCGCACCGAATCCCGGTCGCCCGCGCCCGTGTAGATCACCACCGGCATCAACTTCAACAAACAGTCGTCCCGCAACCGCTGCACCAGCGCCAGTCCGCTTTCCTTCTCCAGCTTCAGCTCCAGAAAAATCAGATCCACCGCCAGCGTCCGCTGCACAAACTCCCACGCTTCCGCCACGCTCCCCACCGCCGCAAACCGGTGCCCGCCGCGCGCCAGCACACCCTTCATCGCTTTTCGCGCGACGTCGGCAGGATCGATGAGGAGGACATTGGCCATGCGAATGGAGCAATCAGCACGAACCCGGATCGCGCCGGGACCGGCGCGACCCATCCTCTTAATCGGCTCAAACGCCCACTTCTGAACGCCCGCGCGCGTCCTACGCGTCAGTTTCCGCGCAACGCCTCCACCGGCTCGATGTTTGCAGCACGTCGCGACGGCAGAAAACACGCCAGCATCGCCACCGTGCTCAATACGCCCGCCGTTCCCGCCAGCACGGCGACATTCGTCGGACTCACCCCGAACAACAATCCTTTCATCGCCCGCCCCGCCCCCCATGCGCCCAACAGACCCAACGGCAACGCGATCAACAACAGCTTCACGCCCAACCCTAGAAACTGCGCCATGATCTGCTCGGGCAACGCCCCCAACGCCATGCGCACGCCGATCTCGCGCTGCCGCTGCGCGACCGCATACGCCAGCACGCCATAGATTCCCACCGCCGCCAGCACGAGCGCCACCCCCGCGAAAATGCCGGCGAGGATCAGCGGCACTTTCCGCTCCGCCACGCTTTGGTCCACGCGCTCGGTCATCGTCATCAACTGGTCCACCGCCATCTCCGGATCCACCCGCAACACCGCCGCCCGCACCGCCGGTCCCGCCGCTTCCGCCGCCTGCTCCGTGCGCACCACCACGGTGAATCCCAATCCCGCATAGTCTCGATAGGGAAAATACACCGCGCCATTCCCGCGATCGTCCGCGAGGTCCGCCTGTTTCACGGCGCCCACCACTCCCACGATCGTATAAAGCTTCCGCTCCGAGTCCGTCGGCGGCGAATCCGACAACCTCCGCCCGAGCGCGCTCTCGCCCGGCCAGTAACGCCGCGCCACATGCTCGTCGATCACGCACACTTTCGTTTCCGCCCGCGAATCCGCCGTGGTCAAAAAACGCCCTTCCCGCAACGTCAGCCCCAGCGCCTCGAAGTAATCCGCCGCCACCCCGCTCGTGAAATGCGCCTGCAGCGACTCTCCCGCCGGCGGCTGATAGCCTTCGATCCAGATCGCGTTGTTGCTGTTGTGACCCGTGAACGGCACGCCCGTGCTGACGCCCACCGACTTCACCCCCGGCAACGCCCCGAGTTCGGTCGTGAGCTTTTCGACAAACGCCAGCCGCTGTTCCTCCTTCTGATAATTGGCCCACGGCAGCGCGATCGATCCCGTCAGCACATTCGTCGGCCGGAATCCCGGATCCACCGCCAGCACCCGCGAAAA
>ENA-UOVV01002000-UOVV01002000.1-compost-metagenome-genome-assembly--contig:-NODE-2000-length-12652-cov-22.830436_pt1 | contig 12652 bp, 11 predicted proteins | sample MGYA00238155_ERZ761577 | MGnify/ENA primary metagenome ERZ761577 (study PRJEB28898, sample SAMN06268775) | compost metagenome | isolation source: Emeryville, CA | place: USA:Emeryville, CA | collected...
CTCCAGAATCGCACCGTCGGCAAGGTCTTCCCACCGGCGCCAGAAGAAGCGATAACGCCTCACGCAGATCCCGTCGCCCTCCTCCCGCGCCGCTGCACCGGGCACCGCGGGCACCACGAGCAGGGGGTCAAGAGCGTCGGCCATCCCCACGGCAAGATCGCGCACAAAAGACGGTGTGCCGTCGCCAGCGTGTGCAGGAAACGTCGACGCACTCACCACAAGGCGAGGTCGTGAGGAAGGCGAGGTCATAGGCTTATCCACCGTGAGTGAAGCGAGGGCGCCCCAAGTGTACGAGGCCGCAGTGGTGGGCGCCGCGGGCTTTCTCGGCAGCGCGGTGGTGGAAGCCTTCAATGCGGCCGACGTTCCAGTCACCGGTTTCACCCTCGACAGGCCTTTGGTGGAGGACGGCGAGCTTCATCCCGATGCGCGCGGCGTGCGGACGCTCGTGTGGTGTGCGTCCCGCATCAACCCCCGGCTCGCCGTCGAGGAGCCGGCCCTGATCGAGGCTGACAAGCGCGATCTCGATGAGGCGATCTCGCTGTTTTCGCGTGAGGAGCGGCCCCCGCGCATCGTCACCTTCTCCTCTGGGGGCACTCTTTACGGCCCGCCCGCAACGCCGCCGTTTCGGGAACGCGACGAGCCCAACCCCGTCAACAGGTACGGCGAAGCGAAGCTTGAGATCGAACAGCACGTGGCACGCTCCGGGCTACAGGCCGTTGCGCTGCGCGTGGCCAACGCCTACGGACCCGGTCAGTGGCCTGCACCCGGCCAGGGTGTGCTCGCGCATTGGATCGAGGCCGCGCTCAATGGTGCAGAGGTTCACGTCTACGGCGACCCGACGGCCACCCGTGACTACGTGTACGTCGACGACATCGCTCAAGCAGTCCTCGCCACGCACCGCGTGACCGACGCCCCGCCGGTCATCAACATCGGCTCAGGAGTTGCGACGTCCCTCGACGACCTCCTCCACATCCTTGAGCCGGTTGTCGCCCCACACGTTCTCCGCGTGATCCGCCATCACGCTCGCGACACCGACACGGCTCACTCGACTCTTGACGCCTCACTTGCCCGCGAAGCACTCGGTTGGCAGGCCGAGGTCCCGCTCGCTGAGGGGGTTGCACGGCAATGGCGTTGGCGGGCAGCGCAATGAGACTCCTTTCCCTCAATAAGGGAGCCGTGATCCGCTGGGTGCTCTTTGGCGTTGCCGTCGCGATTCTCACGTGGGCGGTTGTCTCGCAGTGGGACGGAGTCGCCGACGCTGCCCGCGGCGTTGGCATGTGGCCGCTCATCGCGGCCACCGCCCTCACCATCCTCGCCCTCGCCTTCAACACGCTGTCCTGGCGCTCCGTCATGCGCTCGGTGGGTCTTGAAGCGCCGCTGAGGGAAGCGTCGGCCGTCTTTCTTGTGTCCCAGGCGGGCAAATACGTGCCCGGAGCAATCTGGCCTGTTGTCGCTCAAACCGAGTTCGCCCGGACCCATGGGGTGAGCCGGGCACGAGCGATGACGGGATCGCTCGTTGCGATGGCAGTGGGCGTCGTGATGGCCGCAGTTGTCGGCATGATCGCGCTCGCGGTCTTCGCCCCTGGCACCGTGCTCGACTACTGGTGGGCGCTCGCCCTTGCCGTCGCGCTTGCCGTCACCCTGGTGCCGGCCGTGCTCGAACGCCTCCTTGGCATCGCCCTCCGCGCGCTGCGTCGCCAGGCCGAGCCGCCGCGCATCGAGGGCCGCGCACTGCTCGGCTCGGCGCTGTGGTCTGGTCTCAACTGGGCCGCTTTGGGCGTCCACGCCTGGGTCTTGCTGCGGGCACTTGGCAGTGCCGACGCCAACCTCGGCATCGCGACGGGGGCCTTCGCTGTGGCGTGGCTCGTCGGCTTCGTCATCGTCATCGCTCCCGCAGGCGTGGGGCCACGTGAGATTGCGCTCGTTGCCCTCCTTGCGGGGGCGGCTACCGAGCCTCAAGCGCTCGCGCTTGCGCTCCTCAGTCGCTTTTCGATGACGCTCGCGGACGCTTTGGGGCTTGCTCTTGGCGTTGGCGTGCAGCGGTTGCGGCGGGCACAGCCGGGCCGTACTGCTGCTCCTTGATTCGGTAGAGCTGGTCCTCATTGAGGATGCGGTTCGACTTGGCGAGGTCCGACAGCACGCCGATCGCGAGTGACAGACCCGAGCCGATGAGGAGCAGCGTGCCGAGCATGAGCGACTGGTAGTGGTTGCCCTTGTCGCCTTGGGCCAAGAGGATCGCGTAGCGAACAAAAGGCACGAGGCCGAGCACGCCGAAGATGATCATCATCGACAAGAACAGCGACCACGGCTTGAACATGATGTACGAGCGCAGGATCGCCTGTCCCGAGCGCGCCATGTGCTCGAACATGTTGGAGAACAGGCGGGATTCGCGGGTCTTCGGGTTGGTGTCGATCTCAACCGAGGCGATCGCGAGGCTCTTGTTGCCCGCCTGGATGATCGTCTCCATCGTGTAGCTGAACTGGGTGACGATGTTGAGACGGTAGAGCGAGTAGCGCGAGTAGGCGCGGAAGCCCGAGGCGGCGTCGGGCAACTTGGTGCCTGCGGCCTGGTTCACCACCCACGAGCCGAAGCGCTGCATCACCTTCTTGAAGGCAGAGAAGTGGGCGATGGTGTGGGTCTGGCGGTCGCCGATGACGATATCTGCGGTACCCGCGAGAATGGGCGCGACGAGGTCGGGGATGCGCGCTTGCGGGTACTGGTTGTCGCCATCGGTGTTGACGACGATGTCCGCGCCGTGAGCGAGGGCAAAGTCCACGCCGTCGCGGAAAGAGCGAGCGAGACCCATGCGGGTGGTGTGCGAGATCACGTGGTGGACACCGAGTTCGCGTGCGATCTCAACGGTGCGGTCGGTTGAGCCGTCGTCGATGACAAGCACCTCGATCTCGTCGATGCCATCGATCTGCTTGGGGATCGATTCGAGCACCAACGGCAAGGTGGCTTCTTCGTTGAGGCATGGGATCTGAACGATGAGCTTCACAATGACCTTCCGACGCTCCACAGCGTAGTGGCGCAGCGCACGGTCCGCTCTCAGTCAGCGGCGGAGGCGGAGGCCCTTGACCGCAGGTACCAGGCCACAATGTGGCGGGCGACGCCAGCGCCAACGGCGATGACAGCGCCACCGATCGAGCCGGCGACGGCCGTCGCGGCCAAGAGGTTGTCGGAGACGGTGGGGAGGAAGGAGCCCGTCCACATGGCCCGGCCGAAGAGGCCGCCGAGCGCTCCGGCGAGCAGATTGATCCACCAGCCGTTGTCGACGCGCGCGTGCGTGTGAGCGGCTCCGGAGCCCACGAGGGCACCGGCGACAACGCCCACGATCAACTCCATGGCATGAACCTAATGGGTGCTCGCAGATGTGGCCTGCTGCGACTCCCCAAGGGCCGCTTGAACGACCCTCCACAGTGACGGATTGGCCACGTACCGGCAGGTTCCCTGTTGCGCTTTCGCGGAGTAGGACAGAATGGGCGGGTGACCTCCTTCGCTGACCGCCACGTGGGACCCAATGACGACGCCATCCACACGATGCTGGGCACCGTGGGATTCGCGTCGCTGGAAGCGCTGATCGACGCTGCTGTGCCGGAGTCGATTCGGCAAGACGACGTCCTCGTCCTGCCCGATGCGCTGACCGAAGCCGAGGCCCTCGGACGCCTTGAGCAGTTCGCCCACTGCAATGAGACCGCTGTCCAGATGATCGGGCAGGGCTACTACGACACGGTGACTCCTGCCGCGATCCGCCGCGGCATTCTCACCAACCCGGCCTGGTACTCGGCCTACACGCCGTACCAGGCGGAGATCTCTCAGGGTCGCCTCGAGGCGCTGCTCAACTTCCAGACGATGGTCTCGGACCTCACGGCATTGCCCATTGCGAACGCGTCGCTGCTCGACGAGGCGACGGCGGTGGCCGAGGCGGTGCTCCTCATGGAGCGCGCAGCGAACCGTGACGGCGCCATTGTCATCGACGCCGAGTGCTTCCCGCAGACCCTTGAAGTTGTGCTCGCGCAGTGCAAGGCCCTTGGCATCACCGTGCGCGTCGAGGACATCGAGGAGGCGTGGCGACCCGCTCGTGACGTGGTGGGCGTCGTCTTCCAGAACCCCGGCCAATCCGGTCGTCTCCGCGACCTGCGGCCCCAGCTCGAAGCCGTTCGTGACGCCGACGCTCTTGCGACTGTCGCGTGCGACCTCCTGTCGCTCACCATCGTGACACCCCCGGGTGAGATGGGTGCGGACATTGCGGTGGGCTCTTCGCAGCGCTTTGGTGTCCCGCTGTTCTTCGGTGGACCGCATGCCGCCTTCATCGCTGTGCGGGAGGGGCTCGAACGCCAGCTGCCTGGGCGGCTCGTCGGCGTCTCCCGCGATGAGGATGGCAAGCCCGCCTTGCGCCTGGCGCTCCAGACCCGCGAGCAGCACATTCGCCGTGAGAAGGCGACGTCGAACATCTGCACCGCTCAGTCGCTGCTCGCCGTCGTTGCGTCGATGTACGCCGTCTATCACGGTCCCAACGGTCTGCGCGATATCGCTCTCGACGTTCACTCGAAGGCCGTCACCCTCGCCGATGCGCTGTCGGCAATGGGTGTGAACCCGGTGCATGAGGACTTCTTCGACACGATCATGCTCAATGTGCCAGGTGGAGCTGACTCGGTGGTCGCGCGTGCCGCTGCCGCGGGCATCAACATCCGCAAGGTCGATGACGATCACATCGCCATCGCCTGTGACGAGAAGACCGAGCTCGAGACGCTCGACCACCTCGTCGAGGCGGTCATCGCACGCCCGCGCCACCCCGTGTACACCGCGCCTCGCGTGGCGATCCCGCGCTCCGTGCGCCGCACGTCGGAGTACCTGACGCACCCCGTCTTCAACAGTTACCACTCGGAGGCTGCGCTCACGCGCTACATGCGTCGTCTCGCCGACCGCGACCTCGCGCTCGACCGGACGATGATCCCGCTCGGCTCGTGCACGATGAAGCTCAACGCGGCCGCCTCTCTCGAGCCGATGCTGTGGCCTGGGTTTGCGAACATTCACCCCTTTGCACCCTCGGCGCAGACCGCGGGCTACCGCGAGCTGATTGAGCAGCTCGAGGACTGGCTTGCTGAGATCACGGGTTACGCGGCCGTGTCCGTGCAACCGAATGCGGGCTCGCGCGGCGAGTACGCAGGCTTGCTTGCGATTCGTGAATACCACCGCGCACAGGGGGACGAAGAGCGCGACGTGTGCCTCATCCCCGCCTCGGCTCACGGGACCAATGCGGCCTCCGCAGTGCTTGCCGGCATGCGTGTTGCCGTCGTCAAGACGGGCACCGACGGTGAGATCGACCTCGACGACCTCAAGGCGGTGCTCGCGAAGCATCAGGGCAAGGTCGCGGCGATCATGATCACCTACCCCTCCACTCACGGCGTCTATGAGCCGCATGTGAGCGAGGTGTGCGCGGCGGTGCACGACGCTGGTGGCCAGGTCTACATCGATGGCGCCAACCTCAACGCTCTCGTCGGTCTCGCAAAGCCCGGCCATTTCGGCGGCGACGTCTCGCACCTCAACCTGCACAAGACCTTCGCAATCCCTCACGGCGGTGGCGGCCCCGGCGTCGGCCCGGTGGCGGTAGCCGAGCACCTGGTGCCGTTCCTGCCCCGCACGCGCCAGTCGATTCAGCGACCTCAGGACCTCAAGCGCCAGGGCGCAGCTGTCTCCGGTGCGCCGTATGGTTCGGCCGGCATTCTGCCGATCTCGTGGTCGTACATCGCGATGCTGGGACCGGACGGTCTCCAGCAGGCGACCCAGGTGGCGGTGCTCGCCGCCAATTATGTGGCAGCGCGTCTCGCGGAGCACTACCCCGTGCTCTACCGGGGCCCCGGCGGGCTCGTCGCGCACGAATGCATCCTCGATCTGCGCGACCTCACGAAGGCCACCGGTATCACGGCGGAGGACGTCGCGAAGCGACTCATCGACTATGGCTTCCACGCCCCCACGATGTCGTGGCCTGTGGCAGGCACGCTCATGGTGGAGCCGACGGAGTCCGAGGACCTCGCAGAGCTCGATCGTTTCATCGACGCGATGATCTCGATCCGCGAAGAGATCGCCGCTGTTGAGCGAGGGGAGGTCGCTGCTGAGGAATCGGCACTGCGGCATGCGCCGCACACCGCCGAGTCGCTCCTTGTCGAGGAATGGACGGCGCCGTACTCGCGTGAGCAGGCGGCCTTCCCTGCGCCTGGTGTGCGCCGGGACAAGTACTTCCCGCCGGTGCGCCGGATCGACAATGCGTATGGCGACCGCCACGTGGTGTGCTCCTGCCCGCCGGTGGAGGACTACAGCTAGCCACACCCCGTCGGTGAAACCGACGTTGCACGGCTGAGGTCCCGAGCGTCCGGGTCTACGCTGGCCGCATGACGCGTTCGCCTTTGCATCATGAGCACGAGGCGCTCGGCGCCACCCTCATCGACTTCGCTGGCTGGGACATGCCCGTGCGGTACAGCTCGGACTTGGCGGAGCACCGCGCAGTGCGTGAGGCGGCCGGGCTGTTCGACATCTCGCACATGGGTGAGGTGGTAGTGCGCGGGCCCCAGGCCGCAACGGGTCTCGACCACGCGGTGGTCTCCGGGATGGAGCGCCTCGCGATCGGCAAGGCGAAGTACACGATGCTGTGCACGCCTGCAGGCGGCGTCATCGACGACGTCATCGTCTACCGCCGCGACTGGGACCACTTCATCGTGGTGGCGAACGCCGCCAACGTCGCCACCGTGGTGGCGGAGCTGACGCACCGCCTCTCGACGTTCGACGCGACCGTGACTGACATGACGACGGAGATCGCACTCATCGCCGTCCAGGGCCCGCGCGCTGAGGAGATCGTCGCGCACATGTGCGCGTTCGGTGCCGAGGACATCCGCGCCCTCGCTCCGTACACGTGGTGCACCGTGTTGCTTGAGGGTGATATTCACGCGATGGTCGCTCGGACCGGCTACACCGGCGAGGACGGTTTCGAGCTCTTTGTCGTCGCGGACGACGCGGTGGCTGTGTGGCGCCTTGCTCTGAGCCACGGCGAGCCCCACGGCATGCTCCCGTGTGGCCTGGCCGCGCGGGACTCGTTGCGCCTCGAGGCAGGCATGCCGCTCTACGGCCATGAGCTCACCCTCGCGACCACGCCCTACGACGTGGGCCTGGGCCGCATTGTGCAGACCGGTGCCGCACGCGTGCTCGTGCGGCCGGGCCTTGACGGCGCCGTGCGCTTGAGCGATGACAAGCAGCCTCGCGGTGACTTCGTGGGCCGCGAGGCTCTCGCTGCCGCGAAGGAGAAGTACGACGCAGCGATCGCCGATCCGGCATCGGCGCCGTCAGATCAGCGCGTTCTCGTGGGCCTTGTCGGCACGTCCGGCCGAGTTGCCCGGTCTGGCTATGAGGTGTTCCACGATGGCCAGCATGTTGGCGTCGTGTCATCGGGCGCTCCCTCTCCCACGCTCGGCAAGCCGATCGCGATGGCGATGGTGCATCCGCGTGCCGCGGCCGAGGGAACGGCCGTGGAGATTGATGTGCGTGGCCGCCGCGAAACCATGACGGTTGCCGCGCTACCTTTGTACCGGCGAGCCTCGCAGTGATGCGCGGCCACTTCCTTCCAATTCGCGCGAAAGGGTTGGCTCATGTCCTCCGTACCTGCTGATCTGCTGTACTCCGCCGAACACGAGTGGGTGGCGGGCGACGCCGAGCCCGGCTCGGTTGTGACCGTGGGCATTACGGACTACGCGGCCAAGGCCCTTGGCGATGTGGTCTACGTCGAGCTGCCGAGCGTGGGCGACAAGGTCACAGCCGGAGAGGTGTGCGGCGAGCTTGAGTCGACGAAGGCCGTGAGCGAGCTGTACTCGCCTGTCACCGGCACTGTCACCGCCGTCAACGAATCGCTCGTCAGTGCCCCAGGCACCATCAACGACGACCCCTACGAGGCCGGTTGGATCCTCAAGGTCGAGGTCTCCGAGGACACTGACCTCATGGACGCCGACGCATACGCTGACCACGTGTCGTAATGCCCGGCACGCACGATTCAGGTGCGTCGCCTCACGGGCGGCAGGCTCCGCCCGAACTGCTGATCGTCGCTGGTGCGATCACCGATTCCCTCGCTGAGCCGCGCCGGCTCTTGAGCGCGCGCCGCACGCTGCCGCTATGGGCGCGGGGGCAGTGGGAGTTTGCGGGCGGCAAAGTTGAAAGCGGCGAGACGGTCGAGGACGCGTTGCGCCGCGAGCTGCGTGAAGAGCTGGGCGTTGAGGTGGTGGTGGGCGATGAGGTCATCGGCCCTCACAGGTCCGCCGTCAGCGGCGATGCCGTGTGGGAGATCCGTGCAGTCGGCTCAGTTCCAGCGCCGGAGGTACCGCCCTCGCCCGTGCGACTCGTCATGCGAATCTTCTGGTGCGAACTCGCTCCGGGGTCCCCCGAACCGGCCCCGCTTGAGGACCACGACGAGGTCATGTGGCTTGAGCCGGGAGCATGGCGTGATGGTGTCAACTGGTTGGTCGCGGACGAGCCGATCGTCGCAGCATTGATCGACGACGCGATCCGCCGCCATCGGCGCGGAGCCTGCTGACGCTGCGGCATTACGTCACCGCGATACAACCCTCGAGGTGATCGTCAACGAGGCCGCAGGCTTGCATCGCCGCGTACATCGTCACCGGGCCGATGAAAACGAAGCCCGCCATCTTGAGCGTTTTGGCAAGCGCGAGAGATTCGGGAGTTGAGCTTGGTACGTCCTCCCACTTGCTTGCACGCACGGTGCGCGGCGTGGGGGCGTGCGACCAGAACAGTTCGTCAAGGGAAATGCCCGACTCTTGTAGTGCAACCACCGCCTTGGCGTTGGTAATGGCCGCCTCAATCTTTTGTCGATTGCGCACAATTCGGGCATCGTCCATGAGGCGCTCAACGTCACGCTCGCCAAAGGTCGCGACCCGTGCCGGATCGAAACCTTCAAAGACCTCACGGAACGCCTCGCGCTTGCGCAAAATCGTGGCCCATGACAGTCCCGACTGCATTCCCTCCAGCACAATGCGCTCATACAGCGCGGCGTCACCATGAACGGGTACGCCCCATTCTTCATCGTGGTAACGCTCGTAAACCGGGTCTCCGTTGCCGAAACATCGCAACAAGTCGCTTGTTTCTGTGATCATGCGACAATCTTGGCCCTCAGCACTGACACGCGCGAGGGGAATTTCCCGCACTGTGGACAACTCCCGAACCTGGTCGCTGTGAATGGTCGAGGACGGCGGTCAACTGGTCCAGTACGTCACGTCCGCGTAGTCTGTCCACCGCCATGACCATCCGTGACCTGTTCGGCGCCGGCCGTCCCACGCTCTCCTATGAGCTGTTTCCGCCGCGCAGCGCCGCGGCCGAGCAGCAACTCAGCGCGACGATGGCATTACTTGCTGCGACCCGTCCGGACTTCATGTCGATCACGTATGGCGCCTCGGGAACCACAAGAGGCACGAGCCGTGGAGTTGTCCACGATCTAGCGGTCGCTCACACAATCCCACCGCTTGCACACCTCACTTGCGTTGATCAATCGCGCGCGGAGCTCATTTCGGTGATCGAGGAGTACCTGGCCGACGGCGTGCGCGATTTCTTGGCATTGCGTGGCGACCCGCCCAAAGGCCAGGTGGATTGGCGTCCGCACCCGGACGGTCTCTTGTACGCGTCCCAATTGGTGGAACTGCTGAAGGAAGTTGCGGGTGCCCACGGAGTTGAGGTGTGCATTGCTGTCACTGCGTTTCCGGCCCAGCACGCAGTCGAGCAGTGGCGCCAGCAGGGTCTCGACGTCTTGCGCGCCAAGCAAGAGGCGGGCGCTGACTTTGCCATCACGCAGGTCTTCTACGAAGTGAGCCACTACGCGGACCTCGTGCGCGATGCGGCAGAGCAGGGAATCGGCCTGCCGATCGTGCCCGAGGTGATGCCGCTCGTCTCAGCCCGCCGCGCCTATCGCGCAGCCGAACTCACTGGGGTGCCGACGCCCGCCGAGCTTGTCGCCGCTTTGGAAGCGGCGGCCGACGACGAGGCGGCGCTCGCGGCAGGAGTGGAGCATGCGGCCACGTTGTCTCGCGACCTGCTCGACGCCGGCGCGCCCGGCATTCACATCATCACGTTCAACCGCCACGAGGCGGCGCTTGCGCTTGTCGATGCACTCGGCCTGCCGCACCCGGGGGCCTCGTAACGAGCACCCAGCCCGAGCGTCGGCCGCGTGGGACGATGAGGTCATGGCTCGCACAGTGAATCCCCGCACCGTCACCCTCACCCGCGACAGCGTCGGCATCTACACGGCAACAAATGCGCATGGCGCGACTCTCCAGTTTGGGCGCGGAGACGGCCTCCTCACGCCCGTGGAACTACTCCTCGCGGCGATTGCTGGCTGCTCGAGTGTGGACGTGGACTTCATGACCTCGCGCCGGGCGGAACCGACAAAGTTCGAGGCGACCGCCACGGCCGATTACGTCAACGATGACGAGACGGGCAACATCCTCGAGAACATCCGCGTCACGTTCGACTTGGAGTTCCCCGCGGGTGAAGAAGGCGACAAGGCGCGGGCCCGCATCGCTGCCGCGCTCGCGGCCTCACATGAGCGCGAGTGCACGGTGTCTCGCACCGTGGAGGCGGGGACGCCGGTGCAATTGGTTCAAAAGCACCAATAAAAGGTGCCAGCTCGCGTTGGTCCGGATGGGTGCATCCCGCTAGAGTGTGTGGCGCTATCTCGGCGCAATCGACGCGTCGACCAAGCGCAATGGCGAGCCCGCCGCGCAGCACCCATTTGAGGAATCATGTCTGACGCAACCCCCTCGACCTTTCCCACCGGCACCATCCTTGGCTACCCGCGCATCGGCCCGGGCCGCGAGCTGAAGAAGGCCCTCGAGTCGTTCTGGAAGGGCGCCACCTCCCAGGCCGACCTTGAAGCAGCCGCCGCCGACCTGCGCTCCACCACTCGCGAACGAATGTCCACGCTGGGACTCGGCCGCACCGATTCGTCGATCCCCTCGAACTTCTCGTTCTACGACCACGTGCTCGACGCGGCCGTCACCTTCGGTGCGGTTCCCACCCGTTTCGCTCACTTGCGTGACGCGAACGGCGTGGTTGACCTCGCCGGTTACTCGACCATCGCTCGCGGTGAGGGCGACAAGGCCCCGCTCGAGATGACGAAGTGGTTCGACTCGAACTACCACTACCTCGTGCCGGAGATCGGCCCTGAGACCAGCTTTGCGCTGTCCTCGACGCGCTGGGTCGACGAGTTTGTGGAGGGCAAGAACGCGGGCTTCATCACGCGTCCCGTCATCACCGGTCCTCTCACGTTCCTCTACCTCGCGAAGGCCTCGGACGACGCTTCGGAAGGCTTTGACCCGGTCACTCGCCTTGGCGACCTGCTCCCGGTGTACGCCGAGCTCCTCGCCGCCTTCAAGGCGGCCGGTGCTGAGTGGGTGCAGATTGACGAGCCGGTGCTCGTTGCTGACATTCACGCCGACCGTGCCGACGTGCTCGCGAACGCCAAGCGCGCTTACGAGTTCCTCGGCGGCCAGGCGGACCGCCCGCAGCTGTTTGTTGCGGCTCCGATGGGCTCGCTCGACGACGCTCTACCGGTGCTCGCCGCGGCACCCATCGAGGCAATCGGTCTCGACCTTGTCCGCGGTGGCGTCCCCACGGGTGTTGACCTCTCTGGCGTCACGATCGCGGCCGGGGTCATCGACGGCCACAACATCTGGCGCACCGACCTCGACAAGGCGCTCGCCACTCTTGACGCGGTGGCCGCGCTCGGTGCGCAGGTTGCAGTGTCGACGTCCACCTCGCTGTTCCACGTGCCTCACACCCTCAAGGGTGAGGAGCACTTGGGCGAGGAACTGATCTCCTGGTTGGCGTTTGCCGACGAGAAGATCGGCGAGGTCGTCACGCTTGCGGCGGCGCGCCGTGACGGTGTGGATGCGGTGGCTGAGGCTCTTGAGTCTGCACGGAAGGCCCTCGCCTCGCGTGCGGCTCACCCCGGCACGAACCGTGCCGACGTGCGTGCGGCTCTCGACGCCGTCAAGCCCGCCGACTTCGCTCGTTCGGACTACGCGATCCGTGCGGCCGCTCAGGCGAACCGTTTTGAGCTGCCCGAGTTGGCGACGACGACGATCGGTTCGTTCCCCCAGACCCCGGAGATCCGCAAGGCTCGCGCCGCGTGGGCAAAGGGTCAACTGAGCGACGCCGGATACGAAGAGGCGATGAAGGCGGAGATCGCTTCCGTCATCAAGCTCCAGGAGGAGCTTGGCCTCGACGTTCTCGTCCACGGTGAAGCTGAGCGCAACGACATGGTTCAGTACTTCGCCGAACTGCTCGATGGCTTCGATGTCACCGTCAACGGCTGGGTGCAGTCCTACGGTTCGCGTTGCACACGACCTTCGATCCTGTGGGGGGACGTGGCTCGCCCTGAGCCGATGACCGTCAAGTGGGCCGCTTACGCGCAGTCGCTTTCGGAGAAGCCGGTCAAGGGCATGCTCACCGGTCCCGTGACGATCCTCGCGTGGTCCTTTGTCCGCGATGACCAGCCGCTTGGTGTCACTGCCAACCAGGTGGCCCTCGCCCTCCGCGAGGAGATCGCTGACCTCGAGGAGGCCGGCATCGGCATCATTCAAGTGGACGAGCCCGCTCTGCG
>ENA-UOVV01002004-UOVV01002004.1-compost-metagenome-genome-assembly--contig:-NODE-2004-length-12623-cov-6.594128_pt1 | contig 12623 bp, 10 predicted proteins | sample MGYA00238155_ERZ761577 | MGnify/ENA primary metagenome ERZ761577 (study PRJEB28898, sample SAMN06268775) | compost metagenome | isolation source: Emeryville, CA | place: USA:Emeryville, CA | collected...
TCATCTGCATCACCAACCCGCTCGACGCCATGGTCTGGGCGCTGCAGAAGTTCTCGGGCCTGCCTACCAGCAAGGTCATCGGCATGGCGGGCGTGCTCGATTCCTCGCGCTTCGTGCATTTCATCGCCGAGGCGCTGGGCGTGTCGGTCGAGGACGTCTCGGCCTTCGTGCTGGGCGGCCATGGCGATACCATGGTGCCGCTGGCCCGCTATTCCACCGTGGCCGGCATTCCGCTCACCGACGTCGTCAAGATGGGCTGGCTCAGCAAGGAGAAGCTCGACCAGATCATCCAGCGCACCCGCGACGGCGGCGCCGAGATCGTCGGCCTGCTCAAGACCGGCTCGGCCTTCTACGCGCCCGCCGCCTCGGCCATCGCCATGGCCGAAAGCTATCTCAAGGACAAGAAGCGCATCCTGCCCGCCGCCGCCTTCCTCAACGGCGAATATGGCGTCAAGGGCACCTATGTCGGCGTGCCGGTGCTGATCGGGGCGGGCGGGGCCGAACGGATCGTCGAGATCGCGCTCAATTCCTCCGAGCAGAAGGCGTTCGACAAGTCGGTCGGGGCCGTAGAGGGCCTGATCGAGGCCTGCAAGAAGATCCAGCCCAAGCTGGCTTGATGCGGCGCTGAAGATTTGAGCCGTCGCCGCCGGGCTCGCCCCCGGCGGTCCATTCATCCGCAGGATGGATTGCCGGGACAGGCCCGGCAATGGCGGAGACAGGGATCGGGTTCAGTCCGGTCCGCCAGAACGAACCCGACCCACGCAAGGGGAAAACGATGAACATCCATGAACATCAGGCCAAGGCGCTGCTGAAGGAATACGGTGCCCCGGTCGCCGCGGGCGTTGCCATCTTCTCGGCGGACGAGGCCGAGGCCGCCGCCAGGTCGCTGCCCGGCCCACTCTACGTGGTCAAGAGCCAGATCCATGCCGGCGGTCGCGGCAAGGGCAGGTTCAAGGAGCTCGGGCTCGACGCCAAGGGCGGCGTGCGTCTCGCCAAGTCGGTCGAGGACGTGGTCGCCAATGCCCGGGAGATGCTGGGCAACACGCTGGTGACCAAGCAGACCGGCCCGGCCGGCAAGCAGGTCAACCGCCTCTATATCGAAGACGGCGCCGACATCGCCCGCGAGCTCTACTGCTCGCTGCTGGTCGATCGCGCCACCAGCCGCGTCTCCTTCGTGGTCTCGACCGAGGGCGGTATGGATATCGAGGCGGTGGCCGAGGCGACGCCCGAGAAGATCGTCACCGTCGCCATCGACCCCACCACCGGAGTCACCGGCGGCGATGTCGAGAAGATCAATGCGGCCCTCGCGCTCGACGGTGCCGCCGCGGAGGACGGCAAGCGCCTCTTCCCGATCCTCTACAAGGCCTTCACCGAGAAGGACATGAGCCTTCTGGAGGTCAACCCGCTGATCGTCATGCAGGACGGGCATTTGCGGGTGCTCGACGCCAAGGTCAGCTTCGACAACAACGCCGCCTTCCGCCACGAGGAGCTCAAGGAGCTGCGCGACCTCACCGAGGAGGACGCCAAGGAAATCGAGGCCTCCAAATACGACCTCGCCTATGTGGCGCTGGACGGCAATATCGGCTGCATGGTGAACGGGGCGGGCCTCGCCATGGCCACCATGGACATCATCAAGCTCTACGGCGCCGAGCCCGCCAACTTCCTCGACGTGGGCGGGGGCGCCAGCAAGGAGAAGGTCACGGCCGCCTTCAAGATCATCACCGCCGACCCGGCGGTGGAAGGCATACTGGTCAACATCTTCGGCGGCATCATGCGCTGCGACGTCATCGCCGAGGGCGTCATCGCCGCCGTCAAGGAAGTGGGGCTCAAGGTGCCGCTGGTGGTCCGCCTCGAAGGCACCAACGTCAAGGAGGGCAAGGCCATCCTCGACCAGTCCGGGCTCAACGTCATCTCGGCCGACGATCTGGACGATGCCGCCCAGAAGATCGTCAAGGCGATCAAGAGTTAGCCCGATGCGACGCGGCCTCGCCCTTCTCGCTCTCCTGGCCCTCGCCGCCCAGCCCGCCTGGGCCCAGGGCAAGACCAAGGGGCCGGTGCAGCCGGCCTCGGTGGAAGCGCTCGAAGTGTGCGAGATCTTCGCGCGGGGCGACGTGCTGGCGGTGGAGGCGGCCGGCGCCGCCGGCTGGGAAGCCTATGAGGACGAGAGCGAGTCGCCCTATGTTCGCAGCTATTCGGCTGCCATGGAGCTGCCCGGCATCGGCTATGCCGACCTGTTCGCGCTGGTGGAGAGCTATCCCGATCAGACGCTGGGCTATTGCCGCATCGATGTGGCCGGCCCGGTAGGCAACGGTCATGCCGCCATCCAGGCGATCCAGGACCTCGAGCGCTACGAGGGCCAGTCGCAACTGGTGAGCGAGGGCACCTTCGCCAGCCTGATCGGCCGCGGCGGCCCGCAGACCCTGCTCCTCACCCACTGGACCACCGACAGCTTCGTCATCCAGCTCACCATCATCACGCCCAGGGCCGGCGCCACCGGCCAGTGACCCCATGCCCCCGCGCGCGGGGCCTCAAGCCAAGGCGCCCGGCGCCCAACGACGGAAGAGAAACAGATGTCCATTCTCGTCAACAAAGACACCAAGGTTCTCGTGCAGGGGCTGACCGGCAAGACCGGCACCTTCCACACCGAACAGGCGCTGGCCTATTACGGCACCAAGATGGTGGGCGGGGTGAACCCCAAGAAGGCGGGCGAGACCTGGACGAGCGGCATCGACGCCTCGGCCAGCCTGCCGGTGTTCGCCTCTGTGGCCGAGGGCAAGGAGAAGACCGGCGCCGACGCCTCGGTCATCTACGTGCCCCCGCCGGGCGCGGCGGCCGCCATCGAGGAGGCCATCGACGCCGAGATCCCGCTGATCGTGTGCATCACCGAGGGCGTGCCGGTGCTGGACATGGTGCGCGTCAAGGCCAAGCTGGAAAAGTCGAAGTCGCGCCTGATCGGGCCGAACTGCCCCGGCGTGCTGACCCCCGAGGAATGCAAGATCGGCATCATGCCGGGCTCCATCTTCTCCAAGGGCTCGGTGGGCATTGTTTCGCGGTCGGGCACGCTTACCTATGAGGCAGTGTTCCAGACCACCAATGAGGGCCTTGGCCAGACCACCGCCGTGGGCATCGGCGGCGATCCGGTCAAGGGCACCGAGTTCATCGACGTGCTCGAGATGTTTTTGGCCGACGACGCCACCAAGTCGATCATCATGATCGGCGAGATCGGCGGGTCCGCCGAGGAAGAGGCCGCCCAGTTCCTCATCGATGAGGCCAAGCGCGGCCGCAAGAAGCCGATGGCGGGCTTCATCGCCGGCCTCACCGCGCCCAAGGGCCGCACCATGGGCCATGCTGGTGCCGTAATTTCGGGCGGTAAGGGCGGTGCCGAGGACAAGATCGCGGCCATGGAGGCGGCGGGCATCCGCGTCTCCAAGTCGCCGGCGCAGATCGGCCGGACGCTGGCCGAGGTGCTGAAGGGTTAGTCCGCGGGCTGTCGGCTCGCGCTCCCTCCTTTCGGGAGGGAAACGATGCGACCAATGTCGGTCGCGCTTCGGTCACGGATCGGTGTTAAGCCCGGTCCGGTGCCGGCGGTACACACAAGGGTGAGCCGCGGCGCCTTGCGGGGCGCCGCAAGTCTTAACAAGATACAAAGGAAAAGCGGTCAATATCTCGCGACTTTGGATGACCGCATCTTGATCGGCCCCCGGGCCGGTTCGTTGAGAAGGATGGCAAGGCGCAAGGCCTTGCGACACAAGCGATGACACGACAGGAAAAGAACGACACGTTCTTGCTGACCTCGTTCCTCTACGGGGGGAACGCCGACTACATCGAACAACTCTATTCCCGCTTCAAGACGGACCCGGACAGCGTCGATCCGACCTGGTCGAGCTTCTTCTCCCGGCTCGACGACACCGAGGGCACGGCCCGCCAGAATGCCGAAGGCCCGAGCTGGGGCCGCAAGGACTGGCCGCAGAGCGCCAACGGCGAGCTGGTCAGCGCGCTGGACGGCGACTGGGGCGAGATCGCGGTCAACACCGAGAAGGCCGTGAGCCGCAAGGCGGCCGCCGAAGGCCAGCCCACTCCCTCCGCCGCCGAGGTGCTGCAGGCGACGCGCGATTCCATCCGTGCCATCATGATGATCCGCGCCTACCGCATGCGCGGGCACCTGCATGCCGATCTCGATCCGCTCAAGCTCAAGGCCGAGGAGCCGGCTCCCGAGCTCGATCCGGCCAGCTACGGCTTCACCGAGGCCGACCACGGCCGCAAGATCTTCATCGACAACTATCTCGGTCTCGAATACGCCACCATCCCCGAGATGCTGGCCATTCTCAAGCGCACCTATTGCGGCACGCTCGGCATCGAGTTCATGCACATCTCCGATCCCGAGGCCAAGCAGTGGATTCAGGAGCGCGTCGAAGGGCCGGACAAGGAGATCACCTTTACCCCCGAGGGCAAGAAGGCGATCCTCAACAAGCTGGTCGAAGCCGAAGGCTTCGAGAAGTTCCTCGACGTCAAGTATACCGGCACCAAGCGCTTTGGCCTGGACGGCTCGGAATCGCTGATCCCCGCCCTTGAGCAGATCATCAAGCGCGGCGGGGCGCTGGGCGTTAAGGACATCGTGCTCGGCATGGCCCATCGTGGGCGCCTCAACGTTCTCACCCAGGTCATGCAGAAGCCGCACCGCGCGCTTTTCCATGAGTTCAAGGGCGGCGCCTTCTACCCCGATGATGTCGAGGGTTCGGGCGACGTCAAGTATCACCTCGGCGCCTCCTCGGACCGCGAGTTCGACGGCAACCGCGTGCACCTGTCCCTGACCGCCAATCCCAGCCATCTCGAGATCGTCGATCCGGTGGTGCTGGGCAAGGCCCGCGCCAAGCAGGACTACCACATCGCCCCCGACGGCAAGCTGGTCAATATCGAGCAGGACGGCAAGCCGGACCGCTCCATGGTCCTGCCGCTGCTCATCCATGGCGATGCAGCCTTCGCCGGCCAGGGCGTGGTGGCCGAATGCTTCGGCCTGTCCGGCCTCAAGGGGCATCGCACGGGCGGGTCGATCCACTTCGTCATCAACAACCAGATCGGCTTCACCACCTCGCCGATCTATTCGCGGTCCTCGCCCTATCCCACCGATGTCGCCAAGATGATCGAGGCGCCGGTGCTGCATGTGAATGGCGACGATCCGGAAGCGGTGGTGTTCGCCGCCAAGGTGGCCGTCGAGTACCGGCAGAAGTTCGGCAAGCCGGTCGTCATCGACATGTTCTGCTATCGCCGCTTCGGCCACAACGAGGGCGACGAACCCAGCTTCACCCAGCCGCTGATGTATTCCAGGATCCGGTCGCACAAGACCACGCTGGAGCTCTATGCGGAGAAGCTGATCGGCGAGGGCCTGGTGACCCAGGCCGACGTCGACAAGCTCAAGGCCGACTGGAAGGCCACGCTCGAGAACGAGTTCGAGGCCGGGCAGGACTACCGCCCCAACAAGGCCGACTGGCTCGACGGCGCCTGGAAGAGCTTCAAGCCGGCCGACGACGAGGGCCCGCGCCGCGGCGAAACCGGCGTGGCCATCGACGAGCTGGTCCGCATCGGCACGGCGCTCACCACGGTGCCGGCGGACTTCAACGTCCACCGCACGGTCAAGCGCTTCCTGGACAATCGCCTGGCCGCCATCGAATCGGGGGAGGGCGTCGACTGGGCGACCGCCGAGGCGCTGGCCTTCGGCACGCTGGTCACCGAGGGGCATCCGGTCCGGCTTTCCGGCCAGGATGTGGAGCGTGGCACGTTCAGCCAGCGTCATTCGGTGTTGAACGATCAGCAGGTCGACAACCGGACCTATACCCCGCTCAACAATCTCTCGCCGGACCAGGCCCGCTACGAGGTCATCAATTCCATGCTGTCCGAAGAGGCGGTGCTGGGCTTCGAATACGGCTACTCGCTGGCCGAGCCGCGCGCGCTGACCCTGTGGGAAGCCCAGTTCGGCGACTTCGTCAACGGCGCCCAGGTGGTGATCGACCAGTTCATCTCCTCGGGCGAGCGCAAGTGGTTCCGCATGTCGGGCCTGGTGATGCTGCTGCCGCACGGCTATGAAGGGCAGGGCCCCGAGCATTCCTCGGCCCGTCCCGAGCGCTTCCTGCAGCTCTGCGCGGAGGACAACATGCAGGTCGCCAACTGCACCACACCGGCGAACTACTTTCACATCCTGCGCCGCCAACTCAAGCGCGACTTCCGCAAGCCCCTGGTGCTGTTCACGCCCAAGAGCCTGCTGCGGCACAAGCGCGCCATTTCCGGCCTCGCCGAGATGGGGCCGGAATCCTGCTTCCACCGTCTGCTGTGGGACGATGCGGAAGCGCCCGGCGCGCCCAAGACTACGGTCAAGCTGGTCGGCGACGACAAGATCCGCCGCGTCGTGCTGTGCACGGGCAAGGTCTATTACGACCTGCTCGAGGACCGCGAGAAGAAGGGCATCGACGATGTGTACCTGCTGCGCATCGAGCAGCTCTATCCCTTCCCGGCCAAGGCGCTGCTGGACGAGTTGAGCCGCTTCCCCAATGCCGAGGTCATCTGGTGTCAGGAAGAGCCCAAGAACATGGGTGCGTGGACCTTCATCCAGCCCTATGTTGAATGGGTGTTCGATCAGATGGGTCGCACCAATGAGCGTGTCCGCTATACCGGCCGCAAGGCGGCCGCGTCCCCGGCCACCGGCCTCATGCGCACCCATCTCGCGCAGCTCCAGGAATTCCTGGACGATGCATTCGCCAAATAGGCCCCGAAGAAGGACAACAAACCATGTCGACAGAAATCCGCGTGCCGACGCTGGGCGAAAGCGTCACCGAAGCCACGATCGGCCAGTGGTTCAAGCAGGTGGGCGACAGCGTCGCCGCCGATGAGCCCGTGGTCGAGCTCGAAACCGACAAGGTGACCATCGAAGTGCCCGCGCCGGCTGCCGGCGTTCTCGAAGCCATTGCCGCCCAGCCGGGCGACACGGTGGATGTGGGGGCCCTGCTGGGCGCCATCGGTGCCGGGTCGGGCGCCGCTGCCGCAGCGCCGGCGGCGAAGCCCGCCGAGCCCAAGGCCGAGGTGCCGGCCAACAATGCGGCCGGCCCCGAGGTCATCAGGCCCGAGCCTGCGCCGCAGCCGGTGACCGCCACTGACCGCGCGCCCTCGCCGTCCGCCCAGAAGCTGATCGCCGAGAAGGGTCTAAACGCCGACGACATAGCCGGTTCGGGCAAGTCCGGCCAGGTGCTCAAGGAAGACGTGCTGGCCGCGATCGTCCGCCCGGCCGCGGCCCCGGCTCCGGCGGCTGCGCCCGCAGCGGCGCCGGCTCCCGCCGCCCGGCCGGCCGAGGCCAAGGCGCCTGCCGCGCCGCGCGCGCCCAGCGCCGTGGACGATGCGGCCCGCGAGGAACGGGTCAAGATGACCCGACTGCGCCAGACCATCGCCCGCCGCCTCAAGGACGCGCAGAACACCGCTGCCATGCTCACCACCTTCAACGAGGTGGACATGAAGCCGGTGATGGACCTGCGCAATGCCTACAAGGAGCTGTTCGAGAAGAAGCACGGCGTCAAGCTGGGCTTCATGGGTTTCTTCACCAAGGCGGTGGTCCACGCCCTCAAGGAGATCCCCGCGGTCAATGCCGAGATCGACGGCGACGACATCATCTACAAGAACTACGCCCATATCGGAGTGGCCGTGGGCACCGACAAGGGCCTTGTGGTGCCGGTGGTGCGCAATGCCGACCAGCTCTCCATCGCCGAGATCGAGAAGGAGATCGGCAATCTGGGCAAGAAGGCGCGCGACGGCCAGCTCTCCATGGCCGACATGCAGGGCGGCACCTTCACCATCTCCAATGGTGGCGTCTACGGCTCGCTGATGAGTACGCCCATCCTCAATGCCCCGCAGTCCGGCATTCTGGGCATGCACAAGATCCAGGAGCGGCCCGTGGTGGTCGGGGGGCAGATCGTGGTACGTCCGATGATGTATCTGGCACTTTCCTACGATCACAGGATCGTGGACGGCAAGGAGGCGGTGACCTTCCTCGTGCGCGTCAAGGAGAGCCTGGAAGCGCCGGAACGCCTGGTGCTCGACCTTTAATCGCCGCATTCCTGCGGTTTGAAAAGGCCCGCTTCGGCGGGCCTTTTTCGTGCACGAATTCGTGTGAACGGCGGTGCTCGGCGCTAACATTCTGTTAACGCGAACGGCCCCTAAACATCGCATTTCGGTGCGCCTGTTAACGCGACCCTGCGGAGAGTTCGACTTGCGACGTTTTCTGGTGCTGCTGCTGACCGCGATGGGGTTCTGCCTGCCTGCCGCCGGGCAGGATGAAGACATCCAGCTCATCGGCGAGTTGATGGCCTTTCACGGATCGGCGGCCATCGTGCGGGTGATGACCACCCATTGCTACGAGACCACCGGGCTCGACACCGCCTACAAGACGGCGGCCGAGAACTGGTATCTGCGGAACATCAGCTACCTGGACCTCGCCGATCGGGTCATCGCCCGGCTGGGCGGCGGGGCCGAGGGGCAGAAGGAGGCCGCCGAAACCTATGGCGGCAGCCAGATCATGTCCGCCTACAATCAGGCCGAGAACAAGCAGAGCTTCTGCCGCGCCTTCCTCGAACGGGTGGAAAGCGGCGCGCTCGACATCGACGAGCAGCTTCCCGGGCCCCTCAAGCGCGCCCAGGACATCTCGGCTTCCTGATAAGCCCTTATCTCAGCTTGATCTTTTCCTCCCGCCTGTCATCCTTGCGATGCCGGCCGAGGAGGACTGCATGAGCATCGAGCTGACCCTGTTGATCTGGAGCGCGGCGCTGCTGGGCGCCTATGTGCTTGTGCAGTCTACGCTTTATCGTCTCGACTATGGCGTCCGCCATGCCGGTTCGCAGCGCGACGACGAGCGTCCGCCCAACAAGTGGACCGTGCGCGGCAACAGCGCGCTGCGCAATTTCCTCGAGACCTATGCGGGCTTCGTCGCCCTCGCCGTGGCCACCGAGCTGTCCGGCCGCTCCGATGCCTTCACCCAGTGGGGCGCGCAGATCTGGTTCTGGGCCCGCTGGGCCTATCTGCCGGCCTATTTCATCGACATCCCGATGCTGCGGTCGGCCATCTGGACCGTCTCGGCCATCGGGCTCATCCTGCTGTTCGCCGGCGTCGCGTTCTAGCCATGCCCATCGGGCAGGGGTCTGTGCCGCCGATCACATTGCTCCCGTCCGGCAGGTGGTGTAACCGTTTGCGCGCGCGAGAACGGCGGTGCGGATCATGGATTTCCCCTGGCTGGAATTTGCAGGCCTGATGCTGGCCTTCGGCATCAATGCGGTCATCCCCGGCGCCGATTTCGCCATGGTGCTGCGCCAGGCGGTGGTGCATGGCCGGCGCGCGGCGCTGCTCACCTCGGCCGGGGTCGCGACCTCCATCCTGGTGCACGGCACCTATACGCTGCTCGGCGTCGGGGTGATCGTCGGCCAGTCGCTCCTGCTGTTCAACATCCTCAAATGGGCCGGGGCGGCCTATCTCGTCTGGCTCGCCGTCTCGGCGCTGCGCAGCCCGCCGCCGCAGCCGCCGGCCATCGGTGCCGCCGACCAGGCCCGGCGAGGGGACATGGCCGCCTTCGCCCTGGGATTTCTCACCAATCTGCTCAATCCCAAGGCGGTGCTGTTCTTCCTGGCGCTGTTCACCACCCTGGTTTCGGCGCATACGGCGGGACCGGTGAAGGTCGTCTATGTGGGCAGCATGAGCATCATGCTTTTTGCCTGGTTCGCACTGGTGTCGGTTTTCTTTACGACCCCTTCAGTGCGGCAGGGCTTTTTCCGCTTCGGCCGTTGGTTTAATCGGGTCACCGGCATTACATTCCTGGCGCTGGCCGTTCGTGTCGCGCTGGCCCAGCAGCGCTAATCAGCTTCGAGGCTTAGAGAAACATGGCAGATCAATTCGACCTCACCATCATCGGCTCGGGCCCGGGCGGCTATGTCTGCGCCATCCGCGCCGCACAGCTGGGCATGAAGGTGGCCGTGGTCGAGAAGTGGCCAACGCTTGGCGGCACCTGCCTCAATATCGGCTGCATCCCGTCCAAGGCGCTGCTGCACGCGTCCGAATTGTTCGAGGAGGCCGCGCACGGCTTCAAGGCGCTGGGCATCGACATTCCCGCGCCGCAGCTCAACCTGCCGCAGATGCTGAGCCATAAGGCCGAAACCGTGGCCTCCAATGTCGGCGGGGTGGACTACCTGTTCAAGAAGAACAAGATCACGGTCTATCGCGGCATCGGCTCCATTCCCGCGCCCGGCAAGGTGCTGGTGACGCCCCAGACCGGCTCGCAGACCGAGATCGCCAGCAAGTCCATCGTCATCGCCTCGGGCTCGGTGTCCACCGATCTGCCCGGCATCGAGATCGACGAGAAGACCGTGGTCACTTCGACCGGCGCCCTCAACCTGGAAAAGGTCCCCGGCAAGCTGCTGGTGGTCGGCGCCGGCGTGATCGGGCTCGAGCTGGGTTCGGTCTGGCAGCGCCTGGGCGCGCAGGTGACGGTGGTGGAATTCCTCGACCGCATCCTGCCGGGCATGGACAGCGAGGTTGCCCGCCAGTTCCAGCGCATGCTGCAGAAGCAGGGCATGGAATTCAAGCTGTCGAGCAAGGTCAGCGGCATCGACAAGCAGGACGACGGCGCACTCAAGGTGCGCGTCGAGCCGGCCAAGGGCGGCGAGGTCGAATTGCTGGATGCCGATGTCGTGCTGGTGGCCATCGGCCGCAAGCCCTTCACCGAGGGGCTCGGGCTCGACCTGGTGGGCGTGGCGCTGGACGAACGCGGCCGGGTGCGCGTCGACGGGCACTACAAGACCTCGGTCGAGGGCATCTATGCCATCGGCGACGTCATCGCCGGCCCGATGCTGGCGCACAAGGCGGAGGACGAGGGCATCGCCGTGGCCGAAATCCTCGCCGGCCAGGCGGGCCATGTGAATTACGGCGCCATTCCCGCCGTGGTCTACACCAACCCCGAGGTGGCCTCCGTCGGCAAGACCGAGGACGAGCTCAAGGCCGAGGGCGTCAACTACAAGATCGGCAAGTTCCCCTTCACCGCCAATGGCCGCGCCAAGGCGATGCTGGCAACGCAGGGCTTCGTCAAGATCCTCGCCGATGTCGAGACCGACCGGGTTCTCGGCGCCCATATCATCGGCAAGAATGCCGGCGAGATGATCCACGAGCTGGTGACGTTGATGGAATTTTCAGGCGCGGCGGAGGACCTGGCCCGCACCACCCATGCGCATCCCACCCTGTCCGAGGCGATCCGCGAGGCGGCGCTGTCGCTGGGCGACGGCGCCATCCACATCTGACCGATTAGCGACGGAACTTGCGAAAGCCCCGGGAAACCGGGGCTTTTCTTTGCCGGGATTCCCTGAAAATTCATCATACAACATGATGCTTTTTGTATGTTGACTTGCAATGGAGTCTTCCATACCAGTTTGTGTCATGGATCGGCGCCGGCGTTTCCGCCGCTGTCGGACCAACGGCGCCGGCCATCGGCGCCGAGCGGACGCGGGTCGGGGAGACCGGTCGGCCGCCACAGACCTTGGGAGGACAACCATGTTTCATCTGCCTAAAATGGCGGCTAGTGCCGTCATTGCCGCCACCTTCATGGTGTCGGCCGCCAGCGCCCAGACGGTGCTGCGCTCGTCCGACACCCATCCGGACGGCTACCCGACCGTCGAGGCGGTGAAGTATTTCGGCCAGTTGCTCGAAGAACGCACCGATGGCCGCTATTCGGTGGAGGTGTTCCATTCGGCCCAGCTCGGCCAGGAAGCCGACACGATCGAGCAGACCCAGTTCGGGGTGATCGACCTAAACCGCATCTCCGTGGGCGCCTTCGGCACCCAGGTGCCGGAAGCCACGGTCACCCAGCTTCCCTACATCTTCCGGTCCACCGAGCATTTCCACAACGTGCTCGACGGTCCGATCGGGGAGGAAATCCTGGCCGCCTTCGAGGCGGTGGATGTCGTGGCCCTGGCCTTCTACGACGCAGGCGCCCGCTCCTTCTACAACAGCCAGCGGCCGATCACCTCGCCGGACGACATGGAAGGCATGAAGCTGCGGGTGATGCAGTCCGACGTCTTCGTGGACATGGTGGCGGCGCTGGGCGGCAACGCCACCCCGATGCCCTACGGCGAAGTCTATTCCGGCATCCAGACGGGCGTGATCGACGGCGCGGAAAACAACTATCCCAGCTTCGACACTGCCGGCCATGCCGAAGTCGCCAAATATTATTCGCTCGACGAGCATCTGATGGTGCCGGAAGTGCTGGTCATCTCCAAGATCGTCTGGGACGGGCTGACCCCTGAAGACCAGGCCATCTTCCGCCAGGCGGCCAAGGATTCGGTGGCGCATCAGCGCGAGCTGTGGGCGGCCAAGGAGATCGAGTCCAAGGCGGCGGTTGAAGCGCTGGGCGCCGAGATCAACGAGGTCGACAAGGCGCCGTTCATCGAGGCCATGCAGCCGGTCTACGACAAGTACGTCACCGACCCGAAGCTGCAGGATCTGGTGGCCCGCATCCAGGCCACCGAGGGCTGATCAACCCCGTCGGGCCGGCCTTGCGCCGGCCCGGTTCCGGTTCGGAGGACTTTCCGTGAGAAACTGGCTCGTGCCCG
>ENA-UOVV01002005-UOVV01002005.1-compost-metagenome-genome-assembly--contig:-NODE-2005-length-12621-cov-5.976524_pt1 | contig 12621 bp, 14 predicted proteins | sample MGYA00238155_ERZ761577 | MGnify/ENA primary metagenome ERZ761577 (study PRJEB28898, sample SAMN06268775) | compost metagenome | isolation source: Emeryville, CA | place: USA:Emeryville, CA | collected...
CCGAGATCTCCCGGTAGGGGCGGGGCGCCGCCATGCCCTCGATCCGGGCGCTGTCGAACTTGATGGCCAGCGCCGGCCGCCGCGCCCCCGCCGCGTCCCGCTGGAAGGCATTGGTGCGCAGCGAGGCCTCGATCAGGTTCTGGAAGCGGCGGATGATGGTGTCCTCGTCCAGCGAGGAGATGGTCTCGAGCTGCCCCGCGACGATCGCGCGCGCCGCCTCCACCGCCTCGGGCCGCCCCGCCGCCTCCGGGTCGTGCAGCGCCTCGAACAGCGCCACCAGCCCGCGCGCCGCCTGCCACTGGGTCACCAGCACCTGCGCGATGTAGCGCTGGGAATGCGAGGTGCCGACCTGGCGCAGATAGCGCGACAGCGCCCGCAGCAGCGCCGCCTCGGTCCAGTCCAGCCCCGCCCGCGTCACCAGCGTGTTGAGCTGGTCGCTCTCGGCCAGCCCGGTCCACACCGCCATGAGGCCCTCTTCCACCGCCTTGCCGCGCGCGGCCACCTCCAGCGGCGTGCCGTCGCTGGTTTCCAGCACCATGTCGTGCAGGTAGCGCTCCACCCCGTCGCGCGGCACGATGGTATAGGTCCGCTCGTCGATGACGCGGAAGCCGAAATGCTCCAGCATCGGCACCCGGTCGCTGAGCGGGATGGCGGTGCCGGCATGGTAGAATTTCAGGCCCAGCGTCCCCTCGGCGCCGGCGCGGTGCCGCAGCCGGATCGCCGTCGCCTCCCCTTCCAGCCCGCGGAACACGCCGATGTCCTCCAGCGCCTCCGCCACCGAGCTGCGCGACTGGTAGGCGGCCGAGAAGGCGTGGCGGAAATCGCTGATCGCGCCGGGGTCGGGCGCGGCGGCGGCCAGCATGTCGGAGAAGTCGCGCGTCAGCGCCTCCACTCCGGCCTCCAGCGTCTGCCGGTCCGGCCGCGGCGTCGGTCCCGAGACCCGGCCGATGATGACGTGCAGCCGCACCAGCTCGCCCTCGGGGAAATGCGGATAGAAGGCCGAGACCCGGCCGTCGTATATATCGGCCAGGTAGCGCGTGATGCGGGCGCGCACCTCCCCGTCGTAACGGTCGCGCGGCACGAAGACGAGGATGGAGACGAAATTGTCGAACCGGTCGATGCGCGGCAGCACCCGCACCCGCGGCCGGTCGTAGAGCCCGGCTATCGCCTCGGCGAATTCGGCGAGCTGGGCCGTGTCGATCTGGAACAATTCGTCGCGCGGATAGCTGTCCAGCGCCCCCAGCAGCGTGCGTCCGGCATGGCCCAGCGGGTCGACGCCCGAGCTGCGCATCACGTCGGCGATCTTGCGGCGGATGAGGGGCACGTCGGTATGCGGCGCGGCCAGCGCCTGGGCGGTATAGAGCCCCACCACGCGCAGCTCGCCCTCTCCCGCGCCGTCCGCGCCGGGCAGCTTGATGCCCACATAGTCCATATGGGCGCGCCGGTGCACCCGCGCCCGCACATTGGCCTTGGTCACCAGCAGCGGCTCGCCGCCCCTGACGAAATCCACCAGCTGCGGCGTGCTCTCCACATAGTCCTGCCCGCTGCGCAGCACCCGGCGCTCCGTGTCGTGCAGGATGCCCAGCCCGCTGCCCTCCACCGGCACCAGCCTGTCGCCGTCGAGCCGGTATTCGCGCATGCCGAGGAAGGTGAAATTGTGCTCGGTCAGCCATTCGAGGAACCGCAGCGCCTCGTCGCGCTGGCCGGCCTTCAGCCGCTTCAGCCCCTGCATCGCCGCCTGCAGCCGCTCCAGCATGGGCTGCCAGTCGGCCACGGCCCGGGCCACCTCGGTCAGCGTCGCCTCGATCTCGCGCACCAGCGCCTCGGTGTCGGCCACCGGGTCGGAGTGGATGTGCAGCACGCTCACCGCGGCGCCGTCCTCGGCCACCACCGCCCCCTGCGCCAGCCGCACCACCGGGTGGGCGAACAGCCGGATCGCCCCGCCCATGGCCCGCAGCGCCGCCAGCGCGCTGTCGACGATGAAGGGCATGTCGGGAGAGATGATGTCGAGCACCAGCGCCTCGCCGGGCCGGGCCGGCGGCGTCACCACGATGCGGGTGGCGGCCGCGCCGCCCGCCACCAGCCGGGCATGGCTTTCCACCAGCGCCGCCAGCAGCGTGTCGGGGTCCTGCCCCGCCAGGTCGTCCGGGTCGATCGCCTTGAGCGCCTGCTTCAGGAACAGCAGCAGGTCCGGCCGGTCCGCCGCGGCGGACCGCGCCCGTTCCAGCATGCCGGCCAGCGTCGTGCGTTGCTCCGCCATGGTCTCGTTCTCCCGACTCGCCCGGCCAGTCTAGGCAGCGGCATCCTGCCTGTCTCCCATCCCTTCGGACCATAGGGGAAGCCGGCGTCATCCCGGTGACGGCGGGGCATGCCGTTGCGCGCCGCGCCCTGAGGCCGGCAAAGCGTTTCTCCCCGCCCGCGCCGGGCAGGACGTTTACATCTTGTTAAACTCTATCGATCTGGTAGTCTTTGGCCAGATGCACATTCCGGGGCGCCCCATGCGCAAGGTCTACCTGCTGGCTTCCTACGCGGCCCTCGCCGCCGCGCTGATCCTCGGCTTCGCCGTCACCGCCCACGCCGGCCCCCTGTTCTAGCCCCTTTCACCTCTCCCCTCGGGGGCGAGGTCGGCGCAAAGCGCCGGGTGAGGGGGCGACAGCCGAACGCCTCGGCAAGCCAAACACAGCGGATGAGTGTCGATTCAGCCTAATGCACCCGCGCCGGCTCCACCGGCAGGGCGGGCCCCTTGCCGATCTTCGGCCCGGCCCAGAACACCACGTAGAGCAGCTCCACCCCGTCCGCATCGGTGATCTCGATGGAGCGGGGCAGGCGGGTTTCCCCGCCTTCGCCGGCGATGCGGTCGATGATCGCCTTGCCCATGCGGGCGGCGTTGTGCTCGGCCGCCTCGAGGTCGGCATGCTCGCTGCCGTCCTCGTCGCGGATCAGCTCGTCGTCGGTGCGGTAGTGGAAGTAGTAACGCGGCACGGTCCTCTCCCGGCGGTCAGGAGAAACGCGGGACGGTCCGGCCGGTTGCCGGCCCGTTCCCTTGAATCGCGGTCAGTCTGGCACTTCGGGAAGGGTCAGTCGACCCCGCCCAGCCCATGATAGCCATGCCGCTGCCACAATAGCGGCCGCAGTCCGGTATGGGTGTCGGCCTCCACCACGGCCCCGGCGAACAGCACATGCGTGCCGGTCTCGACCGCGCCGATCACCTCGCAGTCCAGCGCCGTCACCGCGTCCAGCAGGCGCGGCTGCCCCGAGGGCCAGTGCACCCACCGCCCGATGCCGAAGCGCTTCTCCGCCGGCACGTGCCCGGCGAAGGCGTCGGCCACCGCCGTCTGCCCCTCGGCCAGCATGGCCAGCGAGAATTCGCCGCTCTTGGCGATCAGGTCGGCCAGCCGGCTCATCATGTCGATGGACACCAGCACCGCCGGCGGATTGACCGAGAGCGACATCACCGAGGTGGCCGTCCGCCCCAGCATCTCGTCCCCGCGCCGCGCGCTCACCACGTGCACGCTCGAGGCCATGCCCGCCATGGCGGCGCGGAACTCGGCATTGCCCACCGGCGGGCGGCGGCTCGGGCGCAGCGTCATGCTGTCGGGCAGGTCGAAATCGGGCATGGGGACAGTCATGGCGTGTATTCGCTGGGGGAGCAATGCTCGCGCGGCACTTTGGTCGGCGTCGAGAACGGCCTCGGGCCGCCCGCGGCCCGGCGCGCCGGGTGGCCGGGTCGGGGCGGGATGGTCGGGCATGAATCCGGCCGGGCCTCAGCCCAGATTGGCCCCGGCGAATTCGTAGTTCGCCAGCCGGTCGAGGAAATTGCTCACATAGTCCGGGCGGCGGTTGCGGAAGTCGACATAGTAGGAGTGCTCCCACACGTCGAGCCCCAGCAGCGCCTTGCCCTCGCCGGTCGCCAGCGGGTTGGCGCCGTTCGGGGTCTTGGTGGTCTTCAGCTTGCCGTCGCTGCCCAGCACCAGCCAGGCCCAGCCCGAGCCGAACTGGGTGGTGGCGGCGGTCTTGAAGCTCTCCTTGAAGGCTTCCACCGAGCCGAAATCCTCGACGATCTTGGCTTCCAGCCGCCCCGGGATGCCGCCGCCATTGGGCGACAGCGCCTGCCAGAAATGGATGTGGTTCCAGTGCTGGCCGGCATTGTTGAACACCGGCGCCAGGTCCGGCTTGCCGTTGACGAAGGCGATGATCTCCTCCACCGACTTGCCGGCCAGCTCGGGGTTCTTCTCCACGAATCCGTTGAGCGCGGTCACATAGGCCTGGTGGTGCTTGCCGTGGTGCAGCTCCAGCGTTTCCTGGCTCATGCCGCGCTCGGCCAGCGCCGAGACGGAATAGGGCAGGGCGGGCAGGGTGAAGGTCATGTCTGGGCTCCTTGTTCGGGGTGTCTGCGGCACGAAGCTGCCGCCTCTCGGGGCCGGAACGGCGACCGGCTTGCCTTGGCGCGCCGGACCGTCTAAATTTCCAAGCAATGACTTTGAAAACCCATTCACCAGATATGTCAAGCCTCGGCTTGGAAAACTCGGTCTGGTCGCCGCGCAACCCGGCCGAGCGCGTCCTCATGCAGCTCAAGATGCAGGGGGAGATGTCGGCCGCCGCCCTCGGCCGGCGGCTGGGCACCAGCAGCGAGGCGGCGCGTCAGCAGCTCTTGCGCCTCGCCGAGGAAGGGCTGGTCGAGCCGCGCAGCCTGTCCTCCGGCGTGGGCCGGCCCACCCAGCTCTGGCGCCTCACCGCCGCCGCCCAGTCGCGTTTCCCCGATACTCATGCCGCGCTCACCGTCCAGCTGCTCGCCATCGTGCGCAGCCAGCTCGGCGAGGCGGCGCTCGAGGCCATCATCGCCGCGCGCGAGGCCGAGACCCGCCGCGCCTACGAGGCGGCCACGGCCGCCGCCGCCGATCTGCGCGCCCGCGTCGCCGTGCTCGCCCGCCTGCGCAGCGAGGAAGGCTACATGGCCTCTTGGACCGAGGAGCCCGACGGCTCCCTGCTGCTGGTGGAGAACCATTGCCCCATTTGCGCCGCCGCCACCGCCTGCCAGGGCTTCTGCCGGGCCGAGCTCGACGTCTTCCGCGCCGTGCTCGGCCCCGGGGCCGAGGTCGAGCGGCAGGACCATATCGTGGGCGGCGGCCGCCGCTGCTCCTACACCATCAGGGTCGCCGGCCATGCCCCGGCCTGAGCGTCCGCCCGCGGGCACCCGCCTGCACCGCATCGGCTGGGAGACCCCCGAGGGCCTCGACGACGCCATGATCCGCGCCGTGGTCGACGCCTTCTACGTCCGCGCCCGCCGCGACGGTGTCATCGGCCCGGTCTTCAACCGCGTCATCCCCGAGGCCGAATGGCCCGCGCACCTGGCCAGGATCGCCGATTTCTGGAGCGCCATGCTGCTGGGCACCGGCCGCTACACCGGCCGCCCCATGCCCCGGCACATGGCCATCCCCGAATTGGGCGATGCCCATTTCATGCGCTGGCTGCGCCTGTTCCGCGAAACCGTGGAAGAGCTCTGCCCGCCCGACATCGCCGCCCTCTTCGTCGAGCGCTCCGAGCGCATCGGCAATTCCTTCCGCATGAACATCGCCCTGCGCCGCGGCGAGGACATCACCCGCATGGGCCCCCTCCCGCGCGAGGAGGCGAGTTCCTGACCCTGGGAAAGACGCGGCACCTCCCCCGGCCGTGAGGCCCCTTCTTCCTTCTCCCCTTGTGGGAGAAGGTGCCCCGAAGGGGCGGATGAGGGGTCTGCGGTCCCTCCGGGGAGAAAGGCGAAAGCCTCGGCACCCCCCCGGAATGCCGAACCCCGCTACCCCCGCGCCACCGCCGCCGCCAGCTTCGCCGGCACGGCCAGCACGTCGCGGATCGTCTGCACCCGCTCCGGCGTGTAGTAGCCCGCGACGTCCAGCATGTTCACCGTGCCCACCAGCTCCCCCCGCAGGATCACCGGCATGTTGACCACCGACTGGCAGCCCAGCGCGTCGATCAGCTCGTGGTCGCTGAACACCTTGGCGATGTCCGCGATGGTGTTGGCGACGAAATAGGCCCGCTGCTTGTGCACCACGTCGAACCACGGCCCGTAGTTGATCGGCTTGGTGCCCGAGGTCGGATAGTTCTCCGGGTCGCTGGTATAGGCGCGCCGCGCCACCTCGTTCTGCATGTCCACGGTCATGTAGGTGAACAGCTTCGCGCCCACGGTCTCTCGCGCCAGCCCCTGCAGCGCCGTGAAGGCGGCTTCGGCGTCGAGGGCCTCCGCGATGGCGGCGTCGAACCGGGCGATGGCGGCGGAATGGTCGGTCATGTCGATAGTCCTTGGTGTTGAAAAGTCTGGCCGGCGGCGCCGATGGGCCTCCCGCGGCCGTGCTGTCCGGCGCGGAAGCTAGCCGCCCCCCGTCGCCGCCAGCAATTCGCGCGAATAAGGCTCGCGCAGCGCCCCGCGCTTCAGCTGCGCCACCTCGGCGATCTCCACGATCCGCCCGTGCCGCATCACCGCCAGCCGGTCGCAGAGGAAGCTCACCACCGGCAGGTTGTGCGTCACCAGCAGATAGGTCAGCCCCTGCTCGCGCCGCAGCCGCTTGAGCAGGTTGAGGATTTCCGCCTGCACCGACACGTCCAGCGCCGAGGTCGGCTCGTCCAGCAGCAGCACCTTGGGCTCCAGCATCAGCGCCCTCGCGATGGCCACGCGCTGCCGCTGCCCGCCCGAAAGCTGGTGCGGAAAGCGGAAGCGGAACCTCTGGTCCAGCCCCACCGCCTTCAGCATGGCCTCCACCCGCTCGCCGCGATTGCCGATGCCGTGGATCGCCAGCGGCTCGGACAGCGCCGAATCGATGGTCTTGCGCGGATGCAGCGACCCGTAGGGGTCCTGGAACACCATCTGCACCTGCCGCGACACGGCCCGGTCCACCGCGTGGCTCCGCGCCGCCCCCATCACCGCGATCGTGCCCGTCCAGTCCGGCGCCAGCCCGGCTATGGCCCGCAAGATGGTCGATTTGCCCGAGCCGCTCTCGCCCACCAGCGCGAAGCTCTCCCCCTCGGCGATGGCCAGGGTCACGCCGTGCACCACCCTCGTGTCGCCATAGGACACGTCGAGATTGCCCAGGTCTATCGCGTTCATGTGCCGGCCCATTGCGTCCGGTCCAGCACCGGCAGCTCGTCGCGGCTCTCGTCGATGGTCGGCATCGCCGCCAATAGCCCGCGCGTATAGGGGTGCCGCGCCTTGTCCAGCTCCCCGGCGGCGCATTCCTCCACCACCCGGCCGGCATTCATCACCAGGATGCGGTCGCAATAGCGGCTGACCAGGTTGAGGTCGTGGCTGATCAGGATCAGCCCCATGCCCTTGCCGGTCACCAGCGCGTCGATGATGTCGAGCACCTGCGCCTGCACCGACACGTCCAGCGCCGAGGTCGGCTCGTCCGCGATCAGCACGTCCGGCTCGGGGATCAGCATCATGGCGATCATGACGCGCTGGCCCATGCCGCCCGACACCTCGTGCGGATACAGCCCCGCCACCCGTTCCGGATCGTTGATCCGCACCGCCGCCAGCATGTCGAGGATGCGCCTGCGCACCTCGCGCCGCCCCAGCCGCCGGTGCGTCACCAGCGCCTCGGCGATCTGCTCGCCCACCGTCATCACCGGGTTGAGCGAGAATTTGGGGTCCTGCATCACCATGGAGATGCGCGCCCCCCTTATGGCCCGCATCTGCTTCTCGCTCTGGGCGAGGATGTCGATGCCCTCGAAGCCGAGCCGGTCGGCCGTCACCAGTCCCGGCCGGCGGATGAGCTTGAGGATCGAGCGCCCGGTCATCGACTTGCCCGAGCCGCTCTCCCCCACGATCCCCAGCCGCTCGCGCCCGAGCGTGAACGAAATCCCCTTCACCACTTCCACCCGCCCGCGATGAGTGGGAAAGCTGACGCGGAGGTTTTTGACGTCGAGGAGCGGGGAGGTCATTGGCTGGCGGCCTCCACACGCACCGGGCTGCCCTCGGGCTTGATCCGGGGGCCATTTTCAACATCGCGCATGCTTGGAGTGGTCCTCGGGTCGAGCCCGAGGACGGCATCGCGTGTAGGGCGAGAGCGGGAATCTAGATACATCAGCTCCTGCCCTCGCTCTTGGGGTCGAGCACGTCCCGCAGCCCGTCCCCCAGGAAGCAGAATCCCAGGCTGACGATGATGATGGCGAAGCCCGGCATGGTCGCCACCCACCACTGGTCGAGGATGAAGGTGCGGCCCCGGCTGATCATCGCGCCCCATTCGGGCAGCGGCGGCTGCGCCCCGAGCCCGATGAAGCCGAGCCCCGCCGCGGTCAGGATCACGCCGGCCATGTCCAGCGTCACCCGGATGATCATCGAGGAGGTGCACAGCGGCAGGATGTGCTGCACGATCACCCGGATCGGCCCGCCTCCCGCCAGCCGCACCGCCTGGATGTATTCGGCGTTGCGGATGGTCAGCGTCTCGGCCCGCGCGATGCGCGCATAGGCCGGCCAGGAGGTGATGGCGATGGCGATGATGGCGTTGTTGATGCCCGGTCCCAGCGCCGCGACGAAGGCCAGCGCCAGGATCAGCTTGGGCAGCGACAGGAAGATGTCGGTGATGCCCATCAGCGCCCGGTCCGCCCAGCCGCCGAAATAGCCCGACACCGCCCCCACCAGCAGCCCCAGCGGCGCCGAGATCAGCGCCACCAGCAGCACGATGGTCAGGGTGATCTGCGATCCCCAGATCACCCGCGAGAAGATGTCCCGGCCCAGTTCGTCCGTGCCCATCCAGTGCGCCGCCGAGGGCGGCAGCAGCCGCGCCGACAGGTTCTGTCCCGTGGCCGAATAGGGCGCGATCCACGGCGCCAGGAGCGCCGTCAGCAGCAGCACGAGGATGATCGCCCCGCCCAGCACCGACAGCGGATTGCGCATCAGCGCCGCCGCCACCCGATAGGCCCGCCCGGCACTGGCCTGCCAGCGCGAGGCGGGGGAATCGGCCAGCAGCCAGTCCCGCGCGCTCATGGCCGGCCCTCGTCTTGAAGCCGCCGGGTCGTTCCGCCGGGCGCTGAAATCGAGGCTCCCATCACCGCGCCCTCGGATCCAGCAGCCGGTACAGCACGTCCGACACCTTGTTGATGACGATGAACACCGCCCCGATCACCAGCGTCGATCCCAGCACCGCGTTCATGTCGGCATTGAGCAGCGCCGTGGTGAGGTAGTTGCCGATGCCCGGCCAGGAGAACACCGTCTCGATCATCACCGAGCCCTCCAGCAGCCCCGCATAGGAAAGCCCGATCACCGTGATCAGCGGCACCCGGATCGGGTTGAAGGCGTGCCGCCAGATCACCACCCGCTCCGGCACGCCCTTGACGCGCGCCGTGGTGACGAATTCCTGGCTCAGCTGGTCCAGCATGAAGGAGCGGGTCATGCGGGCGATATAGGCGAGGCTGAAGAAGCCCAGCACCGAGGCGGGCAGCACCAGATGCGTCACCGCGTTGAGGAAGATGTCGGTCTCCCCGGCCAGCAGGCTGTCGATCAGGATCATCCCCGTCACCGGGCTCACCAGCCCGTCATAGAAGATGTCGAGCCGTCCCGGCCCGCCCACCCAGCGCAGCCGCGCATAGAATACCGCCAGGCCCACCAGCCCCAGCCAGAAGGCCGGCACCGAATAGCCCAGCAGCCCCACCACGCGGATGGCCTGGTCGAGCCAGCTGCCCTGCCGCGCCGCCGCCGTCACCCCCAGCGGCACGCCCAGCGCCACCCCGATCAATATGCCCAGCGTCGCCATCTCGAAGGTGGCGGGAAAGAACCGGCTCAGATCCTCGATCACCGGCCGCCCGGTCGAGACCGACCGCCCCAGGTCCCCGGTCAGCACCTTGCCGACATAGTTGAGGAACTGCGCGGGCAGCGGCTGGTCCAGCCCCATCTCGGCCTTGGCCGCGTCGTAGACGGCCTGCGTCGCCCGGTCGCCCACCACCGCCAGGACGGGGTCGATGGGGATCACCCGGCCGATGAAGAAGGTGATGGCCAACAGGCCGATGAAGGTGAGGAACAGCGTCACCGCGAAGCTCAGCGCCGTGCCGGCGCCGCGCCGCAGCCGCCGGCCGGAAGAGCCGGGCAGGGGCGTGGCTGCGGCGGTCGGCTGTTCGAGGCTCACGAAAAATCCTTCAATGGAAACAAGCACCTGGCACCGCAAGATGACTCTCTTGCGGAGGCTGGAACCTTCACATTTCGCTTCCACCATACAAGAAACTTTGCTTATATCAAAAAAATTTTGGTGGGCATCGATGGCTGCAGGCGCGCTGGCACGGACCGAGGAGGGGCACCCCAGGGTGGGCGCGCTCATTCGCGCGCGCCGCCGCCAGCAGCACATGACGCTGATGGAACTGGGCGAGGCCGCCGAGGTCTCGGTGGGCTATCTCAGCCAGGTCGAGCGCGACCACGCCACGCCCTCGCTCGGCACCCTGGCGCAGATCGCCCGCGCCCTCGGCGTCGGCATCGACTATTTCATCGGCGCGCCGGCGCCCCACAACGCGCTGACCCGGGCCGGCGAGCGCAACCGCTTCTCGCTCGACGGCTCCTCCATCGTCTACGAGCGGCTGGGCGCCGACTTTCCCGGCAACCAGCTCTCCAGCTTCCTGATGACCGTGCCGCCCGGCTACCGCTCCGAGACCGTCGCCCATGAGGGCGAGGAGATTCTCTACGTGCTCGAGGGCTCCATCACCCAGCGCCTCGACGGCGAGGAGATGGTGATGAACGCCGGCGACAGCCTGCATTTCCGCGGCAACCGCCCCCATTCCTGGTCCAACCACACCGACAGGCCCGCCCGCCTGCTGTGGACGGGCACGCTCACCCTCTTCCGGTCGACGGCCAGGCCACCGCGCCCCCCCGCCGGCAAGCTCAAAGCCGGCATCGACAAGCCGGCCCGCAAGAAACCGCTATCCAAGGAGAAACGCACATGAAGCTCTTCCGCGCCGCCCTGCTGGCGTCCGCGCTCACCCTGCCGCTGGCAGCCGGTGCAGCCTTTGCCGCCACCCCCGCCGATGCCCTGGTCATCGCCCAGAACATCGACGACATCGTCGCGCTCGATCCCGCCCAGGCCTACGAGTTCTCGGCCGGCGAGATCAACACCAATGTCTACGACCGGCTCGTGCAGTACGAGGCCGAGGACACCACCACCCTGGTGGGCGGCCTCGCCGAGAGCTGGACCGCCGACGACGCCGGCAAGTCCATCACCTTCACCCTGCGCGACGCGCAGTTCGCCTCCGGCAACCCGGTGCGCCCCGAGGACGTGCTCTATTCCTTCAAGCGCGTCGTCACCCTCAACCTCACCCCGGCCTTCATCCTCACCCAGCTCGGCTGGACCCCCGAGAACATCGACGAGATGGTGACCATCGAGGGCAACACCGTCACCGTGCGCTGGGACGGCGATTTCGCCTCCGCCTTCGTGCTCAACGTGCTGGCCGCCCGCCCGGCCTCCATCGTCGACGAGGTGCTGGTGTCCCAGCATGTCGAGGGCGACGACTGGGGCAATGCCTGGCTGAACACCAATTCCGCCGGCTCCGGTCCCTTCGTGATGACCGACTACCGCCCCGCCGAGATCGTGCGCCTCACCGCCAACGAGAATTATTTCCGCGGCGCCCCGGCCATGAAGCAGGTCATCATCCGCCACGTCGCCGAGGCCGCCACCCAGCAGCTCCTGCTGACCTCGGGCGATGTCGACATGGCCAAGAACCTCACCCCCGACCAGATCGGCGGGCTGGGCGACGCCATCAAGGTCGAGACCTATCCGCAGGCCGCCGTCCACTTCCTCTCCTTCAACCAGAAGACCGAGGAATTGACCCCGCCGGCCGTGTGGGAGGCCGCCCGCTACCTCGTGGATTATGACGGCATGACCGCCTCGTTCCTCGCCGGCCAGATGGAGAAGCACCAGGCGTTCTGGCCCAAGGGCTTCCCCGGCTCCTACGACGAGACGCCCTTCACCTACGATGTCGAGAAGGCCCGGCAGATTCTCGCCGATGCGGGCATCGCGACGCCGATCGACGTCACCCTCGACGTCATCAACTCCACCCCCTTCACCGACATCGCCCAGTCGCTCCAGGCCAGCTTCGCCGAAGCCGGCATCAACTTCGAGATCCTGCCGGGCACCGGCGCCCAGGTCATCACCAAGTACCGCGAGCGTACGCACGAGGCCATGCTGCTCTATTGGGGCCCGGACTTCATGGACCCGCATTCCAACGCCAAGGCCTTCGCCTACAACTCGGACAATTCGGACGACAACTACACCGCCACCACCACCTGGCGGAACGCCTGGGCCGTGCCCGAGGAGATGAACGCCCAGGTCCTCGCCGCCCTGGCCGAGCCCGACCAGGCCGCGCGCAACGAGCTCTATGTCGAGCTCCAGAAGCAGGTGCAGGCCGAAAGCCCCATCGTCATCATGTTCCAGGCCGCCAAGCAGGTCGCCATGGCCGCCAATGTCGAAGGCTTCGTCAACGGCGCCACCTCCGACTTCGTCTACTACCGCCTCGTCACCAAGAACTGAGGGGTTTCGAGCCGTCCCGAAGGGCAAATCGCTCCAGTGGAGCGATTTGCGGTGAGAAGGCCATGAGCGCCAGGTTGTGTGGACAGTTGGATCGCGGTGGGTCTGTGCCTGGTCCGGGACTGGC
>ENA-UOVV01002006-UOVV01002006.1-compost-metagenome-genome-assembly--contig:-NODE-2006-length-12620-cov-3.566494_pt1 | contig 12620 bp, 9 predicted proteins | sample MGYA00238155_ERZ761577 | MGnify/ENA primary metagenome ERZ761577 (study PRJEB28898, sample SAMN06268775) | compost metagenome | isolation source: Emeryville, CA | place: USA:Emeryville, CA | collected...
GTCATTGGGCAGGGCCGAAGCCAAACGCATGGCAGATGCCATCCATCGGTTCGTGGTGAAACCGGCTGGCGATAAGGGATACGATAAGGCGGAGGTGATGCGCGGGGGCGTGGCCACCCATGAGCTGATACCGGAGACGCTACAGGCAAAAAACGTTCCGGGGTTGTTTTTCGGAGGGGAGTGCGTGGACATGACCGGATGGCTCGGCGGATACAATTTTCAATGGGCATGGGCCAGCGGTTACCTGATTGCGCAGGCAATTTGATGTTTTTTTTGGAACGCTAAAACGGTTAACTATATTTGGATGGCTAATTAAAAACCTGCAAAAGATGGAGAAAAATACTACCAAACTGACGGAAAACAAGTATGTGCTCATTTTTGTCTTCGTTACCCTGCTTTTCTTGCTATGGGGCGTGGCTATTACTATGGGCGACGTGTTGAATAAACATTTTCAGAAAGTCCTGGGGATATCCAAGGCTGAGTCGGGATTGGTGCAGTTCTCCATCTTTGGGGCCTATGCGGTCATGGGCATTCCGGCCGGCCTTTTCATGAAGCGTTTCGGTTATAAGAACGGCGTACTGCTGGGCCTGGGCCTTTATGCAACCGGCGCCTTTTTATTTGTGCCTGCCGCAGACGCGGAATCTTTCGGCTTTTTCAGGCTTGCACTTTTTGTACTGGCCTGTGGACTGGCAACGCTGGAGACGGTGGCGCACCCCTTTATTGCTGTACTGGGGCATCAGGCGTCCAGTGACCGGCGTATTAACTTTGCCCAATCGTTCAATGGGTTGGGTACAATCATTGGTCCCACCTTGGGCAGTTATTTTATTCTGAGTGGTAATTTTGGGGCGTCCGGAAGTCTCACGTCTGTCAAAATGCTGTACATCGGCATAGGAACAGCCATTATTCTTGTCGCCATCGCATTTGCGTTGCTGCGTGTTCCGCCGCTGCCTACCGAACACGTTCATGACACACCCGGCGCTGGGGCGTTAGAGGCACCAAAAAAGCGGCTGTTCCAACACAGGCATTTCGTATGGGCTATGGTGGCGCAGTTTTTTAACACCGCAGCCCAGGGGGGAACTTGGGCCTTTTTTATTAACTATGGCCATGAAAAGATGGGGCTGAGTGACGAAACGGCGGGTTACTATTTTGCGGCAAGTATGGTAATGATGACCGTCGGCAGGTTCGTAGGTACTTTCCTGATGAAATACATCGCACCCAACAAACTGCTAGCTACCTTTGCCTTATGTAACATCTTGATGTGTGTAATTATTGGTCAGAGCTGGGGCTGGCCATCGTTCATCGCCCTGCTGATGCTCAATTTCTTCTTCAGTATCATGTTTCCCACGATCTTCAGCCTTGGTCTTAAAGACCTGGGGGTACATACGCAGCGTGCCTCTTCATTTATCGTTATGGGCGTGGTGGGCGCCGCGTTATTTCCGTTTTTCATGGGCAAAGTGGCCGACTATGACGTGGCTACGGCCTATTACCTGCCGATTATTTGTTATGCCGTGATATTCCTGTATGGAGCGCGTTTGTATAAAACCGGCACGCGCTTCTGAATTCATAATGAAATGTTTACCTTTGCGGCGAAAAGCAGGCCCGTTCTATCGCCGCGGCAGTAGCCGGGGAGGAAAGTCCGGACAACACAGAGCACCCCGCTTCCTAACGGGAAGGGCCCGATGCATATCGGGATACGGAAAGTGCCACAGAAAACAAACCGCTCCGACGGCGTCGGAGTAAGGGTGAAAACGTGGGGTAAGAGCCCACGGCTTTGTATGGTGACATACATCGCGGTAAACCCCGGGGGTTGAAAGGCCAAATAGGTTGCGGAATCCAGGGGGTTGCTCGCTCCCAATTGCCGGCAGGCAATACCGCAATGGGTAGGCCGATGGAGCCTGCCAGCGATGGCAGGCCTAGATAAATGATAGAAGTCCCATCCGTTTGGGATACAGAATCCGGCTTACAGGGTTTGCTTTTTTAATTGACAAATATGACCAAGATATTAATCATAGACGATGAACGGGCTATCCGGAGTACGCTCAGGGAAATTTTGGAGTATGAGGATTATAAGGTAATCGATACGGATAACGGCATCGATGGCCTGGCCATCATCAAGAAGGAAGAAATCGACCTGGTACTCTGCGATATCAAAATGAGTAAGATGGATGGAATGGAGGTGCTTACGGAAGCCCTTGCCATTAAACCTGATCTTCCATTCATCATGATTTCCGGACACGGTACTATTGAGACGGCTGTTGAAGCGAGTAAGAAGGGGGCTTACGACTTTATTTCGAAACCGCCCGATCTGAATCGGTTGCTGATTACCGTGCGTAACGCGCTGGAACGAGGTACCTTGGTCACCGAAACGAAAGTGCTGAAGCGGAAAGTCAGCAAAACCCGCGATATCCTTGGAAATTCGGGGGCTATTCAACGCATTAAAGAAACGATCGACCGTGTGGCTCCAACCGATGCGAGGGTGCTCATTACTGGAGCCAATGGTAGCGGGAAAGAGCTGGTAGCCCGTTGGTTGCATGAAAAATCACCCCGTGCCGGCGCACCACTGATTGAGGTCAATTGTGCTGCTATTCCTTCGGAATTGATTGAAAGCGAGCTCTTCGGTCATGAAAAGGGATCGTTCACCTCGGCCGTAAAACAGCGCATCGGCAAATTTGAGCAGGCACACAATGGAACACTTTTTTTAGATGAGATCGGCGACATGAGTCTGTCAGCCCAGGCTAAGGTGCTGCGTGCCCTGCAGGAAAACAAAATCACCAGAGTAGGGGGCGAAAAAGAAATATCGGTAAACGTGCGGGTGATCGCAGCAACGAACAAAGACCTGCTAAAGGAAATTGATGCAGGTAATTTTCGCATGGACCTGTATCACCGCCTGAGTGTCATCATCATTCATGTACCTCCGTTGACTGAACGGAAAGAAGATATTCCGACGCTGGCGGAACACTTCTGTGAAGAAGTCTGCACTGAATATAACATGCCGGTAAAAAAGATCACGGTTGAGGCGATGGAGGCGTTGAAGGCATTGCCCTGGACCGGGAATATCCGGGAGCTGCGTAATATGGTGGAGCGCCTGATCATTCTGAGCGATAAATCGATTACTGATCGGGATGTTCATACGTTTGCTAACCCGGGTTCATATGGCGGGAGCCCCGAAGTGACTCCAAAAGTACAGGAAGCGCCGGTGGGGGCGCCTTTAACAGCGGCGACCAGCTCACCCAATTATGACGCCTTTTCTTCGTTTCAAGACTTTAAGGACCATACCGAAAAGGAATACATCAAGTACAAGTTGGAGAAGAACGGATGGAACGTGTCTAAGACGGCGGACGAGATCGACATCCAGCGTAGTCACCTATATAGTAAAATCGAGAAGTACGGGCTGAAAAGGGAATCGTAAGATCTCTTACTCGTTGAATTTCCGGTGTTGTTTCCGGACCAGTACAACGATAGCTATAATTAATACGATACCTCCCAAGATGATATAACCGTACGTTTTCCATGAGTTGGATTCTGTATCGGTTCCGTTGGACTGCACGAGGGCGATAAAGTTATAGAAGGCTAGTAAGTAAGCAACGGTGCTGTACATAATGGTTATAATTTTCCGTACAATATACACAAATATACCTGTACAAACAACCGTTGCGATTTTATTGTTTTTCTTTTTGAGAAAAGCGTCACGGATCAAATTATTTCTGCAAGAAATATGCCTTCACGGGTAATTAATTCTCGATTTTTAAGGATGTTCCCGAGATTGACCCGGCCGATGACGTACTTAAAATCAGCAGCATAATATCGCTCATCGATGGATGTGAAGGCCAGCCGGTCGACCAATGTTTCGTCGTCATACCGAAGGTAAACGGTGATGTTCCAATCGGTACTGTACGTAAGTCCCCCGGCTCCGAGGTGCTTTTTGTATTCATACCGGTAACCGTATCTGAGGGCGGCAATATCCGATAAAACCGCTGATCCGGTCGGATGTCCGCCCGCACCTTTGCCATAGAAAAACTGTTCATCGGCAAACGCTGCTTTCACTGAAACACCGTTGTACTCATTCTCTACGCCGTACAGAATGTTATCAGCCGGCACGAGCTTAGGCAGTACATAGAGGATGACCGCTTTGTCGTCAATCTCGCGAGCAGTAGGAATTAGCTTGATTTTAAGGTTTTTTTCGCGTGCAAACCGTATGTCGTGGTTGCCCAGCCTGTCAATACCCAGGTTCAGAATGGCACTCGGTGCAATATATAATCCATAGGCATGAGAAGCCACGATGGCCAACTTATATTTTGCATCGAACCCTCCGACGTCCAGTGTCGGATCGGTTTCGGCAAAGCCTAGGTCCTGTGCCTGTTTCAGGGCAGTGGCGTAGGGCAGATTTTCGTTAAATATCTTGGAGAGTATATAGTTGGATGAACCATTGAAAATACCGGTAACGGAATGTAGGAGTTCGTTGTCGTAATACTCTTCCAGGTTGCGGATGATGGGGATACTCCCGCATACGGCCCCTTCATACAGCAGGCTGGTACCATGGCGGTGCTGGATGTCCACCAATTTTTCCAGATGGGTGGCAATCATTTTCTTATTGGCCGAGACAACGTTCTTTCCGGACCGTAAGGCCGAAGAGACGATTTCAAAGGCTGCATCGGCATCGTCAATCAACTCGACGACGGTATTTACTTCCGGGTCGTCCAAAATGGAGGAAGCATCGGTGGTGAACAGCTCCGCCGGCAGGGTGCGTTTTTTTTCGGAGTGTTTGATGACAAATCGTTTAATAGCAAGGTTAAGGTTTTTGGTTTTAATAATATCGTGTAGTCCTTGTCCTACTACGCCGAAACCGAAAATCCCTAAGGTAAGTTTGTTGTTCATGTCTGTTGTTTGTACGATCTATAAGGTACATTTACCCCGCCTGTTGATAGGCGTTGATTAAGCGTTTGCCATGGATACCGAGGAAGTCGGCAATTTCCTCTGTGATTTGTTTTGTTTCGATCAAAAGGCCGTCATGTCCATAGAAGGAGGCGATTTCCGCATAGTCTGCGCCCGGAATATGTTGGGCCAATAGCTTTTGTTCTTCCACGGGGAACAAGACATCTGTGCTCATGCCGATGACCAACGTTTTGGCGCGGATCTGCTGCAGCACAACCGCAATGTCTGCACGCCCCCGCCCGACGTGATGGCTGTCCATCGCTTTGCTTAAAAACCAGTAGCTATACGCATTAAAGCGTTTGACCAACTTTTCGCCCTGGTAATTCTGATAAGACGAAGCACGGTAGTCGTCGGTCTTGGAGTCTGTTGATTCCTGTTGGGTGGACGCATAGGCGCCATAACCTCGGTACGATAAGAGGGCGATGCTCCTGGCCGCTTTCAGACCCCTTGCGCCTCCGTTGGGCGTGTCGGCAAAAAATGTCCGATCGGCGGCGATGGCCAATCGTTGGCTCTCGTTGAACGCGATGCCCCAAGGTGAATGTACGGCGTTAGTGGCGAGCACAACCAGCCTTTCGATGCGTTCGGGTTCAATGATGGTCCATTCCAATGCCTGTTGACCACCTAACGAGCCTCCGATGATCAGGGCTATTTTCGCAATATTCAGGTGCTCAGCAAGCAGTCGGTGGGCATGGACAAGGTCCCGGATCGTAAACCGGGGAAACGAAAGGAAGTAGGGTTGTTCCGTAGCCGGATCGGTGCTCAACGGGTTGGTGGTTCCATAAGGAGAGCCGATCACATTGGCACAGACGATAAAATGATCATTAGGGTTAAACAGCTCGTTCTCACCGAAAAGCCCTGGCCACCACTCGAAGACATCCGAGTTGGCAGTCAGGGCATGGCAAACCCAAATAACATTATCTTTCCGCTGGTTCAGGTTGCCATATGTATGGTAAGCGATCCGGAGGTCCCGGATACACTTGCCACTCTCCAGCGTAAAGGTTTTGGGATAATAGAAAGTCTGTATGCCCATAAAAACCTATCATTTGATTTTGTCGAACGCCTGCTGAAGGTCGGCTCTGATGTCGTCAACATGTTCAATCCCCACCGCCAGCCGTAATTCGCCCGGGAAAACACCGGCGCTGGCCTGTTCAGCTTCACTAAGCTGTTGGTGGGTGGTTGCCGACGGGTGGATAATCAGTGTCTTGGTGTCACCGACATTGGCGAGGTGACTGATCAGCTGCAGGTTGTCGATAAACACGTTGGCTTTTTCAGCATCGCCTTTTATCTTGAAAGACAACACGGCGCCGAAGCCGTTTTTAAGATATTTCTGTGCGCGCTCGTGATTGGGATGGCTTTTTAATCCCGGGTAGCTAACGCGCTCTACTTGTGGATGGCTCTCAAGCCATTTCGCTATTTCCAGCGCGTTGTCCACATGCCGTTGCACGCGAAGCGATAACGTTTCCAACCCCTGCAATAAAAGGAAAGCGTTGAACGGAGATAGGGCGGGGCCAAAATCCCGGAGACCTTCTACGCGTGCGCGGATAATGAATTGGATGTTACCCAAAGGACTGTTTACTCCGAAAACATCGCTGAACACCAATCCATGGTATCCCTCGGCCGGCTCACTGAACTGTTTGAATTTTCCATTTCCCCAATTGTAATTTCCGCCGTCCACGATGATGCCGGCAATGCTGTTGCCGTGGCCGCCAATCCATTTGGTAGCTGCCTGTACCACAACATTGGCACCATGTTCAATGGGTTTGAAGAGGTAGCCTGCTGCACCGAAGGTATTATCCACGACCAAGGGCAGGTCATGCTTTTTGGCGACAGCGGCTATTCGGTCGAAATCAGGAATAGAGTAGCTCGGATTGCCAATGGTTTCCACGTAAATCGCTTTTGTTTTTTCGTCAATAAGCGCTTCAAAGCTTTCCGGCGTATCGTCTTTCGTAAACCGTGCTTCGATACCAAGCCGTTTAAAAGAAACTTTAAACTGGTTGTAGGTGCCTCCATAGAGATTGGAGCTTGTTACGAAGTTTTCCCCACTTTCCAATATGTTGGTCAACGCGATAAACTGCGCCGATTGACCGGAAGCTACCGCAAGACCGGCAACACCGCCCTCAAGCGCTGCCACACGTTTTTCAAAGACGTCGGTCGTAGGATTCATGATACGTGTATAAATATTTCCAAATTCCTTCAGGGCGAACAGGTTGGCGCCGTGTTCGGCATTGTTAAAAACAAAGGAAGTGGTTTGATAGATAGGAACAGCACGTGCTCCGGTGGTAGGATCCGCTACTTGTCCTGCATGTACCTGTAAGGTCTCGAATTTTAGATTTTCGTTAGCCATGATTTTTGTTTATGTAATTTTACTATTATTCTATAAAGGTGTACCCGCGCCGGTAAAGATGCAGACGCACCGCCGCATTACCCGGCGGGTTGCTGAGGGAACCCCGCAACGTGGTTAACAGCCTCGCATTCGATCGGACCGGATGGTACCTGTCGACACAGATGCCGGATTTTTCAAATAATGGGTGGAATATGTGTTCATCGTCTTATAAATTTATATTTTCCCAACCGACATTGATTGGGACAGGATTTGGCACCTTTTCCGCCGTGTGCGGATGGTTGCCAGTGGGTCATTGAGCCAGTCTCTCGCCACTTCTTTATAAACCAAGACCTTTTAGAGGAATTGATTCGTGCATGTTTACACATGCAACGGCTGCAAATATAGTCCCTGGGATTTGCTTGTGCAAAGTTTTTTTGATTTTTTTGCCAAAATGAGCATCACATTCAATACAGCAGCTTTGTTATTTCCGGCCATCAGTTTGATCATGTTGGCGTACACCAACCGGTTTCTTGCGTTGGCGGCATTGGTCCGCAGCTTACACGCGAAATACCTTGAACACAATAAGAGCGGGGTTTTACATGGACAGATCAAGAATTTGCGCTATCGGCTCAAACTGATCAAGCAAATGCAAGCCATGGGGGTGTTAAGCTTCATTACCTGCATTGTCTGTATGTATTGTATCTACATGGGAGATCAATTTTTTACGGAGCTCACGTTTGCCTTAAGTTTGTTGTTCTTTGCTGCGTCTTTGGTTATCTCCTTGATCGAAATCCAGGTAAGTAACAACGCGCTGGAATTGGAATTGGGGGATATGGAGGAGGAGGAAAAAGTCTGATCTCATCAGCGTAGCTATACCTATCAATTGCCATTCAGTAAGCCATTTTATCTCCGTTTAAAAATTTATTCAAAAATTCCTTGTCTTTTTCACTTTGTTTTCTTACTTTAGAGTTAATTTCCAGCAAATTGAGGAACAGCTATTGTCGGGAAAAGCATTTAGCAATTATAACCAAAGAAAAATAAATCACTTTAAGTAGAAACTGAAATTCTTCGTTCACTGTGCGTGTCTCTTTGACGGCGCTATCATTGCGTATAAATAAGTGTTATCCCTAATGGCCTGCACTATATAGGTATATCACATCAGGAAATATTCCAGATAAAAAGCAGAAAAAAGCGGCCTCCGATTAGAAGGCCGCAGAATTTAAGTTTAGAGGGTGTTAGTTATCAAGTTATCGAACGAAAAGAAGCTCGCGCAGCTTCGGTAGCGGCCACTGACGATCGTCCACGATCTGCTCCAACTTGTTGATGTGATAGCGAATCTTATCAAAGTAAGGCTTCACATTCTCATCGTAAGCTATCGCTTTTTCACGAACATCTTCCAATACATTTGCTTTTTTGCGTTCCTGACGCATTGCTTCGGTATCGATAAGGATGGTATTGATGTGGTTGGAGATACGCTCGATGAGGTTGGCCTGTGAGCTGTAGGCCTCAGACTTCAGGCCAAGGTCTTTCAGCCCTTTAACATTGGCAATCAAATCATTTTGGTATTTGAATGCTGCCGGAGCAATCAGGCTGTTTACGATTTCACCGATAACACGCGCTTCGATCTGGATTTTCTTGTAGTAGTTTTCCAGCAGAATTTCGTGACGAGCTTCGCTTTCGCGTTTGCTCAGTACCGATAATCTTTCAAATAGCTCCAGCGATTTTTCGCTTACGTAAACATCAAGTGCTTTCGGGGTGGTTTTAATGTTGGAAAGCCCGCGTTTGTGTGCTTCTTCCTCCCACTCCTTGCTGTATCCGTTTCCTTCAAAGCGGATGGCTTTGGATTCTTTGATGTATTTACGAACGACGTTAAGCAACGCCAGATCTTTTTTCGTTCCTTTTTTGATCTGTTTGTCAACTTCCGACTTAAATTCGATCAATTGGTTGGCGACGATGGCACTGAGTACCGTCATCGGGCTGGCGCTGTTTGCGGAAGCACCCACTGCACGGAACTCAAACTTGTTTCCGGTAAATGCAAACGGCGATGTCCGGTTCCGGTCGGTGTTGTCCAATTGCAATTCAGGGATCTTCGGAATACCATGCCATAACATCGCTTCGTTTTTCACTTTCTTGGCAACACGCGCAGTTTCCACTTCGTCGAGAACAGCGTTCAGCTGGCTACCTAGGAAGATGGAAATGATGGCGGGGGGAGCTTCGTTCGCACCCAAACGGTGATCGTTCGCGGCGCTGGCGATGGAAGCACGAAGCAGGTCCGCATGGTCATGCACGGCTTTGATGACGTTGACAAAGAACGACAGGAACATCAGGTTGTTCTTCGGCGTTTTACCGGGCGACAGCAGGTTGACGCCGGTATTGGTGATCATTGACCAGTTGTTATGCTTACCCGATCCGTTAATATCGGCATATGGTTTTTCGTGGATCAGAACTTTAAACTTGTGACGCAGGGCCACTTGTTCCATCAGGTTCAGCAATAATTGATTGTGGTCGATAGCTAGGTTGATTTCCTCAAACATTGGTGCACATTCGAACTGCGAGGGAGCAACTTCATTGTGACGGGTCTTCAGCGGAATGCCCAATTTGAGTGCTTCCTGTTCAAGGTCAACCATAAATGCCAGCACACGTTCGGGAATGGCACCAAAATAATGGTCTTCCAACTGTTGTCCCTTTGCCGACATGTGTCCGAACAAGGTCCGGCCGGTAAGTTGCAAGTCAGGTCTTGCATTAAACAGTGCCAGGTCAACGAGGAAATATTCCTGTTCGATACCGAGGGAAGCGTATACTTTGGTGACGGATTTGTCGAAGAAGTTGGCCACATCTACGGCCGCTTTGTCCAATGCATTGAGTGCTTTCAGCAACGGGGCTTTGTAGTCAAGTGCCTCTCCGGTATAAGAAACAAAGATCGTGGGAATGCACAGTGTTTTGCTTCCACCTGTTTCGTAGATGAAAGCAGGAGAGGAGGGGTCCCAACCTGTGTATCCACGTGCTTCAAATGTATTGCGGATACCGCCACTCGGGAAGCTGGATGCATCCGGTTCTTGCTGTACCAACGCACTGGCAGTGAATTTGTCAATGGCAGACCCGTCAGGCAGCGGTTCAAAAAACGCATCGTGCTTCTCGGCAGTCGCACCCGTAAGCGGTTGGAACCAGTGCGTATAATGGGTCACGCCATTGGCGATGGCCCAGCTTTTCATGGCTTGGGAGATGTGTTCCGCAAGATCCAGACTGATTGCCCTTCCTTCGTCGATGGTTTCTACCAATTCCGCATATGCATTCTTCGGAAGGTATTCCTTCATCTTTGCTGTGGTAAATACATTCTTGCAATAGTAAGATGAGGGCTTAATTGTTTCAAACGTTTTATTGTTGTTTAACCGAGATATGGCGGTCTCTACCGCCTTGAACCTTAACTCTGACATTTAATTTTGTTTATTTGTTTGACGCGCTGTGTTGATTTTATTAATTCCGCTCCAATATTCGAAAAAAAAAATGACATTTCATTATTTTTTTGATGAAAATGAAATTTTTTTTTCAGTTTAATGGAAAAATCATGTGTTTTCATGTCGATTGTTGCGGTATTTTTAAAAATCACGCGTTTTTTTAGTTTCCAAAGCCCCAATCCATGCCCTTTGAAACGGCGGGGACTCCCTTTTCAATCCAGGGAGCCGCAGGCTTTCCTTTTAAAAAGTGATCGAAAAACTCCAGCTCACGGCGTTGAATATCTTTGCGGTTCTGTCGTTGTACTAGGTTGTGGGCCTCACCGTTGTAATTTAGTAACCAAACGGGCTTCTGTAGCCGGCGTAACGCCGTAAACATTTCGATGCCCTGATACCAAGGAACAGCTCCGTCCGCATCGTTGCTCATGATGACCACCGGCGTAGTAACGTTTGGCAGGTGAAACAGGGGGGAGTTTTCGATGTAGAGTTCGGGCTTTTCCCAAAGGGTGGCTCCGATCCGGCTTTGGGTTTGTTCATATTGAAACTGACGGTTCATGCCGGATTCCCAGCGGATACCGCCGTAAGCCGACGTCATATTCACCACCGGCGCGCCGGCCCAGGCTGCAGCATACATATCCGTGCGTGTGATTAGGTGGGCGACTTGGTAACCGCCCCAACTTTGTCCCTGGATGCCCAGTTTTTCACTGTCTACCCACGGTTGCTTCTTCAATGCTTCCATACCGGAGTTGATGTATTCTTCGGCAGACTTTCCCGGATAGCCTATTTCGTACCGGATGTCCGGTGCGAGCACGATGTACCCGTTGCTCACAAAGAAGCTGATGTTAAGCCGTGATGCCGTCGGTGCAGGAGGGATATACGTATGAAGTCCGTCTGACAATCGTTCATAAAAATAAGCGATGACGGGATACTTCTTCGCGGGGTCGAAATCTTCCGGTTTGTATAAGATGCCTTGGGCGTCAAACCCTCTGGGTGTGGTCCACCGTATCAATTCGGCCGTTCCCCAATTGTAGTCGGCCTGTTGCGGGTTAAGCCGGGTCAGCTGAATTTCGTCCTGTAAATCGGCCGAACTGAACAGGTTGGGCGAATGGATGTAATTTTCCTTTGTGTAGATATAACGCTCCGCGTTAGCGGCCTTTTGTATGGATCCATACCGATAAGGACCCATCACCAAAACCCGCGGATCGCGGTTATTTCGCCCATTTGCCACATACCATCCGGCTTCTTTATTACTATGGTTGAACGCAGATAAAATAAGCGGTTTCCGGATGTTAATGACGGTCGGTTTTTGCCGTCCGGTTCCCCGTCGTGCACTGTCAAAATGAGTATAGCGGAACGTGAGTTGGCTGCTTCGGCCCGCACCGTTGGTCAGGATCCTGCGTTTTTTTCCTTCCGGCGTAAAGCCCCAGATATCATATTTATCATAAATGAACACTTCTGCGTCATCTTCAGCCCAGCCCGCAATGCCATACGCGTTGGGTTCGTCGGGGACATCGTTGTCCTCGTCAGCGAAACTCACCGGGAGATCGTTGTTCAGCCTGACAGTACTTCCGGAAGCAATGGTGTGGCTGTACCAGCTGCTGTCCTGGCGGTTGAACCAAACGATGTATTGTCCGGTAGGCGACAGGCTGATTGGGCCTCGGACGTTTTCAGCCACTTTCCGGCGGTTTCCGTTCTGGGTGGAAACAACATAAATGTCTTGAAAGGACCCGGTGCGCCATTGCGTTTCTATACGCCTCCCGACATCCGTCGTACCCAGGGCGTATTCGTTGTCGGCTTCATACGTCAGCCGGACCTCAGGGAGTTGTTCGTCGGCCAGTGGAATCACCCTCCGCCCCTGCTTGGGGAACGTTACGGCAAGGTAATTCCGTGACAGCTCTTTTTTCAGATTTACT
>ENA-UOVV01002007-UOVV01002007.1-compost-metagenome-genome-assembly--contig:-NODE-2007-length-12605-cov-6.328446_pt1 | contig 12605 bp, 10 predicted proteins | sample MGYA00238155_ERZ761577 | MGnify/ENA primary metagenome ERZ761577 (study PRJEB28898, sample SAMN06268775) | compost metagenome | isolation source: Emeryville, CA | place: USA:Emeryville, CA | collected...
GCAGACTGAGAAACAGGAACACCAGTGAGAAGATGCTCCACTTGATCACCCGCAAGCCGCGCCGCCAGTTCATAGATCCGGCCCCATGCTCAGGTGCAGTCCCCAGCCTTCGGCACTGCCAGTGCTGCAGCGCACACCGTCAAGCGCACAGGCGATGTCGATGCGCACTGGCCCAATGGGCGAAATCCAGCGCACACCTATGCCCACACTGCGCTTGAAATCGAACTCGAAATTTTCTGCGGCATCGCCCTGATCATAAAAGGCCGCCAGCGCCCACTGGGGTTTGATGCGGTAGTCGTATTCCACACTGGCGGTGAGCAAATGGCGACCGCCGATCACTCTGCCGCTCTCGTCCTCCGTACCTATGGACTTGTAGCTGTAGCCGCGCACACTCTGATCGCCACCGGCAAAAAAGCGCACCGACAGGGGTACCTGGCTGAATTCACTCACACGGGTGCTGCCCACTTCCGTGCGCAACAACAGACGCCCGCTCCCCAGTGAGTGAATGTATTTGGCCTGACCGTGAAACTGCAAAAAACTGAAATCCGAACCCAAGGTTTCCGGCGAACCGGACAAACGCGACTGCAGGCGCCAGCCCTTGAGCGGATAGGGATTGCCATCGGTGCGGGAGCGGGTCAATTGCACCGAGGGAATCAGCAGATCTGTGCGGTTTTCCGGTTCATCGCCCAGACGGGAATACTCGCGCTCGTAATTGAGCGCATAGGTCACCAGCCACTGGTTTTCCTGAAAATTGCTGTAACTGACCCCCACGCGATAGAGGTCGCTGCGCCTGTCGGAAATATCCTCGAATTGATAACCGGACAGAAAGCGCAGGTACTGATAGGCGGGGCGCTTCAGCGGAATGGTGTAGGCCGCCTCCAGATTGCTGTGCACCTTGGACAGCTGCGCGTTAGCGCCAAAGTAATGGCCGGTGGAAGTGACGTAGCGGTCTTCAAACCCCAGACGCAGGCGCGGACCTGTGTCCGTATCCGCACCCGCACCGATGGAATAGCTGCGACGCTTGCGTTCATCCAGCTGAATGGTGACGGGCACAACGCCATCGTGTAGTGATTGGAGATTGGGCGTGATGCTGGCCAGGGCAAAATAATTGCTGGCGCCATACAGGGTTTTGAGTTGCAGCAGTTTTTCCGCCTCGAATTCGTCCCCCGGCGCTATGTTGAGGTAGCGGCGTACAAAGTCTTCGTCGAGTATGTCCTGATTGATGGTGATTTCCCCAAGGCGGTAGCGGGGGCCGGTGTTGTAAACCAGCGCCACCCGCGCCAGGTTTTCCTTGAGATTGACCTTCACCTCGGCTATTTCAAAACGGCCATCAAAATAGCCCCGCGCCGTCGCCAGACTGGAAAAGCGCCCCTTCAGGGTTTCATAGCGTCCGTGGTTGAGTCTGTCGCCCTTCTTGATGTCCGGTTCCTTGAAAATTGCCTCAAAAACCTTGTCAGCCGCACCCTCACCGGTAACCACCAAGCGCACTTCGTCAACGCGCACAGGTTCGCCCGGCTCCAGCTTCAGGCTGAGCTTCCAGCAGTCTTTCTCGTGGGTGATGTCCGATGTATAGCTGAGGTGGTAATAGCCCAGCGCCTGTGCTGCCTGGGCAATACGGGGAGCGGAATCGCGCAGCAGCGAGCGCAGACGCCAGGGCGGTGTCTCGCAACCATGATCGGCAAAGGGCAGGAAACTGCGAATATTGTTTTGCAGGCTCTTGCTGCCGCCCTGGATATCTATCTCGGGTTCGGCCGCCTGCAGGGACAGAGGCAGAAGCAACAACCCGGCCGCCAGCGCAAACCGACACCACCGGCGATAGCTTTCCAAAAGGGAACCTGTTGGCAAAAAGTTCAGCAAGACGAGATCCTATACGAGCATTTCTGCACCCCAGCTCCGGGGCGAGGAGCTACTTTAACCCGTGGATCACGGGACTCAAAGCGAGATATCGGCACCAGCGTTATTTTTTGTAAGCCCCTCGCCATTCCCGAGGTTATAATCCCCCGCGCAAACGCCATCGAATCCAACGCCTTTTTTGAGACTCGCCCCATGCTCAGTTATCGCCATGCCTTTCATGCGGGCAACCACGCCGATGTGCTCAAGCACACAGTACTGATGCAGCTGCTCAATTACCTGACACAAAAAGAAAAGCCCCTGCGCGTCATAGACACTCACGCGGGGGCAGGCGGCTATCTGCTCAGCAGCGAGCAGGCGCGCAAAAATCGCGAATTTGATACAGGCATTGCCGCTCTCTGGCAGCGCAGCGATGCGCCGCCCGCCGTTGCGGATTATCTGGCGCTGGTGCGCAGTTTTGCGGAAAACGCAGACACCCGCACTTCGCCTCGGTTCTATCCCGGTTCGCCCATGCTTGCCCAGCGCCTGTTGCGCGAGCAGGACAGACTTTTTCTGCACGAACTTCACCCCACAGATCACCGGTTGCTGAGTGAAACCCTGGGCCAGGATAAACGCATCAGTATCAGCGACAGCGATGGCCTCAAGGGTGTACGGGCGCTACTGCCGCCGCCCGACAGACGCGGTCTGGTGCTGATAGATCCATCCTATGAAATCAAAAACGATTATCGGTTGGTGGTGGATGCGCTGAGCGCAGCTCATCGACGCTTCGCCACAGGCACCTTTGCACTCTGGTATCCGGTAGTGCACAGAGTGCGTATCGACGAATTGGAAAACAGTCTGATCAAAAGTGGCATTCGCAGAATTCAATTGTTTGAACTGGGTGTCATGCCCGACAATCACGATTCAGGCATGACCGCCAGCGGCATGATTGTGATCAATCCGCCCTGGACGCTCTGGCAATCAATGGCAAGCTGTCTGCCCTATCTGGCCGAGTGTCTGGGGCAGGATGGGCAGGGACATTTTCGACAAGTGCAACTGGTACCGGAATGAAACAACCTCAGACAAAAAAAATCCTGCAACCCAAACCTATCAAGCACTGGCTCAAGGCGACACTGGTTTCCGCTGCCGCGCTGCCCGCTGGCGGTCTGTTTCTGGTGCGTCAGCCATTGTTGGGGTTGATTATTCTGATTCCCAATCTGTTTGCGCTCATCTTTCTGGCTGATTTTTATCTGGCACAGACCTGGGAGCTTTTTCTGCAGACACTGCGCGGTGAAATTATTCCCAACATCTGGACGGTCAAGGATCTGTTTTTTGCGCGCCCCGATGATCCGGTGAAAGATCAGCAGTTGACGCGTTATCTCTGGCTCTGGTTTTCCACCTATTTTATCGGCATTATCGTCTCGGCCATTGCCGGTTATCGACTGGACAAGCGCGAACAAATCTCTGCCAAGGGTTAACAAACATCATGCAAGCCACCCTGATTGCCATAGGCATGCTTTTTTGCAGCAATATCTTCATGACCTTTGCCTGGTATGCCCACCTCAAGGAACTCAACCACAAGCCCTGGATTATTGCCGCCTTTGTCAGCTGGGGCGTAGCCTTGTTTGAATATCTGTTGCAAGTACCCGCCAATCGCATCGGCTATACCGTCATGAATGTGGGCCAGCTGAAAATTTTGCAGGAAGTCATCACCCTGAGCGTGTTTGTGCCCTTTGCGTTTTTTTATATGAAAGAGCCACTCAAGCTGGATTATCTCTGGGCAGGACTCTGCCTGTTGGGTGCGGTGTTTTTTATCTTTCGCGAAAAAATCATGGGCTAGGCGCAGTGCCTAGCCGAGCTTGAAAGTCTTGCGCGCCTTGGCCACCTTGCTGTGAATCACGCAGTCAGTGATGTGGTCATTGACCAGGCCCATGGCCTGCATAAAAGCGTAAATCGTGGTGGGCCCAACAAATTTCCAGCCGCGTTTTTTCAGCTCCTTTGACACAGCGACAGATTCAGGCGAAGTGGAGCGGGTTTGCGCTGGGCCCAGACTTTTGGGATCCGGTTCATAGCGCCAGAAAAATGCAGCCAGCGATCCCTCCTGTTTGACCATTTCCTTTGCACGCTGGGCGTTGTTGATCACTGCCTCTATCTTGCCCCTGTGACGCACTATGCCTTCATTCTGCAGCAACCGTTCCACATCTTTCTCGCTAAAGCGCGCGACCTTGTTGAAATCAAAACCGGCGAAGGCAGCGCGAAAGTTTTCGCGCTTGGCCAGAATGGTGCGCCAGCTGAGTCCTGACTGAAAACCTTCCAGGGAAATTTTTTCAAACAGACGAAAATCATCGCCGACCGGAAAGCCCCACTCCTTATCGTGGTAGGCAATATACTCGGGCGTTGCAGAACACCAGTTGCAGCGAATTTTTCCATCGGGACCAACAAAGGGCGAGCTCATAACCTACTCCTTGCAATAGAGACTGTTGAGGCACAATTTGCCAGCGGCGAGTGTCAACCCATGTCAGTAGTCAATCGTTGGCATGGCCTCGCGTCAGATTGTTCATCCAGGATTTTTTGCGCAGGCGGCGCAGCACCGGGACAAACTTGCAGGCATCCTCAAAGAACATCAGCGCGTAGAGAATGACAAACCAGAAGTTACCGAAGAACACCGCGGCGGTATAGATCGGCAAACCTATGGCCCACATCACTATGGTGTCCACAATCAGGCAAAAGCGGTTGTCGCCACCGGCGCGCAGCACACCGATAATGCGGATCATGTTGAACACCTTGAGCCATACCAGCAGGCTGAAAACCGCCAGCGTATCCATCAGCAGTTGACTGGCCTGCTCATCCAGCTGGTCGAAAATACGCAGCACCTGCGAGCGCAGGAAAAACAGCGCAATGCTAAAGAAGACAACCAGCACCAGCGTCAGCCGATCAAAAAACACATGCAGTCGCCAGGCCTGATCGCGATTGTCCGCGCCCAGCTCGCGACCGATCATCACCGCCGAGGCATTGGCCAGACCGACAAAGAGCGCAAAGAAGGCACTCTCGATAGGCACTATCACGCCCATCACCGCCAGCGCATCAGTTCCTGCAAAACCCGTCACCACATGGTAGGTGGCATTGCCCAGCGCCCAGATGGCGTAGTTGGCTACCAGCGGCAGGGAAAAGGCCAGATAGCGACTGATCTGTTCTCTGTCCACGCCCAGCCGCAGCGCTGACCAGCTCAGGGCAAAACCGTGACGCCGAGCGTAGAGCCAGCCCATGATCACCAGCAGCTGCATGACACGCGCAATGAGTGTCCCCCAAGCGGCGCCGGCAACCCCCAGAGCAGGAAAACCCCAGTGGCCGAAAATCAATGCGTAGTTGAGCAGGATATTGGTCACACCGGCCACCACACCTGCCGCCAGCGGCATGGCGGTATTACCCAGTGCGCGCAGCGAGGCCTCGTAGACCACAATCACTTGAGACAGCAGGAGAACAGGCGCTGTGATACGCAGATATTGTGCCGCCAGCCGGACCACGTCCGGGTCCGGATTGATCCAGCTAACCCACAGAGGCGCGACCAAACCAAAGGCCAGCGTGAAGGGCACCATCACCAGCAGACCGACAAACAGAGTCACCGCCAGAGTGCGCTGACAGGCGGCAAAATTTCGCGCGCCCGTGTACTGGGCGATAAGCACGCTACAACCTGTCGCCAGGCCACTCATCAGCACCAGCAACAGAAAGTGAATTTTCGCAGCCAGACCTACCGCCGCTATGGCGCTGGCACCCAGGCCGCCCACCATCAACACGTCGGCCATGCCCAACAGGGATTGCAGCAGCATCTGCGCCGCCACCGGCAGCGCCAGCGAGAGCACACTTATCCAGAACGCAAAACGGGTTTGAGGTGTAGATACAGGGAAAGAATGGGCCACAGAACCAAGGTCCGAGAGGAGAGGGAAGGAGCGCGCATTATAAATTTGCAAAGCGCGCTCGACTGCAAGGATTTGTTAGTTGCAATAATGAATTCGTATGCGTTTGGATTTCAACCCCACTTCATCGGCGGGATGCCATCCGCACCTCAGGACTTTTGCTCTTCCCGACCGCCGGCTCCGCAAAAGATCGCCAGCCCCACCAAAGGCAGATAGGCCAGCAGCAGGCCCCACAAAGGCGCCAGCAGTTCCTGAACCACCAGCAGCGCCAGCGGCAACAACCAGAGCAGATTGATCAGCGCCACAGCCAGACTCACGCGGCCGTGACTGGCCAAGGCCCGGGCCGCACGTTGATAGGCGTGACTGCGATGAGCCTGGTAAACCTTTTCGCCGCGCAGGAGGCGGCGCAGCAGCGTGTAGCTGGCATCGGCAATAAACACCGCCAGCAGAATCTGCCAGGCCCAGAACCAGAGCGGGTTATGCAGCGATGACTCCAGTGCGAAGATAGCGAGAATTATTCCAAGCGTACCGCTGCCGACATCGCCCATAAAAATTTTCGCAGGAGGCAGATTCCAGAGCAGAAACCCCGCCGTGGCCGCCACCAGCCCCAGCAACAGATCAGCGGAAAGCGGCAGCGTCGGGGACGAGAGCCAGTAGACCAGCAGAGCGCCCAAACTGACGCTGATAGCCTCAAGGCTGGCGATGCCATCAATGCCATCCATGAAGTTGAACAGATTGAGCAGCCAGGCCAGATAAAGAACCACCGGCACATGGAGCCAGACACCCGGCTCTATGCCAAAGAGCGACACCTGGGGCAATCCCAGCCAGTAAACCGCCCAGACGGCAGCCGCCAGATGGCCCAGCAGACGCCAGCCCGCCGGGATATGCCCGTGGTCATCGGCAAACCCCAGAATCGCCACGCAGCAAGCCGCCCCCAGCAGCGCCACAAGCAGCGGCGAAAACCCCTGCTGCCAGCCGGCCACCAGCACCAGCAGCAGAAAACTGGCGATAATCGCCAGCCCGCCACCGCGCGGCGTAGGCTGTGAGTGGGAGCTTCGCTGACCGGGAATATCCAGCAGCTGGCGCCTGAGCGCATAGGCGCGCAGGCGCCCGGTAAGGAGCAAGGACAGCCCAAAAATCAACAGAAAGAGAAAAAAGTACAAAAAATAAGCGCTCCCGACCGTCTGTTTTACCAAATGTCACACTTTCGCGACTTGACATAGCCTATAATCGCTCGCCTGCGACCTGAAAAGCACAGAACACCCCTGCCTGCTGTGCCGTCTCGCTTCCCAAGGAGCCTGAACCAAAGATTATGCTGGAAAACCTGCTGGATTTGCCCCGCACAACCAAACGCATTATCTCGCTCATTTACGACGCGATCGCCTTGGCATGCGCTTTCTATTTTGCCACCTGTATGCGGCTGGGCACTTTCGATATACCCATCACGCGCAATGAAATCACAGCCATCAGCATCACCATAGCCATTACCCTTGGGCTGTTTATTCGCATGGGTATGTACAGAGCCATACTGCGCTACATGAGCGCCCAGGCCATGCTCACCATAGTGGCCTGCGTGGCCATGTCGGGACTGATTCTGGCCACCACCAGCTTTTTTACCTTTTCCAAGGTGCCGCGTTCTGTTCCCTTTATCTACATCACCACGGCGCTGCTGCTGATCGGCGGACCGCGCATGCTGATTCGCGGCATCATCATCATGCTCGATCACCAGGGCTTGGGTGCGCGGCAGCCGGTCATAGTATATGGCGCCAGCCATACTGGCCATCAGCTGGCTCTGGCCCTGCAATCCTCCCACTTCAAGGTGATCGCCTTTGTGGATGAGGACCCGGCCATGCAGGGACGACTGCTGGCCAATGTCCGCGTCTACAGCCCTTCCATGATTGAATCCCTGGTGCGCAAACACAAAGTGCAAAAGGTGCTGCTGGCTCTGGATGACACGCCTGTCTCCCGCCGCGCCGCCATTGTGGAATCGCTGGAATCTTTGCAGGTGGAAGTGCAAACCCTGCCGGCCTTTTCCGATCTGGTGAGCGGCAAGGCGCGCATCGAACATATCCGCGATGTGGATATCGAGGATCTGCTGGGACGTGAACCCATAGCGCCCAATCCCGACCTGATGCACGCCTGTATCGAAAACAAGATGGTGATGGTAACCGGCGCCGGCGGCTCCATCGGCAGCGAGCTCTGCCGTCAGATCATCCGCCAGAAGCCCGCTGCCCTGATCCTGTTTGAACTCAACGAATACAGTCTCTACCGTATCGAACAGGAGCTGCAAAAAGAGCTGGTATCCCTCAAGCTGCCCGGTCTCAAACTGGTTCCCCTGATCGGCTCGGTACAGAACGGCGCGCGTCTGGAAAGCATCATGCGCACCTACGAGGTACAGACCGTCTACCACGCCGCTGCCTACAAACATGTGCCGCTGGTGGAACACAATATCGTCGAAGGTGTGCGCAACAATGTGCTGGGCACCTGGCACTGCGCCGAAGCAGCGGTCAAGGCCGGGGTCGAATCCTTTGTGCTTATCTCCACCGACAAGGCGGTGCGCCCCACCAATATCATGGGTGCCTCCAAGCGCATGGCGGAGCTGGTGTTGCAGGGCCTTTCCCAATCCCAGGAAGTCACCCGCTTTACCATGGTGCGCTTCGGCAATGTGCTGGGCTCTTCAGGTTCGGTGATTCCCCTCTTCCGCCAGCAGATCAAGAACGGCGGCCCGGTTACCGTCACCCACCCGGAAATCATTCGCTACTTCATGACCATCCCCGAAGCAGCCGAGCTGGTGATTCAGGCGGGTGCCATGGGGCGCGGCGGCGATGTTTTTGTGCTGGATATGGGCGAACCGGTGCGTATTGAAGATCTGGCGCGCAAGATGATTCACCTGTCCGGCCTGTCAGTGAAGGATGCCCAGCACCCGGACGGCGATATCGCCATCGAATACACAGGCTTGCGTCCGGGCGAAAAGCTTTACGAAGAACTGCTCATTGGCGACAAGGTGTCGGGCACAGACCACCCGCGCATTATGCGCGCCGAAGAGCAGCGCCTCGGTTGGGATGAAACCCAGCAGCTGCTCACCAAGCTTGAATCCGCCTGCAACCACTACCTGTGCGATCTGGTGCAGGAACTGCTGATGCAGGCCCCCACAGGCTATCAGCCCCCCGAATCCCTCAACGACGCAGTCTGGCTGGGTTCACAAAAAAACAGCGGTGCCAAATTGCGGCTGATCAGCAACAACCCCTGATCCGTCGATTTCCACATATTCCCGTTGCGCTACGCCCCGTCTCGTGACATTATCTGTTTTCGCGAATAATTCGCATTAGTATTTGCATTAATCCACTCACCTGACACGGGTCACGCCTATGAAATCCCTGTTCCTTTCCCGCTGGCCGCTGCTTGCCCTTGCCTTGCTCGCCCTGCCCTCTCTCAGCCTCGCCGATGACCGCCCGCACCACTACAAGGGCCAGCCAGCCGAGACTCTGGAGCAGGCAGTAGCCAACTTCCGCGACTACAACCAGAAGCTGGCCCAGCTGCTGGAAGGCGATCTGAGCAACGCCGATATAGCCGCTATCCACGAAACCACCTACACCCTGGAAAACTCCCTGAAGAAGCTGCGCAAGGAGCTGAAACAGCTGGCGGACACCCTGGAAGAGATTCACGTGGCCTCGGAGAAAGTTGACCGGGACACCCTCAAAAGCAGCGGCGCCGTTTACCTGAAAGCCAGCCGCGAACTGGAGAATCTCGGCGCCACCAAAGCGCAGTAAATGGTTGACAGCCGAGGGCGCAATCGCGAGAATACGCGCCCTCGACATGTGGCTAGGTAGCTCAGCCGGTTAGAGCACAGCACTCATAATGCTGGGGTCGGCGGTTCAAGTCCGCCCCTAGCTACCACATTCGTAACGAAGCGGATGCATAGGGATATGCATCTGATTTCTAAAGGAATTTCTGCTTTTATGTCCGAACGTCTTTTTATGTGCGGGCAACCATCTGCTCGCCATCCAGAAGTATCGTGATTTAAGTATCTTAGTCAACCCCCACACTCGCGAGAACAACCTCCAGGCTAGCCACTCAGATGTGCTGCAACTTTTCTACTGTTCTGCGAATAGTTTCTACTTTGGTAGAGACGTACCCCCTTGTCGTGCTAAGCATCGTATGGCCAAGCAGTTGCTGTATTGAAAAGAGATCCGGCTCGCTACCATCTGCTGGATTACAGAGCTCAGTTGCTACTGTGTGTCTTGTTGCGTGTACACCAAATCTATGACCTATCGCCACCGACAACCGCTTGTACAAGCCTGTGATCTGCTCACCTGTCAAATGTCCAGGATTCTTTTTGTTGATTTTGTAACGACTATAAAATAACCGCACATTAAATACGGGGTCTTCACCTGAAACCGGACGGCCCAACACGCGCTCTGATTCTTCTCGCAGATATATCAACTCCGGGACAAGTTTCCTGGCGATCGCAATATCCCATTCTCGTAAGGTTTTTGAGCCTCTATAGCTCAACTTCAGCCTTTCTGCCTTAAGATCAACATCACCCCACACAAGCGAACTAAGCTGCCTGCGTCGTATGCCTGTGTAGTAGAAAAACCTAACCACTATTTTCCAAAACCACGCGGGTTTGAACTGATCAGCATGCCGATCAAGATGAGCAAGTGCTTGATAGAAGACTGAGATCTCCAAAGCCTTTGGCGTTGCTTTTGGAGCAGGAGACAACTTGAGATCCATAAACCAATTTCGTGACATCAACCCTTGTGAGTGAGCCCATTGGCCCAATACACGTAGATAGCGGATGTATCCATTGAGGGTAACGGGTTTTGCAACAGCAAGTGTTGCATCGCGAAATCGGCTCAGCACCGCCCAATCAATTTCGTCAACGCTTTTTATTTTCGAGCGTTGGTCAAATAAACGCGCCGCTCGTAACATGGTTTCGCGAGTTGCGTCGTTGTATACCTGCAACATCACATACTGCTTGGCCAAATCACTCATCAGGTACTGATGGCTCATATTCCTTCGCCTCCTGTTCCCACATCAAAAACGGGCTGCATTAAGGACAAAAGTTGATCAATATGCAACATTCGGCGCCATAACCTTTTGTAAAAGTGCGATTTACATCTCATCTCTTGAGTCCTCGGCGCGAAGAAATGGGTTTACGGCGGGCAGCTCTGTGCCCTCTGGAAATAGCCGCGAGTAATCAATTAGCCATCCTGACAATTTGCCCTGCTTCGCACCGTTATCCACGATATAGGTGTGAACGTTCATCTTGGTCAATCGCGTTTTAAGATTTAGCTTCAATCGCTGGAATCGCTTCTGCACGCGGGTGTAGCCCGACTCTTCCAATCCCGCCGCTCGACAAAAAATTTGAAAAATGCGCGGACTCACCAAGAAAATCCCCTCGGGCACAAAATGGACACCGGCTTCCCGGTGATTAACTTCCAGACTTTTGGCGCTAATTCCCGATTGCAGCCAACTCCAGAACGCCTTGCCCACATCATCGTCCCAAGTCAATCGACCACCAACCCAATCATCGGGACGAACGTGGTGATGGGCTGCGCCAGACTCACCAGTCTGTCGAACAGCCTCTACAGTCTCACGATGAGGTCGTGCAGGCTCCGCAGCCTCGCGCGCAAAGGCGGGGGCAGCTCGTTGCAAAAGCACCGGCTGATCGTTGATGAGAGTGGAGTGCGATTTAGGTGGTGGGGATACCGCCCCAGCGTGAGCAGCCTTCGCAGGCTCACTCGACTTTTTGATAGCTTCTATAGACTCGCTGAGAGATGAGGCAGGCTCCACAGCCTCACGGGATATCTGACCAGTTTCAGCAGGTTCACCCTGGATGGATGCAGCGTCCAGTTTTACTGTCACAGACTGCAATCCGCTTAATGGCGTAACAGTTTCGGTCACACCTGAACCAGTCTCCCGCTGTGCGTCTTCTTCCAGATCGCGAATAACACCAAAAAAATTCTGAGGCAGTTTCACGGGTGTCCAGAGTCGCCGTGTCTGCATTTTGAGGCAGGTAAACGTATGCTGGAATTTACCTTTACCGTCGATGACTTCTATTCGATGAATGGCTTTGCCGTCAGGCGTGGGCAATGCAAAACCATGATCCTGAAGCACATCAAAGATGCGCAGCGGGTCGGCGGGTATACCCGACTCGCCCGCTTGTGCGAACGCGTTGATAAGTTGTTCAGCCAAAGGCTTGCACACAAAATAACAATGCTCACCGGCAACCCAGGCCATAGCGCCATCCTGGTTGATTCGGATCGCAGACTCAGAAAGTAACTGGCGCAGCTTCTGAATTATGCGATCCGCAATTGAATCCTGCGCACCAGGGAATCGGCGCTCGCGGTGTCGAATATCGGTATTTCTTGCCGCGCTTTCGCGATCGGCACGACTGACAATTTCGCCGATGACCTGACTCTCAAACTCATCCCCCCAAATGGTCGCTACAGTTTGTGCCATGACCGACGGGTGCTGGCCAAGCCAGGCACGCGCCGGTTGCGGCAACAAGTCGGAGAAGAGTGTCAGCGCCAGGCGCTGGTGCGCTTTGTAGGGTGAGGCAACAAAGCGCACCGTGTAGTGCGTCGCCCCAGTGTCATGCAGGGGTCTGTCGTGAGGCGTCCAGAGTTGATGTCTACCATCTGGCAGGGATAGCACTAACTGAATGCGACTGAGCAATTTGCCGATGTCGTGCATCAGCGTCGCGACAAAAACCCCGTACGTCCAATGATGCTCCTGGCTGCCGATCTGGGTGGGTGTGCCACCGATCGGCAGCTGGTAACTGCGTCGAATCCGCAGCGCGACATCAATCACTTCCAGGGTGTGTTTTAAGAGGCCTCCTGGCCCACAGTGGTGATT
>ENA-UOVV01002010-UOVV01002010.1-compost-metagenome-genome-assembly--contig:-NODE-2010-length-12596-cov-14.598278_pt1 | contig 12596 bp, 11 predicted proteins | sample MGYA00238155_ERZ761577 | MGnify/ENA primary metagenome ERZ761577 (study PRJEB28898, sample SAMN06268775) | compost metagenome | isolation source: Emeryville, CA | place: USA:Emeryville, CA | collected...
CCTCGGAGGCTGAAATGCCCTTTCGCCTGATCAGCGGTTTCGATGTTCTTACGAGCGACGACCTGGACCGCCTGCAGGACGCTTACGAGGTGGCGGTCGCAGGGCTCGGATCGCTCGACGATGCCACGATACACGATGTCGTGGGAACCATGATCGCGGTTTATCGCGCCGGCACCACCGCCCGGGAGGACCTGGCCGAGATCGCCCGCGAGGAAATCCGCCGCATGGCCGGATAACTGCCGCAGGCACGCGGAACATAAGAGGCGGTCGTCAATTGGGAGGCCATCAAGCCCCAAGGGGACGACCATGGCCGACAAGGACGATCGCCTCGACCAGTGGCTGCGCGATGCGCACGCGATGGAAGAACAGGCCGAGCAGATGCTCAAGGCCCAGGCAGGACGGATCGAGAACTATCCCGACCTTGCAACCCGCATCCGCCAGCACCTGGAAGAAACGCATTCGCAGCGGGAGCGCCTCGAACGCTGCATCGCGCGGCGCGGCGGGGCGACCTCGGCGGTGAAGGACATCACCGCGAAATTCACGGCGATGATGCAGGGGCTCGGCGGAATGATGGCCGGCGACGAGGTGATGAAGGGGACGCTGGCGAGCTATGCCTTCGAGCATTTCGAGATTGCCGCCTACCGTATCCTGGTCGCCGCGGCTGAAGCGGCCGGCGACATGGAGACCGCGCGGGTGTGCGAGAGCATCTGCCAGGAGGAAGAGGACATGGCCGCGTGGCTGATGGACCATATCCCCGAAGTGACGCGGATATATCTGGCGCGGGAAGACGCGGGCCTGGCGGAAGCGAAGCGGTAATCTTTCCGGTCCGCGGCTTGCGTTGAAAGCGCCGCAACCCTATAGGCTGCGCGTTCGCGTCGGAGCGTAGCGCAGCCTGGTAGCGCACCTGATTTGGGATCAGGGGGTCGGAGGTTCGAATCCTCTCGCTCCGACCATTTCCGCCCGGCCTGTGCCGGTCAGGCCGCCCGCGCCGCCTCGAGCCCCCGCGCGATGTCCGCCTTGAGATCGTCGACGTCCTCGAGCCCGATCTGCAGCCGGATCAGCGGTCCGGCATGGCCGCTCCCCGAGATCGTCCTGTCGGACAGCGAGACGTGGACGGCCAGGCTCTCGTAGCCGCCCCAGGAATAGCCGAGCCCGAAGATGCGCAGCGCGTCGAGAAATGCGTGCGCCCGCTTCTCGCCGCCGCCGTCGAGCACGATCGAGAAGATGCCGCTCGAGCCGCCGAAATCGCGCTTCCACAGCGCGTGTCCGGGAAAGCTCGGCAGGGCGGGATGCAGCACGCGCGCCACGCCCGGCTGCCCCTCCAGCCAGCCCGCTATGTCGAGCGCGCTCGCTTCGTGATGCTTGAGCCGCACGCCCATCGTGCGCAGACCCCGCAGGACCTGGTAGACGTCGTCGGGTCCCGACGGGCAGCCCATCGTGAAATGCGTCTCGCGCAGCCGCGGCCAGGTCGCCTCGTTCGCCGACACGGCCCCCAGCAGCACGTCGGAATGGCCGGCCGGATATTTCGTCGCCGCATGGATGGAGATGTCGACCCCGTGGTCGAGCGGGCGGAAGAACACCGGCGTGGCCCAGGTATTGTCCATCATCACCACCGCGCCGCCGGCGCGGGCGGCTTTCGCGATGGCGGGGATGTCCTGCATCTCGAAGGTGTTCGAGCCGGGTGATTCGGTGAAGACGACCTTCGTGGAGGGCTTCATCAGGGCCGCGATGCCGGCGCCGGCATGCGGATCGTAATATTCCACCTCGATCCCCAGCCGCGCGAGCATCGTGTCGGCGAAGTGGCGGGTCGGCGTGTAGACCGAATCGACGATCAACAGATGGTCGCCTGCCGACAGGAAGCCCAGCAGCGGGATCGTGATCGCCGCCAGGCCCGAGGGAACCAGGATCGTTCCGGCCGAGCCTTCGAGCTCGTCGAACGCGTGTCCGAGAGCGTCCGTGGTCGGCGTCCCGCGCGTGCCGTACGTATATTTCTGGTTGCGCGTCGCCATCGTCCGCGCGTCGGGATAGAGCACCGTGGAGGCGTGGACGACCGGCGGATTGACGAAACCGTGGAAGGAGCGCGGATCATAGCCGCTGTGCGCCAGACGCGTGTTGATGCCCCGTTCCGCCGATTTTCCGTGCGCCATTTTCACCCTCCTGCCGTCGTGCCGGCAAGCCTTATGCGCCTTCTCCGCGGCATGCAATGGCAGCGCTTTCGCGCCGTCCGGGCGGAAAGGGAAAATTCTGCCTTGCGCCGGTTCAAATCGGTTCGACAGACGCGAATCGCGCAGTTGGGGCGCATCCTGCCCCGCAGCGCGGCAGCGGCGGACAATCGTCGTCCGTTTGGCCAACCGGCGCCATTCTGACTTGACCGTGGCAAATTTCTGGCCTTCGATGAGGCTTGTGAACGGGAGGTAGTCCGCGCGCGACCGACGACGTTGTGTTCGGCTGCGAGCCGGATGGGGACACCACAGTTCGCGAAGACGATGAACGGGCCGTGCCCGGACAATAGAAAAAAGGGGTTATTGGGTATGAAACATGTTGTCATTGGTGTCCTGGGAGCCGCTGCGTTCGGCTTCATGGCCTCCGCCGCCTCCGCGGACACGCTCAGCGATGTCAAGGCGAAGGGCTTCGTCCAGTGCGGCGTCAACACCGGCCTGGCCGGTTTCTCCGCGCCGAACGCTCAGGGTGAGTGGACCGGCCTCGACGTCGACTTCTGCCGCGCCGTCGCGGCTGCGGTGTTCGGCGACGGCGACAAGGTCAAGTTCACCGGCCTTTCGGCCAAGGACCGCTTCACCGCGCTGCAGTCCGGCGAGGTCGACATCCTGTCGCGCAACACGACCTGGACCGTCAACCGCGATACCGCGCTCGGCCTCAACTTCGCCGGCGTGACCTACTATGACGGCCAGGGCTTCATGATCAACAAGAAGAGCCTGCCGGACGTGAACTCGGCCCTGCAGCTCTCGGGCGCCGCCGTCTGCGTGCAGGCCGGCACCACGACCGAGCTCAACCTCGCGGACTACTTCCGCGCCAACAAGATGGAATACAACCCGGTCGTCTTCGAGAAGTTCGAGGAAGCCAACGCCGCCTACGATGCGGGCCGTTGCGACGCATACACCACCGACCAGTCGGGCCTCTATGCGGTGCGTCTGCAGATGTCCTCGCCGGACGATCATGTCGTCCTGCCGGAGATCATCTCCAAGGAGCCGCTCGGCCCGTCTGTCCGCCAGGGCGACGACAAGTGGTTCGATATCGTCAAGTGGACCTATTTCGCGCTGCTGAACCTCGAGGAGGCCGGTGTCACCAAGGCCAATGTCGAGGAGATGATGAAGTCGGACAACCCCGACATCCGGCGCCTGCTCGGCACCGAGGCGGAGACCAAGATCGGCACCGATCTCGGCCTGTCGAACGACTGGGTCGTCAACATCGTGAAGGCCACCGGCAATTATGGCGAGATCTTCGAGCGTAATGTCGGCGCCGAGACGCCGCTGAAGATCAGCCGCGGCGTCAACGCCCTGTGGACCAAGGGCGGCCTGCAGTACGGCATGCCGATCCGCTGATCCTGCGCATGCGTGGGCCGGAGGGTTCGCCCTCCGGCCTTCCTTGACCCTGTCGACCGAAAAAAGGGAACCGGCGGCGGGGCCTGAGTCAAGGCAAGGGGAGCCATGTGTCTCAAGAGGCAATCCGGGAAGACGTCGCAAGAGTACCGCTGATCTATGATCCGAAGGTGAGAAGCGCCTTTTTCCAGGTGCTGCTCGTCGTATTGCTCGGCTTCGGAATCTGGTGGATCGCCGACAACACGATCGAGAACCTGAAGCGTTCCAACATCTCCACGGGGTTCGCTTTCCTGCGCGGACGTGCGGGCTTCGACATCGCCAACACGCTGATCTCCTATTCCTCGGACTCGTCCTACGGGCGGGCGCTGGTCGTCGGCATCCTCAATACGCTCGCGGTGGCGGCGGCCGGCATCGTGACCGCCACGATCATCGGCTTTCTCGTCGGTATCGGCCGGCTGTCGAACAACTGGCTGATCCGCAAGGTGGCCACCGCCTATGTGGAGCTGTTCCGCAACATTCCGCCGCTGCTGGTGATCCTGTTCTGGTATCAGGGCGTGCTGGCGCTGCTGCCGAACGTGCGCGGCAGCATTGCGCTGCCGCTCGGCGCCTATCTCAACAATCGCGGCTTCTACCTGCCGGCCGTGAACTGGGAGCCGGGCTCGTGGCTCGTGGCGCTCGCTGTCGTCGTGGCCGCCGGGCTCATCTGGTATGTCGCGCGCCGCGCGCGAGCCCGCCAGATGGCGACCGGGCAGCAGTTTCCCGTATTCTGGGTCAGCCTGCTGATCATCGTCGCGCTGCCGCTGCTCGCCTTCCTGCTGGCCGGGATGCCGGCCACGGTGGAATATCCGCAGAAGGGCACGTTCAACCTGACGGGCGGCATCAACATCAAGCCGGAATTCCTTTCGCTCTATCTCGCCTTGTCGTTCTACACCGCCTCCTTCATCGCCGAGATCGTGCGTGCCGGCGTGCTGGGCGTGCCGAGGGGGCAGACGGAGGCGTTCTCCGCGCTCGGCATGCGGTCGGGCGTCGGGCTGCGCCTGGTGATCGTGCCGCAGGCGATGCGCATCATCATCCCGCCGCTCACCAGCCAGTATCTGAACCTGACCAAGAACTCCTCGCTCGCCGTCGCGATCGGCTATCCCGACCTCTACGCGGTCGGCGGCACGATCCTCAACCAGACCGGGCAGGCGATCGAGGTCGTCGTCATCTTCATGGTCGTCTATCTCAGCATCAGCATCATCACCTCGCTTTTGATGAACTGGTTCAACGCCAAGATGGCCTTGCCGGAGAGGTGATCCATGCAGGAACACGACATGTCATGGGTGCGCACCGAGATGGCGCTGGCCGAGGCCGCGCCGCGCTCGCAGGTGGGCGTGGGCGCCTGGGCGCGCAAGAACCTGTTCGCGACGCCGACGGACAGCGTGCTGACGGTGATCGCGCTGCTGGTGCTCGCCTGGGCGGTTCCGAACATACTCGACTGGCTCTTCTTCAGCGCCGTCTGGAGCGGGGCTGACCGTACGGCCTGCCTCACCACGGAGCAGGGAGGGCAGCTTCCCGTCGGCTGGTCGGGGGCCTGCTGGCCCTTCGTCGAGAGCCGCTTCGGCCAGTTCATGTTCGGCCGCTATCCGTTCAGCGAGCGCTGGCGCGTGATCCTGGCCGGCATCCTGTTCGTCCTGCTGCTGGCGCCGCTCTTGATCCCGCGCGCGCCGTGGAAGCGGCTGAACGCGATCCTGTTCTTCGGCGTGTTCCCGTTCGTCTGCTTCTGGCTGCTCGTCGGTGGCTTTTTCGGGCTGCGCTACGTCGAGACGCCGCTGTGGGGCGGCCTGATGGTCACGCTGGTGATCTCCTATGTCGGCATCGTCGTGTCGCTGCCGCTCGGCATCCTGCTGGCGCTCGGGCGCCGCTCGCACATGCCGATCGTCAAGCTGCTGTCGATCATCTTCATCGAGGCGGTGCGCGGCGTGCCGCTGGTCACCGTCCTGTTCATGGCGAGCTTCATGCTGCCGCTGTTCGTGCCGCCCGGCACGACCTTCGACAAGCTGCTGCGCGCCCTGATCGGCGTGGCGCTGTTTGCGTCCGCCTACATGGCCGAGGTCGTCAGGGGCGGGTTGCAGGCGATCCCCCGCGGCCAGTACGAAGGCGCCGATTCCCTCGGCCTCGGCTACTGGCAGAAGATGGGCTTCATCATCATGCCGCAGGCGCTGACGCTGGTGATCCCGGGCATCGTCAATACCTTCATCGGCATGTTCAAGGACACCACGCTCGTCCTCATCATCTCGATGTTCGATCTACTCGGCGTGGTCAAGCAGAACATCTCGGGCGATCCGACCTGGGCGACCCCGCAGACGGCCAAGACCGGCTATGTGTTCGCGGCGGCGGTCTTCTGGATCTTCTGCTTCGGCATGTCGCGCTACTCGCAGTTCATGGAACGGCGCCTGGCCACCAGCCACAAACGATAGAAGAAGGGGAACCTCTCATGGCAACCGAAAACGCCGTCGCCGCCGAAGAGATCGAGGTCGACCGCCGGGCGTTGCATGTTTCGGCGACCGATGTGGCGGTCGAGATCATCGACATGCACAAATGGTACGGCGAGTTCCATGTTCTGAAGGACATCAACCTCAAGGTCATGCGCGGCGAGCGGATCGTGGTCGCCGGCCCTTCGGGCTCGGGCAAGTCGACGATGATCCGCTGCATCAACCGGCTGGAGGAGCACCAGAAGGGCAAGATCATCGTCGAGGGGGTGGAACTCACCAACGACCTGAAGAAGATCGACGAGGTGCGCCGCGAGGTCGGCATGGTGTTCCAGCACTTCAACCTGTTCCCGCATCTGACCATCCTGGAGAACTGCACGCTGGCGCCGATCTGGGTGCGCAAGGTCCCGAGGAAGGAGGCCGAGGAGACCGCGATGCACTTTCTCGAGCGCGTGAAGATCCCCGAGCAGGCCCTCAAATATCCCGGCCAGTTGTCGGGCGGGCAGCAGCAGCGCGTGGCGATCGCGCGGTCGCTGTGCATGCGCCCCAAGATCATGCTGTTCGACGAGCCGACCTCGGCGCTCGATCCGGAAATGGTCAAGGAGGTGCTGGAGACGATGGTGGGCCTTGCCGAAGAGGGCATGACGATGATCTGCGTGACGCACGAGATGGGCTTCGCGCGTCAGGTGGCCAACCGGGTCATCTTCATGGACCAGGGCCAGATCGTCGAGCAGAACACGCCGGAGGAGTTCTTCGACAACCCGCAGCACGAACGCACCAAGCTGTTCCTCAGCCAGATCCTGCACTGAACGGCGGGGCCGCGCCGCCGACCGCCTCCTTTCGGTTCGCCTTCTCCCGGTTTACGGGCAGAACGTCCCGGCAGGGGATGGGGGCGATCCCCGTCCAGTCGTGAAACCGCCCGCCGGCAGGCGGGTCATCGGCCGGCCTTTTCGCCCGCGGCCCGCGCCTCCGCCAGCGCATCGTAGCCGTAGAGCCAGTCGAGGTCGCTGGTCAGGCGCTCGCCGTGCAGCCGCATCACCAGATTGCGGCCGAGCGCCATCGGGCCGGCCGCATGATAGGCGCGCCGGTTGAAGCGCCCGCGCGCGGCCACCTGCTCGACCCGCCGCCGCCGCAAGGCCTCATAGGCCGCCAGCGCCGCCGGCATGTCGTCCGGATGGGCTGCGACCAGCTCCGCCAGGACCACGGCATCCTCGATGGCCATCGCCGCTCCCTGCGCGGCGAACGGGGTCATGGCATGCGCGGCGTCGCCGATCAGCGCCGCCCCGGCCGCGCCCGTCCAGGAGATGCGCGGGTCGACCTCGGAAAGCGGCCATTGCGTCCATGGCGCCGCAGCGTCGGCGAGCGTCGCCAGCGGTCCGCGCAAGCCGTGCATCGCGGCGGCCAGCGGCGCGTGCCCTGCCGGGTCGCCATTGCCGGAGGCCGGCGTAACCGCCACCAGATTGACCGCAGAGCCGCCGCGCAGCGGATAGGAGACGAGGTGGAAGCGCCGATGCAGGAAGGCGGTGACCACGTCTTGCGGCATCGCCTCGGCGAGCGTGCGGCCAAGCCGGCTTTCGCGCCGCACGGTCGTACGCCAGGCGATATAGCCGCTCGGCCTGTCGGCCGGCGTCCCGCCGCCCAGCCCGCGCACCGAGGAATGCACGCCGTCGGCACCGACCAGGAGCAGGCACGCCACCTCCTCGATGCGGCCCTCGCGGTCGATCGACACCGTCGCGCCGCGCGCGTGAAGCGCGGCATCGCCGACGCGCGCCGAGGTGACGATGCGAATGTCGGGGTCGCGCTGCGCCCGCGCCAGCAGCGCGCTCTGCAGGTCGGCGCGATGGGCGACGAGATAGGGCGCCTTCCAGCGCGCCTCGGCGCGCGCGCCGAGCTCGACGGCGGCGAGCAGCCTTTGCCGGCGCGCGCTCCGCAGCTCGATCCGCTCCGGCGCGACGGCCGCCGGCAGCAGATGGTCCAGCGCGCCGAGCGCCGCCAGCAGCCGCGTCGCATTGGGCGGGATCTGCAACCCCGCTCCGGCCTCCTCGAGGCGCGGCGCCTGCTCGTAGACCCGGACCGAAAACCCCTGCCGGGCAAAGGCGATGGCCGCCGTCAGCCCGGCGATGCCGGCGCCCGCGACGACGATCTGGCGCGAGCGTGGTGTGTTCATGCCGCGCCGGCCATTTGCTGAAAGCCTAGGCTGCCCGCGCCGCGTAAAGGCAGCCGGCGGGGCGCGTCTCGTCGGCCCTCAGGGCCGGGTCGTAGACGTAAAGCGTCGAGCAGTAGGGGCAGATCTTCTCATTGTCCTCGCCGAGATCGAGATAGATGTGCGGATGGTCGAAAGGCGGGTTGGCGCCCACGCACTTGAACTCCTTGACGCCGATCTCGATGCGGGCGTGGCCCGCGTCGTTCTGGAAGTGCGGTATCGGATGCCCCGCCATCGCTCACGTCTCCTCGAACTGCTGGCTTCCCGATACCGGATCGGGGCCGCAAGCGCCAGCCTTTCTCGTGCCCAGGCCGCCTTCGGACGGTAACTTCGCCTTTGCCGAAACATGATATGAAACTGTCGCAAATGCCTGTCACAAGCTATGTTGAGGCTTGTCCGGCCCTCGGCCGGGGCCTCGCAGGCGTGGCGAGGTCAGCAGGGCATGAGATGAACGAGTTGAAGCCGGTCCAGACGGATTTCGTGGCGGAGCCCCCGATGCAGGCGGCCGAGCCGAGCCCCGACCGTTTCGTCAACCGCGAATTCTCCTGGCTGCAGTTCAACCGGCGCGTGCTGGAGGAATCGGCCAATGCGCGCCATCCGCTGCTGGAGCGCGTCCGCTTCCTGGCCATCTCGGCCACCAATCTCGACGAGTTCTTCATGGTGCGCGTCGCCGGCCTTGCCGGCCAGGTGCGCGAGAACATCGCCACGCGCTCGGCCGACGGCCGCACGCCGCAGCAGCAGCTCGACCAGCTCCTGGTCGAGGTCGGCCGCCTTCAGAACGAACAGCAGGAGAGCTTTTCCGACCTGCTCGGCCTGATGCGCAAGGAAGGCATCGACATCGTCAGGCCGGATGCGCTCACGCGCGACGACAAATCCTGGCTGGAAGCCTATTTCCTCGAATCGGTCTTTCCGGTGATGACGCCGCTGTCGATCGATCCGGCGCATCCGTTTCCGTTCATCCCCAATCTCGGCTTCTCGATTGCGCTGACGCTGCGCCACAGGCGCGACGGCGAGGAGATGACCGCCCTGCTGCGCCTGCCGACGGCGCTGCGGCGCTTCGCGCGGCTGCCCGACCGCAGGCAGGCGGTCCGCTTCATCGCGTTGGAGGATCTGGTCGAGCTCCACATCGACCGGCTGTTCCCCGGCTACGAGGTCAAAGGCTCGGGCACCTTCCGCATCATCCGCGACAGCGACATCGAGGTGGAGGAGGAGGCCGAGGATCTCGTGCGGCTGTTCGAGACGGCGCTCAAGCGCCGTCGCCGGGGGCAGGTGATCCGCATCGAGTTCGATTCCGGCATGCCCGACCGGCTGCGCGATTTCGTCGCCGGCGAGCTGGGCGTGCCGGCCAGCCGCATCAGCGTGCTATCGGGCCCGCTGGCGGTCAACCAGATCTCGGAGATCGTGGCGCTGCCGCGCGACGACCTGAAGTTCACGCCCTACAACCCGCGCTTCCCCGAGCGCATTCGCGACCACGGCGGCGATTGCTTCGCGGCGATCCGCGAGAAGGACATCGTCGTCCACCATCCCTACGAATCCTTCGACGTGGTGGTGCAGTTCCTGCGCCAGGCGGCCGCCGACCCCGATGTGGTCGCCATCAAGCAGACGCTCTACCGCACGTCCAACGACAGCCCGATCGTGCGCGCCCTGATCGACGCGGCCGAGGCCGGCAAGTCGGTGACGGCGCTCGTCGAGCTCAAGGCACGCTTCGACGAGGAGGCCAACATCCGCTGGGCGCGCGACCTCGAGCGCGCCGGCGTGCAGGTGGTGTTCGGCTTCATCGAGCTGAAGACCCATGCCAAGATGTCGCTCGTGGTGCGCCGCGAGGACCAGAAACTCAGGAACTACGTCCACCTGGGCACCGGCAACTACCATCCGATCACCGCGCGCATCTATACCGATCTGAGCTACTTCACCTCCGATCCGGCGGTCGCGCGCGACGTCGCGCAGGTCTTCAACTTCATCACCGGCTATGCCGAGCCGACGGAGGAGATGCGGCTGGCGATCTCGCCGTTCACGCTGCGCAAGCGCATCCTCGGCCACATCGCCGGCGAGATCGACCACGCCCGTGCCGGCCGCCCGGGCCAGATCTGGATGAAGATGAACTCGCTCGTCGACCCGACCGTCATCGACGCGCTTTACGAGGCGAGCGCCGCCGGCGTCGAGATCGACCTCGTCGTGCGCGGCATCTGCTGCCTGCGCCCGCAGGTGCCCGGCCTGTCGGAGAACGTCCGCGTCAAGTCGATCGTCGGCCGCTTCCTGGAGCATAGCCGCATCTATTGCTTCGGCAACGGCCACGGCCTGCCGTCCGACGAGGCGATCGTCTATATCGGCTCGGCCGACATGATGCCGCGCAATCTCGACCGCCGCGTCGAGCTGATCGTGCCGATCACCAATTCGACCGTGCATGAACAGGTTCTGGGCCAGATCATGCTGGGAAACATCATGGACAACCAGCAGAGCTTTGAAGTAATGCCGGACGGAACCTCGCGGCGCATGGTGCCCGATGAGGGCGAGGAACCGTTCAACGCCCAGGAATACTTCATGACGAATCCGAGCCTGTCTGGCCGTGGCGATGCGCTGAAGATCCATGCGCCCAAACGCATCATCCGCCACAGCCGCCGCAAGAAAGCCGCGGCGGCCAAACCCGGCGCATGATATCAGGCTCGCAAGGGCGGCTGCAGGATCGCCGGCCGCTGTCGATCATCGACATCGGCTCGAACTCGATCCGCCTCGTCATCTATGAGGGCGTGGCGCGCTCGCCCACGGTGCTGTTCAACGAGAAGATGCTGGCGGGGCTCGGCCGCGGCATCGTTTCCACCGGGCGGCTCGACCCCGGCGCCGTCAAGCGCGCCATAAGCGAGTTCGGCCGCTTCCGCGCGCTGTCGGAGCAGGCGCGCGCCGAACGTCTCTACGTCATCGCCACCGCCGCCGCGCGCGAGGCGGAGAACGGCGAGGAGTTCATCCGCCGCGCGGAAGACATTCTCGGCACCGAGATCCAGGTCCTGTCGGGGCGCGAGGAGGCCCGTTTCTCCGCGCTCGGCGTGATTTCGGCATTCCATGCGCCGGACGGGATCGCCGGCGACCTCGGCGGCGGCAGCCTCGAACTGGTCGACGTGCGCGGCCAGACGATCGGCGACGGCATCACCCTGCCGCTGGGCGGCCTGCGCCTGCAGGACATGGCGAAGAGCTCCGTTGCGGAGGCGGCGCGCATCGCCCGAAGGGAGGTGCGGCGCGCGCAGTTGCTGTCGGCCGGCAGCGGCCGCGCCTTCTATGCCGTCGGCGGCACGTGGCGAAACCTCGCCCGGCTGCACATGAACACGATCGGCTATCCGCTGCTGGTGATGCACCATTACGAGATGGACGTGGCCGGGTCCGCCGAATTTCTCGACCAGGTCGCGTCGGGAAGCATCGACAAGATGAAGGGCATCGACCGCATCTCCAAGAGCCGCCGCGCCCTGCTGCCCTACGGTGCCGCCGTGCTGCGCGAGATCGTGCGGGCCATGCAGCCGGGGCGCATCGTCGTGTCGGCGCTCGGTGTGCGCGAGGGCTACCTCTATTCGCTCCTGACCGAGGCGCAGCGCGCCGCGGACCCGCTGATCTCCGCGGCCGAGGAGCTGTCGATCCTGCGCTCGCGCTCCGTCGACCACGCGCGCGAGCTTGCCGACTGGACCGGCACGACCTTCGAGGCCTTCGGCGTCAGCGAGACCGAGACCGAGGCGCGCTATCGCCGCGCGGCCTGCTTTCTGGCCGATATCGGCTGGCGCGCGCATCCCGAATATCGCGGCACGCAGTCGCTCAATATCATCGCGCACGCTTCTTTCATCGGCATCGACCACCCCGGCCGCGCCTTCATCGCGCTGACCAACCTGTTCCGCCACGAAGGCATCTACGACGACATCGTTTCGTCCGAGATGAGGGGGCTTGCGACGCCCCGCTACTATGAGCGGGCCAAGCTGCTGGGCGCGCTGATGCGGGTCGTCTATCTGCTCTCGGCCTCGATGCCGGGCGTGATCCCGCGGCTCGGATGGGTCAGGCGCGGCGACAGGGCGCTGACGCTGCTCGTGCCGCAGGACAAGGCGAGCCTGATCGGTGAGCGGCCGGAGGGGCGGGTGGCGCAGCTCGCCAAGGTGGCCGGCCTGGACCTGAGGATCGCCGTGGCGGAGTGAGGCGGGCGGCACTCCCTCATGCCGGGCTGTCGAGTGTAAGAATACCCCCACCCCTGACCCCTCCCCACAAGGGGGAGGGAGACGCCGTCATCGCCTTCCGGCTTAAATCGTCGAAGCTTGCGCCATGCAGCGCAGGATCAGGATCTCCCTCCCCCTTGTGGGGAGGGGGCAGGGGTGGGGGTGCCGGCGATTACCTAGA
>ENA-UOVV01002014-UOVV01002014.1-compost-metagenome-genome-assembly--contig:-NODE-2014-length-12570-cov-16.813744_pt1 | contig 12570 bp, 10 predicted proteins | sample MGYA00238155_ERZ761577 | MGnify/ENA primary metagenome ERZ761577 (study PRJEB28898, sample SAMN06268775) | compost metagenome | isolation source: Emeryville, CA | place: USA:Emeryville, CA | collected...
GCGCGGCGCGTTCGTGCTCCGCTCCAATAGTCTCTCGGGCTCCGTACGATTCTCAGGGTGATCACACCTGACTGCGGACGGGCGGCGTAATGCCACCACGCTCGCCATTGCCGCAACGCCATGGACTCGACGCTGCGTGGATTCGCACGCCCGGCGTCGGCCCCGGTGACCCCCCGCGATGGGCGACGATGGGCGACTTCCTGCACAGCCGTCTGCCCGCCCGCGCGGGCGTCGCGGACATGCTGGCGGCAGGTACCTTCGTCGACAAGAATGGGCGCTCGCTCGACGGCAGCGAGCCGTTCGCGCCGCACACCTTTGTGTGGTTTCACCGGCCGCTCGCGCCGGAGGAGCCGGTGCCGTTCCCGCTCACGGTTCTCGATGCGGACGAGCACGTCGTGGTGGTCGACAAACCCCACTTCATGGCGACCACCCCGCGCGGGGCGCATGTGCAAGAGACGGCGCTCATCAAGGCCCGCATCATGCTCGACCTGCCCGAACTCGCCCCCGCCCATCGGCTTGACCGCCTCACGGCTGGCGTACTCGTGTTCACCACCCGGCGCGAGTATCGCGGCGCGTACGCCGGCGTCTTTCAAGAGGGCCTCGCGCACAAGGAGTACGAGGCGATTGCGCCGTACGACGCTTCGCTTGAGTTTCCGCGCCGGGTGGTCAACCGCATTGAGAAGCGTCGGGATCGGCTGCAGGCGGAGGTGGTGCGGGGCGAGCCCAATGCGGCGACGCTCATTGAGGTGATGGAGGTTCACGAGGAGTACGCGCGCTACCGGCTCACACCGCGCACCGGCAAGACTCACCAGTTGCGCGTCCACATGGCCGGGCTCGGGCTGCCGATTGCGGGCGACTCTCTCTACCCAGAGGTGCGCGCGGTGGAGCCAGGAGACTTCTCTGATCCCCTCCGGCTCGTGGCGCGCCGCCTCAGCTTCACCGACCCGCTCACCGGCGCGGAGCGCGACTACACGAGCGCGGTCACCCTCGATTGGCCCTCGCGCGGCGCTTAGGACGCAGCGATCACGTCGATGACGAACACGAGCGTGGAGCCTGGGGGGATGGGGCCGACGCCGCGGTTGCCGTAACCCATCTCGGATGGGATGACGAGCAGCACCTTTGAGCCGACCGGCTGGCCGACAAGACCAGCGACCCAGCCTTCAATGAGCGAGCCGCGTGCGAGGACAAAGGAGATCGGCTCACCACGGCTCCATGAGGAATCGAAGAGACCGCCGTCCCACAACCAGCCCGAGTAGTGGACCGTGATCGAATTGCCCTCGGCCACCTGCTCACCGCTGCCGGGCTCGAGCACCTCGACAACAAGGCCTTCGGGCAACACCGCACCCGAGAAGTCGATGGACGGGGTGCCGTCTGCATCGCGCGTAATGGTGGGCAAGGCAATCTCGGTCATGACTCTCCTCGGTTGGCGTGTTTCCAGCCTATGGGACCGGCGCGTGCGATGCCTCCGGGGGGCACGCCTACGGGGAAGCGACCACCTCGCGAACGCGTTGTCGCTGGCATGACTGCACAAACAGCGGCCACACGCGCCATCGCGGAACTGGGAATCGACCACGAGGTGACGGCGCACGGCAAGGTCAACTCACTTGAGGAAGCCGCGGCGGCTCGCGGGGTCACGCCTGACCGCTTGCTCAAGACGTTGGTGATCCGGCGCGGCGATGACGACTTTGTGTTGGTGCTCGTGCCGGGCGACCGCCAGATCAGTTGGCCCAAGTTGCGCGCCCATCTTGGAGTAAGTCGCCTCTCCCTTCCTGACAAGGACGTGGCGCAAGAGGCAACGGGTTACGAGCGGGGCACGATTACGCCGTTTGGCGCTGAGTTGTCCCCTTCGGGTGAGCCGTGGCCGGTAGTCGCCGACGCTCTTGTTGCCGAGCGTGGAGGTGCAGTGAGCATCGGTGGCGGTGCGCATGGCGTGGGGATCACGCTCGATGCCGCGACGCTTGTTGACGTGATCCGAGCCGATGTTGCGGACGTGACGGAGCCGGCCTAGTCCTTTGGTGGCTCGCGATGCTGCACATCGCGGCCAGATCCATCAATAGCTCACCGCAAACGGCCTGTTGGGGTCCGATGTTCTCCAACAACTCACCGCAAACTCGGGGGTGGGTGGGGTGGGTGGGGTGGTCAGGGCTTGCGGGTGAGGAGCGGGATGACAACCTCGTCGACGATCTCCGCCATCGCCTCTTCCGTCACCGGGCGGGCATTGATGAGCACCTCGTGACGGAACAGGTCAAACACAAGAGAGCGCACGCGCGGGGTCAACACCGCCGGGTCGATCTCACCACGTTCCACCGCCGCGTCAATCGGCGAGAAGGACGGTTTCGCCCGCCCGCGCAGGAATGCCCCGCGGAAGTCCTGAAACGTGAGGCCCTCGCTCGACAGGTACTCGCCAAGGTGCGCGGTGGTCTCGATCATCGTGCGCACGTCTGTGCGGTTGGCCCAGCGCAGCATTCCGAGCAGATCCTCGCGGAGCGATCCCGTTGGTTCGGGCCGAGGACCCCGGTCGCGGAGCACCGCGAAGCGCGCGGCCGCCGCGACCAATTCGAACTTGCCGGGCCATCGCCGGTACAGCACGGCGCGGCTCGTCTTCGCACGTTGCGCGACCGCATCGATCGTGAAGTCGTTGAAGCCAGAGTGCTTGAGCTCGAGCCATGCCGCCTCGAGCAGAGCGTTCTCAAGGTGCTCGCCACGCCGGCGAGTCTTGGACTCTGCACTGCTCGCGGAAGCCACGGCGCGCCCTACTCCTTCTCGACCCCGGAGTCGGCCGCGGGCTCAACCCCCGCCTCGGCCGCTCGCTCGACCGTCCGCGCCGCAGCGTAGGCGCGCTCCTCCTGCTTCGTCTTCCACACGGATGCCGCGATGGTGATGGCCAAGATGCCGGCGATGACGATGAGTGAGGGGACGGGCTCGATGTCAGGCACCGACTCCGCGTACAGGTGGGCGCCGTGGAGCACGAGCTTCACTGCGATGAAGATGAGGATGACGCCCAGGCCGTAGGGCAGGTAGCGCAGGGTGCGCAGCGAGCCCTCGAGCACAAAGTACAGAGCGCGCAGGCCCAACAGGGCGAAGGCGTTCGTGGTGAACACGAGGTATGGATCGTGGGTGATGCCGAACACGGCGGGCACCGAGTCGACGGCGAACAGCACGTCCGTGCCCATGATGGCGGCGACCACGACTGCCAGCGGCGTGATGACGCGGCGTCCCGCCTGCTTCACCACCATATGGGTGCCCACGTAGCCGTCCGACACCGGCCACATCTTGCGCACAAGCCGCACCACCGGGAGCTGGCCTGGGTCGGGCTCCTCCTCGACGCCGCGCACTGCATCGCGCACCACCTTGATAGCGGTGAGCAGCAGGATGAGGCCAAAGATGAAGAACACCCACGAGAAGCGCGCGATGAGCCCCGCGCCGACCGCGATGAAGATGCCGCGCAGCACGAGCGCACCCGCCACACCCCACAGCAACACCCGTTGGCGAAGGGGTCGCGGCACGGCAAAGCCCGCGAGGATGACGATGAAGACAAAGAGGTTGTCGACGCTCAGCGCCTTCTCGACGATGTAGCCGGAGTAGAAGAGAACGCCTTCCTCGCTGCCGTACTCAAACCACAGCCAGCCGCCAAAGATGCACGGGAGGGCGATGTAGAACACCGTCCACCACGTCGCTTCCTTCATGGTGGGTTCGTGTGGCTTGTGGGTGAAGGCGAAGTCGAAAGCGATGAGCGCGATGACCGCCGCGATGGTGATGAGCCACATCGTCGGGGTCGCGATCGTCGTGAGGTCAGCTCCTGAGGACGACGCCGTGGGGACGGCCTCGGCGGCCGCAGCAAGCAAAAGGGATGAGGACATGGGGGCTCCTAGCTACCAAGTCTCCCCACCGAGCCGAAGCGCGGGCCGTACCGGGAGAGCGGCGGCGCTCTCGTGATGACCGATACGGACTTTGTGGGTACTCCCTTGTCGCGCACGACGCTAACACGACTGGGCGGGAGAAAGGAAACGGCGCAACCCGGCAGAGGGGGGTATGCCGGGCCGCGCCTCGGACAAGTACACACCACTTTGGGGGGCACCGAGAACAAAACTCCCGTTTTCGACATCTTCGACGATGTGATCTTGGCAACAGTGACGGTCCCGGGTCCCACTCGCCGTCCTCACCGGATTCTCGAACACGCAAGTGTGGCGTATGTCACACATGAGGAGTACGGTGGCTCCAGGCTGTACGAGGGGTGCGGCCGCAAATGCGGGGGCGCTTATTGGCGTCTCCCGCATGCTGAGGGAGTCCACATGTCACGCCACAATCACCTTACTGAGCGTGCGCGCCGCACCGTTGCTGCGCTTGCAACGCTCGCCATAACCGGGGCCGCGACAATCGCAATCGCCCCAACCGCCAGTGCCGACGTCAATGACGGAAAGGTCAACGTTGGCCCCGTCTCAATGACGCTCACCACAGACGCCAATGCGAATGGCCGCCCCGACGTCGGCGACGTTGTCACATTGAGCGCCACTGTTACGGCGCTCGACCGCGATATCCGCGTTCGCGAAGTGACGCCGTCAGCCGTTGAGGCTCTCATCAGCACCAACACGGACGTCGCGATCACGGCGGGCAACTCCGCCGTGGTGTCTGTTGAGCGCACGGTCACGGCGCTTGATCTTGGCTACCTTGGCTCTGGGCCGAATTATCCCGAGATCTACGTGCGCTATTCGTACAGTGGTCAAGTATTTGGGTTTCCCGTGACCAGCACCGGCACGGTGACAGCTCCCGGCCCCGCGCCACTGTACGCGGCTGGGGACCCGCTTTCCGTCTCCACCTCGTACGTGGTGAGCGAGTTCAGCAGCGTCATCGACGGTGCGCCCACCGAGGGCGACACAGTGGTGTTGGAGTCAACGTTCACCAACACCTCGGGCTACCCCGTGCGCATCTACAACGCGGCTGGCTACAACGGCCCGCAAAGCGAAGTCGTGTCCTCGTGGGTCATGCTGGCGCCAGGGGAGGCAGCCACGTTTGCCAGCGATCCCTACATGGTGACTCTTGGCGACGTTGTCGCTGGCTATGTCTCTTTCCCTGTGGCGAGCGTGACGTGGTCCTCGGGATTCACGGAGATTGCGCTCATTTGGTCGGGCACGCAAAGCGTTCCGTTCGGCGGGATCGCAACGGAAGCACTCAATGCGACGTCCGTCGCCAGCGTGACAACCGAACTCAATGACGCGCTCGGCAACCCCGTGGCACTTGGCGCAGCACAGCCGGGTGACGTCATTGACTACACGTTTGGGGTGACCAACACCGGCAACGTGGTGCTCAACCACGTGTTGCTCTCCACGACGGCCGCGTGGCCGGGCGGCGCGAGCGGTGCTGGCTCGACCGATGCGCAGCTCGCTCAGGGCGCAGTGCTTCCGAGCGGAAACATCCCCGTCTACCTCATGACCTCCATTGATGACGGGATCCACAACGCATATGCCCTCACGGCGGACGATGTCGCACGCGGCTATGTGGACCTCGGCTGGGAAGTGCAAGCTGCTCCGTCCAGCGCGATGTTCGCGGCGAACCCCGGGGCGTATACCCACGACATCTCCAAGCGCGTCTTCCTCAAGACGTTCACCATGGACTCGTCGCTCACCTACACATCGGCCACGCTGAACGACTCCAACGGTGACGGCATCGGTCAAGAAGGCGAGGACATCTACTTCCAGGTGCAGTTGGTCAACGACGCCGATCAGTCCTTCACCATCACCGACGCCTTCGATGTGGTGGGAAGTGACACCACGGGTGACTACACCGCCGCCATCGGGCAAACGGTGCACCCCGCCAGCTCCCGCGCGTTTGGATGGACCCACACCATCACGGCTGCGGATCAGTTGCGCGGCTCCGTGGATGCGGCATCGACGATCGAGTTCGAGGGCGTTGTTGATGGCCAGACCAAGTCGCTCACTGCCGTGGCACCCTCCGTGGCGACCGGTGAGTACGTCGCGCCGCCTAGCTTTGTCAACACGTCAGCAACGTATGTGGACAGCAATGGCGACGGCTTCCCGTCAATCGGTGAAGTTGTCACCGTGACGGTCACCGTCCAGAACGCGGGCACGTACCCGCTGACGGGTGCGGCCGTCGCGGATGCTCCTGGCTCCGACATCACGGGCCTGTTGCCCGCGATCTCGAGCACAATTGCCGGGCCGAGCACGGCCGCGGTCACGTTCGACTACACGATCACCAACGCTGACTATCTGCGCGGGTCGATCTTCTACTCCACCATCCTCACGGCCGACGGCATGGCTGGCTCGCTCTCGGCAACGTCGGTGTATCTGCAGGACATCACGTTCGAGCCGTATGCAACGGACCTGGACGGGGTCCTCCCAGGCGGCATCACCGTGTGCAATGCAGACGGCACGCCTACCGACACCGTTGTCATTGGCACCGACATCACCGTGGTGCCGGGCAACTCGTGCACCTACCCCGGCCTCGCTGACGGTTACCACGTGGTGGGCTTCTCCACCCCGCTCGTGCTGGGCGTCGACACCTTCGCGGTGCGTGTGCCCGGTCAGCTGGGCGTGGGTCAGCACCGCATTGCGCTCTACGCAGCAAGCGGGCTTGTGGGCTACCAGAACGTGACCGTCAAGGACCCGGTTGCGTTCGCGGCAGGCGGCTGGGCAGTGCTCGCTTCCACCGGCACCGAGCGCAGTGAAATCACTGGGCTCGCAGGTGTTGCCGCCGCACTCGTGCTGCTTGGCACGGGCGCGATTGTCGTCTCGACGCGTCGCCGCGGCGAGATCGCATAAGCCCCTCACACAGAACGGGCCCGACGCTCCTCGGAGTGGTCGGGCCCGTTCTGTTGCGTAGGGGTTGAGGCGGGCGCTGTCCTTCGCGCCCCGTCGCCGCGTCCCCTTATCGCTCGCTCGGCGGCGGCGGAGGCGGAGGGGGAATCTCACCCGACGCTGGCGGCGGCGGAGGAGGCGGGGGCACGGCGTCGGAAGAGGACGCGTCGGCGGGCGTTGTGTCGGCGGGCGTTGTGTCGGCGGGCACTGCGTCAGCGGATGACGCGTCGGCCGGAACAGCGTCGAGCACCTCGGTGTCGTCGCCAGCCTCAGTGCCCGGCTCAGCGACGGGAAGCGGCTTTGTCTCGGGCGTCACGTCCTCACCCGGCGGGGGAGGCGGAGGGGGAAGCTCGCCCGGCGGGGGAGGCGGCGGCGGGACCGCGCCAGCATCACCAGCGTCGGCGTCCGGAGCCGTGCCGCGAATGGCGGCGCCGATGCGACGGCGGAACACGATGAGAAGCACGATGATGGCGACCACCACGAGCACACTTGCGCCCACGATGATGTAGCCAAGCCACTTGATGCTCGTCACCTCGGCCTGGAAACGCGCACCGTCGCCACCGGTCAGCACGATGGTCGATCCATCGACGTCCACGTCGCTGTCCATGAGCCACAGCTCAACGGTGTCGGCGTCAAAGCTCTTGCCCGAGGGCAGGGTGACGGTGGTGGTGATGTCGGAGGTACGCGAGGACACCCAGTAGGGCAACGGCATGTCGATCGAGAACGCCTCGCGCTCGGAGAACAGGCTTGAACCTTCTGCTTCAAAGAAGCCGATATCCGCGGCCGTGCCGCCTGCCCACTGCTCGTAGGCGGGGGCGAGCTGGTCAATCGTCTCGGTCTGGATCACCACGGAGTAGGTGACGTTGCCGTCGCCTTCCTTGGTCTCCACGCCGGCGCCGTCCTTCTCTGCGGCAAGCATCTGAACGATGTGGTCGCCCACCGCCGCATGGGTTTCGGCATCAACGGTGACGTCCACGGTGACGCGAGGAGACCCGTCGAGCGACACCTTCATCGCGGCGCTCGAGATGAGGTGCTCCCGCTGGAAGGACGCGGCATCGGTCCCGGTCGAGGCCTCGACATTTGCGGTGTCGTCGTCGGAGTACCAGCCACCAGAGATCCATTGATAGCCGGGGGCGGAGATGGCGTCAGTAATGACGCGGTTGCCAGTTGAGCACACCTGCGTGCATTCGGCGATGGAGGAGACGGTGAGGACGCTCGTCAGAGGATCGTATTCAGAGGCGTCGTATGTGATGTCGAGGACAGTGCCCTCCGAGGCCAGTGCCTTGTTGGTCACTTCCACAATGCGATCGGCGGTGTCCGCCTCGATGCTCACCGTCCACGTGGAGCCGACGCCTGCAGTGGAGTTCTCCACGGTGACGCCGTCGCCTTCGAGTGCCGCGAAGTACTCCTCGTAGAGCTCACTGTTGGCGCGGGCCTGAGCCTTGTCTGGCACCACAAAGACGATGTCGCGGGTGATCGAGTCAGCGGTCACCTCAGTGGTCATCCCGATGCCGTCAAAGCCGAGGTCAACGACCTCCTCGAAGGACAGCGGCTGACCTTCCTCATAGGTGATGCCGTTGAACTCAACGGTGGTGTCGCCGTTCTCCCACATGTTGCCGTTGCTTGATTCCGAGACCACGTTGTCAGCACGCAGGCCGTCAAAGAGCCATTTGAGGAGGTCGTAACTGGTGAAACTCTCATCGATGTCGAGGCCCGTGACAAAGGGAGAGTCGAGCACCTCAAAGCCCTCGCCTTGATACCAGTCGATGTCGCTTACCGCGAGCGCGGCCGCCGCCTTGTCGCGGTAATCCGTGGGCGAATCGAAGGGGATTGTGAACGTCGCCACCCAGTTGCTGTCCGCATCAACGGTGATGCCGGAGTACTCGATGGAGGCCGGCTTGTGGCGTTGGATCGAGGCATCAACGGCGTCGATGCCGCCGGTGATCTCGTCCTGATCGTCAACATCCAGCGTCAGCACCATCTCGCGCACGCCGGTGCCATCGGGGCTGACCTTCATGACGGTGTCAATGCGAGCTCCGCAAGCGGACAGCACTGCAACGGCAGCGAGCAACGCGATGATCTTGATACCCCGGCGCGCGCGGAGTGTGGTGGTGGTCGGCACGTTCGAACCCTTCCTCAGCGGTGGAAGGGCCTCCCCTCCCCTGGCGCCACTCGCGGTGGCAGTTGTGCGAACTGTACCGCGCACCAGGGGGTACGGACAGGGACCCTTTGGCACGGCGTCGGCCGTGGACAGACGCGGGCGTGAGGCAGCGTCGGCCGAATCGCTCGGCCTGTTCCGCATCGGCGGCGCGGGTTACGCTCGTATCGCCGCACCCGCTCTTGCCGAAGGGTCCCCAGGATGTCCGAGCCACCGCGCGACCAGCAGCCGCGCGTGCCTCGCCTGCCCGATCCCGGGTGGCTGCCGGACCCCGCGACCATTGGAGTGGAGCGCTACTGGGACGGTTTTCAGTGGACGCCGTACACGCGCATGAAGGGTCAGACGAATGCGTGGCCCCCTGCTGGTGGTGCTTCCCCGTCAGGCGGCCGACGCCGGGGCCGGGCTGGTGGACGGCGCGTCGGCGGCGGCGTGTGGATGTTTGCAGCGGTGGCGGTGGCCGTCATCGCGACGATGGGTTACCGGGGGGCGCTGCCGGAGTGGACCAACTGGCCGGATTCGTGGGTGATGAGCACGCCAACGGGACCGGCGGTCGAGTACCCGGTGTTTGGATCGGACGAGCTGGTGCTGTACCTCGCGCGGTCGATGGTGGCGCAAGAGGACACGATCAATGTGACGTTCACGGGCGCCGGGTCAAGCGAGGGGCTCGAGACGATTCAGGACGCGATGCGCGAGGCGCTCGCGCAGAACCCGTACGTGTTTGTGCGCGAGTGGGAGGTGCAGGTGCGGCCTGCGTCCACCACCATCACTCCTACGTATGTGTATAGCGACATCGAGGCGGAGCAGCGGCGTATTGAGACGCGCTCCGCGCTGACGGAGTTGGTGGCGAGCTCGGGCGCGCTGACGGCCACGACTCAATCGGACCAGGTGCGGTTGTTGCATGACGCGATTGCGGAGCATGCGCGGTACGACTGGGATGCCTACGACACGATCAATGCGGGCGGTCACGACGCTCGGGTTGAGGCATCACAGGAGGCCTTTGGGATTCTGGTCAACGGCACTGCCGTGTGTACGGGGTACGCGGAGACGATGCTGCTCGCGGCGCATGCGCTCAGCATTGAGTCCGTTGTCATCACCGGGAATGTGAACCAGGGCCTCACCACCGGTGGCCACGCGTGGAACCGCGTGTTTGTGGACGGCGAGTGGCGTGTGGTGGATGTGACGTGGGACGACGTCCCGGTGGGGCGCACCGGACACGAGGTGCTCCGCCACGACTACCTCCTGCTGGTGCCTGGCGACCCGCTGCTCCAGACGCGGGAACAGGACATGGAGTGGGTGGTTGACGGGAACGAGGGGTTGTATTCGTAGGCGCGTGGGTAAGTCGCGCCCTCTGGTGCCTGGTGCTTGTTGCTGAGGGGCCTTAATGGTGACAGTGGCGACCGCGGCTTGCGGGCGGGCCCGTCTCTCGCGCCCCGCAGGAATTATGCGCGAACCCAGCGGTGGGTGACGGGGTCCCAGGTTCCATGGGGGACGGGCCCACCGACTACAGGATCGAGGAAGTCAGCCACGGCCTGCACTGCGTCGTCAAACGCTTCGGGCACGCGACGGTGCGGCTCACGCCGCGCCAGTTGCTCGAAGCGAGCGCGCATAGATACCGGCACTGCGATGCGTTTGGGGACTGGCAATCCTCTGGCTACTGACTCTGCGGCAATCGCCTCGTACAACAGCGCGGCGTCCAGATCCTCCGCCCCCCTGAGTACACACAAATCGTATAGATCCTTGACTCGGGACGATGGTTTGTTTCCAGAGCCGTACGTTGCGTGTGTCGCACACACCTTGTCCGCTATGTGGTCGACGCTCGGGTAGAGCAGCACAGTCAAGGGATCGAGCTCCGGCATTTCTAGCGAGAGCGGACTGGGCGCGGCTGTGGGCGTGCCAGTGAGCTCCTTGCCCACAACAAGGTCGATGGCGAAGCGGTCGAATTGCCGCACACCGAGTGATACGGACAGCGTCAACTGCATGCCCGCGTATCCGCCCGTGTTCTGACGCGAAACGTCACGCACAACCGACTCGATCCGATAGAGGAGCCCGTCGCCGAGGTCAGCCTCGAGGGCATGCCGGATCGACGTCAGCGCCCTGTCGAGGTCCCTCTCGTTCGTTCGGACATCCAGGTCCCGCGTGGCTCGGGTGCTGAGCCGGCGCGCAACGAGGGCTTCACCACCTTTGACGAGCACCTCTACGCCTGCGAACGCGAGGCGCCGGTGCAGTTGATTGAGGGAGATCTCGCGCACGACGCGCGCGGCGGGGAGTCCCGCGTTCTTAGCGCGGTCGCGGATAGAACGCTCATCGAGCGGGAGTTGCCGGGGTCTACTCATCGCTACCGTCTACATCTTTGGCGGGTACCTGCCTGAACCCAGATTGAGGTATCGCTCGGGCCGCCTCCGCAACCGCCCGTTGAGCAGACCGCATGTGCTCAATCGATGCGCGTAGTGACGGGCTCATGAGCTCCGCCTCTAGGACCTCGAGGCCGCGCGCGCTCGTTGCAGCTTCAGCAAGGGGCCCCGCAAATCGACGAACATCAGGCAGAAGTTTGTCGAGGTCTGGGACCGCAAGCGACGGGACATACTCCGCGTACGTGCGCAGGGGAGAACGGGCGTACGTTGACGCGAGAAGCGATTCAATGGCGGGAGTCCATGCCTTGGCGAGCGACTCCCGGACCGCCGGGTTCTCGGCGATGCGACGAAAGGCAGAGGCGATGTCGCCGCCCTTGAGTTCCAGCATCCGCTCCAGGAGATCGGCGCCATCGCGCGCCCGATGGCGCCCTGCTGCCTCGTCGAGCATCGGTACGAGCCGCTCCAGGTCCACCTTTCCTTGGCGCTGGGCGTCCGCCAGCGCATCCGCCACGTCGCCCAGTTCGGGCTCGACACGGGCAAGGTCGGCAATGGTGCGCTCCACCGACGTGACGAGCATCCCTTCCCTCACCACAACGTCGGCGGGGGGCACGGCGGCCCGATGGTAGGCCACGTCCTGGCGCCGCGACTGCTTGCGCACCGGCGCCGTCAGTTCGTGACGATCAGCGTAGAGGTGGCCGATGCCGTGGACGGCAGCGGCGCTGCGATGAGACACGACGATGGCATGACCCAGGTCGGCCGCACGTTCCGCCGCTGTGCGGCGAGGATCCGCAGCAAGCCAGGCCGCACGTAGATCCGTGTATTCGTCCTCGTCCGCTCCGCGCACCCGATAGACGCCGTGGGCAAGACGCTCCAGGTCCCCGCTCTCAGCGAGCCTGGCGAGACTGAGCCGGGGCACGCCAGCGTGGGCAGCCTGGCTCGTGGTCACCAGGCCGTCCTGCGTCTCCGCAACACGTGCGAGGACGCGCATAGCGTGGGCGGCCTTCATGCTTCGAATGTATCACTAATTAAGATACTTTCGCAGTACCGAGGGTGACGGCGGACCGTGGCATGACTCGCTCGTGAATGGGTCGGGTGAAGGCCGGGTGCGCAACAGGCGTTACGGAGCCGCAATGACCAAACGTGTCCGACATCCCGCCTAGTCTTGCTTGGAAGGCTCGTTGAGGGGGTCGCAGGTGGCCAGATTCGACGCGTCATCCGCATTGCTGTTGGCGTGGGACAAGAAGACATC
>ENA-UOVV01002015-UOVV01002015.1-compost-metagenome-genome-assembly--contig:-NODE-2015-length-12569-cov-3.774333_pt1 | contig 12569 bp, 11 predicted proteins | sample MGYA00238155_ERZ761577 | MGnify/ENA primary metagenome ERZ761577 (study PRJEB28898, sample SAMN06268775) | compost metagenome | isolation source: Emeryville, CA | place: USA:Emeryville, CA | collected...
CCCGACAAGCTCGGGCCTGCCGATGGCATCTCGGCCGTTACCGTGCACCTGAGCAGCGGGCCCGCCACCGGCATGCTCTACATCGGCCATCGGCCCACGTTGAGCGATGGGCAAGGCCACCGTTCGATCGAAGTGCACGTCTTCGACCTTGACCGCGAATTGTACGGCGAGACCCTGTCGCTGCGTTTGGTGGACAGGATCCGCGGTGACATGCGGTTCGAGGGTCTGGAACAGATGAAGGAACAGATGGACAAGGACAGTTGGGCCGCGCGCCGAGTATTGGCCGCTCACGCATGATCGCACGTCGCACCATAGCGTTCCTCCTGATCGCGCTGCCGATGGCCTGTGCGGCCCAGTTGCTTTCGGCCCCGGCCTTGGATTCGGTACGCACCTACCGCAGCCTGGAGCAGGCCTTGAAGGAGCCCGACAAGGTGTACCGCCTCGACCTCTCGGGCAGGAAATTGAAGGAAGTGCCCGAGGCGCTGCGCCAGCTCAAGAACCTGAACGCGCTCGACCTCGGCAGGAACAAGCTGCGGTCGGTGCCGGAGTGGATCGGCGACTTCGCGCACATGCAGGAATTGCGCATCGCGAGCAACCGCTTGGAGCAGTTCCCCGAGGCGATCTGCCGCATGACGCACCTGAAGCGCCTCGACCTCGGCCGCAACCGCCTCACGGGCATCCCCGCCTGCATGGGCGATCTCAAGGAGTTGGTCTCGCTCGATCTCTGGAGCAACGACCTCGCCGATTTCCCCGATGAGTTGGAGGGCATGCAGGCCCTGCGTTTCCTGGACCTGCGCGCGATCATGTTCGAGCAGCCCGAGATGGACCGCATACAGGAACTGCTGCCGCGCGCCAAGGTGTCGTTCTCGCCGCCGTGCAATTGCGGCATGTGATCACTCCCGCACCCACCGCCCTGTGGCGCGTACCCCTCCCTGCGGATCGGTGATGCGGTACAGGTAAATGCCCGCTGGCAAAGCCTCGGTGTTCATGGTGGCCCTGCTTTCGTGCAATGGTGTGCCGCCCACTTCGCGGCCTTGCGCATCGTACAGCCGCAGCAGCCCACAGGGAAGAATAGGGCCGTTCAGCGCCACGGTAAAACCGGTGGTGCCGGGGTTGGGGAACACCGTGGCCGCGTGTGCGGCATCATGCTCCTCCACGCCCGTGAAGCAATCCCATGGGGGCAGCTTCTGTATCCATGCCTTGGGCAGTTCGCTCGTGTTCACGTCCTTGCGGGTGCCCATCAGCAGGGTGCCGCCATCGGGCGTGGCCTTCACCCGGTTCACGAAATAGTACGAGCCATCCTCATAGCCATCCACCAGCTGCTCGCACAGCACGTTCAGCATGCTGTCCAGCAGGTACACCCGCACACGCGAAGGCTGGGTGCTGCTCATTACATCAGGCAGTTGTGGACTGAAGTTTTCGACCGCCGCAAAGACGACTTTCCCGTTGCCCACATGGTCGTGGCTTTGGAGCATGCCGCAGGATTCATGATGAGTACCCCCATAGGGTAAAAATGCGGCTTCTTGTTGACCGTCAGAAGCTATTCGTAGTATGGCGGATCGATGCCCAGTGGCTGTGACATATCCATAACGACCTGAAACAATGAATGATTCATTGCCCGAAGGTGTCATAAAAAGACCATCTCGTAATGAACTGTCCGGAGGGCTGATGGACCCAGTACCTGAAACGGAAGTGCCCGCAAACCCATCCACATAGTGCAGTTCGTCGGTGAACCGTAGGAAGCGATAGTTACCGAACGGTCCGACCCCAACGCTTCCAATGAACGCAACAAGGATACCGTCATGCACAAGGATTGCATGTGAGGCTGTGCTTGCGATGTCCGGTCCAGAATACCACTGCTCCATCGGTTGACCATCCAGGCCGACCCGCATCAATAGCGCCTTATTGGGTAATGGATATAACGGTTGTTCGATGAAGGCAGAGCCTAATACCAATAGGACTCCTGCCCGGTCCAGTACAGCGTTGTTGAATGTGAATTCGTATGTCCCATCCCCGAAAAGAGTATGTGTATCGCCCAACAAAATGCCTTCGGGATTGAACAGGAATTGCGAGACACCATATCCGGTCGCCGTTAGACTATCCCAACCTACGCTGACAAGGTGCAAGGACCCATCGGCAGCATGTTCCACAATCGCATTGCCTGCGATGTAGCGTCCTTCCTGTGCCAAGGGTGAGATTCCAATGATCTGTCCGGTGGGGTCCATAAGAGCGGTCCAGGATTGCGCTCGAAGAACGTGACTGCCCGAAATGTTGTCCGTTTGTGCCACTGCCAACCAGTTGCCATCGGCAAGTGCCACCGCATCACGCAGTTGCACCCGGTGGTCAGCAACAATAGGCAACGTGGTGGACCACGCTTCCTGGCTGCTGGCACCATGTGGTGCCAGCAGCCAGAGAGCATATGTCAGTAGCAGGCAACGCAGTATCATTCGAAGATGTACTGCTTGATGCCATAGGTGTAGGTAATCAGGTGTACGAAGGTGCCACTACCGTACAGGTCACCATTTATCGCCACATTGGCGGCGACCTTGTTTGGGCAATGCTGGGTACGGACCCAGTGCATGACATCGTAAGTGCCTTGTGTATGATAGCTCAAGTCGATGTCATCCAGGCACGAGGAACAGTTGCTGTCCCAGCAGATATAGGTCTTATAGTCTTGGTTCGACCGACCCGTGGAGTTGGTGGTATTCACAAAATGCGTCGCAGCATAGTAGTGGTTTGCTGTGTCCGTGCCAAGCTCGATGTACCAACTCTCCACGCTGGCGTAGTATTGGTTCATGGCCAACGGCGGTATGGTGCCCTTCACGCGGCTTGGGATCCGGCCATCCGCACATAATGCACTTGGGTTGCCACCAGTACAGGCGCAGGCAGGTTCGTAAACACCCCAGTATAGGAAGTCGTCCTCATCAAACTCCGTGTTGAGTTCCCACAGTTTGCCATAGCCCGACCCCAAGGCGTAGGTAGCCTTGAACACCAGCCCCTCATCCGTTTGTGCGGGCTGTATATCGATCACCACCAGATGGCTTTCACCCTCCTGCGGCAGTTCGGCCAACTGGCCTTGGAGCGTGTTGTAGGCAGTGGCGGCATCGTTGGCGGCCACCACGCCACCGGTGGCGGGTACGGCCACGTTCAAGGTACCGGTAGCGGTGTTCTCACAGGCGATCCAAGCCTGTGTCAGTTCCATGTTCAATGCGCCTTCCACGTACCATGCGGCGCTGTCCACGCTGTAGGTGGTGCCGCTCTTGGCCTCCGCAGGGCCTTGGATGGTGGCGAGGAAGTGCTTGATGCGTGGTGTGAAGTTCACCGCTGCGGCATCGGCGGGGAGGGCGGGCGAGGGATCCGCCTCTTTGCGGCATCCGGCCCAGGTGAGCGCACCGACCATGGTGATCAGAAGTGCGCCGTTCAGCAGGCGCTTGTTAGCGTTCGTTGGGTCGTTGGGTCTTCATGGTAAGCGAGTCTTTTTTGAGGGTTTAGGGGGCAATGTAAGAAAGCACATACGCATACACGGGCCCAAACGCCCTGCATCTTGCTTTCCCACTCCTCCTGCCGAAACCGTTCCTTCGCGCCATGGACCCCGTGATCGCGAAGGTGGCCGAGTGGACGGCCGTACTGCTCAACATCGCCTTCGCCTACCTGCTCGGGCGTTCGTTGCGCATAGGCTGGCTCTGCGGTTTCGTGGCGGCGGTGATCACGGTGTGGCTCTATGCCGTGCAGGATGCCTGGCTCATGGCCGCCCTCAATGTGTTCTATGCGGTGATGGGCCTCTATGGGTGGTGGAACTGGGGGCGTGCCAGCGAGGAGGGGATCATCCGCACGTTCCGGTGGCCGGTGCATGTTCTGCTCGTCGTGCTCACGTTCGCAGGCACGTGGGCCTTGCTCTTCGCCATGCAACGCCTTGCCATTCCCGGCCAGTACCAGTGGGTGGAAGCCTTCATCGCCGCAGGCGCCATGGTGGCCACCTGGATGATGGGCCGCAAGGTGCTGGAGAACTGGCTCTACTGGATCGTGGGCGATGCGGTGGGCGTGGTGTACAACCACCTGATCGGTTACGATGGTTATGCCTTCCTCAACGTGGTGTACATCGTGCTCGGTGTCGTGGGCTTCGTACGCTGGCGACGGGAACTGCTGAACACATGAACGCCGGTGCGATTGCAGCACCGGCGTTCACGCATGTCCCCCAAAACTCCTAGTGCTTCATCAGGCGTGCGGTGGAGAAGGTACCGTTTCCGCCCACTTTGATCGTGTAGGTTCCCGGTGCCAGGCCTGAGAGGTCCATCATCAGACGGTTCCCAACGGGCTGCGCGGCGGCGTTCACCAAGCGGCCCGAGGCGTCGCGCACGCGCACCGTGGTGTTGGCGCTCATCGCGTCGGGGAGCACGATCGTGACCATGTCGGTCGCCGGGTTGGGCATGACGGTGAGCAGGTGTGCACCCGCCGCTCCGCTCAGGCCCGTGGAGAGGTCCACCGAGGCCACGTGCTCCAGGGGTTGTGCGAACGCGCCCGCCATCACGATGTGCGGGCCGTGCGTGGCCAGAGCGTACACAGCGTCGTCCATCATGCCCGCGAGCGGTTCCACACCATCAGGCTGGCCGGTGAAGCGGGCGATGTTCGTGCCCATCACCATCATGACCTCATAGAAGAACGCACCTCCGAAATAGAGGTCGCCCTCGTGCATCGTGAGCGCGTGGATCTCGGCCGACTGGTTGTTGGCCATGTAGGTGCCCAGGTTCGGAAGCAGGCGTTCCCATGTGCCGGACGACGGAGCGATGCGAGCCAGACCGAAGGTGGGAGCGACGTTGGCGTACATGGATCCGCCGGCATACAGGGTGCCGTTCACATCGAGCAGGACGTTCACCGGTGCATCAAGCCCATCGGCCAGCTGTACCCAGCCACCATCATACACCGCCACGAAGGCGAAGAGGGGATCGGTCGGGCCAACAGGGCCGGTGAAACCGCCACCGGCCACCAGCAGGCCATCGTGTGAGGAGAGCGCGTTCACCGGTCCGTTGAAGGGCGATCCGAGCTGTTCCCATACGCCGCCGTTGCGCCGCTTCACCACGTGGTCGATCCCCACGAAGCCCATCACATTGCCGGCCGCATGGAGATCACCAGCGTGCACATGCAACGCACTGATGTACGGTGATTTGCCCTCCATCACCGTGGAAAAGCTCCAGCTCGTTCCGTTCCACGTGGCCAGGTCGCTGTTGCCGTCCAAGCCGGCGCCGCCGACATGGATCAAGCCATCATGCTCCACCGCGCAGGTGACCTCGCCTTGCAGTCCCGCGCCCAGTTGGGTGTAGCTGCTCCCGTTCCAGATCGCCACACGGCTGCGGGGCGCGCCACCGGCCTGCCCGAAAACGCCGGCCACCAACAGATCGCCGTTCGATAGGCGCAACAGGACGTTCACATCACCGTCGGTGCCGCCGCCCAGGGTGGCCCAGGGAATGTTGGGCGGATAGGCCGGTTGGATCCAGGCCAACTCATCGGCCGTGAAGCCGTGGATCACGGCCCATTCACTCACGGGCTTGTTGAACCGTTCGTCAGCCAGGATCTCGGCGAGGTAGCCGGTCTCCATCGCCGCGTCGATGCGCTCGGCCAGGTCGCGGTGGCCACTGGCGATCATCAGGTGGCCCACCGCGCACGCGGTGCCGTAGGGGTCGATGAAGATCGGGTTGCGGTAGGGCAGCACATGGTTGCGCGGGAAGCGGCCTTCATCGGCATAGTGTTCCAGCACATCGAGCAGCCGTGCGCGCTGCCTGGCCTGCCCGGCGCTGAGGCCTTTCGGCGCGTGCGTGGCAAGATGTGCACGGACCAGACGCAGGTGATGTGCGATGCGTTCGGTCTCGTTGGTGAACCGGATCGGGGCGGCATCGTCCACCGCCGATGTGCGCACGGCCCATTGTGCGTTCACTTCGCGCAGATGCTCGAACAGCGGTGCGTCGGTTCCGGGTGCCAGTTGCGCGGACACGGTGAGGGAGGCGAGCACCAGAGGGAGGATCAGGGTCTGTCTCATGATCATTGGATTTTCCATTCGCGTTCCACCAACAGACAACATGGAACAGGGGAACGCTGCCCGCACCGATCGGAATTTACTTTCACCGCCGCGTGTTCCCATGTTGAAGATCGCCATCGTCGGGCCCGAGAGCAGCGGCAAGACCGTGCTCACCGAAGCGCTGAGCGCGCACTACGCCGGCGGTCGCGTGGCCGAACCATCGCGTGCCTACCTCGAACGGATCGGTCGACCGTACAACGAACACGACCTGCTGGCCATCGCACGGGAGTTGGAGCACTTGCATGCCGAGCTCGCCTCCCTTGATGGGCCCATGTTCTACGACACGGATACCCTCAACCTGCGGATCTGGGGCTTGGAGAAATACGGCCGCGTGCATCCGGAGATCGATCGCATGGTGCGCGAGGTGCATTACACCTGGCGCCTGCTTTGCCGGCCCGATATCCCGTGGGAGCCCGATCCGTTCCGCGAGAACCCGCACGATCGCGATCGGTTGTTCACCGTGTGGGAACGTGAGTTGAGGACCCTCGGGCTTCCTTACACGATCATCGAAGGCACGCATGAACAGCGCATGCGTACCGCGATCGAAGTGGTGGATGGGCTGGTGGCAGGGCGGGTCGGACAATGAGGAGGCCTGGGTCGCGTTGACAGAACATGCTCGTTCCTCGCGTGGTGGCCATCGCAACGTTATGCGCCTCATGCTATGCAACAACGTATGCCCAATTGCAACTGAGTGTTGAATTGCGGGGTGTGTATGTCGGCATCGATCGCAAGGTGGAGCAGCGGCACGATCAGCTATGTCCATACAAGTGAAGGGCGCGACTGGCAGGAGAGGGTGCATCGCATCATGCTGGGGTTGCGTTCCGGGATCCTATACAGGATGCCGATCGGCAATGGCGGCGTTCGGCTCGGGGTCTGGTCCTCGTTGGTCGCCGGGGAATTGGGGAAGTATCGATCCGAGCGCTTGCGCTGGTTGCCGCTGATGGGAGCGACAGCGAGCTACCATCTGGCCATCGGGCGCTGATGGCCGGGGGAGGGGATCAGCTTCGTTCACTCGCCATTACCTTTGCCCCGTCTTGCAACGGGGTGCCCCTCATAAGGCTGAGATCATACCCGATGAACCTGGGCAGGTAATGCTGCCAAGGGAACACGACCCACCACCGTGGGGCTTCTCCGTGCAACGACACCATACGGAGAAGCCGAATGAAACACCTGTTTTCCCTCCCTTTCGCGCTCGCCATCTGCGTGTGCGCGCACGCCCAGACCCGCCTCAGCGGCACGATCACCACACCGGCGCATGAGCCCCTGGAGGGCGTGCACATCGTGGTGGGCGACGACCATCACTTCGGGGCCACCACCGACCGCAGCGGTCGCTTCACCATCGGTGGACTGCGCCCGGGGGATGTGCGTGTGCGCATGTCGTTCGTGGGCTTCACGCCCGTGGACACCACGATGCACCTGGTGCAAGGCGACAACACCGTACAGCTGGTGATGCGCCCCCATGCCACCGCCCTCCGTGCGGCCGAGGTGAGCGCGCTGCGTGCCGGCGACCGCGCGCCCTTCGCGAAGACCGTGGTGACACGCGAGGAGATCGAACGCCTCAACACCGGGGTGGACCTGCCGTACCTGCTGGAATTGCAGCCCAGCGTGGTGAGCACCAGCGATGGCGGCACCGGCATCGGCTACACCTACATGCGCATCCGCGGCAGCGACGCCACGCGCACCAACATCACGCTGAACGGCGTGCCCTTCAATGATCCCGAGAGCCAGGGCGCATTCCTCGTGAACATGCCCGATATCGCCAGCAGTGCCGAGGACATCGAGATCCAGCGCGGGGTGGGCACCAGCACCAATGGGCCCGCAGCGTTCGGTGCGAGCATCAACCTGCGTACCACCAGTGTGAAGCGCCACCCGTGGGGACTGGTGAGCGTGAGCGGTGGCTCGTACCACACGCAACGCTACGCGGTGAGCGCGGGCACCGGCCTGATGGGGGCGGAGCACGGCGCGAAGTTCAGCCTGGACATGCGGCTGTCGTCCATCACCAGCGATGGCTACGTGGACCGCGCCACCGCCGACCTGAAGAGCTACTTCCTGCAGGGCGCCTGGGAAAGCGCGTCCCGCCAGCGGTCGCTCCGGTTCATCACCTTCCGGGGCAAGGAGATCACCTACCAGGCGTGGGCCGGCGTGGATCCCGCCATCCTCGACACCAACCGCACATACAACCCGTACAGCTACGCGAACGAGGTGGACAACTACGACCAGACGCATTACCAACTGCTGTTCGATCAGCGCATCGGTGATCGGGTGGGGTTGAACATCACCCTGTTCCGTGTGATCGGCGCGGGCTACTACGAGCAGTTCCGCGAGAACGACCGGCTCTCCACCTACGGCATCGCACCCGCGGTGATCGATGGGGACACCATCACCCGCACCGACATCATCCGTCGACGTTGGCTGGACAACACGCTCACCGGTGCCAACCTCAGTGCGGACATCAAGCTGGGCCCGCATCGACTGGTGCTCGGTGGCAACTACAGCCGGTTCGACAACGACCACTTCGGCGAGGTGATCTGGGCGCGCTACGCCGGTGACCTCGATATCGGTGATCGCTACTACGACAACGACGCGCTCAAGACCGATGGCAATGCCTTCGCCAAGTTCACGTGGGCCGCCAACGCGCACATCGACGTCTTCGCCGATGCGCAGGTGCGCCACGTGGACTACCGCTTCCTGGGCTTCAACGATGTGCTGGAGAACATCACGCAGACGGTGCAGTACACCTTCTTCAACCCGAAGGCCGGTGTGCTCTGGCGCGTGCACGAAGGCGGTCGCGCGTACGCATCGTTCGCCGTGGCCAACCGCGAGCCCAACCGCAACGATCTGGAGGAGACCACGCCCACCAGTCGGCCCACCAGCGAGCGTCTGCTCGACTACGAGCTCGGCTATGAACGCCGCAGCGGTCGCTTCAGCGCGGGTGCGAACGCCTACTTCATGGACTATACCGACCAACTGGTGCTCACCGGCGAGCTCAACGATGTGGGCGCCGCGCTGCGCACCAACGTGCCCCACAGCCACCGTGCCGGCGTGGAGTTGATGTTCGCCGTGCAGCCCGTGAAGCGCCTGGTGTGGCGCGCCAACGCCACCTTCAGTCGGAACCGCATCCGCGACTTCGTGGAGTACGTGGACGACTGGGACACCGGTGAACAGCGCGCGATCCGCCACGGTGACACGGAGCTGTCGTTCTCCCCCTCGGTGATCGCCGGCAGCGAACTGAGCTATCGCGTGTGGGAGAAGAGCGGCCGCGGCCATGCCGACCTCACCTGGGTGACCAAGTACGTGGGCGATCAATACCTCGACAACACCGGCAGCCGGGACCGCATGCTCGATGCCTACGTGGTGAACGACGTGCGCGCGAACGTGAGCCTGCGTGCGAAGGGCCTGAGGTCCATCGACCTGAACCTGACCGTGCGCAACATCTTCAGCGCGCTGTACGAGAGCAATGGCTGGGTGTACAGCTATTATGAGAACGACCGGCGCATGGAGATGATCGGCCTCTATCCGCAGGCGCCCTTGAACGTGCTGGGCGGGGTGAGCGTGCGGTTCTAGGCGGGATGCGCCCGCTCTTCATTCCCGTTGCGGGGCGATAAAAGCTTGCGCCAGGGCAGCAGGGTGAGGTCGAGCACGATCAGCTCGAAGGCGAAGAAGCGCATGGTGGACCAGAAGCCGATGTGCAGTGATATGGCGGCGATGAACAGCCACACATCGCAGCGGCGCGTCACGTAGCCGATCAGGAAGGCGAGCTCCAGGACGGTGGCCGCCACGAACAAGGCCCAACCGGCCCGTTCATGCTGCAGCAGCCAGGTGAAGAGTTGGGCGTGGGCGCTGTTCGGGTCGAATAGGAGCAGGTCGAGCTGCGTGCCTTCGATGATGCCCGTCATCTGGTCGCGGTTGAGGATCGAGCCTCGGAACACCTTGTAGAGACCGGCGCTCGCGTACACGAAGAGGATGTAATAGCGCAGCGCGTCGACCATCCACGACATGCGCTGGAGCGAGCGGAACGCGAAGGGGAGGCCGACCACGAGCAGCCCGATGATCGGCCGGTAATGGTGGTTGGCATAGAAGGTGTGCGTGATGAAGTAGCAGAGGATGAGCGCGCAGTAGATGCGCGGGAACAGGGTGCGTTGCGGCAGTGCGATCGTCATCACCACCGTGGCGGTAAGCAGCACGTCGAAGGCCAGTGCGATGGCCGACGTGCCGGTGAGGAAGGCCGGGACATCGAGCAGTTGGAAGAGCCAGAAGAGGAGGTCCTTGTAGGCGTTGCCCAACACGGGCGCCTCCAGCTGGGACAGCATGCCGAACGAAACCCAGCGCCACAGCAGCGCGAGCAGGATCCATCCGAAGATGATCCGCGCCAGTGTGCTGCGTTGCCGCTCAGTGAACGCCGGGGCCATCGGTGATGAACAAGGGTTCGCGCCGGATCAGCTGCGGTACATGGTCCACGTAGCGGTACACTTCACGCTCCACCCGCACCTGCGTGATCGGTCGGCCGAGCACGCGTTCCAGGTAGCGGTGTGTCCAGGCCTTGAAAGCCGGACGATCGGTGGGGTCGAAGGACAGCCGGTGTTCGAGAACATCGCGCACGTCCTGCGGCAACCAGCCGAAGCGCTTCGCCAGAAAAGGACCGAAGAGGTCGTGGAAGCCCTCGGCCTCCAAGGTCTCGTACCGGTACAGGGTGCTGAAGAACAATTCGCCGGCGTAGCGCGGCATCATGGCCTGCGTCAGCTCGGCATCGTCCACGCGGCAGGCCACGCGCACATACTCCGGTGCGGGGTGGATGCGCTCGGAATACATGCCGTAGAGGAAGAAGGGTGTGACCTCGGAAGTGGCCAGTTGCGCACCCGATTGCACCACGCAGAAGGCCACCAGGCACAGGCCCAGCCGACGGTCGCGTGTCAGCACTTGCCCGAGGAAGGTGTTGCGCAGGAAGGCCATGGTGCGGCGGTGAAGGTATCCGGCCGCCCACAATGTTCCGTTGACACTTTAGCACCTCGCACCGCGTTGGAGCAGTGATGCGTGCCCTGAACTTCGGCCCCATGAAGCGATCGTTGCTCATCGTCCTGCTCCTGATGATGGTCGGCCCCACGTGGGGCCAGGGCCTGATGCAGCGCAAGCGGCGCGACATCATCCCGCTGGAGGGGCAGGCCCTGCGCATCGGCTTCTACTTCGCGCCCGGCATCACCTACACCCTGCCGCAGGGCAAGGACGAGGAGCGGGAGGTGTACCGGAACGCCGACACGCTCTTCACGGCGGCGTTCGAGCCGAAGGGCCGCTTCGGCGCCTACTTCGAGGCCGGTCTGGCGTGGTATACCCGCGATCCCGTTATCGTGGACTACCTGGACCTGGGCATCGCCTACAAGGGCTTGCGGGGCGCCGAGGCCTTCGCCGGCACCTACGCGATCGGCAATACCGCCGTGCCCCTTGCCGGGGATGGCATCTTCAAGGACGACCGCCTCACGATCCACTTCAACGCCAACAAGTTCATTCCCACCTGGCGCTACCAGTTCGTGCAGCTGAGCCTTGGTGCGAACGCCGACCTGCGGCTCTCCGGTTCACGCGAGTACACCGGTGCCTTGTACTACAACGATGTGCTCCTGCCGCATTCGCCGGGCCACGAGGTGTCCGAGGGGCCTGAGCCTTCGGCCTTCACCGACCCGTGGGCGCAACTGCACTTCAAGCTTGGCTACGGCTTCAAGGTCTCGGGCACCCTGCTGATCATCCCGGCGATCGAAACGCCCATCTTCGGTGTTCGACCCGACGATGAGGGTCGGTTCGGCGCGATGCGATGGCTGAACAGCGAGCACCGTCCACTGATCCTGAGCGTGCGCTTCCTCTTCCTGCGGGCCCGCAAGGGGTTCGACTGCCCGCCGCCGATCAAGCACAATGCCTTCGAGGGCGGGAAGACCAAGAAGTACAAGCCCGATTCTTACCATCCTTAGAGCCTGTTCGGGAGCTCTTCGAACTCGTCTCCCGAGGCTCTTTTCCCGTCCCTGCTTCGCCGGAGGCCGATCCCGTAGGCAGCGCTACGTTATGATCTTACTGTTTCGCCCGAAATATGGCCTCGGGATCCATCGCTCAAGGGGCCCCGTACAGGCTCTTGGGGCTCAGCTCCACTGCGGGGTGCCGCGCCCGTTGAGGAACGGGTTCTCGAGCCGCTCGCGGCCGATGGTGGTCTCCGGTCCGTGACCGCTGTACACCGTCACCTCATCGCCCAAGGGGAACAGCACCTCGCGAATGCTCTGGAGCAGCGTATCGGTATTGCCGCCGGGCAGGTCGGTGCGGCCGATGCTGTTGTGGAAGAGGACGTCGCCCGCGATCACGAAGCCCTGTTCCTTGCTGAAGAGGGCCACATGGCCCGGTGAGTGGCCGGGGACGAAGAGCACTTCCAGCTTGTGGCCGTTCAGTTCCACGGGTGTGCCGGGCTCCAGGAAGCGCTCGGGCATGGGGGAAGGCTCGTAGCTGATGCCGTACATCGAGGCCACGC